>FWPU01000331.1_pt1 | contig 21123 bp, 18 predicted proteins | sample 2228361 | NCBI WGS metagenome assembly FWPU01 (sample SAMEA103939777, study PRJEB20133) | metagenome
GCCCCTGAACAAACGTATTCGGATTCACGCGGAAGGTGCGGGTAAACAGTTGTTGGGGTTCCGGAGTCTTCTTGCTGAAGACCACGGCATATTCCTCGACCGAGTACTTGATGCGCTTGTCCGCCACCTTGACGATGGCATCCAGCGCGTCCGCCAACCGGATGTCTCGTAATGCGGGCTTAATCTTGATGATGACGCCCTCGAGATCGAAGTCTTCCTGCGCGGGGGCAACCGGCGCCAGTGCCCCCGTGGTAGGATCAACCGCACCAAAACCCGGGGCGCCAAAACCCGCCGCGAGCGGTTGAGCCGTCGGCGGGTCCACATGCGGGGCAATGACGAAGTTGATGCCGCGCTTTTGCGGGTCGCGCTGCCGGGTTTCCTGGTCCAGATATTCGAGGACGGCCGACAGGGGCAACCCTTCAAACTCCAGTCGGTCGAGCCGAATCTTGTCCAGTTTGTCGTAAATCAGGCGCCGACCGGGGCCGGTGTACACGGTGTTGGTGCGGGCGAAGGGGTTGGAGGCAGGCAGTTTCTCCCGTGCCACGGGCGGGTTCCACGCCTGTTCCACCTCGACCATTTTCTGGCGGCCCATGATTTCACGTTTGACCGCCTCCTGGGAGTACCGGGCCTCCTGCACGAGGGTGAGATAGTAGCCGGCCGCCCGGTTGGTGGGGTCCAGTTCAGCGGCCTTCCGCAGCTTGGCCTCGGCCTCGTCCAGTTTGCCCATTTCGTACAGCAACTTGCCGTCCTGGACAAGGGTGGCCGCGTCGGTGCGAACCTGCTCCGCCTCTGGTAGCCGGGCCTGGATTTCCTTGCTGGGCACGCGTCCCTTTTGCTCTTCGAGCGCCTTGTCCACGCGGGCCTTGAGGCTCTGGGCCTGCAGGTTTCGGGGATCCACGCGTAAGACGCGCAGAACCTGGCGATTGGCCTCCTCGTAGTTGGCGCTGTTGAAGGACCGCTGGGCGAGGGTGAGGTAGGTCTCGGTGAAACCGGCGATCAACTGCTTGCGCTCGCTCTCAATGCCGGCGTCACCGATGCGCTGCACCAGGTTCCAGCACTCCTCATAGAGGCGCACCGCGTTGGAGAGGTCGCCCCGCGCCCGGGCCGCGGCGGCTTCCTGAAGATTGCGCCGCAGGAGGATGGTCCATTCCTGCCGGCGCACGGCCTCCTGCGCCGCCAACGCGGCGGCATCCGGGGCCTGGGCCAAGAGAACAGGCGCGGAGAAGCTGGTCATCCCCAACACGGCGACCAGCAAGGTGGGTGCGAAACGAATCATGGGCGTGGTTTTTCTCGCAACGGAAGACATAAAGCAATGCGGATTAACGCGCGGGGTCAACGATGCAGGCGAATTACGGTGCGGCGCTTGGTTTTGTCGTCCTCGATGGTAACGTCGTCGCGGCTGATGGCAACAATGTTGTAGAGGGTGCCGCCAATGGTGAGCTTGGCGCCGGGCCGTTGCCGCAGGTAGGATCGGCCTTCCCGCTCGTGACGCAGGTCGGCCATGTAACCGGCCACCTCAGTGTGGGGAGTGTCCTTCGTCACGGTCACCACGGCGCGACTGTCGGTCAGCTGAACCTGGAACGCATCCGGATCGTCGCTCGAGCCGATCACTTCCTTGAGGGCGATGACCTCGGGGCGGGAGGAACGTTCGGCAGCCGCCAGCAGCACGATCCGCCCGCGTGCCAGCGTGGCGTTGGTGGAAGCCTGATTCTGGACGTAAAAACGGTAGCGCACCGGGTCACTGGCCACCCCGCTGGAGGAGACGCCCTGAAATTCCACCCGCAGCATCAGGGGGGTGATGTTGGTGACCACCAATCCCTCGACCCCGGCCGGCGCGGGCGGCACGGGCGGCCCCCCGGGCGCGGGCCCCTTGCGCCAGGTGCCCACCGGGTTGAACAGGCCGTGGGCCATATCGCCGAAGGCGAAGTCCGGCGCCGCTTTCACCCGGCGCAGGACCGCCTCGTTGGTGGACAAATCCAGCGGGGCCAACGGTTCCACCCGGCCGTCCTCGATGGCGGTGGTGACCTCCGCGAGACGTTCTCGCACCCGCGTGACCTCAAAGGGCAGGTATCCGGCGGCGAGAGCCAACCCCAACAACACCACACTCAGGATCAGCTTCTCGTAGTGATGCTTGAGAAACTCCATATCAGTTGACGGCGGCCGACAATTCCGGGTTCGGCTCCGCTCCGGCGTCCGGGCCGGTTTCGGACGGGCGCGAGCGCGGGCGACCCCGGCCGGCCGCCGCCTCGGCGGGATCGCGCAGGCGGATCACATCCACCCAGGCGGTGACTCGGAAGGGTTTTTCCCGAACAATGATGTTGGCCTCGGCCCGGGCGGCTTCGGTGGCCGGATCGGTGGGCAGGGGCATCATCCGGGCGCCGAACATGCGGGGGTTGATGCCGTAGCGCATCATCATCCGCATTTGCGGGCTGAGGGCGGGCAGGTTGCCCTCTTCGCCGCCCAGCCCCAGGTCGGGCGAAAACATGACATCCACCTCGTTGGTTTCCCCCGTGTCCACGATGAGGTTTTTGAGGACAAAGCTGTGCGGGCTGGCTGCCAGGCCTTTGAGGAAGGCCTCCAGCTCGGTGTTGAACGCGCGGAAGACCACTTCGTAGGGCATGATCACGGCCAGCTCGTTGGTCTCCGGTTTGCGGGTCCAGTAATCGGAAGGGGCGCCCAACAGGGACAGTCCGGGCGAGTCATTGGCCCCCAGGGAGACCCGCCGGATGCGGTCCAACTCGACAACTTTGGCATCCAGGACGATGTCACTCAGCGCCTTGACCTCCATGAGGGTCTGGGCCAGCGGCGGGATCGTCTTGGGCTCAAAGGACAGGGCGTTTTTCTGAACCGCAAAGGTAAAGGCGTAATCTTCCGGGAGCTTGGTCCCGCCCTCCCGGGCGCGGCGGTGCAGGTAGTCCAAGGTCCGTCCCAGCAGGAGGCCGAACTGCCCGCTGTCGAGATTGGTCGGATAGCTGACGGGCACGATGGCTTCCCGGGCGCGTTTGGCAAAGTCGCGCAGCCGGGCCTCTTGTTCCCGGGCGAGGGCGATGTTGTCCACCTTGCGATTGCCCGGGTGGGGGCGCATGCGCATGAGCTGCTGGAGTTTGAGGTCCTGCTCTTCCAGTTGGGCGCTGACCTCATTGCTGAGCCGGATCTTGGTGTAGAGGTAGTAGCCGGCCAGGGCGAGTCCCCCCAGGGTCAGCACGCCACTCAAGACCAGCCCGAGGTTTTTTTTGATCCAGTCCATGGGCTAGAGTTTGACGGGCCGGGCCAGCCGCAATTTGACGTCAAATCGGAAGGTGTTGGACCCCTCGTCAAACCGCATGTTTCCGGCCAGTTGGGTGCCGTTGGTTCCGCCCAGGAACGGGGGCTTGCTTTGCAGGACCGCGGCCAGGGTGTTGGCCAGGTGCCGGTCGGCCTGGGAATTGAACCGGCTCCAACTGATGGCGCGGCAGGTCAGGTTGATGGTGGAGATTTCGTTGGTGTTGGCGGGCCGGGCCGGAGCGGCCACTTCTTCCTGGACCGGTTCCTCGCCGGGGGAACTCTGGGCCGCGGCGTCCAGTTCCCCCGAGGCCTGCATTTCCCGCAACTTGCGCGCCACCTCGGGCGGCAAGCCGATGCCGTAGCGGAGCATCATGCGCCAGTCCATCATCATGGGGCGCTGGGTCTGCTCTTCCTGTTGCTCTTCGGGCGGCGCCTGAAGGTTCTCCGCCGCCATGCGCTCCACCCAGACGGCGGTGGGCATGCCCAACTGCTGCGAGGTCTGGCGCTCGGTTTCCAGCAGCGCCTGGCGCAACTGGGTCAGCACGTCGCCCCAAGCAAAACGGGTGTCCAACCACTCGGTGTACTGGTCCACTTGTTTTTGCGCGGCATCCCGCTGGCGAAGCGCCTCCCGGAACTGATCCGCCCGCTGTTGCAGGCGGGCCACCTTGGGCTCGCGTTCCTGGATAGCCTGTTGCTTGACCGCCGCCACCCGGTCGAAGAACAGCCCCATGGCAAAGACCGCCAAGATCAAGCTGATGGCCGCGGCAATGAAGTAGGGTTTTTTGCGGTTGAGCTCCTGCCGCTTGAGAATGGAGCGGGGGATGAGATTCAGCTCGACCGGACATCGGGCGGGATTGCGCAGCCCCAAACCCACCACCTCGCCGAAGGAGTGCGCCACCTTCGCCAGCTCCTCGATGTTCACATCCGGGGCAATCTCCACGTTCCGGAACGGATTGAAGTAATCCACCGGCAGGTTGAGCTTCTCGGCAAAGAACTGGGCGGTATAGGCCATGATCGAAGCCCCGCCGGCGAGAAAGACTCGAACCGGCGCCGAGCCGCCCTGCTGACTGCGGTAAAACTGGATGGTCTGGTTGACCTGGATGTGCAGGCGGGTCATCACCTGCCGGGCGATCTTGGAAATCGCCGCCTGGCGCGGATTCTCCGGCTCCTCATAAGCGCCGCCCAAGCTGACAAATCCCTCGGCAATCTTGATCTTTTCAGCCTCGGCAAACGGCAGTTTGGACTCGGCGGCAAACTCCTGGGTGATGGAGTTGGCGCCGATATTGATGCTGCGGGCGTAGACCTTGTCCCGCTCGAAGAACAGCACGTTGCTGGTCTTGGCGCCAATGTCCAGTAACATGGAGCAACCTTCCTGGTCGCTGTAGTTGTACCGGAAGGCATTGGCCAGCGCCGCCACGCTCACATCCACCAGGTCCAGCCGCAGGCCTTGGGACTCGGCCACCTTGAACATCCCCTCGACCAGGTTGGTCTTGATGGCCACGAGCAGGACCTCCAGCTCCCCGGAGGGCAGGTTGCCCAGAATCTGGTAATCCCAAACCACCTCCTCCAGCGGAAAGGGCACGTTCTGCTGAGCCTCGTACTGGATGATCTGAGTGGCCTTGGAAGCATCCACCGGCGGGAGCTTCAGAAACTTGGAAAAGGTCTGGAAACCCGGCGCGCAAATGTTGCAGGACTTGGCGCCAAAGGCCTTGCCCGACAGCAACTCGTGCACCCCGCGCTGCAGGACCCCCTCGCACGCGCCGTCCTGACTGCCGGCCAATCCCAGCGGCTTGACGGCGTAGCGCAACAGCCGCAGGACCCCGGCCTCCGTGGCGTCGAACTCCGCCACCTTCAGCGTGCCGGCGCCAAAGTCCATGCATAAAAACGATTTGGACGTGCTCAGCATGACGATGCCTCGGCCTGCGCCCGCTGGCGTGCAACGCATCTCAACCAGCTCAGCGCAGGGGCGAGTTTGTGGGGTTGTGGTTACTGGAATTGGCCCGACCGGTCAAACATAATTGTCTGGCGACCACACTTGCTTGCCGCTCACCGGCGCTTGCCGCCCAGGCGCCCGCGAAACCACTCGATGGTCAGCTTCAGCCCCTGCTCGAGTGGAACACCCGGTTCCCATCCTAGCAATTTCCGTGCTCGACTGATGTCCGGCTGCCGCTGGCGGGGATCATCCTGAGGCAGCGGGCGGAATACAATACGGCTGCGCGAGCCGGTTGCCTCGAGGATGGCCCGGGCGAACTCCAATACGCTCAATTCACGCGGGTTGCCAATGTTCACCGGCAGATGATCACCCTGCATCATCAGCCGGTACACCCCTTCGATGAGGTCGGAGCAGTAGCAAAAACTGCGCGTCTGACTGCCGTCGCCATACACGGTCAGCGGGCGGTTTCTCAGGGCGGCCGCAATAAACGAGGGCACCACCCGGCCGTCCGCCAGCCGCATGCGCGGGCCATACGTGTTGAAAATGCGCACGATGCGCGTCTCCAACCCGTGCTCGTTGTGGTAGGCCATCGTCAGGGCCTCGGCAAAGCGCTTGGCCTCGTCATAGCAGCCCCGCGGGCCGATGGGATTGACGTTGCCCCAGTAGGTCTCCGGTTGCGGGTGCACCAGGGGGTCCCCGTACACCTCGGAGGTCGAGGCCAGCAAAAACCGCGCCCGCTTGTGCAGGGCCAGTCCCAGGGCCTTGTGCGTGCCCAGGGACCCCACTTTGAGGGTCTGGATGGGCAGTTCCAGGTAATCCACCGGACTGGCCGGCGAGGCGAAGTGCCACACAAAATCCACCGGTCCATCCAGGAACAGGTACTCAGTCACGTCCTGATGAATGAACCGGAAGTTCGGATTCCCGGCGTGATGGGCGATATTGTCCACCGTGCCGGTCACCAGGTTGTCCAGCACGATCACCCGGTGACCGCGTTCCAACAACAGGTCGGCCAGGTGCGAGCCCAAAAAGCCCGCGCCGCCGGTGATCACGGACACGGGCTGGTCAGCGGCGCGCCGACGACGGGCGGGTCTGGACCGGGAGACGTTCATGCCGGAGAAGGGCTGGGGGGCGGGCGTGGAAACACTTTATTTGGCGCCGGCGCCGGAGAGCACCACCGGCACGGTTTGCAACAGGATTTTGAGGTCCAGCGTCAGTGACCAGTTGTCAATGTACTCCAGGTCCAGACGCACCCACTCGCGGAAATCGCGCAACTGGCTGCGACCGCTGATTTGCCACAGGCAGGTCAGGCCGGGTTTGACGCTGAGCCGGCGGCGGTGGGCGGGATCGTCAAAGCGCTGCACCTCGCTGACCGGCAGCGGGCGGGGGCCCACCAGGCTCATGTCCCCGCGGAGCACGTTGAACAGTTGGGGCAGCTCATCAATGCTGTACTTGCGCAGAAACCGGCCAAAGGGCGTCACCCGCGGGTCGTTGGTGACCTTGAAGACCGGCCCGCTCATTTCGTTGAGCGCCTCCAGCTCGTGTTTGCGCTGCTCGGCATCGCTGACCATCGAGCGGAATTTGAGCATGGTAAACGGCCGTCCGTTCAGGCCGCAGCGCTGCTGCCGGAAGAGAATCGGTCCGGGGGAGGTCAGCTTGATGCCCACCGCCGCGATCCCCAGCAGCGGCGCAGTGATGACCAGCAGGACCAACGCGCCGAAGAAATCCAGGAACTGCTTGCCCACCAGCGCCCAGGAACCCGCGGGCGTCGAGCGGTACACCAGCACCGGCCGCCCCCGGAAGATTTCCACCGTGGTTTTGGAGATGCGCGGCTTGAAAAAGTCCGCGACCACCCAGACCTCCACCCCTTCGCGTTCGCACACCGCGATGGCCTGCTCGATCTGCCCGAAGAAGGTGTGTTGCGCGGCCAGGACCACGCCGTTGGGGGAATGCTTGTGCATCAACTCCACCAACCGCTCGACCGGTTCCTCGTTGAGGTTGACCTCGGCCATGATCTCGAACTGCCCGGCGGCATCCTGCAGCAGGTCCTGGCGCACCTGCCGGGTTTCCTCCGGCGTGCCCACCAGCAGCAGGCGGCGGCGTTGATGCTCCCGGCCCAGGCGACTGCGGCGCCAGCGCAACAGGAGTTCCTCCTTGCCGGAGATCATCAAAAAACTGATGCCGCCGAAGTACAGAATCACCGACCGGGCAATGTCCTGCGCCTCCCGCGCCAGCCAGAGCAGCACCACCAGCCCCAGCACCAGCATGACGCATCCGCGCAACAGACTGCGGGCGGTTTGCCAGCGCTCGGGCAGCCACGGCCGCTGGTAAAATCCGTTCCAGCGCAGCACCAGGGGCCCCAGCGGCAGGATGAACACGTACAGCCAGAGGTAGTGCGAAAAAGGGAAAATCTCCCGGGTGCCGCCGAAAATCTCGAAAGGCAGCCGTTCCCGCAGGGCATGGGCAAGGTAGAAGCTCAGGCCGAACAGCCCGGCATCCACCACCATCTGCACCCGGGTCTGAAGGTCCCGCTGTTGCCGCAGCATGTTCTTGCAATGCGCGCGAAGTGGATCCGCGTCCGGCCATCTTGCGCGCAATCCGCCGCGCGGAGCAACTGCCAAGTGGGCCGCTCACGTGGCCGGCGCCGGCACGCCGGAGTTTGCCGCTCCGCGGCGCGGTCGCCGCGCCCGGCCCGGCCTCACCGGCGCGGCCCTTCCGCCGGGGCAGTCGTTAGTTGAAACTCCGGCACCGCCGCCTGCAAAAACTCCCGCGCCCGCTCCGTCGCCCGGGCCTCCTGGCCCGGCGCGCACACCACAAACGCGCTCACGTACGCCCAGCGCGGCAGGATGCCGTGCCGGATCAAATCCCACGCCATCCAGCCCATGCGCTCCCAGTGACTGGCGGTCAGGCGGCCCTCCGCCACAAACCAGAACAGATACACCCCGTTCATCTGCACCTGGCGGCCATCGGGCAGTTGGCCCAACCGACTGGTGGTAAACTGCCGTACCGGCAGGCTGTAAGCGTGCGGCCGCTCCATCGCCAGACGGGTGGTCTCCCGGGCCACGATCTGCCAGCCCTGCGAGGTCAGGCAGTATTCGGGCTTGTGAATACTGGTGCGGTCGGTGCCCATCAACACCACCCCCAGCAACACCTCGAACCCATCCGCGGCGCGGTACAACCGCCGTCCTAAGCTGGTATCCGCCGGCAGCACATCCCATTCCACCTGCGACGGCTCGACGTTCGTCGAGGTGTAATCCAGCACCCGCTCGGGCAGGATAATCCGGCCCCGCAACCCCCCGCCGGCCGCCTCCCATTTCACCCCGGGCGGACCCAGCCGTTGATGATATTTCAACTGCGCCACCGCGCCGGCCACTGCCGCCATGATCGCCAGCGCCGCCGCGCCCAGGAGCCAGGGAGTCGGTTTCATCGAGATGAAGCGCTCGCGGCCACCGCCGGGGCGGCGGGCAAGCGGGGATGCTGCAACCACCGTCCCACCGCCAGTACCACCAGCAGCGCCAGCCCGAAGGTCACAAAACCGAACCATTCATGCACGAAGTTGCCGGCCGCGGGCCCGAAACCTTCCGCCGCCACGATGATGCAGACCAGCCGCAGGACGTTGCCCGCCACGGCCAGCGGCAGGGCCAGGGCCACCATCACCAACCGCTTCCATGCTGTCGAAAAGGTCACAACCCCGTAGATCGAGGTCAGCACCAGCAACGTCACCAGGCTGTTGATGCCGCTACAGGCCGCCGCCACCTCGTACTGGTAAGTGCCGCGTGGGTCCAGCAGTTGCACCCCCACCTGCAACACCGGAATCCCCAACAGATGCCGGGCCACCCCCACCGTGACGTCCGTGGAAAACTGCCGCAGCGGCACGGTCAGCGGATCAGCCAGGTCCCCCACCGGCACACAGAAAATCAGCAAGACGTACGGAAAAGCAATTTCGCGGGCCAGGGCGCGTCCCCACACCGCCGCCGCCAGGCCGTAGATGCCCAGCAACAGGGCCACCACCGACACGCGCGGCTGCTGGATGGCAAACCCCAGCCAGTGCAGCGCCCCGGCGGCCGCCAGGATCAACAACCCCGGCCACCAGAGGCGGGTGGTGAGCTGTTCCAAACGGCGCCGCTTCCACCACAACAGCCCCAACACCACCAGCGGCATCAGGTTGCCGTGGCCGTCCTCCGAGCCCGGGCGGTTGTACATCATGTTCAACCAGCCCAACAGCGAGGGCGTGGCCACGTAGCCCAGCGTGGGATTGCCAAAGAAGTGAAACACCGCCAGCCAGACCGCCAGTAGCCCCAGAAAGAGGCGCTTCCGAGGAACGGCGCGCCAGACCACTGGCAGCTCCTCGCGGAGCTCATCCAGAGCGGTCCGGACTGGCGCGGTTGGTTCGGCCGTGCTCACGACGCCCATGATCACACCCACCCCGCGGGTGACTGACAACCCAAAAGCGGCGCCACATCCGACCGGACCGGGCACACCCGCCCCCGCCTTCTCCCGCTCCGGAGCCCGGCTCGACTTCCCGCTGCCGGTTTGCCACCCTGTGCCCATGCGACGCAAGTGGCTCAAGGGTGTCACCCGCCTGGTGGTCAAGCTCGGGACCGGCGTGCTCACCGACAGCCGGAAACAACCCGACTTCCTCCAACTGGTGCAGTTGGTGGCCCAGATGGCCCAGCAACGCCAGGTAGATCGCCAGCTCGTGCTGGTCACCTCCGGCGCCGTGGGCGCGGGCATGGGCGCGCTGGGGCTGAACCGTCGCCCCACCCGCCTGCACGAACTCCAGGCCTGCGCCGCCATCGGCCAGTCGCGCCTAATGGCCACCTACGCCGATCTGTTCGAGAAATTCAACCTCCAGGTCGCTCAGGTCCTGCTCACCCACGCCGACCTCGAAGACCACGTCCGCCACCTCAACGCCCGCAACACGCTCCTCACCCTGCTCGAACGCGGGGTCGTACCCATCATCAATGAAAACGACGTGGTCTCGGTCGAGGAACTCCGGTTCGGAGACAACGACCGCCTCTCCGCGCTGGTGGCCTGCCTGTTGCCCGCCGATCTGCTGGTGATCCTGACCTCCGTGGACGGGGTCATCGAAAACTATGGACGCTCCGAAGCCCGCGTGCTCCCGCTGATCGAGCGGGTGGATGACTCCCTGTGCGCCCAGGCCCGCGGCACCCGCAGCGCCACCGCCGTGGGCGGCATGACCACCAAGATCGAGGCCGCCCGCATCGCCATGCGCGCCGGCTTTCCCCTGGTCATTGCCAACGGCCGCAAACGCGACGTCCTGGCCCGCGTGCTCGCCGGCGAGGACGAGGGCACATTGTTCGTGCCCGCGGAAAAAAAGCTCCCCGGCCGCAAACGCTGGATCGCCTTCTTTCATCACCCGCGGGGCACGCTCACGGTGGACGAAGGCGCCCGCCGCGCCCTGTGCGAACAGGGCCGCAGCCTGCTCCTGCCCGGCGTGACGCGCTGCGACGGGGACTTCGCCCGGGGCGATGTCGTCCGCATCTGCGACAGCCGCGGTTTCGAATTCGCCCGCGGCCTGACCGGCGCCGACGCCGTCACCATCCGCCACCGCACCCTGACCTCCACCGAGGTCGTCCACCGCGACAATTTGGTCCTCCTATGAACCCGCCCCGCCCGCCGACCCGGTCCCGCCGCCGGTCCCGCCGTCCGGCCATTGAAGACTTGCTGGCCGTCATGGCCCGCCTGCGCGGTCCCAACGGCTGTCCCTGGGATCGCGAACAGGACCACCGCACCCTGCGGTATCACGCCGTCGAGGAGGTGTACGAGCTGCTCGACGCCATCGAAGCCGGCGATGACGCGGAAATGGCCGAGGAACTGGGCGACCTGCTGCTCCAGATAGTCTTCCACTGCCAGATGGCCGCCGAGCGTGGCGCGTTCGACTTTGACACTGTCGCCCGCCGGCTGGTAGACAAGCTCATCCACCGGCACCCGCACGTCTTTGGCGACGCCCGGGCCCGCACCGCCGCCGCGGTGTGGGAACAATGGGACCGCCTCAAACACGCCGAAAAGCAAGGCACCCCCCGCGAACGCACCTCGCAACTCGACGGCATCCCGCGGCATCTGCCCGCCTTGATGCGGGCACAGAAGCTGTGGAAGAAAGCCGTTCGCGCCGGACTGGCCCGGCCGGTCGCCCACCCCCTCCCGGGGCGGACCACGCGACGGCGTGTGGCCGAAATGCTCTTTGCACTGGCCGCCCTGTGTCAGGAACACGGGTGGACCGCCGAAGAACTCCTGCGCGCGGAGGCCCGCCGACGGGAACGCGCCTGGCGCCGCGTCGAACGACAGATTCCAGCCCGCGCTCCCCGCCGGTGAAAATGCCCCCGCCTTCTCCCCGCCGTCCGCTGCGGGTGCTGGGCATCATGACCGGCACCAGCGTGGACCGGGCAGATTTCGCCCTGTGCGACTGCCGACCGGACCGCATCCGCCTGGTCCGGCACTGGTCGGCTTCCCTGCCCGCCCGGCTCCGCGAACGGTTGCACGCCGCCGCCCGCAACGCCGCCACCACCTGGGAGTTGGGCCAACTGCACCATGACCTGGGCCGGCGGCTGGCCCGCGCTGCCGCGGGCGGGTTGCGGGGCGAACGGCTGGACGCCGTGGGCCTGCATGGCCAGACCGTATATCACCACCCCGGCGCCTCTGCCGCCACCTGGCAGTTGGGGGAACCGGCATGGCTGGTGGAAGCGCTCCGGGCGCCGGTGGTCAGCAACTTTCGCGCGGCCGACCTCGCCGCCGGCGGCCAGGGGGCGCCCCTGGCCACGCTCTTTCACCGTGTGGCGTTTGCCCGGCGGGGTCAGTTCGTGTGCGTGAACAACCTGGGCGGCATCAGCAACGTAACCGCCTTGGACTGGCGCGACCGCCACCGTGCGCCCCGGATTCTGGCCTTTGACACCGGGCCGGCAAACGTATTGCTGGACCTGGCAGCGCGCCACTACAGCAACGGACGACGCACCTGCGACCGGAACGGCGCCCTGGCTTCCCGGGGCCGGGCGGATGCCGCCCTGCTGCGAGACTGGCTGCGACACCCCTTTTTCCGCCGTCCACCGCCCAAAAGCACGGGGCGAGAAATGTTTGGAGAAGCCTTTTGGGAGCCGGCCCGGAAGGTTGTGATCCGTCGGCAACTCAGTGCTGAGGATTGCCTGGCCACGCTCACCGAGTTTACGGCGCACTCGTTGGTGTTGAATTACCAGTGGCATCTGCCGGGGAAACCCGATTGCGTAATCCTGGCCGGCGGTGGAACCGCCAACCCAGCGCTGGTGCGAAGCATTACCCGGGCCTTCCAGACCTGGCATCCGCGCCTGGAGGTGACAGATACCGCTGCCCTGGGGTGGCCGCCTGAAGCGGTGGAAGCGGCGGCGTTTGCGTTGCTGGCGGCGTACCGGCTCTGGGATTTGCCCGGAAACCTGCCCGAAACCACGGGAGCCCGACGCGCCATGCGCCTCGGACAAATAAGCCTGCCCTGACTCCGGCGGTTCCCTCACGCAGACGGCGCTCCGGCCGTGCGGCCGGCCCGGGGCGGATCCGGGCTGGCGCTCTCTCCGGAAGTCTCGGATTCCTCCAGCCCGTCGTCGTCGCCCGGCTCGACCCGGGGATAAACCGAATTGGGTATTTCCCCCCGGCGAATGAGCTCTTGGAGGTCGCGGATGATGGTGCGGCGGGCCACTTTAAACTGGCGGGCTAGCGCGGAGATGTTGGGGCGCTCGGTGAGGTTGGCGACCAGTTTGCGAATCTCGGTTTGGCGCCGCAATCGGTCCGTGGAGCGGCTGAGGAGTTCTTCCACATCCACGCGCTTGGAGCGCTCCAACGCCTCGAATTGGCGCACAATTTCCGCCTCGCCGCACTGTTCGATGGCCGTGGCCACGACGCGGCGCAGTTCGTTCAAGTCCAAAGGCTTGGTCAGGCAGTAATGCGCCCGAAGCGGTCCGGTCAGCGCGCCGATTTGCTGATGCACCTCCAGGGCGCCGGAGACCACGATGATCGGCACGTAGGGCAGCAGATGCTTGAACTCGGGCAGGTACGCCAATCCTTTTTCGCGTCGCGCCAGGACGTGATCCAGAATGATCAGGTCCGGGCGTTCCTTAGGCAGGCGAGCGAGAGCGGCGGAGGCCGTGGTAGCGCGGCTCAGGTCGTAATCCGCCAGCGCCTCCTGATACAGCTCATAGTGGAGGTCATCGTCCTCGATGATCAGGATGCGTTTGCGGGCCATGCCACGGTCAAGATGTCGCCAGTGCGACCGGGAATCAAGGATTGTGACTGTGCGTTTGGGCGCCCGTCGCCTGGTCCTGCCACCCGTGAGGGCGGTGGTCCCCCCCGTTCACCCGGCCAGGGCAGCCTTTATCGGGTCGGATTGAATGAATCGGGCCGGATACAGTCTAAACGTTCCACGCGGTCAGATTGTCCAATCCGTAAAAAAATCGTGAATGATGCGTTGACATTCCGGGCGAAGCGGCGGAGAGTGTCCGCCAAGGAAGCTGCCAAAGTGAGCAAAGTTATGATGCCGAGCCATCGCATGGCGCCCTCGTCTGGCCGTCGTTTTGAGGGTTCGCCTCCCCCGGGAGCAGTCGAGGAGAAGTTGTTGCGTAGCGAGCGCCTTCAAATCGAACGCAAGATGTTTACCCTGTCCCTGCGCGAGAATCCCCGCGGCCGGTTCCTGCGCATAACCGAGGATGTTTCCGGACGCCACGACACGGTGATAGTTCCGGCGCCGGGGCTGGAGGAGTTTCTGCGGGTGCTCACGGACATCGCCCGCACCTCTGCGGAAACCCCGTACGCAACGGCCCCTCCCCCGCCGGAGACCAAAGCCGCGTCCCCGGCCGGCCCGCCGCCTGCGACGTCCTGAAACGCCGCGCCCCCGGCACTTCACCGGCCGTTGGCAGGAGATCGACGCGGTGCGCGCCGCGCGGCACGCACCCGCGGGGCGTCTCCCCACAGGCTTTCCAGCGCGTAATGCGCACGGGTTTCAGCCCGCATGACGTGCACAATTACGTCGAAGTAGTCGAGCACGACCCAGTTGGTTTTCCAGGTCCCGTCCTGCGCCCGGGGACGCAGGTGGTGTTCTTCCTCCAGCTTTTCGCTGATTTCCTCCACGATGGCACGCAAATGCGGCTCGCTGGTGCCCGTCGCCAGCACGAAAAAGTCCGTAACGGTGGACAGCTTGCGCACGTCGAGGATGACGACGTCCTCGGCCTTCTTGGCCTCCGCCAGGGCGCGACACCGCAGCGCCAGTTTCTTCGAATCCATCCGCGGCAACTGTGGCGGTTGGGGGGTCAAAGATAAAGCCCGGAGTTGCGCACCGCCTCCGCCACCGCCGGAGGCAACCAGGGTTCGAGCGGCAACCCGCGCCGAACACGGTCCCGAATCTGGGAGGCGGAAATCGCGACGGGCGTGCCCTCCAACCACTGCAGGCGAAACGGCCCGGACCGCTCTCCCGGCGCCTGCCCGGGACGCCGCATCACCAGAAACACCACCCGTCGCGCCAGTTCTTCCGCCTCGCGCCATTGCGGCAGCATCGGGACATGGTCGCCTCCCACCAACCAGAACAGTTCCGCCTCCGGTTCACAGGCGGCATAGCGGCGCACCGTCTCGATGGTGTACGACACCCCGCCCCGTTCGATTTCTTGCGTGTCCACCGCGCAGCGGTTCCATCCGGCCAGGGCCAGCCGCAGCCAGCGCACCCGCGCCGCCGCCGGCGCCAATGGTTGGCCGGGCTTGAACGGCGACTGCGCCGCCGGAATGAACACCAACCGGTCCAGCGCCGCCTCCTCCAGCGCCGCCCGGGCCAGGAACCAATGCCCGCAGTGGACCGGGTTAAACGACCCGCCAAACAGACCGATGCGTTTCACCGCCCCAGCCTAACCCAACCCCTCGGCGCAAACCACGCTCAAACCCGCTCCTCAGCGCAACTCGCCGTTGGCCATTGCCCCGGCCGCGCGCAAAAACTCCGCCAGCGCCGCCAGCCGATCGGTATTGATCAGGTCCACCCCGGCCTCGTATTGCACGCGCCAGGCCGCTTCCAGGTCCGGTGCCGCCCAAAAGCGCACCCGTCGGCCCTGGGCATGAGCGCGCGCCACGTAATCTCGCAGCCGGAGGCGCTCGGCGTTCGGCAGCGTTCCCCGGCCCCGCCAGGTCAAGAGCCGCCCCCAGTTTTCGCTCACCCAGGGCACCAGATGCGGACTGGGGTTGGTGTCCAAATCAGCCGGGCGGCCATCCACCGCGGCGAGCCGGGGCGCCGCCGCGGTCAGTTCGGCTCGCGGGACGTTCCCGCTGATCACCACGGTCACGGCGTTGGTCTCGGTGCGGTCCGGGTAAATGACGCTCAGCATGCTGCGATACCGATCCAGCACGGGTTGGAGCGCCCGCCAGGTCGCCGGCCCGTCTGATTTGAAATCAATCAGCAACCAGAAGGTGGGCCCGCGCGGATGCACCCGGCCTCCGTGCCACGCCACCCGTTCCTGCAAGGGCTCGAGATACAGCGCCTCCAAGGTGCGTTCGGGCCGGACCTGCCAGCGATCATGAGCCACCAGGAGCCGGTCCTCCACCAGGTGAACATCCGCCTCCACACTGCAGAACCCCTGCTCCAACGCGTCCAACAGAGGACGGGATTGTTCGTAATCATTGTGGGAGTGGGCGCGGGGCAGCGGCGCCGGCGCAGCCTCCCCGCCGCCGGCGATCCCGCCGCACAAACCCGTCACCGCCCACAAGAATCCGGTAACCAGCCGGGTCGAAACTCCGCATCGCATGCCCCGACCTTCGCGCAACGCCGCCGGATCGTCGAGCCCGCGGGCCCGCTTTGCGATTGCGCAGCGCCGGGTGGGTTCGCAACCTTCCGGGACATCCGACCGGTCCATCCCGGCAGGCTGTCATGAGTTACCAGGTCATTGCCCGCAAGTACCGCCCGCAGCGTTTTGAGGACGTGGTAGGCCAGGAACACGTCACCACCACCCTGGCCAACGCCATCCGGGCCGGCCGCATCGCCCACGCCTATCTGTTCTGCGGTCCGCGCGGCACCGGCAAGACCACCATCGCCCGCATCTTTGCCAAATGCCTCAACTGCACCAACGGCCCCCGGGTAGACTTCGATGACGCCGATCCGCGCTGCGTGGAAATCGCCGAGGGCCGCTCGCTGGACGTGCTGGAGATTGACGGCGCGAGCAACAACGGGGTCGAACAGGTGCGCGAACTGCGGGAAACCTGCCGCTTCTCCCCCGCCGCCGCGCGCTTCAAAATCTACATCATTGATGAGGTGCACATGCTCACGGTGGCGGCGTTCAACGCGCTGCTCAAAACGCTGGAGGAGCCGCCGCCGCACGTGAAATTCCTCTTCGCCACCACAGACCCGGAAAAGGTCCTGCCCACCATCCTGTCGCGCTGCCAGCGGTTTGACCTGCGCCGCATCCCGGCCGCCCTCATCGTCAAACACCTGGCTGCCATCGCCGCCCGCGAGGGCGTGCGGGTGGAGGAGGCCGCCCTGCATGCCATTGCCCGCGGAGCGGACGGCGGCCTGCGCGACGCCGAGTCCACCCTGGATCAGTTGATCAGCTTCTGCGGCCCGGAAATCGTCGAGGCAGACGTGCTGTCCATGTTCGGCCTGGCGGCCCGTGACCAGGTACTGGCCCTCGCCGAGGCCGTGCTGGCCGGCGACGCGGCGGGCATCCTGAGGCGACTCGAGGAACTGGCTCGTGGCGGCAAGGACCTGGGGCGGCTGCTGGCCGACCTGTTGCATCATTTCCGGAACCTCCTGATCTACCTGGTGGCGCAGGCCGACAGCTCCCTGCTCGAGGTGAGCGAGGCGGAACTGGAGGCGATCCAACGCCAGGCGACGGGAACCCCGGCAGACGCCGTGACGCGCATCATGGAAGTCCTGACCGACACGGAGGTGAAACTTCGGGACGCCATGTCCAAGAAGGTCGCCCTGGAGGTTGCCCTGCTCCAAGCGGCACAGGCTCGTCAAGCGGTCAGCCTGGACACGGTGCTGGCTCGCTTGCACGCTCTGCGCCACCAGACCGAAAGCGTGTCCCCGCCCTGGGAAAAACCGCCCTCCTCCGCGACCTCCGGTTCGTGCGTCGCGGGCGCCGACACCACCGCGTCCACCGGGAGCCCGAGCGTGTTGCGGGAAGACACGGTTCCGTCCCGACCCGCCCGTGAATCGGAAGCACTCGCGCCGTCCCCGGCCCGAACACCCTCCGAACTGCCGCCGGGCACGAGCCCCGCCCTGGCCGCCTTGTGGACAGCGGTCCTGGAAGCCGCCCGGCAGAACAGCCAGTTTCTGTACAATCACCTCCTCAAGGCCTTCCCGGCGAAATTGGAGCGGCAGACGCTGGTGATTGGTTTCCCGCCCGAGCACGCCCGGCTGATAGCGCTGGTGGACAATGCCCGGAACCGGGACCTCCTGCTCGGGGTGCTGCGTTCCCGGGGGCTGCGCGATTCGCAACTGAAATTTCTTCAGGCCGAACCTCCGGCCATCCCGCCCCCGCAACCCACAGCGGAAACGCCTTTACCCGAGCCCGGGGAACCGCCGCCTGATACCTCGGCTCCCTACGCCAACGATTCCGCCAGTCCCGCCGCCGCCGTGTCGTCCTCTGCCGCCGCGTCCGCACGGCCGGCCAAGACCAGTCTGATCCCGGTGGACCCCGCACAGTTCAAGAACGACCCGCTCATCCAGGCCGCGCTGGAGGTCTTCAAGGGCCGGATTGCCAAGGTCCTCGCCCCGGCGGCTCGGCAACCCCAGTCTCCGCCCTGACCTGCCCCGGCAAACTCATGAAACAGGCCGCCGCCCGCACTGACCAGGCCGGGCTGAATCGCCCGCCACGGCTTCCCGGCCCCGGGCCTCGAAAAAGCACCAGATCCGCCCGGTTTGGACATCGCCACTGTTCCGGTCCTCCCCCGGGGGGCGGTCTTCAATCGCCTTGAGCAGCAGGAGCAGTGCAATCCGGCACTCAGTTCTTGCTTTCGCGGCGGGACGGTCCGGGCTTCACTGGGCGTCGCGAAAAATGCCATGAAAATTGTGCTCGCTTACTCGGGGGGACTGGACACCTCCGTGCTCCTGTCCTGGCTCAAGGAAACCTACGAAGCCGAGATCATCGCCTTCTGCGCCAACATCGGCCAGGAAGAGGAACTCCGGGGCCTGGAGGCCAAGGCCAAAAAGACCGGCGCTGCCAAGGTGTACATTGACGACCTCCAGGAAGAATTTGCCCGCGACTTCATCTTCCCGATGATCCGCGCCGGGGCGATTTACGAGGGCCAGTACTACCTGGGCACCAGCATCGCCCGTCCGCTCATCGCCAAGCGCATGATCGAGATCGCCCGCGTCGAACAGGCCGATGCCATCGCCCACGGCGCCACCGGCAAGGGCAACGACCAGGTGCGCTTCGAGCTGACCGCCGCCGCCCTGGCTCCCGACCTGGAGGTGATCGCCCCCTGGCGCGACGAACGCTTCCGCGCCCAGTTCCCCGGCCGCGCCGAAATGATCGCCTACTGCGCGACCAAGGGCATCCCGGTCAAGGCCAGCGCCCAAAAACCCTTTTCAATGGATCGCAACCTCCTGCACATCTCCTACGAGGCCGGCATCCTGGAAGACCCGTGGTTCGACGCCAGCCACCTGAAAAACCGCGACTTTTTCAACGTCCTCTCCGTCTTTCCCGAGGACGCGCCGGACAAACCCGAGTACGTCACCCTCGACTTCGAGGCCGGCAACTGCGTCGCCGTCAACGGGAAGCGGCTTTCCCCGCTCGGGGTGATGAAAACCCTCAACCGCCTGGGCGGCAAACACGGTGTGGGCCGCGTGGACATGGTCGAAAACCGTTACGTGGGCATGAAAAGCCGCGGGGTGTACGAAACCCCCGGCGGCGCCATCCTCCATTTCGCCCACCGGCAAATGGAAAGCCTCACCATGGACCGCGAGGTCATGCACCTGCGCGACCAGCTCATCCCCCGCTACGCCGAGCTGGTCTACTACGGCTACTGGTTCAGCCCGGAGCGACTCGCCCTGCAGGCCCTGGTCGAGGAAAGCCAGAAACACGTCACCGGCACCGTCCGCGTCAAGCTCTACAAGGGCAATGTCATGGTCGCCGGCCGCCGCTCCCCGGTCAGCCTCTACAACCCCCATCTGGCCACGATGGAGGCCGACCCCACCCGGGCCTACAACCAGAGCGACGCCACCGGGTTCATCCGCCTCAACGCCCTGCGACTGAAAGTGCAGGCGGCAGTCCTTGGAACGTGGCAGTGAGCCGGCGCCTTGCCCGGAATGCGCCCGCTTCGGTCCCGCGTGCCGGAGCACGCGCCACTCCCCAATCCCGACTGCTCAAATTCCCGTTGACGCAGCCGGACCGCAGGCCACCTTATGCCCATGCTTCAACCCGATTCGCCCCTCAAAGGTTTTCTTCGCCCCGCTGCGGCTCTGGTAGGCATCGGCCTGCTGACCCTGGGTACGCGGGCCGACGACTGGCCCCAGTGGCGTGGACCGCTCCGCAACGGCCTCTCCGCCGAGACCGGCCTCCTGAAGGAATGGCCCGCCGGCGGCCCGCCTCTGCGTTGGCAACGCTCCGATGTCGGCTCCGGCTACGCCGCACCGGCGGTGGCCGGCGACCGGCTCTACCTGCTGGCCAACGAGGGCCTGGACAACGAGTTCGTCTGCGCCCTGAACACCACCGATGGCCGCACCCTCTGGACCACCCGGCTCGGCAAGGTGGGCAACCCCAAGCAGCGTCCCAACTTCCCTGCCGCCCGTTCCACCCCCACCGTGCGTGGCGAGGTGCTCTTCGTGCTGGGCTCCGACGGCGACCTGGCCTGCGTGGAAACCGCCACCGGCCGCATCCGCTGGCAGAAAAACCTCCGCGCGGACTTCGCCGGCAAACCCGGTGAGTGGGCTTACGCCGAATCGCCGTTGGTGGACGGCGAGGCGGTGATCTGCGCCCCCGGCGGCGCCGAGGCCACCGTCGTGGCTCTTAACCGCCACACCGGAGAAGTCCTGTGGAAAACCGCCTTGCCCGAGGCTGACGAAGCCGCCTACGCCTCGGCCGTGGTGGGGGAAACCGGCGGCATTCGGCAAGTGGTCCACCTGTTGCAGAAAGGCCTCGTCGGTTTGGAGATCAAGACCGGTCGCCTGCTCTGGCGCTGGCCCCGTCCCGTGAGCCGGTTCAACGCCAACATCCCCACTCCCCTGGTCGTTGCGGATTGGATTTACGCCGCCGCGGCCGGCACCGGCGGTGGCGCCGTGCGCCTCAAACCGAGCGGGGAAACAGTATCCTTCGAAGAACTGTACTTCGAGTCCAAATTGCCCACCGCCATCGGCGGCGCCGTCGTCGTGGGAGATCACCTCTACGGCACCACGGCCCAGGTCTTGATGTGCATCGAACGCGCCTCCGGCCGCGTGCTCTGGGAAGAACGCGCCCTCGGCCCGGCCTCGATCTGTTTCGCCGACAACCGCCTGTACCTGCACGGCGAAAACGGCGAAGTTGCCCTGGTGGAACCCAGCCCGCAGGACTACCGGGAAAAAGGCCGGTTCAGCCCGCCGGACCGTCCGTCGCGGAGCAGTCCCATGGAAAAATCCTGGGCCTACCCGGTCGTGGCCAGCGGTCATCTGTACCTCCGCGACCATGGCCGCCTGTGGTGCTACGACGTCCGCTCCGCCCGCTGATTGGGAAGGACGCGCTCCCCGAGCGTGCCGGCGGGCTGGGACAGCCCGCCCTACCCCTGTTCCGCGTTTTCCGCGTGGTCGGCGGGCCCGATCCGCTGGGCTGGAAGCCCGGCTCCACGGCAGGCTGGGAAACCGGCCGCTACCGTAGCGGCAGCCATCCTGGCTGCCGTAGAGGGCGGCTTCCAGCCGCCCGGATCGAGGCGCAAAACCACCAAGAACACCAAGAGCACCAAAGGATTAGCAGCAAAGCTCGATGGATTCCGGCCGCAATGTG
>FWPU01007120.1_pt1 | contig 21121 bp, 18 predicted proteins | sample 2228361 | NCBI WGS metagenome assembly FWPU01 (sample SAMEA103939777, study PRJEB20133) | metagenome
TTCTTCTTTGCCATGGGTTCGTGCTCCTTTCTTCTTCGGTTTCCGACCGACCTCCGGCACCGCGCCGAAAGTCACCTGTTCCGATACGTCGAGGAGCTGGCACTTCTGGCAGAGGCGATCCTTCACCGCCTCCAGCGACGCGGCCGTCCGCTCCAGGGAGCCCGCCAGCCCGTGGTTATGAACCGACATGAATACCATGCGTAGGATTGCCGGCCCCTGCTCTCCCTTACCGTCGGCTTATGCGCCGCAGGGCCGCCAGCATGATGATGGCAATAAGCTCCATCCCGGTCGCGCCGCATCCGCTGTCTCCCCCCCCGTCTTCCCCCACCGGAGGCGCCCAATCCATCTGCCCCTCCCAGTACGTCCGTTCGTCTCCGGCCAGTTCCGTCTCGTCCACCTCCCCATCTCCGTCCGTGTCAACCTTCTGCGGATCAAGTAATTGGGCCGCCTCGTAATCGTCCCTCAGCCCATCTCCATCACTGTCCCCCTCATGCACCCATGCCCCAGGATCCATCGGCCCCTCCCCTACCATCGCCTCCCACATCTCCTCCTTCCCCACCCCCGACCCCTTAACCACCACAAAGTAGTTCGACCCAGCCCCATCACCCCCACCTGCCTTGTTACCACCCAATACCACCTGCCTCGCTCCCACAGCCTTCACGTACACCTTCATCGGCGAGGCGCCCCCGTCCGTCACCACCATACCCTCCCCCGTCACCGTCCACGTCCCGTCCTTCAGCCACCCCGGCAGCGTCGTCGCCCTCTTGTCGTAACACACATACACGCTCGCAGACTGGTTCACCGTGAACTTCAGGTGCACGCCCGCCGTCACACCCTTGTCATCATTCGCAGTCCGGATCATCCCCTGGTTGTTGAGCACCGATGAGAGCGAACTTATCGTGTAGCTCCGGTCGATGTAATACAGCGCACCTGCCTTCGCGGTTGACACGCTGTACGCCTTCCCTGTCGACACATAATCAATCGTTATGCTAAACCCCCCAGTCACCTTCTCCTTCACCACCACCGTGTACATGCTGTTCGCCGCCACCCCATCCGCCGTGTTACCCCCCAGCGTCACCTTCCCCGCCGCAAAATCCTTCGCAAACAGACTGAACGTCCCTCCCCCGGAAACCAGGTCCGCACCCGTGTTCGTCCATCCAGAAAGCCATGACGGCTTCGTCGTGAACCGGTCGTCGTGCCCCACGTACACCGTGACACTCTTGCTCACGTCGAAACTGATGAAGCTCGATCCCGTCGACCCCTTGTCGTCGTTGGCCGTCCGCAGGTATTGCAGGCCCACGTACGCAGCCGGCGCCGCCGAGAACGTGTAGGTCCGGTCTATGTACTGCAGCTTCCCAACATCCAGCAGGTCCCATATGTACGCCTTACCGCTCGCCACGGATAGGTTCGAGACCAGCCCCGTCGAGCCACCCGTCGTCGCCGAGGCCTCGTTGGAATATGCCGAATCCCCCGCAGAATTGGTGGCCCTCACCCGGTAGTAGTAGGTGGTGAAGGCCGAAAGGCCCGTATTCGAATAGCTCGTCACCCCCGCACCTACGGTGGCGATCTGGGACCATGTCCCCCCCGAGCCGGTCTTGCGCTCGATCTTGAAGCCTGTTTCGTTCGTGGAATTATCCGTCCAGGAGAGGTTGATCTGGCTTGAAGAGGCGGCGGTAGCCGTGAGGCTCGAGGGGGCCACCGGGACGCCGGCACCCGAGATGGCAAGTGCCATCATGCCCATGAAGGTACTGAACTCAGCATCGTCCTATAGTGGACCCCGTTTTTCGGACCAGAGGCTAGAGTAGGATTTTAATGCCGGGAAACGGCGGGAAGGAGACAGGGCGTGTCCACCAGAGGCAGGCGAAAGCACGGTTCGCGGTTCAAGGCGCAGGTGGCCCTCGAGGCAATCAGGGAGGACAAGACCGCCAACGAGATCGCGGGCCATCACGGGGTCCATCCCTCCCGGGTCGGGCTGTGGAAGAGGACGGCCCTGGAGCGGCTCCATGAGGTCTTCGAGAACGGGGGCCGCGGGGCGGACGACAAGGCGCGGTTGATCGAGCAGCTCTATCAGAAGATCGGCAGGCTGCAGGTGGAACTCGACTGGATGAAAAAAAAAGCTGGTGACTTTCTCGACTGAGGAACTCCGCCGATGGATCACGCCTCATCCCAAGATCAGCATCCGCCGGCAGTGCGCCCTCCTGGGGGTCAGCCGCAGCGGCCTGTATTACGAGTCCGCCGGGCCGAGTGCGGAGGACCTCTGGGTGATGCGGCGCATCGACGAGCAGTATACCCTGACGCCGTTCTACGGCTCGCGGCGGATGGCGGCGCATCTTAGCGGGCAGGGCCTGGCGGTCAACCGCAAGCGGGTGCAGCGGCTGATGCGGCAGATGGGGCTGAAGGCCATCTACCCCAAGCCGCGCTTGTCCACCAAAGACCTCCAGCACAAGGTGTACCCCTATTTGCTGCGGGGGGTCATGGTGGCCAGTCCCGATCAGGTATGGAGCACGGACATCACGTACATCCGGCTGCGCGCCGGCTTCCTGTACCTGGTGGCGATCCTGGATTGGTTCAGCCGGTATGTGCTGTCCTGGAGGCTGTCGAACACGCTGGAGGTGGCATTTTGCCTGGAGGCGCTGGAGGAGGCACTCCAGGGACGGCGGCGGCCAGAGATCTTCAACAGCGATCAGGGGGTGCAGTTCACCAGCCGGGACTTCACGGGCCGGCTGGAGCGGGAGGGCATTCGGGTGAGCATGGATGGACGCGGGCGGGTGTTCGGCAACATTTTCATCGAGCGATTGTGGAGGACGGTGAAGTACGAGGAGGTGTACCTGAACGACTACGAGAGGGGGCGGGATGCCCGGGACGGTCTGGGGCGGTACTTCCGGTTTTACAATCAGGAGCGTCCACACCAGGCTCTAGGGTACCAGACCCCCGAAGCGGTCTATTGGGGGAGGGTGAACGTGTCGGCGTCTGTGGGATGTTGAGCGAGGGGGTAGAGGCCTGTGGGGCAAAAACATATTCACAAGTTTTCAACGGAGACTCACAGGTTTTCAGTCTCCCCCCAGACCCCCCTCGAAGACAACTCTATGATGATGACTTTTTGGTCTTGACAACGGGGTCCACCCCAGGCAGCGTAGCTCCAGGATGGGCGATGAGGCTGATCGAATTCGCACCACACGATATCGTTCCCGGTCGCAACAATGCGGGCCCTCAACGGCCAGCAGCCGTCGACGGTGCAATCGCATTCGAGAATAGCCACCTTTCCCTCATAGTCGACAAATCGGTTGTTGGGCATCAGTCGGCTATCCGGCAGGAAGATCTGAGCCGCGTTCGGTGGTCCATACGCCCCGCGAGGGCCGATTCCTCGCTCACGAAAGCTTCCGATGATTTCCTTTCCTCGTACTCCTTCTTTGAATATGGCAGTTCCAGTTCCCGGACGAGGTCAAGAAGCGCCCTGCCGTCGATCAGAATGAGGCTCTCCGCGAAGACTTGGGGTTTTGGGCTGATCGGCTGATCGCGTAGATACAATCCCCCTCGGTCCACAGGAATGGAGAGAGGGGGGATGAGCGACCTGCTGGTGATGCAGCAGGTGCTCGGTATACCAGAATTGCACCTGACCGGGTGTGACGTCAAGGAGAAGACGGTCGAGATCCTGGCCGAGGTGCTGCTGAAGCGGGGCGTCTGTCCCGACTGCGGCGAGGTGAGCGAGCGCCTGCATCAGTACCTGGAGCGGAAGCTCCGACACCTGCCGATCTTCGGCAGGGCGTGCTGGCTGAAAGTCGAGACGCGGCAGTTGGTCTGCGAGGGTTGTGGCCGGACGTTCAGTCCGCCCTTGGACTTCGTACTGCCGGAAGAGCATCACGTGACGTGGGGGTACGCGGAAGACCTCTTCCGGCGAGTCAAGGGCTCCTTGATCAAGGCCGTGGCGGAGGCCGAAGGAATCCCGGATAAGACGCTGGAGGGGATCTACTTCACCGTGGCGCGTCTTCGGGAAGCACGGACGTCTCTGGAGCCGACATCGTTCATCGGCATCGACGAGGTCGCCTTGCACAAGGGCCACGGAAACTTCAAGGCCGTGATCTACGACCTCAAGCACGGCAAAGTGCTCAAGCTGCTGGAAAACCGCGATAAAGCCACTCTGGTGGCCTGGTTTCGAGCCCAGCCCAAAACGTGGCTGGACGGGATCCGGATCGTGGCCATCGACATGTGGGAGGCATATCGTCAAGTCGTCAAGGAGGTGTTCGGCGACCACGTCGACCTGGTCGCCGACAAGTTCCACGTCATCAAGCTGCTAGGGGAACGCGTCACCGAATGCCGCCGCAAGATCCAGCGGGCGGCCCCCGAGGCGGTCAAGGAGAAGCTCAAGGGCATCCGCTGGGCGATCCTCAAGCAGCCTCAGAAGCTGACCCAGGCGGAGAAGAAGGCTCTGCGGGAAGCTCTCCGCCACAGTTCGGAGCTTCGGGAGATGTACCGGCTCAAGCAGGACTTCGTCCGGCTGTATCGCTTTACGCGACGTGGCGATGCTGTCCGGCGGCTGCGATCGTGGATCAAGCGCGTCCGCTCGACGAAGCACACCCACCTGCACACGTTCGCCGACACGTTGGAGCGCTGGTGGGACGAGGTGGTTGCCTACCTCCGCGTAAAGGCGACGAATGCCGGAGGCGAGGGACTCAATACCGTCATCAAGCTCGTCAACCGCCGAGGCTTTGGCTTCCGCAATCACGAGCATTTCGAGCTACGCGTCAAGCATGAGACAGGTGGGTTTGCGGCGTGAAAACCCCAAGTCTTCGCGGAGAGCCCAGAATGATTGCCGACGTGTATGAAGGTTTGGTGTCGCCCGGAAGACAGACCTCTTCACCCAGGCGAACATCGAGGCGGTTGTATCTCTCCATTCCCATGGGTGATTACTTTGCCAGACGCCGAATCGCGACCTTGAGTGCGCTTACCGCAGCATCCGCCTCTTCCTTGCCCAGATTGACGCCTTCGCGCGCTCGTTTTCCAGGATGGATTAGATTCCGAAATTCACGCAGCGCATGAGAGATATGCAAGTCTCCGGCACGGAGAAGACCACATCTCTCAGCGAATGTGATTAGCGGTCCGAGCTCCCATTCTTCCAAGGGTTTCACGTCGCCCTGGCGCTTTGGCGCTTCGTTCCAGTTCTTAGCCTCTGTGGATCTTGGTTGCAGCGCCGAGCATAGGATCGCCTCGAGGATCGCCCCGGATAGGACGACGACTCCCATCCATGTCCCTTGCATGAATGCATTCGACAACTCACGGATGTCGCGCTTCACCACCTCGACCAGGTTTGGACTCAGAATCTTTGCTACTTCTGGCTCCAGGGCGAACACGCCGGGGTCCCGCGACTTGAGGATGCGCAGGTATTCTTCCGCCTCCTCCAGTTCTTCGTCGATGTCGCTGAGCCAATCGTTCAAGATGCTCCCCGGCTCTTGGGCTTGTGCCTTCACGTTCGTGAGTTGCCCGACAGACGACGACATGATCTCGATTGCTGCCACGCGGTCACCATTGAAGACCGCTGCTTCTGCACGCAGCTGTGAACCGGTGGAGTTTATGAGGAGCCGGAAATAGGCGTGGGAGCCGGCGAGTTCTGAAAGCGCCCCCGTCAGCTCAAGTTTAGCGAGCGCTGCCTGCGCCTCTTCAATGGACCGATTGGCATCTTTCAAGTACCCATCGACTTTTTCGTGGTCCTCGGCATCGCTGGCCTCTCCTGCACTGCCAAGGTAGAAGATTGAAGCGGAAAGCGCTGCCATGCCGCCATAGAGTGCCTTTGCATGAGGTTGATTGGGTACCAACTCGGTCAACTGCCGACTGAGGTCCTGAATCTCATCAAGCTTTTCACGGGCGTCTTTCAGCTCTCCATCGCCAACCAGATCTGGCAGCCACTGGAATAGAAATCGGAGGCGGGACCATCTCAGCCAGAATTGGCACGCCGGCCCCAGGTCCCCGCTTCGAGAGCGGACGTTTTCCAAGTGACGCGCGGCTGTGCCGAGCAACTTACCGCCGGTGTGGTATTCATCATTCTCGGCCGCCACCTCCGCTTGGATGCTGAAAAGAAGCCCGAGGGCAAATTCATAGCGATCACCGTCACCCGTCTGCTTGAAGGCTTTTACGGCTGCGTCCAAGGGCGTCAATGCCTTTTCCGTTCTGCCTTCGAAGTAGGCCCCGAGAGCTGTGGCCAATTGGTGATAGCCGACCGCCAGTAGGCCGGCTGTTGCTTCCCTCAATTGAGCTAGGATGCGCGCAGCGGAAGCATAGCGTTGTGACGCTTGAACCCATTCTCCCTTCAGTAGGCAACGGTCTCCTTCCGCGAGCAGCTCCTGGGCCTTTCTCAGTGGGTCTTCGATCATCGTGTTCCAAACCATTATAGAACACGATTTGCATCATGCTGCGTAACTCGTGATAGAATTATGGAAGCGCACGGAGGTTCCCGTGGGTGCCGCAGGACACGAAGGAGACACCAGCCTGGGAGGGGCCGCCAGGCCATTCCCGGAGACGGCCGGTGACCTCGTCTGCCGCCTCCGCTGCTCCCCCGGCCCCGCCCTTCGGGAGGCCCTCGAGATCCTCTGCCGCCGCTACTGGAAACCGATCTACGCCTACCTCCGAACGGGCCTGGCCCGGTCGAACGACGACGCCAAGGACCTCACCCAGGCCTTCTTCCTCGAGCTCCTCGAGGGGACCGCCCTCCAGGGCTTCGATCCGGCCAAGGGGAGCTTCCGCTCCTACCTCAAGACCCTCCTGCGCCGGTTCGTGGGCCACCACGACCGTGCCCTCAAGCGCCTCAAGCGCGGCGGCGGGACGCACATCGCCTCCCTCGACCGGGAGGGCCCGGCGCTCGAGGAGATGCTCGCGGACCCACGCGCGACCGACCCCGAGCGGGTCTTCGACCGCACCTTCCTCTTCGAGCTCACGAACCGAGCCGCCGGCCGCGCCCGCGAACGCTGCCGCGCAGCCGGCCGCGAGACCGCATTCCGCGCCTACGAGGCCTACGACCTCTCCCCCGCGGAAGAGCGGCCCACGTATGCGGAACTGGCGGCCCGCCTGGGCCTCACCCGCCACCAGCTCAACGCCTACCTGCGCGCCGTCCGCGAGGACGTCCGCACCGAGATCCGCCGCGAGATCGCGGAGCTCACACCGAGCGACCGGGCCCTCGAGGAGGAATGGAATGCGCTTCTCCGAGCATGAGGCCCGGCTGCGGCGGATGATCGAGGGGCTCGCGGAGCACGAGTCCAGCCGCGGCGCGCCCCCGCCGGGCCGCCCGGACCTGCCCCTCCTGGGCCGGATCGCCCTGGAGCTGGGCCTTGCCGGCGAGGACGACCTTGAACGCTGCATCCGCGAGCAGGAGGAGTCCCGGGCGGCCGGACAGGAGGCGAGCCTCGAACAGCTCCTCCTCCGCCGGGCGGGACTCTCCCCCGGGGACCTCGCCTGGCTCCTCCAGGAGCAGTCGCGCCGGACGGAAGCCGTCCCGGGCCTCCCCGGCTACGAGGTCCAGGAGCGCCTTGGCGAGGGCTCCAGCGCCGTGGTCTACCGCGCCTGGGACCGGAACCTCAAGCGGCCGGTCGCCCTCAAGGTCATGCGCGGGCGCCCCGACCTGAGGGAGATCGACCGCGAGCGCTTCCGGCGCGAGGCCCAGGCGGCCGCCCGGCTCTCCCATCCGAACGTCGTCGCTGTACACGAAGCGGGCGAGCGGGATGGCCGGCTCTATCTCGTGATGGAGATCGTCGAAGGCAGGCCGCTGAGCGCACTGCTGGAGGCGAAGGAACTCGGCGTCGAGGAGTCGGCGCGGCTCGTCGAGAAGGCCGCCCGCGGCGTGGCCGCCGCCCACGAGAAGGGCATCGTACACCGCGACCTCAAGCCCCTGAACATCCTCCTCACTCCATCGGGAGAGCCCAAGGTGGCAGACTTCGGGCTCGCCCACCTGACGGACTCGACCGTGAAGCTCACGCGGACCGGGTCGGCGCTCGGCACACCGCTGTACATGGCGCCGGAGCAGGTCGAGGGGCGCGCCGGCGAGATCACGCCGGCCACCGACGTCTACGCCCTGGGCGCAATCCTCTACGAGCTCCTCGCCGGCCGGCCCCCGCACATCGGGACTAGCATTATGGAGGTCTACCGGAAGATCGTCCACGAGGACCCCGAGCCTCTCCGGATGCTGAACGCCGCGGTCCCGCGCGACCTCGAGACCGTGGCGCTCAAGGCGCTGGCCAAGGAGCCGAGGGCGAGGTACGCATCGGCGGGGGATATGGCCGATGACCTCTCCCGGTGCCTGCAGGGCAGGCCCGTGTCGGCCAGGCCGGAGGGCGCGCTGGGGCGCCTGTGGCGGTCGATCCGCCGCCACCGCGCGGCCGCCGCCCTCATCACCCTCCTTGCGACCGCCTGTCTCGGAATCCCGGCGGCTTGGTGGCTCCATGGGACGGGGCTCGCGCGACTCGAGGAGTGCCGAGCGAAGGCCCTGAGCCTCCTCGAGTCCGCCAGGCCCGCGCTGGACCGGGCCACGCAGGGGCTCTACGACGCATCGACCAGCCACGAGGACGTCCTGCGGGCGGCAGGAGAGGTCGAATCGCTTGTCGAGCAGGCCCTCGCCCTGGCCCCCGACCTGGCGCTCGCCCACTACCGCCGGGGAGAGGCCTGGGAGATCAAGGGCTATTACGACGAGGCTTCCGCGTGCTGGCAGCGGGCGCGGGAGCTTGACCCTCGCTTCGGCCCGGCCCGGTACCGGCTGGGGCGGATCCTCGTCTGGAAGGCCTACCTTGCCAGCCTGGATCTCGCCCTCGAGCCGGAGGAAATGCGCCAGGCGGGCGCGGAAGGGCTCGCGTCCGAGGCCGTATTGGAGATCGAGGCGGCGCGCGCGGAGGGGAGCGGTTTCGACCATGCGCTCCAGCGCGAGGTGGCCTCGGCCATGCTCGCCTATCTCCGAAAGGACGCCGGGGGCGTCCGGCGCATCGGCGCGGAAGGCCTCCGCCGCTTCTCCGGCAGGCCAGGCCTGGAGGAGTTCCACTGGCTCCTGGGGATCGTGAAGAACGAGAGGAAAGAGAGGGAGGACAGGCTGGCCGCCTTCAACGAAGCCCTCCGGATCCGGCCCAAGTTCCCGCTGGCCCTCCTCGGCCGCGCCCGTACGCACCACCTGGGCAAGGACCGCGAGGCGGCCATGCGCGACTACGACGCCGCGATCCTGCTGAGCCCCACGCTCGCCCAGGCCTACGTCCAGCGGGGCTCCCTGCGCTTCCTCATGGGCGACGCGAAGGGGGCGATCGAGGACTACGAGAGCCTGATCCGGGCGGGCCGGCTCCTGCCGGCCGCCTACAACGGCCGCGGCTGGTCGCGGCTCAGGCTGCTGGGGGACGTCGACGGCGCGCTGGCGGACCTGGAGCAGGCGATCCGCCTCGGCCCCGCGGAGTACCACCTGCCCCGTGCCGCCCGCGGCCTGGCGCGCCTGCTGAAGGGGGACCTGGACGGCGCCCTGGCCGACGCGGAACGCGTCCTCCGGTCGGCCCGCCTGGGCCTGGCGCACTACGTGCGGGGAAAGGTGCGGTCGGCCCGGGGGGACCGCGAGGGAGCGCTGGCGGACCTGAAGGAGGCCGTCCGCAAGAGCCCCAACGACGATCTCTTCAGGAAGGATCTCGAGGCGCTCGCCGGCGGCCCGGTTGAAGTCCCCATGGAGCGATAGGCCCCTCACTTTCCGAGGGTCGGCTCGTGAAGCGCCGCGAGCTCCTCGGCCGACAGCGCGCGCCGGCAGGCCGCCAGACCGCCTATGTTCCCCTCCGAACCGCATTCCATCCCGGGCTTACCCTCCCGATAGTCCAACCACTGCGGGAACGCCCGCCGCGCGGCAGTGCAGCCGCGCTTTTCCACGCAAACGCCCCGCCGGGAGGGGCAATAAGAGGGCGTGAGGGCCCCCGGATCGGAGTATTATATCCAGGTTCACTCATTGATGGAGGCGCACCACATGAGCACCCGCCCGTGCATCGGCGCGATCCTGCTCCTGCTGGCGCACGCCCTCGCGGCAGAGGCCCGCCAGGAACCGCAGCCCAAGGACGACGGCTACCGGGGCATCTGGTACATGAACCAGCCCACCAAGGACCAGTACCACTACAAGTACAGCGGCCGTCTACTGCAGGGAATCGAACAAGACATTCTTCTGCTACGGGGGCTCTCCCAAGGAGAAGAACGAGCTGCTCATGATGGTCTCCTGCTACGACCACGCCGCCGGCAAGGTGCCCCGCCCGACGATCCTCCTCAACAAGAAGACCGACGACGCCCATGACAACCCGTGCCTGGCGCTCGACGAGAAGGGCCACGTCTGGATCTTCTCGAACGCACACGGCACCTCCCGCCCGGCCTACATCCACCGGAGCCTGAAGCCCTTCTCCGTCGACGCATTCGAGCAGGTCCTCAAGACCAACTTCTCCTACGGCCAGCCGTGGCACCTCCCCGGGAAGGGCTTCCTCTTCCTCCACACCCGCTACCGCGACAAGGGCCGCTCCTCCTTCTGGATGACCAGCCCCGACGGACGCGCCTGGTCCGAGCCCCAGCTCCTCTCGCGCATCGAGAGGGGCCACTACCAGGTGAGCGGCCGCTACGGAGACAAGGTCGGAACGGCCTTCAACATGCACCCCAAGCCCGTGGGCCTCAACGCCCGGACGAACCTCTACTACCTGGAGACCCCCGACTTCGGCCGGACGTGGCGCACGGCCAGCGGCGCGGAAGTTGCGCCGCCGCTGTCGGAGCCGAAGAATCCGGCGCTCGTCCACGACTACCAGTCGGAAGGCCTCCTGGTCTACATGAAGGACCTGGCCTTCGATCCCGACGGGCGACCGATCATCCTCCACCTGACGAGCAAGGGATTCGAGCCCGGCCTGGAAAACGGCCCCCGCATGCTCCGGACGGCGCGGTGGACCGGGCGGGCATGGGAGATCCGGCCGGTGACGGCCGCGGACCACAACTATGACTTCGGGCCGCTCTACCTGGATGAGGAGGGGATCTGGCGGGTGATCGCGCCGACCGACCCTGGCCCCCAGCCGCACATGACGGGAGGCGAGATAGTGGCCTGGACGAGCCGGGACCAGGGCAGGACGTGGACCCGGGAGAAGGCCCTCACTTCCAGGAGCCCGCGCAACCACAGCTACGTGCGCCGGCCGGTGAACGCCCACCCGGATTTCTACGCCTTCTGGGCCGACGGGGATTCCTCGAAGCCCTCCGAGTCGCATCTCTACTTCACGGACAAGGCCTGCACCGCGGTCTGGAGGCTGCCGCCCGTGATGGCCGGGGACTTCGCCCAGCCGGAGAAGGTCAGGTGACGCGCGCCGGGACGATCCTCCTTCTCGCGGCGCTCTCTCCCGCCGCGCCCCTCCCCGCCCCTCATCCGAACGTGCTCTTCATCGTCGTGGACGACCTGCGCCCCGACGTGGGATGCTACAGGCATCGGGCCGTCGCGTCCCCGCACATCGACCGTCTGGCCTCCGAGGGCATCCTCCTCCGCCGCGCCTGCGCCCAGTTCCCGATGTGCAGCCCCTCCCGGTGCAGCGTGCTCAGCGGCCTGCGCCCGACCCGCACGCGCTTCACCGACAACCTCGCCCGCAAGGACCGCGAGGCCCCCGACGCCCCCAGCCTCCCGATCCTCTTCAGGCGGAAGGGATACACGACCCTCTCCCTCGGGAAGGTCTACCACGAAGTCGAGGACGATCCCGAGGCCTGGACCGAGCCGCCCTGGGAGCCCAAGGGGAACTGGGCTGGCCGGAAGGGATACCGCATCGCCTATTTCGTGGAGGAGAACAAGGAGACGGCCCGGAAAAACAGGGGCAACGGCCCGCCGTACGAGGCGGCCGACCTCCCGGACGGCGAGTACCCGGACGGGAAGATCGCCGACCGCGCGATCCAGGACCTCAGCCGCCTCAAGGAAGCCGGCAAGCCTTTCTTTCTGGCGGTCGGTTTTTCACGCAAACCGCGCGGCTGACGGGCAATCAAGAGGTGGAAGGCACTCCTGGCCGGAAGGGGCGCTTCAATGACCTTTCTGCTGGCGCTGGCCGGTATTTCGGTGGCGGCACAGGACGCCGATTCCCTCGTTCGCATCGTCACGCGAATGGACGAGCCGGACGCCTGGGAATGCCTGAAGGGGGACCTGCGGGTGGTCCCGCAAGGCGCTGGCGGCGCCAAGGTCGCGCGGGCCGACGGGCCTTTCTCCTTCCGGATCGACCTGAATGCCGCCGAGGCGAAGCCCACGGAGTTCGATCTTATCAAGCTCGAGGTGAAGGCCGACGCGCACGCCCACCTGCGGGTATCGCTCGAGAACCACCCCGAACCGGGGATGCTCTCGCATTGGTACCTCTTCAGCAAGGCGCGCGGGGCCTTCGACTGGGAGACGGCCTGGATCGACCTCCGGCGCCCGGAAGAAATCAAGCCTCCAGGGGCTTACAAAGGGATGGCCGAGAGCGATCCTTCGAGGAACGGCGTCTGGATCGAAGGCGGCGTGGCCGACATGCGCCGCTCCATTCAGGAGGCAGGCCGGACCGTCTGGTTGGGAGCGCTTCGTTTCGCTCGCAAGGCCGTGGATCTGGATTGGGACCAGAGGAGGGCCCCCCACGTCTGGGAACCGGGGAAGGACCTCATCTTCCGGTATCCCCTGACCGTCACCAACCGGCTTGATCGGCCGCTGGTGGCGGTCCTCTCCCTCCATCCCATGGACGCGCCCCATGCGGTGGCGGCCCTGCCGGAGGACCGCCTGAAGCTGGGGCCCGGGGAGACGCGGGAAGTGACCGCCGAGATCCGCCTGCCCGCCGCCGTGGCCTGTCGCGCGGCCCCGCTCTACGCCGAGCGCTTCCGGGCCGAGGCGCGCGCCGAATCGATCGCCGACTCGGCCGTCACGATCCTGCGCTCCTCTGATCCGGTGGAGCTGACGGTGACCGTCCCGATCCCGGAGGACCGGTTGACCTTTCCCCTCCTGGGCCGGCGGAAGGACCTCCCGGCAGCCGTGACGGGCGTTTCGCGCCCCGCCCGCCCCGTCGAGGCCCGGCCTGCGGACCTGGACGCGATCCTGGACGAAGGGGTCGTGCTGCCGTGGAAGGAAGGGCGTCCGAAGGGCTTCTACGCCTGGAAGGACGTCCCCCTCGCCGCGGAGTACATGGAGGCATTGACCAGTCTGGCCTTCCGGTACGACAGCACCGGCGACCCGGAAGCGCTGGAGCGGGGCACGGCGCTGCTCCTGGGGCTGGCGGAGCGCTTTCTTCCCCGGCGTGACCACTGGGCCGCCCTCCCCGCCGCGGAGATCTCCCACGGCATCATCTCTCGCAACACGCTCCGGCTGGGATGGGCCACCGGCGGCATGCGCTCGCCGTACCACTTCGAGCGCCACGGGATGTTCAACGACTTCGACCTTCTGGCCCCGGGGATGGCCCCGGACGCGCGCCGGAAGGTTCTGGAGGGCTTCGTAGTCCCGGCGGCCATCCAGATGCGCAACCACGTATTCGGGCTTGGCAACCAGCAGGACGTGGTGAACTACGCGGTCCTCTATGCGGGGCTGGCCTCGAGGAACTGGCCCCTTGTCTCCTTTGCATACTCCTCCCCCTACGGCGTGCGGGGCCAGATCCGGTGGGACTTCAACGACGACGGCCTAGCCGGCGAGGGCCACTATCACAGCTCCGCCCTCCGGCCGATACTCTGGGCGACGGAGCTGCTTTACGCCCGCGGGATCGACCTCTACGACGATCGCCTCCGGGGTATGGTCCACAGCAAGGCGGCCGAGGCCATCGGCAAGCCCTTCAAGGACGGGATCGTCTCCTGGCTCGACGAGCGCCGCTTCAAAGGCGAGATACCGGAGGCGGAAAATAAGACGGAAGGCATGCATCTGGCTTCCGCAGGCCTCACGTCTCTCCGTTGGAACCGGACGGAGGCGACGCTCAACTGGGGGACCCACATCCACCGCGGCGCCCCCGACCGGTGCGCCTTCGCGGTGCGCCGTGGCCGCGAGGCGCCGATCGGCGGTGGAAATTATTCCCGCAGCTCGCTCGGCCAGAGCATCGTGATCGTGGACGAGAGCCTCCAGAATCCCGTCCCGGCACAGGTCGTGGCGGCGGACCTGGACGGCCCCGTCCAGTTCGTCCAGGCGCGGAGCGACCGGCATTTCCCCGGATCGGCCCTGACGAGGACGCTGGCGCTGGTCGAGGATCTGGTCCTTGTCTTCGATCGCTTCGCAAGCGACGTGCCGCGCACGGTGGACTGGTGCCTGCGCTATCCGGGCGGCAGCCAGACGCACGCCGAGGTCGCTCGCGGGATCTCGCTCCGGATGGAGGAGAACCCCGGGTCCTTCACCGACAAGGCCGGCGACCCCGCGGAGGGCGTCGACTTCGGCGCGAACCTCAAGTCCCCCGGCCACTTCCGCGCCCGCACGGACGATACGTGGCGGCAGGAGAACGGGAAGTTCGTGATGCTCGGAGCGCCCGGCACGGAGGTGCTGGCGTTCTGCGTGCCGGCGGCCTTTTCGGCCTCCCGGAAGGAGCGCCGCACGGGCGTGCCGGTTCTCATGGCGCGCCGGACAGCGGTCACGCGTACCGATTTCGTGGCCGCATTCTCGCCGGAGGTCGTCTCTCTCGAGCGCGTGCCGGCAGTCAAGGCGGACAGCTCGGCGGCGGATGCCGTGGGCGTACGCGTGGGGCTCCGGGAGGGCCGATCCTTCACGGCGATCGTGAGCTACGAGCCGGAGGGGACGGAGGTGAAGGCGGGTGATTTCAAGTCCCGTGCCCGGTTCTCCGTCGAGGGGAAGGAATAGCCCGTAGGCAAGGAGGCACCATGCTGGCGCTGGCGTCATTCGCCCTGATCCCGGCTCTCCAGGCGGCCCCTGGCGACGGCCGCGCCGCCGGGACGGCCCGCGAGATAGCCCGGGAGCTCGCCAAGCCGAACCGCGATCCCGGCGGCTGGCCCCTCCCCGTCATGGGCCACTGGGCCGCCATCCTCCGCGAGCAGCATTTCTCGAGCCTCTACCAGGCGAGCCTCCTGGAGCGCGGACACCGCGTGATGCCCACGCTGCCGATGCCGGACCCCGGCGACAAGCCCTATTCCCCGGAGGCGAAGGCGCTCCTCGAGAAGCTCGCTCGCTGGGGGGCCCCCGTCACGTTCCGCGCCGGGCAGTGGGAGTCGGTCCTCATGGACAAGTCTCATCCCGTCGGCGAGCCGGGCAAGTGGCGCAACCTCCCGCCCGAGAAGAGCCCGCTCGTCAAGGGCGCCAAGGGCTTCTGGATCACCCCCTGGGGCCCGATCGAGCCGTGGATAGAGGCGGGACGCTACACCGTCTCGGGGTCCGCGATGAAGGAAATCCAGGAAATCTACCCCGACCCGCCCCGGGTCATCCTGCTCTCCAACAACGAGGCGCGGATCCTCAAGCCCAAGGTCGACCTCGGGGCCGAAGGTATCGCGCTCCCTTCCGAGGTGGCCGCGAAGGGGAAGCGGAGGGGGATGATCGAGGGATACGTCGAACGCTACGGCGCGCTCCTCAAGGCCATGAGGGAGGCTCTCGCCAGCGAGGCCTGGCGGAAGAACGCCCTCATGGTGGGTTACGGGGCGTTCGGCCCCCCGCACTTCGGCCGGATGGGGCATTGGACCCAGTACAGCTTCGCCACGGACGAGCGGGTCCAGTCCTGGCACCTCGCCTGGGACGGCGGCTCCCCCTCCTACTACACCCACAACTGGAACGCCTCCACGGACTACCGGGTGTGGTCCCCGCAGGTCGAGTCCCAGAACTGGATTTTCATGCTCGAGGAAGCGTACCGGGAGCGGCCCGAGTTCTGGTTCGAGGTCTCGGTCTGGGACGGCAACACCGGCGACGCCGAGAAGCGCAAGAAGAACGCCTACCTCAAGGCGGGCCAGCGATGGTCGCCCGAGCGCTACGCGGGGTACGTCCAGTTCGGGATGTGGCTCCTCAGGCCGCGCGTGGTGCGCGAGTTCCGCGGGAGCACCTGCCCCCGGGCGGAGTTCCAGAAGGACTTCGAGGCGGCCGTGGCGGCGGTGGACCGCGTATGGTACGACCCGGTGCTGCAGAGATTCTGGCGGCACGGGGCGCTCGTGCCCAACCGCGCCCACCCGCACCCGTACCAGGAGGACATCCCCGACCGCTGGAAGTCCGCCGACCGGTGGTTCATGCTCGACACGAGCCTGGACCCGGCACGCCCATGGAAGCTCGACACGGAGCTTCCCGTCTTCTCCCTGGCGCGGTCGATCGGGGAAAGGGGCCGGCGGGAATGGCTCGTCTACGCGCACTCGCCGCTCCAGGACCGGTCCGGCGTCGAGATCCGGATCCCAGACTACGGCAAGGTCTCTATGGACGTGTCCGTGGGTGGAAGCTTCGCGCTCGTGCGGGAGGAGGACGGCTCGGTGAGCGCTGTCCGTCCGCCCGCCGGCCCCGGGAAGTAATCCAGCCGCCCCATCCTGGTCCTGGCCGGGAACCGGGCCGGGTCCTGGCGGGCAAGAAGCGCAACCGTTGCATATCGTTTGGGGCGGCGCCCTTACCCAGAATGCTGATGACCGGGCGGCGGCAGAGGCACTGGAAGGGCGGGAATCCGATCGTCCCGTCGGCACGGCGCCAGCGAAGCGCCTTTGCGGGGCAACGGGCCAGGGTGGACGCAACGCGGAATTTCCGATATACAAGGAGGCTGAGCGAAAACCGGAGGGGTGCCGGAGCGGTTGATCGGGCCGGTCTTGAAAACCGGTAGTCGGCTCGTCCGACTCGAGGGTTCGAATCCCCCCCCTCCGCCACAAGGGCCCCCGCGCTGCCCGCCGCCGGTCTTCAGTGCACCGAGCAGGAGATGCAGGGATCGTAGGCCCGCACCAGCATCGAGCGGAGCAGCGAAAGCCTCTCGTCCGTCATGCCCGGCTGCGCCGAGAACTTCTCCGCCAGCGCCCGGATGTCGAGGTGGATGTTCCTGTTGTTCTGCGTCGTTGGGATGATGCAATTGGCCTTCGTCACGCGGCCGTCCCCGTCGTAGGCGTAGTGGTGGTAGAGGATCCCCCGCGGGACCTCGACGGCGCCCACGCCCTCCGCCGCCCTGGGCCGGACCTCCGCCATGGTCGGGCCCCGGCCGTCCCGGAGGAGCTCGTCGATCAAACGGATGGCGTCGTGCGTCACGTGGATCGTCTTTACCAGCTGGGCCACGTTGTTCATGAAAGGATTGTGGCAGACCGGCTTGAGCCCGAACTCTTCGGCCGCCTTCCGGGCCTCGGGATGGAGGAGCTTGAAATTGTTGTTCACCCGCGCCAGCGCCCCGACCGCGAACGACTCGCGCGACAGCTTGCACCACTTGGAGGTGTTGTTCTCGTCCACCCACTCGTTGGTCATCGGGCGGTAGTCGCGCTCGGGCCTCCGGACTCCGTCGGTGGAAACCAGGCCTCCCCCGATCCAGGGGTACCCGTCCCCGCCGGCCAGCGATACGAACTCCGTCTCGCGCGCGAAGTCGGGTATCTGGAAGATTTCGAACAGGCGGGCCGTCGCGTGGATGTCCTCGAAGGAGCGCCTGAGCTCGTCCCGGAGGGCCAGCAGCTCGCCCTTCTCGGGCATCCTGGCGACCCCTCCCGGCAGGAGCGACACCGGGTGGGTGGTCCGGCCGGCCGCCGCGTCGCAGATGCGGTTGGCAAGACCCTTGAGCCGGGCGGCGATCCTCACGACCTCGGGCTTTGCCTCCAGAAGCGGGAGGGCGCTCGGCAGCCCCAGGAAATCCGGCGCCGCCAGGAAGAACAGGTGCAGCCAGTGGCTCTGCAGGGTCTCCCCGTGCTTGGCCAGGAGCCTGAGCCTCCGCGCGGCCTCGGGGATCTCCACCCCGAAGGCGTCCTCGGTGGCCCGGAGGCTGGCCAGGCAGTGGCCGATCGAGCAGATGCCGCAGATCCGGGAGGTGAGGATCCCCGCCGTGGTGTAATGCTTGCCCTTGAGCATGACCTCGAAGTACCGGGGCGTCTCCACCACGTCCCACCTGGCCGACTTGACCCGGCCGCCCTCGACCTCGACCCGGATGTTCCCGTGCCCCTCCACGCGGGTCAGGTGATGCACGTCCACGTTGAGGTTGATCTTCATCGCGCCCCCTCGAAACCCCCGAAGAAGCCGAGGCGCTCGTGGATCTCCCTCTCGTCGAACCCCCGCTCCCGCGCCAGCGTCATGAATTCCTCCATGTTGCAGTCCGCGGACTTCCCCCGGCGGCCCCAGCAGCCCAGTCCGCCGGCCGGGCAGGGGGCGCCGCAGCCTCCCGCGGTGATCGAGCCCAGGCACAGCCGGCCCTTCTGGAAGAGGCAGAGGGTGTAGCGCTGCTTGCATTCCAGGCACACCGGGTAGGCCGGGAACCGGAACGGGACGTCCCAGATCACGTGCTGGACTATCCGCTCCACCTCGGCCTTGTTGACCGGGCAGCCGGGGATCTCGAGGTCCACCTTTACCACTTCCCTGGCCGCCCGGGTCGGCCCCGTCTCCTTGGGCCTGTCGCCGTAGACCTCGCGGTTTGCCTCGTCGAGGTTGAGGGCGTTCTTGAGCCGGTTCACCCCTCCGAAGCAGGCGCAGCTCCCCAGGGCCACCAGCACCCCGGCCCTCTCCCGGATGGCCTTAAGCCGCTCGACCTCGTCGGCGCGGGTGATGGCCCCGTCAACGAGCGCCACGTCGTAGGCGCCGCCCGCGTCGGTGGTCACCTCCCGGAAGTTGACGATGTCGACGCACTTGAGGAAGTCGGCGAGGGTCTCTTCCTTGTTCGCCAGCTGAAGCTCGCAGCCCTCGCAGCCGGTGAAGTCGAAGACCGCGACCCGCGGCCTTCGCGGCTCGATCCCGAGGTATTTCACGGCGGCATCCCCGTCAGATGGCTTCCTTGAGGTTCATGACGGTCCAGAAGTCGAACACCGGCCCGTCCTTGCATACGTAGGTCGAGCCCACATTGCAGCGGCAGCACTTGCCCATGCCGCAGTGCATGCGGCGCTCCAGCGACACGAACATCCGGTCCATGGGCAGCCCCATCTCCGAGAGGCGCTTGCAGACGAACTTGAACATGACCGGAGGCCCGCAGACGACGGCGAAGGTGTCGTCCATGGCCATGTCCAGGCCGTCCAGGAGCTTCGTCACCAGGCCCACCGGGCCCTTCCAGCCGGCGTCGGGCTTCTCCACGATGATGTCGAGGCTCACGCCGTCGACCCGCCGCCGGGCTCGAGCCCCCAGGACGTCAAGGCCTTCCGGGAGGGCTTCGACAGCTCCTACGGCTACCTCTACTACCCCTGGCTCACCATCAACGACCCCCTCACCGACGCCCCCAAGTCGGTGCCGCCGTCCGGCTACGTCGCCGGCATCTACGCCCGGAGCGACACCGAGCGCGGGGTCCACAAGGCCCCGGCGAACGAGGTCGTGCGCGGTGCGGTCGGCCTCGAGTATCCCGTCACCGACGGCGAGCAGGAGGTCCTGAACCCCGCCGGCGTGAACGCCATCCGCGTCTTCCCCGGCCGGGGCATCCGCGTCTGGGGCGCGCGGACCATGTCCTCGAGCCCGAACCTCCGCTACGTCCACAAGCGCCGCTTTCTCATGTTCGTGGAGGAGTCCATCGCGGAAGGGACGCAGTGGGCCGTCTTCGAGCCGAACGACGAGCGCCTCTGGGCGAAGATCATCCGCTCGGCCACGGGGTTCCTGCGGCGGCAATGGCTCGAAGGGGCGCTCTTCGGCAAGACCGAGGAGGAGGCCTTCTTCGTCAAGTGCGACGAGGAGACCAACCCGCCCGAGGTGCGACAGGCCGGACAGGTGGTCACCGTGATCGGGGTCAACATCGTCGAGACCGCCGAGTTCGTGATCTTCCGCGTGGGCCAGTGGGACGGCGGGCGGTCGATCGCGGAACTGGTGTAGGAGGCGAAGAAATGCTGCTTGCCGCGCTACTCTGGGGGATCCTCACGCAGCCATCGCAGGAGGGTGCGCACGTCGATCCGCCCGATCGCGCCCTCCAGGTCGCGCCGATTGACCACCCTAAGGATCACGACCATCGCCCCGTGCGGCCAGAAGAGGGTTCGGAAATCGCCCGTCTTGATCTCCCAGAAGTCATGGCCGCGCAGTTTCTTCACCTTACCGGCCGGCCACGGGGGGGTCTGGAGGATCTCAAGGTCGTCCAGCACGCGGAGGGCGTCCGCTTTCTGGAGATCCCCGATGTCACGCTGGGCCCGCGGCGCGTAGACCAGCACCCGCCTATCCATGACGGCGTTCGATGGCCTTCCTCATGGACGCGTGATCGATGCCACCCTTCTTCAGGTATTCGTCGCGGGCGGCATCAACCTCTTTGAGGAGGGTGGGATGGTGGATGAGAACGTATTCGTCGAGCAGGTCCTCGTCCAGATAGACGAGCGCCGCCGCGGGCTTTCCCCGACGGGTGACCACCACGTCTTCCCGGGCGAGCTTGTCAACGACCCCGGAGGGGTTGATCTTGAGGTCGCGGAGCGAGACGAATTTCATGCCGCACACTCCTGTAGCCTTATTAGGCTACATAATAATATCACCCGGCGGGGGCGAAGTCAAGAGGAGGTCATCCCATGGCCAACGCGAGAGTAGACCCGTTTCCCCGTTTCACGTTCCTCGTCGAGATCGACGGCATCCGCCGGGCGGGCTTCATGACCTGCTCGGGGCTGGAGGAGGAGACGGAGGTCCGGGAGTACCGGGAGGGCGAGGACCAGACGACGGTCCGCAAACTCGCGGGCCTCAACTCCTACGCCCCCATCGTGCTCGAGATGGGCTCGACCGCCGACAGCGAGCTCTGGGAGTGGCGTCAGCGCGTCAAGCGCGAGGGCGCGCAGGGGAACCGCAAGGCGATCACCATCATCCAGCAGAACGAGGCGCGCGAGGAGGTGAATCGCTGGCTCGTCCTCGACGCGTGGCCCTCGAAGTTCACCGCCCCCGAGTTCGACGCGACCTCGTCAGACAACGCGATCGAGAGCGTGGAGATCCAGCACGAGGGGCTACAGCTGTCCGTGCGCCCGGCGGCGTTCCAGTAATGGCTCTGCGCACACCGATCATGGATTGAATAAGGGCTGGAGAGTATTCCTGGAGTTTAGCAAATTAGCGCATTGTGCATGGGCTCATGCCCAGCCAGGAAGGGTCGTTACAAGCTGAGTTTAGGCTCGGCTC
>FWPU01006994.1_pt1 | contig 21118 bp, 25 predicted proteins | sample 2228361 | NCBI WGS metagenome assembly FWPU01 (sample SAMEA103939777, study PRJEB20133) | metagenome
TCCGAAAACATGACCCCAAAGGAATTGATTAAAGTCGCTGAGGCGGCTGCGAAGGAGATTAATTCCGGTGTAGAGGGCCTCATAGTGACTCACGGGACGGACACGCTCCACTACACCGCAGCAGCCCTTTCCTTCATGCTCAAAAACCTTCCAGTCCCAGTGGCTTTGACCGCTGCCCAGCGCAGTCCAGACAGGGGGAGTTTCGATGGCGCAATGAACCTTCTTTGTGCAACCCACTACGCTGGGCGCTCGGACATCGCGGAAGTGGCCATCGTGATGCACGCCACCCCGGATGATGATTACTGCATTGCAGTGAGGGGAACAAAAGCCAGGAAAATGCACACCTCGCGGCGCGACGCGTTCAGGCCAGTGAACGACTTGCCGCTGGCCAACATCTGGCCCAATGGAAGAATCGAGGTCCTCCAAAACCATAGAAAGCGAGGCCGGGAGAAAGCGGGGCTGGACGCGGTTTTCGAGGAAAAAACCGCGCTCGTAAAAGCGTATCCCGGGTCTGACCCGGAATTGATTGATTTTTTCGTGGACAAAAAATACCGCGGAGTCGTGGTTGAAGCAACCGCCCTCGGCCACGTGCCGACCTTCACGCTTGACGAAAAAAAATCCTGGCTGCCGAGAATAAAGCGGGCGGTCGAAGAGGGCGTTGTCGTGGCGTTCGCGACCCAGTGCTTGTACGGCAGGACGAACCCGTTCGTGTACGAGACCGGAAGGGCCATGAAACGCTTGGGCGTGGTTTACTGCCAGGACATGCTGCCCGAAACTGCTTTCGTAAAGCTCGGGTGGCTGCTTGGTCACAAGGGAATGGGCGCTGCGGAAGTGAAGGAGAAAATGGTTGAAAACACCGCTGGCGAAATAAACCCGAGGCTCACTGAAAAACAGTTCCTGCTCTAGGGCTCGGCGGGAAGCTTAAAATACCTCTGGCAATAAAAAATTTTCGTGAAAAGATTTTTTTGGCTGCTTGCAGTTCTCGCGGTCGCTGCAGTTGCGGTAATCACCTTCTTTCTCCAGCCCCCAGCCGGCGCGCCGCCGGCCCTACCTACATCCGACACGCCTTTCGGGGAAGTGGCGGTTGCAACGCCGACCGCGGCGCCTGCGCCGCCTGCAGCTGAGTTCAGCGTCGAAAGGGCGCGCTCTCTACTCGGCGCTTTGAATGAATCCCTCAAAAGAGTCGCTGGGAGACTGAACGCTCTCGAGGCTGGCGGCGAGAACCTATCAGTCGAGCAGAGGTTCGACCTGCTTCGCCTAGCCTGCGATGATTTTTCGAGAGCGAGCGACGACGCGGCCGCGCTCGCCAGCGAACTGAATTCAAGCACGGACCCGGACGTGTTCCGCCTCGCAACCACATGGGAGACGATGGCGCAAGAAATAACTGAGATGTGCTCACAGATTAGGGAAGTAAAATTCGCGGCCTTGAAACGAATTTTTTTAGCTGAACAAAGCATTTTCGATAAAATGCTTCTTGAAAAAAGCCCTGAGGAAGTTGCTGAAGCGCTTCTAAATACAGCGAGTAAATACGCGGAAGAGGGCGATGATATAGGCCTCATTGTTATCAAAAAAAACATTTTATCGACCGCGGACGAAAATCTTGCGGCAATTTTCAATGAAATGACCAGCGAGGAAGTCAATGAACTTTATGGCATGCTTAAAGTTACAACAAATGAGGCCATTAAAATTTATCAGAAAAGAATGAATGGCCAGCGGAAATGGGTAGAAAAACTCGTGGATGAAACAGACGACGCGCTGGAAAAAATAAGCGAGAAGGAGAGGACAGTTCCTGCTGCGCCAGAAGCCGGGCTTGTTTTTAGAGCCAAATCCTGGGCATTTAATTTTGATGAAGAAACAAGCGAGGTAAGTAGCTACGTGGTCATCGAAAACAATTTTGGGACAGCAGTCACACCTATTCATAAAATAGAATTCTCTTCAGACTCGTTTAAAGTCAATTTTAAGGCAAGCGGAGAAATCGCCCCCGGCGACACCGCCAGCGCTGAGCTTGTTGTTGAAAAATTAAAAAACCCGGTTCCGCTCGAGCCATCATGAGCGTGCCTGGATACCCGAAACAATTCGTGCAAGCATTCAGCGTGGTGTTTAACGTCAGTTGTCCGCTCATACTGTCCGAAGGCCCGGTAGTTGGGAAACCACAGGGGTTCAAATATTCCATTGTGGAAGTTGATGAAACCGACGTATACATATCTTCAAGCGACGACGCGGGAGGCGCGATTTACTCGATTCCAAAAACAGGCGGCCCGCTCAAGAACCTCGCTTTTACTGGATTAGTTAAAACGTTTGGAATTGATGGAAAAAACGCGTACTGGACAGAGAAGGAATACGAGGGGGTAAGCATCAAGAAAGTAAGCAAGAAAGGCGGCGAGGCAGTGCTTTTGATGTCCATTCTAACAATGCCAAAATTCATGGCAGTGGACGCGGGTGACGATGGCCACGTGTGGTTAACTACCGATACCGCGCTTTACGCGATACCAAAGTCAGGCGATAAGGCTGAGATAAAGGCCAGAGGGGACAATCTTTTGGGAGTGGCGACAGACTCGGGCTACGTTTATTACAGCGAAGGGAAATCCGGGCAATTGGGAATCGGCAAAATAATCAAGTTGAGCAAGGCAGGCGAGTCGAAAACAGACCTGATTACTGGCGTGAGTGCAGGCTATATTCACGCCGACGACAAAAACGTTTACTGGGTGGAACAGACAAGCAGGTGGACATTCGCAATAAAGAGCGTTCCAAAGGCAGGAGGAACTGTTATAACGCTGGCAAGTGGAATAACCAAGCCTGTTACAGGCATCTCGAGCGACTCCACTCATGTTTACTGGATCGAAAAAAAGGTAGATAAAGGTTCTGAATGGGAGATTAAGAGAGTAAAAAGGGGTGTTGTTGAAACAATCGAAACAGTGAACAACGTGCCTTCGAACGTGGCAGTTGACGAAAAATACGTTTATTGGGCAGAGGCTTCTGACGCACTCAAGAAATCAACGAAAACACCCTGCCAAGAATAGTCGCGCAGCCGGCGCGCCGCTGGCCGGTCGCCTGCATTGAAAATGAAGTTTTTTATTAGCCACATGCATTTGACGATGTGAACAACCGCGGCGGGCGCCACGGCCTTGAGGCCGCGGTTGTTCAGTGGACGTCATGGTGGTTTCGTGGCTGTCGATTTCGAAAAACTCGGCTTCAAGTGCGGCATAGAAATCCACCAGCGCCTCGCGACCGCTGAAAAGCTTTTTTGCGGATGCCGGGCAGAGCCGGCCCCCCTCGGCGAAAAACCAGTTGGTGAAACGAGGAGGAGACTCAGGGCAGTGGTTGGAGAGCTTGGCGAAGTCGACCCCGCCGCGGCTTTCGAGCAGGCGCGGGGAAGGGAATTCGTTTACCAGTCGTTTGAAGAGCGTTCGTGCGAGGTGGAGAGGGACGAGGAGCCGCCCCATGAATTGAATGGGCAGGCGCTCGAAACCGCTTTGCTCGTGGCAAAAATGCTTGGCGCCAGGGCGTTGGACGAGCTGCACGTGATGAGGAAAACCGTTGTGGACGGCAGCGCGGTGAGTGGTTTCCAGAGAACTGTTTTGGTGGCCGTGAATGGTTTGGTGGAAACAAGCAGGGGAAAAGTCGGCATTCCCACGATTTGCCTCGAGGAAGAGAGCGCTGGAATCGTGGAAGGCGGCGCGGGCGAAGTCATCTATCGTTTGGACAGGCAGGGCATTCCACTGGTTGAGATTGCGACAGACGCGAGTATCAGGGACGGAGAACACGCGAGGGAAGTCGCCGAAAAAATTGGCTTGATGCTGAGGAACACTGGCCGCGTGCAGCGCGGGATAGGAACAATCCGACAGGACTTGAACATATCCATTCGCGGGGGCGCGAGGGTGGAGGTGAAGGGGGCACAGGAGCTGGCTGCGCTGCCTGAACTCGTTGAGAACGAGGTGAAGAGACAAGTTGAGCTGATGGCTGTGAAGCGAGAGCTGGAAAAAAGGGGTGTGAAGCCAGGCGACCGCCCTGAAATGAAAAACGTTTCTTCCGCCTTCACTCGCACGAAGTGCGGGGTCCTCAAGAGGGCGCTTGAGAAAAAACAAGTGATAACGGGTTTGAGGCTCGCGGGGTTCGGCGGATTGATGGAGAGAGAACTCGTGCCCGGCCACAGGCTGGGCACGGAATTGTTTCATTACGCGCGCGCGAGGACCGGAATCGCTGGAGCCATCCATTCTGGCGAGGATGTTGCAAGGTATGGGATGAGCGCGGAGGAGGTAAAGGCGTTGGAAAATGATTTAAAGTGCGGGAAGGGGGACGGGTGGTTTATTGTTGCTGCTGGGGAGGAAAAGGCGGTGAAAGCGCTTGAAACGGTTTTCGAAAGGGCGAAAAAGTGTTTCGAAGGCGTTCCTGGGGAGGCGAGGAAGGCCGAAGGGACTGGAACGGTTTTCATGCGGCCCCTGCCAGGGGCTGCGAGGATGTATCCTGAAACAGATGTTCCGCCCATAACAGTTTCAAGGGAAATGGTCCGGCGGCTGGAGGTTCCTGAGGGCATTGAGGAGAAAAAGAAGAAGTATCTGGCGATGGGTTTGAACGAGGTGGTTGCGGAGAAAATGCTTGCAAGTCCTGTGGCCGAGTTGTTTGAAAAACTGGCCGGCGCTGGTGAGCCTTCTTTTGTTGCGGTGACTTTGCTTGAAACAATGAAGAGCCTGAAGCGCGAGGGAATCGAGGTCGAGCGAGTGAAGGAAAGCGACTTGGCTGAGGTGTTCAAACTGTTTTCTGAAGGCGTGGTGGCGAGGGCGGCTGTGCCTGAAATCATTGCAGAACTCGCGAAGGCGCCGAGGAGTGTGGAAAAAATCGTGAAGGAAAAGAGGCTGGAGAAATTTGGTGAAAAGAAATTGAGGGAACTTGTTAGGGAAGCGAGGAAACGGGGCTTGAAGGAAAAGCAAGCTGTTTTCGAGGAAATCATGCGCCGCCACAGGCTCAACGTGGACGCGCTCGAGTTGAAGAAAATTCTTGGCTGAGGGCTGAGGCGGCAAACGATTTTAAACAAGCCCCAGTTAGTTTTTCGGCGTTCACAATGGCTCAGGAAGAGTGGGCTCCGGCCGCACAGGCGCCTGCCGAAGAGGCTCCGGCGCCAGAGGGACCCGCTGCTGTTTTGGAGGCGGTGAAGAAGAACCTGCCACTGATTGTTGTTGGCCTAGTGGTCTTGATAGGGGCTTATGTTTACTTGTTCGTCCTCCCGAAGCCCGGCACGATTGACTTGGAAGTGCTTGAACTGGATGTCAAGGACAAGTATTTTTCCGACGCGGACGTCGAGATAACCGACGAGGCTGGCAACACTGTCGCAACCCCGATTCTCGAGGACGGGATAGCAGTAGTCACGGGAGTTCCTTCAGGAACTGATCTGACGATAACGGTTAGTCCAACGAAGGCGGGATACGCCATGGGAAGGGCTTCGGTGACGCTCGCGTCAGGCGGGAGAAGCAGCGTGACAATTTACGTCCCGAAGGCGGCTGCCCTTGAACTGGGCTCGATTCCGGAGCAAACGATTGGAACAGGGTGTTCAAAGACCCTGTCGGTTACCGTGACGAACAATGGGGAAACGGATTTTGCAGTTGAACTCGTGGCCGAACCAGATGATTTCAGGAAAGCCTTCTGGTCCGAGGAGTCCAAGACAGTGAGTGCCGGGAGCACGGAGTCCTTTTCCTTCACCGTCACCGCGCCCCAGGCCGGCGAGTCCTTGTCGGGAACGGTTAGGGCCAAATACACTTTTGCGGAAACGAGTTTTTCCGCCACCCTCGTGGAGCCGCCTGAAATGAGGGTGGACCCCGGAGAAATTGATATCCGGTGCTCGGGAGGCGCGTGCGAGGACGTGCAGGTCACCATAAACAATTATGGAAAAAGCGACTTGACTGACTTGAAATACGAGTTGTCCGGGGTCACTGAGTCCGACGTGCAAATCGTTGGGTTCGAAAACAAGCCAGTGAAACCGAATCGGAGGACCACTTTTTTTGTGCGCGGGAGCGCGGGCGGCGCTGGAAAAGTTGGCAAGCTTAAAATAATTTCCGGGTGCGGAGAGGAAGAGCTTCCAATAACCATAAAGGGCGGGTGAAGAAATTTTGCCTGAGCCTGGGCGGAGATTTCGGCGGCTTGCCGATTGGCTGCGGGGCGGAAGGCGGGGACGGGTTGAGCGTTACTTCGACAGCTTCTCCAAGACGTATGACCTGATGCTGGCGTGTGGCACGTTCCGAACCTGTTGGCCGCCCGCGTCATGCGCTTCATTCCACTAAAGTCAAGGATTCTCGACGTGGGCACCGGCACAGGAGCTAGCGCGGAACCTTTTTTTTGAAAACCGGGCACGAGGTTGTGGGCGTGGACTTGTCTGGAAAAATGCTTGCCCGCGCAAAAGAGAAGAGAAGAGCGCCTGTTCTTGTGCGGGCGCGCGTAGAAAAATTTCTCTTCGGAGAGGGTTCCTTTGACGCAGTGGTTGCGTCAAGCGTGCTTTGTTACGTGGACGAGTTTGATGAGGCGAGTGCCGAAATGGCTCGCGTCGCCCAGCCAGGGGGAGTCGTGGCTTTTTCCATGGAAAAAGCCGCCAAGAAAACCACTAGCCTGCGCATCATGCCGCCGGGCGCGTGGTTCCGGAAGCTGGAGGACATTGAAAAAACCTTGGCTGAAGCCCGGCTGGAGGTAATCTACAAGGAGGAGCATCCTGGCTATGTTCAATTCGGCACGCTCAGAGTGCCATTCATAACATATGTTGCGAAAAAAGCTGCGAGAAAAAAAGCCTGACGTCAAGCCATCAAAATCTTTTTCAACCACCGCGTTTTGGTTTTTCCATGGCCGCGCCGGCTCCCGCTTACATCGACAAGCTCGTACAGAAGGCTAAGACTGCTGTGAAGGCAGAGCTGCCCGCGCCCGCCGAGATAAGGGAGTTGAAGGAAAAGGCCGAGGCAGAAAAAAAGGAGCGGGTTCTCGTCGAGTCATACGGCGACGTGCGCGTGTACAAGGAGCCCGGGGAGCCGCTTTACCTCTACGAAGTCCCGGTGCCGAGGTACAAGGGCGAAGAGAAGCTGTTAATCAACACGCTTGTGGAAATCGCTTCGAAAGTGATTCCGTACGAGCCCGGGGTGTTTGCGACCCAGGAGCAGAGGAAGGCAGCGTATCTTCAGAAAGTGCTTGAAATCATTGAAGCCACGCCCGAGCTGAAGATTCCTTCTGCCGCCAAAGAATTTTATGCAAAGGCGGTTGTTCGGGAAATGGTTGGGTACGGCCTCATCGACCCCCTGCTGGAAGACGATCTGCTTGAGGAGATAATGGTGATCGGCCCGGGAAAACCAATTTACGTTTTCCACAGAAAGTACGAGATGATGAGGACAAACATTGTTTTCTACGAAGACAAAGACATCAGGGACCTCCAGGACAGAATCGCGAGAAGCGTGGGGAGGAGAATCGACTTCCAGTCCCCTCTCTTGGACGCCAGGCTGCCCGACGGAACGAGGGTGAACATGACCATTCCTCCTGCAAGCATTGAGGGAAGCACGCTCACCGTGAGGAAATTCCGCAGGGACCCGTTCACAGTAATCGATTTAATTGACTTGGGCACGCTGAACTACGAAATCGCTGCATTCCTCTGGCTGGCCACCGATGGTTTTGGAGCAAAGCCGGCGAACTTCATTGTCTCGGGCGGGACTGCTTCGGGGAAAACGACCATGCTGAACGTCCTCTGCTCGTTTGTTCCAAGCGACGAGAGGGTGGTTACGGTTGAGGAGACCGCGGAACTCGCCCTCCCCCTGCCCCACTGGATTCGCTTCGAGACAAGACCGCCCGGAATAGAATTGACTGGAGAGATCGACATGAACACGCTCGTCAAAAACGCCCTCCACATGCGGCCTGACAGAATAATTGTCGGAGAAATCAGGGGTGCTGAGGGATTCACTTTATTCAGCGCCATCAACACCGGACACGACGGATGTGGAGGCACAGTGCACGCGAATTCGGCGAAGGAGACAATCATTCGCCTCACGAGCCCGCCCATTAATGTTCCTCCAGTCATGCTCACTCCCCTCAACTTCATTATCATGACCCAGAGGATAAACGACAGGAGGAAAGGACTCATCCGGAGGGTAACTGAGGTCGCTGAAATCACTGGAGTCGAGGACAACAAGCCAGTCATGCAAACGATTTATTCCTGGGAGCCGGCGAAAGACGTCATCGCCCCCACCGGTGTTCCGTGCAACTACCTTCAAATGCTCTCGCGTTATCTTGGCGTGGGAAAGGAGGCCGTCGAGAAAGAACTTAGGGAAAGGCAGAAGATACTGAAGGACATGGTTGAAAAAGGGGTGAGGAAGCTTGACGAGGTGTGCGCAATAACCCAGTCCTATGTGCTCAAGCACAGGGGAAAACTATAAACAACTGCGGACACTTGGCTTGCAACATGTTTTTTAACGCGGCCCAGTTTTTGTTTTTCGTGGTGTGATTGCCGGAGAAAGAGGGGCGGAGGCCGCGGCTCCTGAAGATAAAGGAGACCGTTGAACGCGAGGAGGAAAGGCCGGTTGTTGTGCCGAGGGCCGAGGTGAAGGATAAGCGGGAGATTGATAGAATCATCGAGCGCCTCAAGAAAAAGGAAAGGCCTGTTCCAAAACCGGAGTTGAAGGAGGTTGCCGAAAGACTGGTTGAGGTCATGCCCGGGGAGATGGCGCCGAAACCAGTCCGCCTCGACTTCCGCAGGGTGGCGGCCGACGTCTCGTTCAGGGAACAAATGAAGGCCCTTGGAAGGATTTATTTCCTGTTCGAAAAACCGGTTTCCGCTCTCGCGTCCATGCTCTTCCGCCTGCCAGTGGCCAGAAACATTCACCGGGAACTCGAGTCCGCGGACATTCCGCTCGGCGTTGAAGCTTACTTGGTGGCGGCGGCACTCGTTTCCCTTGCAGGGGGCGCGGTGATAACGCTTGGAGTCGCGCTGCTGGGTGTTCTCCTCGAGGACTACGCCATCGCAACCGCCTCCCCGTTCCTGGGAGTGTTTTCTGTAATAATGTTCGCAATAATAGGCGCGAGCTATCCGAGCGTGAGGGCAAAGGAGAGGGCCATATCCATTGACAAGGAACTGCCGTTCGCTCTCCGCCAGCTGGCGACCCAGATTCGCGCCGGCCTGAGCTTTAACCGCGCAATGGTTTCGGTCGCCCAAGCGGATTACGGGGAACTAAGCGTGGAGATGAGGAGGGCCCTGAGGGACATGGAGTCAGGCGCCACCACTGAAGAAGCGCTTTCAAAGGTGCTTTACCGAACGAAGTCAAGGGGGCTCAAGAGGGCATTGATTCAAATAATTCGCTCCCTTCGCACGGGCGGCAGGCTTTCGGAAATCATTTCATCAATTGCCGACGACGTGGCTTTCGAGACGAGGATGTCCATCAGGGACTTCACCGAAGTCCTGAACCTCGTGAGCGTGGTCTACATAATGGTGGCGGTCGTGGCGCCGGTCACCCTCACGGTGCTTTCTGCGGTCATCCAGCTTCCGTTGATTGCAGCAAACATTCCCCAGGCGTTCATAGTGCTGGCATTCATGGGAATAATCCTGGGAATCGGTGCGATAATCTTTGTGACCATTAGGCTGGAACCAACCATGTAGTGAGTGGCTGAAAGTGGTGTGAATGGCTGGACAAGGCGTTTTCGACAGGGTGGCGGAAAAATACAGGGAACTGAGCAGGTACCATGCATCAACGGGAATCCCGCTGAGCTATCCGGCGTTCCTTGCCCTTGTTTTTTTCGTAGCCGCCGGCTCCGCGTTCTTCTTGTTCAACATCCTGCGAATGGGTTTTCTTCTTTCGTTCGTGAGTTTTTTCGCGCTCATGACCCTCGTGATGGGCATACCAGTATCTTTGAGGAACGCGCGCATCGATTCAGTCGACCAGAACCTGCCTGATGTCTTGAAGCACTTGGCCATTATACTCCGCAGCGGCGGAACAACTGAAGCGGCGTTGGACGAGGTCTCCAACGCCGGTTACGGTCCTCTGAGCGACGACCTCAAAAGCGCTTTGCGCGGCCTTAGGTCTGGGAGAACATTTGACGACGTTCTCGTGGACGCGGCGGTGAACTCGGGCTCCAGGCTGTTCAAGAGATGCGCCACCATAATAATCGATGCAAAAAAAGCCGGCGCAGGAATAGCTGACGTGATGTACGCCATCTCCGAGGACGCGAGGGAAGCCACGAGGATAAGGAGGGAGAGGGTTTCGAGGACAATGATGCACGTCATATTCCTGTTCCTCGCCAGCCTCCTCATTTCTCCGTTCATCTTCGGTTTCACGATAAACATAGTTTCTTTCATTGGTTCTGGAATGGCGGGCGCGCTCGGCCAAGCAGTTGGTCCGACTGGCGTTCTTGCACCGCCCGGGCCTTCCGGCATCCAGGCGCTTGACTCGCTCTTGGTGGGGTTCATCGCGTCCCAAGTGACTCTCACCGCTTTCGCCATTGGAGTGATTCGAGAGGGCAGAATGCTCAAATATATATTGGAAGTGCCGTTCATGGTCTTGTTCGCCCTCCTCGTGTACGAGGGAGGAAAATGGTTCTCCCGTCTCATCGTTGGCGCTGGGTGAAAAAAAGGGATGAAAAAAAGTGAAATGAAAGCGCGCAGGTCACAGACTGCCGTGGAGTACTTGTTGCTGGTCGTGGCAGCGGTAGTGATAGTCACCATAATAGCTTACTTCATAAAAACCAGGATACTGAGCTGAGTCACTTGGACGACCGGGCACAGACTGCTGTCGAGTACCTCCTCCTCATTGGAGCAGGCATCCTCGTGGTCCTCGTGGTCGCGGCGCTCATTAGGACAACAATACTCGCCCCCACCATCGCCGCAACCGAGAACCAGACCACGATATACAAGAATTTGACTAATGTCTCTGGGCCGTGAACAGTGTCAAAATGCTTTTAAACCAATTAGGGTGATGTTTTTGGTGAATGCGTTGGACGACCGGGCCCAGGGCGCCTTTGAATACATTCTCCTCCTGGCTGGGGTTCTTCTCATTGTTGTCCTCGTCATCATCATCCTGAGAAACACGATTCTGACGGGCACGGTGAGCACCCAAATCAATGAAAGCCTCGAGAGATGGGTCAATCTCACAAACGCTTCAAACTTGTCATGAGGCGGTTTTGTGGACGACCGGGCCCAGGTTTCGACCGAGTACCTTCTTCTCCTCGCGCTCGGCCTCGTGATAGTAATCGTTGGCGTGGCCCTCGCGCTCCAGGTAAAGAACTTGGCTGACTTGGTTTCTGCGCGAGCGGCGGCGGAGAGGAACGCGACCATATCCATGCTGGCGAGATAAAATGCCCGCAGGAAACAGCTTCTTTTCCATAGCGGCACTTGTTTCCTTTATCATTTTTGCAGCGGTCGCCACCGTGTTTGATTTGAGGGAGCGCAGGATTCCGGATGTCCTTAATTTCTTTTTCCTCGTGGTGGCAGTTGGACTTGTCTTTTCCTCCGGGTCATTCAGCACTGCTTACCTGCTTTTCATAGCCGCTTCGTTTATTTTTGCGTACGCACTGTACCGCCTTGGCGCGTGGGCCGGCGGGGACGCGAAGTTCTTCACTGCTGCAACGGCTTTTCTCCCATTGTTTGGGATTAGGGTGGATGACGCGTTTTACTTCCTTTCCTTCGCCTGGGTCTTCATCGCATCCGCGCTCCTCCTCGTGCCTGCACTGGTTTTGGTTTACTGGAAAAAACTTTTTGGGGCAAGGAAAAAAATTTTTTCAGCCGCCTTGAACGCGGTGAGGCCAGCTGCGTCAGGCGCGCTGGCTGCTGCTGGAACTACATTCATTTTGTCCAGAGCGTTATACGCTTCGGAATCCTTTTTTCTGGTCTTCGCGGTTCTGTTCTTCTTTTATTTGATCCGCATCCCGTTCTGGGCAGGGGTGGTGTTGGCCTTCTTCTCGGCATACTACAGCCCAGTTCAAACAATCGAGTTCTTCGTCTTCTTCCTGGCGGTCTTGTTTCTGGCCAGGTTTTCTCGAGTAGTTCATCCAGTGATTTCCAAAAGGGTTTTCATAAAAAAAATCAAGGCAAAGGATTTGGTGGAGGGAATGATTCCGGCCCAAACAGTTTTCTTGAGGAAAGGAAAGCCCGTGGCGTGGAGGCCTTCAGTGAAGGAACTTGTTGGTGCAGCGCTTTCGGGAAAATTCCCTGGTCCTCCTGGAAGAATCGTTGCGGACTCGTCGAGGGCGGCTGGACTGTCGCCGAATGAAATAAGGGAATTAAAAAGGCTTGGAGTAAAGTATTTGCCTGTCAGGGAGTCAATTCCCTTCACTCCAGTCCTCGCCGTCGGAGAATTGGTTTTCGTGGTGGTTGCTTGGCTCGCGGCCAGTTGAGCGTGGAATTCTTCTTGATTGTTTCATTCATCCTCGTGCTCGCGACCATCATACTCGGGGGCGTGGAAAACGAGGTGAGGGAAACCAAGGCCCTTGACCGAGCCGCGCTTGCAAAAACAGCAGTGGCTTCAGTCAGCCACGCGGCGAACAGTGTTGCGCTCCAAGGCAACGGCTCGATTGTGAAAAGAGAGGTTTTCGTCCCGCCTGAAACAATTTGCTTCCTCTACAACTCCACGTCAGCAGTCCTTTACTGCGACACCGGAAAAAACATCGTGCCAGGCCCGGCGCTCCTTTCCCAGCCGAACGTGTCTTCGCCGTGTTTCTACAGCGGCTGGATGGTGGCGGTGGTGAAAAATGATGGGGGCGTGAGCGTCAACTGCACGCTGCTCGGATGAGTGATTGAATGAAAGGCCAAGCTGGCGCAGAGTTCGCGCTCGTGCTCGGGGCGGTGATAGCAGTAGTGGTCGCGGTCATGCTGAGGGCGTACGTGGAAACCGAGCTTTCGGTGGCATTTGCTTCAGCGCGCCTCGGCGTAATTGACGCGGTTGCTGCGAACTCTAGTCTTTTCCTCGCGGCGATGAACTATACTGCCTCTGGAAGGAACGTGACTTTTCTTCCAAGAATTTTTTACAACTCCACCCCGGCCGGGGACAGTCCAGTGGTCCGTTCGATGATTTTAAAGAAAATCAGGGACTCGTTCTCGCCTGGAGCGCCTGTCCCTGCGTCGAACTTTTCAACAATATTCCACGATTACTACGTTGCTTTTCCATAAATGTGATGAGATGGACAAGCGCCTTGGTTTCCAAGCAGTTCTTTTAACCGGCCTCGCGGTCACGGCAATGGTTTCATTTGCAGACGGGTTGTTTTCACTGGCTTGGCTCGCGTTGTTTTCGATAACTTGTTTGGTTTCAGCGTCTTTTTTCAGCGGAGACGAGCGCACACCGGCTTTTTACCTTGCAGCCCTGTTTATCTTCCTTTCGGGCCTTTTGGTTTTTTTCAACGCATTCGCGGACCCCATTATCTCTGCTGAAGTCACGTTACTTCTCTTGTTTGTCGGGGCGGCTGCAGCCGCAATCGTTTTCTTTCTTGGAAAATTTCTCTTTAAGAAAAAAAATTCCAGCGAATGTGCTGGGTTACTCAAACGGGTTCGCGATAGTGGAGGTGGAGCCCGGCCTGGCCCATGCGGTCAGGGCCGGCGTGTATGCGATTAGCTCCAAGCCGGTTAGGAGAGGAGTGGCGGTTTGGGTGAGGGTTGAAAGAAGGTTTTTCGGGCAGCCCAACCCAGTTGAAGTTTTATAAAAATTTTAACGCCTGAATCGGTTTTTTATTCTCCCCGCGAGTGCCAACGACTTTGATGAACGACAAACAACTCGCGGTTGCGTGTTTTTTCCTCGCCCTGGCAGGCACGGGCCTCCTCGTTCTCTTTGTCAGGGAAGCCGGTCCCGACGAGGTGGAGATAATCGAACTCAGCGAGGGAGACGTTGGAAAACTCGTGGAAGTAAGTGGACTGATTGCGAGTGTTTCGGAAAAAAACGGAAACTTCTTTCTCAAAATATGCTCCCAGGAGTGCGTGAGGGTGGCGGTGTTCAAGGGCTTCGCCGAGGACATGAAAAGAAATTCCGTTGACTTGTCCCTCCTGCAGAAAGGGCAGGTGATTGAAGTCGTTGGCGTGGTGAAGGAGTACCTCGGAGAACTTGAAATCGTTCCCTTGGACAGGAACTCGATTGAAGTAATCCGGTGAAATGATTTGAATCACTTCTTCCTCCTTCTGGCCGGGACAGCGGCTGGAGCGCTCGGACTCGTCCCCTTCCTTCACACAAATCTCTTGCTCGAGTTCACAAAAAACTGGTTCACCGCCCTTGGCCTGGCTGTTTTCGTATCCGCCCTCGCATTCTCCCACGCGGTATTTGAAGTCGTTCCATCGGTTTTTTTCTTCATCCCGTCAGGCAGCCATGCCCTCAGCATGCTTCCTGCCCACTCGCTCGCCATGAAGGGAAAAGCGCTGCTGGCCGCAAGAACAGTGTTGTATTCGATGTTCTTCGCATTCCTCGCCTCGGCCTCTCTCCTCCCGCTGGCCGTGATGGTCATCCCGTTCCTCTTCGAAGCAGTCAGGCCCTACACGCCGTTCATCCTCGTCCTTCTCGTGGGACTAGTTCTTGTCTTGGAGAAAGGAAAAAAAGCAATCGCGGGCCTGCTTGTTTTTCTTCTATCGGGCTTTTTTGGCCTCCTCCTCTTTTCGTTTCCAATCCAACGCGATCCACTGTTCCCCCTCTTGACAGGCCTCTTTGGGATCCCGGCGGCACTGCTGGCGCTCCGTGGAAAACCAGTCAAGCCAGGGGAAGGGAACGGTGTTTGCGTCGAAGCAAAATTCGTTGCAGCCGGCTCGGTCCTAGGAATGCTTTCCCCGCTCCTGCCAGCGCTCAGCCCGGCTTTCCTCTCCGCCGTTGCGCTGGCCTTCCTCGAATCAACTCCGCAAACATTTCTCCAAATCAATTCAGCAATCGTTTCCTCGAAACTCTTTTATGACTTCGCTTCAGTCTTCCTCATTGGCAAGGCGAGGAGCGGCTCCGCAGCTGCTGTAAAGGAATCGGTTTTTTCCGACCAGACCCAGTTTCCCGCGGTCCTCGCTGCCGGAGCAACCGCTTTCTTCGCCTCGCTGGCGATTGTTCTCCTGGCTTCAAAAAAACTCTCTACAGCAACAAGCTCTCTCGGAAACCGAATGAACCTCTTGGTCCTCGTGTTCATAACAGCAGCAGTATTCGTTTACTCAGGGCCAGCAGGCCTGTTCACCGCGGGCGTTGCCGCGTGCATTGGGCTGGTTCCAGTGCTCCTTGGAACAAGGAGGAGCCACGCCATGGGCGCGCTCATGATTCCTTCAATAATTTATTCACTTGGATTGGGCGGCGAAGCGGTTCGGCTGGTGAGGGGCTGAATATTTAATATACTGGCCAGTAATTGCTGCATGCGCGGCCAATTGTCGGTTGAAATGTTCATAGCTTTCTCTCTGTTCCTTTTCTTGTTCGGCTGGCTGGCGAATTTCCTGAACGCGTTCCACTCCTCGACTGCTTCTTCATCGGTCTTCGCCCAGGAAAAAAACATTGCGGCGGGCCTGGCGAGGCTGGCCAACACCGCTTGCCTGACGCGCTCAAGCATTCAAGTCACTCTTCCATGTATTTTTGCAGGAGCCCAGCAGGTTCCATCGTATTCAATTAACACCACCGAAAACCCTCCCAGGGTAGGGGTTCTTGCCACAGCAGCCAACGCGTCCCCAGCATCAGCCGAGGCCCTCTGCATCGTGTCCGGGGCTTTCTCTGCCCAGTGCGCTGGCGCTGATGCCGGCAAGGCCTGTGTCTGGTTCTTCAACGAAACAGTGAGGATATCTCCGGGTGATTGTCCATGAAATTGACTGGGCGATGGCTTCGCCATAGCCGGCGTAGGTTTAGGGCACAGTTATTCAGTCTCGACTTGCTCATCGCAGTGGCAGTATTCACTTTCTCAATCGGCGCGGCGCTCCAACTGCATGAAGCAGCTGCAAAAAACCTTGCAGTCGTTTCAACTGGCTCGAACGCGGCTGAAACAATCGCGGAAGCGCTTGAGTCGAACCAGTCGCTCAACTACACGCCGCCCTACTGCGCTAGGTACTCGAACGGGACAGAGAACTGCGCGGGATTCTCGTGCGCTGGAAACGTTTTTGCGGCCCGGAAGATAATGAATTGCACGAGCGGCACGTGCCTCCTCGAGGTGAGGGCCTGCGGGTGATGGGATGAGGAAAGGTTTTTTGTTCACAATCGACGCCCTCGCCTCGCTCGCGATAATGACAGTGGCATTCACTGTCGTCATCGCTTTCCACCAGCTGGACGACCTCCAGTCCAATTCGCTGGCCTCCCTCGGCAGGGATTATTTGGAGCAGAAATACATCCAAGGCTCTTCGATTGACGCGAACCAGTTCAAGCAACTCACCGGCTTTAACGCGAGCGAGTCCCCGACCCAAGGCGTTTTGGTGGCCAGAGCCTCTCTCTTCGTTTATCCAAGTGTTTTTACAGGATGCAACTGCACGACAACGGCTTGCAGATTGTCAGCCGGCGTGAACGACTCGTGTTTTTCCAGTCAAGAAAACCTGAACACTTCCCTCAAACAGGTCTGGGTTACTGCAGGGTGACCACGTGAAACGCGGTTTTTTCTCCTTCATCGTCGGCGCGCTCGCCGCCTTTCTATTCATCACAGTGGCGGCACTCGTTTCTTCAACGCAATGGAGCGGGGAAGCCGAGCTCGCTGAACTCGACGCGCTCCTGGCCTCGGACAGGGGCGAGGACGCGGTTGGCTTCCTCAACCAAACGCTTCTCGACGCGCTCCTCGATTCAGTGTACACTAACTGCGGGTGCGGCGCGAGCCCCTTGGCCCCTGAAAACATTTTCTCAAACTATTCGAATTACTCAGCCTCGTACGCGAACGCCTCCCTCGCAAACCTCTCCACCCAGTTCATTTCAGTCAACGCGATCATTTCACTGACCCCTTTTTCCATTTCCTCGTGCAACGCATCGTTCCAGTCGAATGCGAGCGCAACCATTTTTTTGAACTCGACAAAATCCAGGAAAACCATTGAAGCCAACTACTCTTTTTCCCCAGTTATCTACCGCGACGCGGCCGAATTCAATGCGACTGCAGCGGGACTGGTTGCCAGGGTGAAGTGCGTTTAAGTGCGTTTCACTGCGCGGGCAACCCCGGCGACCTTCAGAACAGCGAGTATCCCTTTATTTTCTTTATCTCCTTCAACAATTCTCTTTCCTCGGGCGACAGGACCTGGAGGTACTTCTCTTCAAGGAGTCTGGCGTCCTCTTTTTCGACGTTCGTGTAAAGGATTTGTTTTTCAAACACCTGCCGGCCATAAGTCGGCTCGTCCATGCTGATTGCCACCTGCTGTCCCTGCCGGGCTTCTTCAAGGGTTTTTTTCTCACTCTGAATCTGCTTGATTTCGCCGACCAAAACCCCTTCTTCGTTCACGAGCGCGTACTTTTTCCTAATAGTTCCAACAAGGACTTCTACGCCGAAGATTGCTGGGTGACTTGCCCTGAAGCAGTATCCTGGAAGCACCCTGATTTTTGCAGGCAGGGTGAGCTTCAGGAACGCCTCCCTCTTCTCCCTCGCCTTCTCCTCGCCCACCCACCGTCTGTATCCCTCGACGAGGTTGTAGATGACGTTTTCCTCAAAGAGCTTCACCCCGCTTTGTTCGGCCAAGGCGCGCGCCTCTTCCTCGACTGGCACGTTGAAGGCAAAAACCGCTCCAAGGAAAGGATTTTTTTCCCTCACGCTCACTGCCTCGGCCACGTCCTTTTTCGCCACCCTCCCGACCCCGGTTTTCCTCACGGCCACGCCCCCTGCTTCGAAGAGTTTTGAAATCGCTTCAACACTTCCGAGGGCGTCGGCGCGCATGATTACTCCATCGACCTCTCTTTCGACTAGGATTTCCTTCACCTCGCCCGTAACCTCTTCCCTAGCTTTTCTCTCCTGTTCCTCGTTCTTCGCCACGACGAGCGTGGAGCCCGGAAGAGCGTTTTCGGCGCCCTCGCACGATATTTTGACGCCGCACGCCGCGAAAACCTCTTTCGCGGGCTCGAATTTCTTCGCGGCCCTCATTTCCTGGAGCGGGGCCGGCTTGAGCAGGGCCTTCGCTTTCGAGGAAACGACGCCATCGGTTGACGCGAACACGATTGAATCGCCCTGGGAAACACTTCCATCATACAGGATTACGTCAATGGTTTTTCCAAGGCCTTTTTCCTCCTTCACCTCGAGGACGCTTCCCCTTCCTGCCTCATGTACTTCAAGGCGTTTCTCAAGATATTTCTGGGCCAGTCCAGCCACTATCATGAGGAGTTCGGGAATGCCTTCCCCGGTTTTCGAGGAAACCGGGACCACGACCACTTGTTTCGTGAAGTCAGTCACTCGGTCGAATCTCTCTGCCGAGAAACCATGTTGGTAAAGGGCGCCTACTAGTTCATACAGTTTTGAGTCAAGGGCTTCGGCCACCTCCTTCCTCTGGGTCTTGAGGACGTCGGGAAAACACCCTTTTGCCGGAACCCATCCAGTCAATAAATCTATTTTAGTGGCGGCCACGACAAAAGGCGTCTTGTACTCGCGCAGAATACTTATCGCTTCAACAGTCTGTTCCTGTACTCCCTGCATCAAGTCGATTACGAGAATCGCTATGTCGGCCACGCTCCCCCCGCGCTTTCTGAGGTTGGCGAAAACCTCGTGGCCAGGAGTGTCGATGAAGAGAACGCCGGGAATCGTCAGGGACGTTTTCATGGACGCCAGGACATCCGCGCACCGCTGCCTTATCACCACAGCAGGAACTTCCGAGGCCCCAATGTGTTGGGAAATGAGTCCTGGCTCGCCTGCCGCGACCCTGGTCTGGCGGATGCAGTCGAGGAGCGTGGTTTTTCCGTGGTCAACGTGCCCCAGTACAGTGACAATTGGTTGCCTGAGCATCGCAGTCACCGTAAAAGCAAAGCGAAGAAAAATTGGAGCAGTATCCTTTATAATTAACTGGCGCCGCCGGCGCGCGTCACTTTCCGGTGCTTCCGAACCCGCCGGCGCCGCGGGCGGTTGGGGAAAGCGAGGTAGTTTCCTGGAATCCGGCGCGGATGACTCTGGAGACCACGAGCTGGGCTATCCTGTCCCCGTGCTTTACTGTGAATGGTTTTTTTCCCAGGTTCAAGAGAATTATTTTCAGTTCCCCGCGGTAGTCCGAGTCGATCGTGCCAGGAGAATTTGGGAGGATTATGCCGTGGTTCAGGGCCAGTCCGCTGCGGGGCCTGACCTGCACCTCGTAGCCCTCGGGCACTTCCAGAAAAATTCCTGTTGAAACGAGCGCGGTTTCACCCGGGTTTATCACCGTTTCCGCTGCGGCAAAAACATCGGCGCCCACAGAGTGTTCTGTCATGTACTTGGGCAGACTCGACGAGTTCTCTCGCTTTACGCGAATTACTACTTTTTCAGTCAAGTTCATCAGCCCGCTTGTACGAGTGGATTTCCTTTTCAGAGAACCAAAGGCTTGTCTCGCGCTCTGCTTCCTCGACTGTCCCGGACGCGTGGACGAGGTTCTTGATGGGCCTCTTCATTGCATTTGCTAGGTCAGGCGAATCAGTTGAGTAATCGCCGCGTATTGTTCCGGGCGCGGCGTTCAATGGAAGCGTGTGGCCGACGATTTTCCTCACGCTGTCGACCGCGTGGTTTCCCTCCCAAACCATGGCCACCACTGGAGCGGATGAAATGAAGCCAACAAGCCACTTCTTCACCATTTTCCCGATCTTCAGCGAGTCGCGGGTCCCGAGCTCTTTTTCCGGGCTCACGCCATACCTTTCATAGTTTTCAAGCGTTTTTTGGCCGACTGTGCGCAGCCACTCCTCGCTCGAGGGGTAAAAGCGGTTGACGAAGTCCTTGGACGGCTTCGCCATCTTGAGCGCTACGAGTTTAAGGCCCGCTCTCTCCAGTCGAGCGATTACCTCGCCCGCGAGCCCCCTCTGGACGCAGTCGGGCTTGAGCATCACGAAGGTCCTCTCCATGAGAATCGTCTCCAAAAAAACGGTTAAGGAGTGGAGGAGGGTGGAAATAAAAATTGTTGCATGAGTAGCCCGAATTTGCTCATGCACCGCTGCTCATATGCCGAGCCGCATTCGCGTTATCTCCGCGCGCATTGCCCGATATGTTTCTGGGTCAATCTGCCTCTTGAAAAACATTCTCTGGAGCTCTGCTTCCTTGGCGTCGAGGTTGGCGGGAGTGAATTGCTTTGAAACGGGCCTCGCGGCAATTGTTTTTTCCAGCGAAAATATTTTCTTCTGGAGCGCGGCGAACTCGCTTCGCAGGAGAGCCAGTTCCACGTCCCTTGCGGGCTGGATCGGGTGAACAGACTCCGGCACGGCTTGGCGCGCCTGTTGTCTGAGCGGAATCTCTATCTCCGCTGGAACGTGAGTAGTGTGGCCTGCTGCAGGTGGCGCGATGAAGGCCACGTCTAATGATGATTGGGTGCTTGTTGGTTGTGTGGTTAATGGAATCGCTTTATTCTCCGCCTGGTCCTCGTCGAATTGTTTTTTTACCGCGAGGGCCCTGTGCTTGCTTGAGTAAACTGATTCAAGGCGCTCCCTGCCCTCCATGTATTTCTTGTACGCGTATGCGTCGAACAGGACCACGAGGATTCCGAGGACGAGGAGCGCGGCATCCATTCATTCACCCAGCCAGCCTGACGGCCTTTTTTATTTTTTCCTCAAGTTTTTTTGCGCGCTTCAAAAACTTTTTCCTCGCTCCCTCGCCCAAAACAGTTATTTGCCAAGCCTTCACCACTTCAGGCAACTTGATTGGCTGGAAACGCTCCGCCAAAGCCCTTACTGGTTTTTGCGGCGCGGTAGGAATCGGCGCCAGTGCCCGAGGCACCGCTTGCTCTTCGCATCCTTTTTCCCCGATTTCCTGTTCGGGTCCCCTTCTGAGGAAAAGAAAGGCGGCGAGCAGAATCAAGAGAATCACTCCCGCGGCTGTTATTCCTGCAGCGCCTGTGAAGAAACCGGACAGCGCGCCTGTCCCACCGGCTGCGCCGGCCTGCTGAGCCTGGACTGGTTGGGGTTGAATGGTTTGAGTGCAGTCCCTGACTTCGAGTGCTGTTGAAGCACTGGTTTTCCCGCGGGCTGTTGTGGCGAAGGCGGTTACTTGAATCGTTCCAGGCGATTGGTTGAAGGGAATGGCTGCGAAGGCGATGAATTTCTTTGACTCGCCTGAAGCGAGCGCGAAT
>FWPU01007121.1_pt1 | contig 21117 bp, 13 predicted proteins | sample 2228361 | NCBI WGS metagenome assembly FWPU01 (sample SAMEA103939777, study PRJEB20133) | metagenome
CCCCTCGTCGCGCCGGCGGCTTCGGAGCCCGCCGCCGGCGGCCCGGCCGGCACGGCGCCGGGCTGCGGCGCCGGTTCACCCGCCCGGACTTGCGCACCGGGTACCGCCGGCGCCACGGCGGGCGGCGACTGCGCAGCCGGGCTCGGTGGTGGCTCGGGTCCGGCCGCCTCTGGCACGGTGCCCTGCGGCGTCGCCGCAGGCCGCTGCGGGATGGTGACAACCAGGGTCACAGCCGCGGCGATCGCGACTGCGCCCAGACCCGACCAGACGAGCCACCTCGGGTTCCTGGCTGCGACGGACCGGACCCGGCCGATCACGATCCCGCCTCCCACCGCCGTGCCGGCGGCCAGGAGGCGGCCGACTCGACCCACGGTCTGCGCGGCGAAGCGCGTCGAACGTACGACGCTCGCCACGACCCGAGCGGCTGTCTCCGCAATCACCTGCGGGCCCCGCCTGGCCGGCGGGGTAATGGCCGGGCGCTCCAGCATCTCTCGAACCGCTTCGACCGTCCGGCCGACCGGTTCGCCCGCTGCCGCCGGCATCGCGACCGGCGCGCCCGAGGGCAGGCCAGCGGCGGTCGCTGTCTGGGGCACCGGGGCGAGTGGCCGTTCTTCTGTTGCTGGTCCGTGCGGCCCAGCAACAGCCACCGGGCCGGTCGGTTCCCCCGCCACGGGCTCGATGGGCCGCCGAATCACGATCGTGCGTTCTCCGGCGGGAGCCTCGCCGATGGCTTCCGCCTCCAGCTCGGCCACCGCCTCGGCCACGAGCCGGTACGGACCCAGCGTCACGACGGTGCCCGGCCACAGCACCACCCGATCGGTGCGCCGGCCGTCGACCCACAGACCATTCTGGCTGTGCTCGTCCAGGAGCAACGGGCCCTCGTCGCCGGTGAGGAGGCGCGCATGGACGCGCGAGACGGCGCTGTCGTCGAGCACGACGTCGCACTGTCGCGAGCGACCGATCGTGACCGGGCGCTCGCCCGGTGTGAGCGTCGCGACGCACGTCTCGCCGCGCCAGACCACGAGGCGCACCGGGCCCCGTCCCGAACCGGGCGCCGCAACGCGTGGCGCGCCAGGTGACAGCGCGCCGACCTGTGCGACCTCCGCCGCGCGCGGCGCCACGCCGGGCATCGTCTCCCGCCCGCGCGTCGCCTGCTGGACGGCGAGGGCGGCTCGCCACCGGATGAGCAAGCCGCTCAACCGGCTGGCGGCCGGCAGGCGAGCGGCTTCGGGTTCGACTTGCGCGATCGCGTCGGCGAAGCGCCCGGCACTCGCGGCGTCCTGGGCGGTCCTGAGCGCCGACGCGGCGCCGCGCCAAGGCGCGATCGCCGCCGCGAGCTGCTCGTGCTGGGCGTCGAGGTCGCGCCCTAACGCCTCGAGCTTGGCGCGCCGAAACGGCACGAGGCGAAGCACTTCCTTGCCGACTTCCTGAAAGAGCGGCAGCTCGGCGAGCGCGGCGGCCACACCGACCGGCTGCGGCGGCGCGCCGATCCCGAGCTCGGCGGCGAGGGCATCGTGCTCGCGGCAGAGCGCCTCGACTTCGCAGTAGCGCTCGTAGGTCCCACTTGCCAGTGCGCGCGTCTCCTGCTCGAACCGTCGAGCGAACCGCGTCAGGTCGACGAGCAGATCCTCCATCCGCTGATAGCGTCGCTCGACGTCCTTCTCGAGGGCCCTGGCGACGATGCGCGCCAGCTCCGGCGGGGCCTCGGCCTCGGTGAGCGGCGGGGCCTCCTCCGTCACAATCTTGTGGAGGAGCATGGGCAGCGCCTTGGCCTGGAACGGCTTGCGGCCCGAGAGAACCTGGTAGAAGACGATGCCGGCCGAGAAGATGTCCGACCGCTGATCGACGGGTTTTCCCTGGACCTGCTCGGGCGACATGTATTCGGGCGTGCCGACGAGCAGACCGCTGCGCGTGAGCTGCGACGAGGCGATCCGCGCCACCCCGAAGTCGAGGATCTTGACCTGGCCATCCGTGGTCCGGAAGATGTTGCCCGGCTTGACGTCCCGGTGGACGATCCCCCTGGCGTGGGCAAAGCCCAGGCCTTCGCACACGCCCATCATGATGTCCAGCCGCTCCTCGAGGGACAGATCCGCCCCGCGCTCGAGCAGGGCGTTCAGGCTCTCGCCCTGGAGCAGCTCCATCACGATGAACGCCCGGCCGCCTTCCTCGCCGAAGTCGTACACCGTGACGATGTTTCGGTGACTCAACTGGCCGGCGGCGCGCGCCTCGCGGAAGAAGCGTTCGCGCGTTTCGGCGAGCGACTCCAGGTCGCTGATGAGCATCTTGACGGCGACCGGTCGGCCCAGCATCGTGTCGCGCGCTCGGTAGACGACGCTCATGCCGCCCTTGCCGAGACGCTCGATGAGCTCGTAGCGGCCGACGCGGGCCGGTGCCGCCGGCTCGCCGTCGTCTCGGTTCCGGGGCTCGTCCGGGGTGGTCATGGCCCGAACTCCACGAGGACCGCGGTGATGTTGTCGCGGCCGCCGCCGTCGAGGGCCCGCGCGATGAGCTGGTCGACGGCCGCGGCGAGGTCGGGCTGCGCGCGCAGGATCTCGGCGATCGCCTCGTCGCTCGCCATGCCGTGCAAGCCGTCGCTGCAAAGCAGCAGCCGCTCCCGCTCGCGCAGCGCGTGCTCGCCGATCTTGGGCTCCGTGTCGCTGCTCGCCCCGATCGCGTTCGTGAGGACGTGGCGCATCGGGTGGCGCGCGATCGCCGCCTCGTCGAGGCCGGCCTGGCTCGCCACCACCGCGACCCATGAGTCGTCGCGCGTCAGTTGCGTCAGCGTTCCGTCGATGAAGCTGTACAGGCGGCTATCGCCGGCGCTCGCGAAGGTGAGGGTCGTGCCGCGGACGAGCGCCGCCACCACCGTCGTGCCCATGCCCGTGTAATCGTCCCGGCTCTGGCTGGCCGCCACCACCCGCTGATTCGCCAGCTTGACCGCCGTGCGCAACCGATTGGCGTCGTACGAACCGCTGCCGTCGTACCCGAACGGCCACGTCACGTCACCCGGTTCCTGCGTCCGGAGGGCGAAGGCGTGAATTGTGTCGACGGTCAGGCGGGACGCGACCTCGCCCGCGTTGTGGCCCCCCATCCCGTCGGCCACGACGAACAACCCCAGCGCGGGGGCCGAGAGCCACGCGTCCTCATTGATCCGCCGGACCCGTCCAGGATGGCTGGCGCCGTGTGCCCGCAGCATTGGAGGTCCCTCGCCCTCGGCGTCAGGTGGGCAACGAGAAATGAAGGCCAGGCCGCGCGGCCCTCATGTTACCACGAGGCTTACCACCGGGTCGCCCGGCCTCGACACGGCCCCAACGTTCGGGCCCGAACCGCTTTACTGGGCCGACCCCCGGCACTACAATCGCTGGCGAACTCGAGAGGGGGAGGCCATGAGCACCTGTCCCACCTGCGGCGCCCAGTATCCGCACACGGTGCGCATCTGCACGCGCGACGGCACGGTCCTCGAAGCGCCGGTCCCGCTCGAAGCCCACCTGGTCGGCAAGACCCTGGAGGGGAAGTACCGTCTCGATGCCTTCCTGAGCGGCGGCGGAATGGGCGCCGTCTACAAGGCGACGCACGTCATGCTGGGCAAGACGGTCGCCGTGAAGGTCATCAAGCCGGAGCTGGTGACCTCGCCCGAAATCGTCCGCCGCTTCCAGCGCGAGGCCAGAGCCGCCACCAGCCTCAACCACCCCAACATCGTCGGCGTCTTCGACCTGGGGCAGACCGAGGACGGGACGCTCTACCTCGCGATGGAGTTCATCGAGGGAACCAGCCTGAAGGAAGTGATCCGCCGCAGCGGCCCACTGGAGGCTCGCCGGATCGTGCACCTCTTGCTCCAGGTCGCCGGGGCGCTGGCGCTGGCTCACCGGCACAACATCGTGCACCGGGATCTCAAGCCGCACAACATCATGTTGACGACGGGCGAGACCGGCGACGAGGTGGCCAAACTGGTCGATTTCGGCATCGCCAAGACGTTCGACGATGCGGCGACGCAATTGACGCGAACGGGCTATGCCCTGGGCACGCCGCAGTACATGTCGCCCGAGCAGGCACTCGGCAAGGAGGTGGACGGGCGGAGCGACCTCTACTCGCTGGGCGTCATTCTCTACGAGATGCTGACGGGCGAGGTGCCCTTCAGCGACGAGTCGGCGCCGGCCATCCTCGTCAAGCACATGAACGAGGCGCCCGTCCCGCCGTCGGCGCGTCGGCCGGACGTAGCCGTGAACCCCGAGCTCGAGGCCATCGCGCTGCGGTGTCTGGAGAAGGACCCGGCCAGGCGCTTCCAGAGAGCGGAGGAGGTTGCCGAGGCGCTACGCGCCGCAGTGGGGATCGCGGCCCCGGCCGCTGAGGCCACCGTGCCGCTCGCGCGCGCGGCCAGCCCGAGCGCGCAGCCGACCGAGGTGCTGCAGCCCGCGGTGGGCGCCAGGACCCCGTCGCCCGCCGCTGGAGGGACGGCCGCTCCGGCCGAGCCTGCCTCCCGCGCGCCGATGCCGGCGGGTGGGGGAGCGACCCCTGCCACGGCGCAGGCTCCGGCGGCTGCGGCCGCCGCGGCGGCGGAGGTCGCTCGGCCTGCACCGTCGCGCCACCGAGGAGTGCCCGCGCTGGTGCTCGCGGTCGTGGTCGCCGGGGTCGCCGTCGTCGCGGGAGCCGCGTGGCTCGTGGCGCGCTGGGGGCCCTTCGGGGCGCGGCCCATCGAGGAGGCGCAGACGCCGGCTGGCGTCACGAGCCCGGAAATGGCGCTGGTGCCGGCCGCCTCGCCCGCGATGGCCGAGCCGCCGCCAGCCGCCCCAACAGGCGGAGCTGCACGAGGACAGACCCCGGCGCCGCCGGGCACCACGCAGGTCGGTAGCGTGCCGCGTGGCTCTGCCGGGCAGCCTGGACGGCCTCTGGCCACCGAACTGCAGGGGGCGCCGGGCGCGCCCGTACCTCAGCCGACATCGGCGCAGCCGGTGCCGCCGGCGCTGCCCGAGCGGCCGGCGATCTTCAGCCAGTGCTCGGGAGCCGCGGAGGTCTGTTCTGCCGTGGGCGCGGCCCTCGACAAGGCGCTCGCGGGCGGCGGGTTGCCGCGCGCCGCCAGCGCGGCCCGGGCCGATGTCGTGGTGGGCATCGACGTGTCGGTGGTCGACGAACGCGTGACCACGCAGTTCGGAACCACGTTCGTCGTGAGAACATATGCCATCGCAGCGTCCGGAGCGGCACCTCGTTTCGAGGAGGCCGTTCCGATGCCCGCACCGGCGACGTTCAGTTTCGACGCCCAGTTCGGGCGGGAGCGCGCCGCCGAGCAGGCCAGGTTGATCGCCGCGGGGGTCGTCGAGCGCGTGCAGGCCTACTGGAGTGGGAAGCGGCAGCAGATCTGACCGGGCGCCGCTCCGCCAGCGCCGAGGCGAGAGCGAGCGCGCTCAGGGGAGTGTGGCGAGCAGCTCTCGCACCGCCGAGACCGCAATCGCCCAGTTGGCACCGCTCGCCGCCGGGATACGGCGCGAGCTTCCCGGGATCGCGACGAAATCGCCCGCCGCCACCATCGCCACGACGGTCCCATCAGGCGTGAAGACGGGACTTCCACTCGTCCCCGGCGTGATGTGAAGGCCGACCTCGAGGTAACGTTCCGCGCGGAGGTCGCCGAGCACGTCCACCGCCAGGCGGCCGCGCGGATCCCAGGGGTCGGTGCCGGCGGCAGCGAATCCGAACGCGGCGAGCGATACCCCGCGGCGCAGACGGCGGAGGGCCCGGTCGTCGGCGAGCCGCACGGGGTCGACCGCCTCGCCGGGAGCCAGGCGGATCAGGGCGACATCGTCCTGCAGGAGACCAGCGCGCCAGTTCGGATGCAGTCGGGCCTCGAGGACGTTCCGACTGCGGCCCCCCGAGTCGCTGAGTACGGCGACCGCGCGGGTGGAGCGTCCGCCCGGGACGGCCCCCTGGCGCTGGAGCTCGTCGGCGACGTGCGCGTTCGTGGCCAGCCAGCCGCGCTGGTCGACGGCGAACGCCGTGCCCACGACGCGCCGCGTGCCGCCCGCCTCGATGGCAACGAGATAGACCGACTGCGCCAGCTCCGCGGCCGTCGTCTCGAGCGAGGGCGGCCGCCCGAGGACGAGGATGCCGATCGCGAGCGCCGTCGCGACCAGGCCGAGCGCCGTCCCCGAGACGAGCGCGGGCGACCGCCAGGCGGGCCGGGCGCGGGCGGCGACGACCTCGAGCGAGTCGATGCCGATCGTAAGGCGATCGCCGGTGCGCAGGGCGCTGCGCTCGACTCGCCGCCCATTCAGGAAGGTGCCGTTGGTCGAGCCGCAATCAATGATCCGCCAGACGCCGCGCTCGCAGCGGATCTCGGCGTGGTGACCGCTGGCGAATGCCGGTTCGCTCGGCGGGAGCACGAGGTCGTTGTCGCGACTCCGACCGATGCGCACCGTGGGGACCGCGAACCGCGCCTCCTGATGGCGGTGCGGTCCCGTCAACCACCTGAGCCGCAGCTCCTGGGTACTCACGAAGAGCGGGGAAGCCCGCGTTGCGAGCCTCCCGAAGTCGGCCGTCAGCGCTTGCGGACCGTATCCTTCGCCTTGGCCGCGCCCTTGAACGTGACAATCGCGTACTTGTCGAAGACCTCGGTGACCTCGCCGGTTCCGGTTTCCTTTTCTTCAGCGCCCAGCTTGGCGCCGGTGTCCGGGTCGATCAGTTCCTCGCCGACGGCGACGATGGTGAACCGGTCGCCGACCTTGATACCCGAGGCGGAGCCCATGTTGATCCAGGCGCGGTTGCCCTCCACTTTGATGATGCGACCTTCGGTTCCCGCCGCGGGGCCCGCGCCCGGTGTGATCTTGTCTAGGTAGCCACCGGCCACGAGCTTCTCGACGACAGCCTTCGAGGCCTTTTCGATGGCTTCGCTAGCGATGCCCCACTCGGCTTCGCGACTGAGGCTCGTGCCCTTGAAAAAGCCGCCGCCTTTCCTCACCTCGCCCTCGGCCGAGATCGAGACGACGCGCTCGGCCGTGGTGGTGTCGATGAAGCGCATGTTGATGACAGCCTCCGCCTGGACCAGGTTGCCGCCGATGCCGAGCCGGCTGATCGCGCCGCCCGTGCGGTTGATGGAAAACCGGTCGATCCCGCCGGTCAGGATGTACTTGATGCCGAGAATCTTGCCGACCTTGGCGGCCGTCTGCGGGTCGAGCGCCCCCGTCATCGCCAGGCCCTGTTCCTTCATGACGAGTTCGAGCTTTTCCCGCTCGATCACGCTGAATTTCTCGGTGAGCTTGGCGTCTTCCGAGAAGGCCGTGTCGATGTGGTTGCGGGCCGCGGGACCCATGTCGTTCCAGAACCACCAGCTTCGCTCGGCGTTGTTCTCGAAGTCCCAGATGGCGATCCGAATCTTGCCCTGCGCCGCGGCCGAGTCCGGAAAGGCCAGGCACCCCGAGACCAGCGCCAACGCGACTGCCCAACCGGGAAGCCACCGCGTCATGTCGATCCTCCTGTCCTAGGCAAAGTTGGCAAAGTTGAGCGATGCCCGCCCATATGTACGATGGACGTGGCGGGTTGTCAATCCGCTCCGCTTCGGGCTCGACGCCCGGCTGCCCGCCCTGGGGCCGAGTTCGGGGCGTCTGGGGCGCGGCGTTGCCGGTGCGGGGGCTTCCTGGTATCGTTCTCGTGCGCCCGGGTCCAAGCGGCCGGGCGCCCGGCCCCGGCCCGGGGCGAGGCTGCCATGGCAGACAAGCTCACGCCGATCGACATGGACGTGGTGGACCGACTCATCGACATCCGCGCGCGCCAGCGGCAGCTCGATGAGTTCTGCCGCCGGGCGGAGGAGCTGCACGACAAGGTGGACGCCATGGTCTACCGCAGGGTCGTGGACGACTATCGGCGGCGGCACGCGGCTCTCGAGGGAGAGGCGTCGCCGCTTAAGGCGAGCGCTCGCGAACAGTACCGGACGCTGCAGGCCCTCTACAGCGACGTTCGGGCCCGGCGAGAGGCCGCGCGGCTCGCGAAAGAGGAGCTCGAGTTTCGCCGCGCCATCGGTGAGCTGGACGATGCGATGTTGGCCGAGCGGGTGCGCGAGCCGGTGCGGACGCTCGAGGCGTGCGACGCCGAGATCGCGGCGCTCGATGCCCAGCAGGCCCGGTTCGTGGAAGCGTTCGCGGGCGAGCCGATCGAGGAGCCTGCGGGGGCCGTCTGGGCCCCGGCGCCCGGGGAGCGGCCAGTGGAGGCGGCGCCCGCGTCGGCGCCGGCCGCGACTGGCACGCCCGAGGTCGGCGCGGAAGAGATCGGAGAAGCCACGCGTCTTGTGACCGTCGAGCCCGAGCCGGAGCCGGTGAGCCCGGCGCCGTCAGGTGCTGCGGCACCCACCACCGAGCCGACGACGACCCCGATGCCCGCCGCCGAGCCCGCCGAGGAAGGGGAGCGCACAATGCTGCTGCCCGAGGGCGTCCTCGTCGCCGGTGAGGACACCGCGACGCCGGTCGAGCATCCACTGGGGATGCTGACGTACATCGGCCGCGCCGACGAGAACCACATTCGCATCGTTCGCCCCGGCGTGTCGCGACGGCACGCGGTGGTCGTCGCCGGGCCCGCGGGGTTCACGATTCGGGACTTGAAGTCGCAGAACGGGACATTCGTCAATGGTGAACAGGTCGCCGAACGCGCGCTCAATGACGGCGACCGAATCGTCATCGGCGACGCGGCGTTCGTCTTCAGGATACGGACGGCGGCGCGGGCTGCGGGGCCTAGGCCGTCCGCCGCGCCGGCGGGGAGGTCCGCCGATGGAGGTCACGGCGAGCGAACGCGTCGGGATCGTCGTGCTTGAGCCGATCGGGGCCATCGACACGCGCGGGGCGTTCGATTTCGAACGGGCTGTGTTGGGTCGGCTCGATGGCGGCGCGCGGCGTTTCGTGGTCGATCTCGCCAGGGTGGAGCTCGTCACGAGTGCCGGGATTCGCGTCCTGGTCATGCTGGCGAAGCGCCTGCAAGGCCTCGAGGGCGCGCTGGCCCTCTGTCGCCTGAACGACCAGGTGCGGACGGTGCTCGAGATCGCCGGGCTCGCGTCGCAGTTTCAGATCGCGGATTCCGTGGACGCGGCGGCTGCGCTCGTCGCCCCACCGGCGGAGGCCGCCGGGCCCCCTCGCGGGTCGCGCGTCTCGCGGCTGGCGTCGCACCTGCTGGGCGAAGGTGCCGGCGCATCGGCTGCCGCGGCAGGCTCGTCCTCACGACCCTCGGCCCTGTCGACCCTGGTCGCCCAGTTGCTGGGTGAATCCGCGCGCGAGGCGTGGCCGGGCGGCCCGCGCCGCGCGTAAGTCCGCGTGCATGCCGAGACTCGTGTTCCTCAACGGCCCGCTCGAGGGCCGCAGCGTCGCGCTCGACCGGCCCGTGATCGTCGGTCGGGCGGCGGGCGCCGATGTGGTGCTCGACGACCCACAGGTATCCCGGCGCCACGCGCTGCTCCGGTTGGCGGAAGGCGAGTGTGTCGTGCTCGACCTCGGGAGCGCGAACGGCACCTTCGTCAACGGGCGCCGGTTGTCGGGTCCCGCCCGGCTGCGCGCCGGGGACCGCGTGAGCTTCGGGACCATCCAGAGCACCTACGGAGGGGATGCGCCGGGCGCGCCGGCCGAGGCCGACTGGAGCGACGGCGGCACCGCGCCGCAGGTCGTCATGACGATGCCGGCGCCCTCGCGTGCGCCGACGCAGGCTGAGGTGACCCGGTCGGCGGACCTCGCCGCGTCCGTGGCGGCCCGGCTTCGGTTCCTGGAAGACCTCGGCCGGATGAGCCGTTCGGCGTTCGACGAGGCCGCGCTCGTCCGGTTCGTCCTCGACGAGATCCTGGCCCTCGTGCCCCCGGCCGACCGCGCCGCGATCCTCCTGTGGGACCGCGAGTCGGGCCGGCTCGTGCCGGCCGGCGGACGCACGCGCGGCGGGCCCGCGGCGGCGCTGCGCGTCAGCCGCACGCTCGTCGAGGACGCCGTACGGCGCCGGGAAGCCGTGCTGGCCGTCGACGTCGCCGACGACGCGCGCTACGCCCGAGCCGAGTCGATGGTCGCGCTGGGACTCCGGTCGGCGATCGCCGTGCCGATGCTGTTCGCGGACGAGGTGTGCGGCGTGATCGAGGTGGACAGCACGACGCCCGGCCGGCGGCTGGGCCAGGCGGACCTGGCGCTGCTGAGCGGCGTCGCCACGCAGGTCGGGCTGGCGCTGGCCTTCGCCCGGCAGCACGACCGGTTGCTCCGCGACGAACTCATGGAGCGCGACCTCGCGCTGGCGCGCCGGATCCAGCGACAGTTTCTGCCGGCGCGGCTGCCCGCCCTCCCCCCGTACCGCTTTGCCGCCGAGTACCGGCCGGCAGCCGGCGTCGGGGGGGATCTCTACGATGTCCTCGCGCTCGGCGAAGGGCGGCTGGCCATCGTGGTGGGCGACGCCTGCGGCAAGGGTGTGTCAGCCGCGTTGTACGCGGCGAAGGTGCTGAGCGACCTGCGTCACGCGGCGGTGGCGGCCCGTGGCGCGGGCCCCAGCAAGATTCTCAGGCGGCTCAATCGCGAGCTGTGCGCGGGCAACGAGGAAAGCCTGTTCGTGACGCTGGGGCTCGCGGTGCTCGACGCCGCCACCGGCCGCGTCGAGATCGCCACAGCGGGACACCCACCGCCGATCCTTCGCGCCGCGCGGGGCGAGGCCCGACTGGTCGGCGGTCCCGGGGCCGGGCCGCTCGGTCTGCACGGCGATTTCGCCGTCGAGTCGCGCGAGCACGCGCTCGCGCCCGGCGAGCACTTGGTGCTCTACACCGACGGCGTCACGGAAGCCCTCGACCCGGCGGGTGCCCTGTTCGGGTCGGAGCGACTGCTCGAGGCCGTCGGGCGCGCCGCGCCCGAGCCGGTCTCGATCGTGCAGGCGATCGGCGAGGCGGTCGCGCGGTTTAGAGGCGTAGCGCCGCAGAGCGACGACGTCACGATCGTGTGCTTCGGCCGCGAGCGCTAGCCGGGCCCCCTCGGAGCCGGTTCGCGCCAGGCTCTTGCGATGTCATCCGTGCGGCTGCGAGGTGCCTCCACGCCCCACGGCTTTCTTCAGGACAAGCTCGTTGCGCCCCCGGCGCCGGCGGTACTCGACGTGATCCATCAGGCGCCGGACGAGTTCGAGCCCCAGTCCTCCGACAGGCCGGTTCGCGAGCGGCGCCGCGAGGTCAGGGGCCGCGGCGCTGAGCGGGTCGAACGGCGGAGCATCGTCGGTAATCCGCACCTCGAGGTGGTCCCGGCCGGCGGCCAGGTGGATCCGGATGTCGTACGGACCGTCGTGGCTGTAGCCGTGACGGATGATGTTCGAGACGATTTCGTCGAGCGCCACGTGCAGGTCGCGTCGTGCGGGGACGCCGAGTCGATGGGCCCGAGCGAAGCGGTCGGCCTCCCGGAGCAGGCGGGTCAGGTCTTCGAGCCGATTCCTGACGCCGAGCCGCAGGCGGTTCGTCATGCCGGATCGGGCGATGCCGGCGGTGGTTGGGGGCCGTCCCGACCGCGGGCGCGGGTGCTGGGCGCGACGGCGTGCCAGCGTGCGAGGACCCGCTCGAGCATGTCCTCGGCGGCCAGCTCCTCGAGCGTGAGGCCGAGGAGCGCAAAGACCGCCCCGGCCAGCGCACCGAGCTCGGCGAGGTCACGGCCGGCAGCGTTGGCAAATCGCGCCAGGTTCTCGGTGACCGTGACGGCGAGCCGCGCCACGACGGCGAACGCCTCGTCGGAGAGGGGCGGCTCACCGCGGTAGCAGGCCAGGCGACCCCCGTCGCGATAGCGTCCCGCCTCGTCGACCCCGAGACACGCTCGCGCGAGCGCGGAGCTGTACCGGCCCATCCCTCGGAGCAGCCCGACGAAGTCGGCGACGAGCTCGTCCAGCACGTTGTTGCGCATCACGCCGAAGACGCGGTACGTGAAGTAGTGCGTGCACTCGTGCTCGCGGCGGACCACGAGCGATCGCGCGAGCCACTCGTCGTCGGGAAGACCGGCCGCCGAGGGCGGCAGCGCGCTGTAGGGGCCGCGGCTGAGAATGATGAACCGGTCCTGGTACAGCGGCTTGCGCGCCGCCAGGCGCTTGAACTCCTCGGCCCACGCGCCCTCGTCGACGGGCCCGGGCTGGGTGGCCTCCCACGCCTGGCGGTAGGCGCTCACGCGGTCCCAGTTGTTGAGGCCCGTCACGATGCAGGCGCCCATCGCGTCCGGCACGGGCACCGGCTCGTTGCGTTCGGAAAAGGCCTGCACGAGGGCCACGAAATCCGATCGGTCCGACGCCACGAGGACTGGCACGCGGCCCGCCACGGTGGGATGGATCGCGAGATCCAGCGCCTCGGGACGCCGGAGGACCAGGCCCGGCGCAAACGCCTCCGCCTCGTCGAACCATCCGCGGCGCGTCGCCCGACGATAGGCTTCCTCCTGACTGAGGCCGGCCCGGACAGGGAAGCGGAGCTGGACGAAGCGCCGGCGGAGCGCGAGGAAGGCCCCGACCGTCTTCGCCTCTTCGACGTAGAGGGCCCAGCGCGCCACGTGCGGCTCGTCGGGCAAGGGGAACTCCGGGACCGGCTCGGGCTGTTGCCGCGCGAACGGGTTGTCGGTGTAGGCGAGCAGCTCGTCGAGGGTCTCCGGCGTCGCGCCGTGGGTCTCGAGGACCGACGACCGGACCGCGTGATCGCCCGTACGATCCCCGCTCATGCTGCGCGCTAGGCCATCTGTCGCCGCGCCAGCTCGGCGAACTTGCCGTTTTTCGCCATGAGCTCCGCGTATGTGCCCATCTCCACGATCTGGCCGCCCTCGAGGTAGCAGATGCGATCCGCGTTGATGATCGTGCTCAGCCGGTGGGCGATGACGATGCGGGTGGCGTCCATCTTGTCGAGGCTCTCGGTCACGATGGCCTGGGTCCGGTTGTCGAGGGCGCTCGTCGCCTCGTCCAGGAAGATGACCTTCGGCTTGTTCACGATCGCGCGGGCGATCATCAATCGTTGCCGCTGGCCCCCCGAGAGGGTGCCGCCGCCTTCGGACACGTACGTGTGCATGCCCATCGGCATCTGGCGGATATCCTCGGCGAGGCCGGCTTTCTCCGCCGCGTCCCACGCCTCGTCGAGCGTCCGCGACGACGCGCCGACGATGTTGCGGTAGATGTCGGTCGGCATGACGCGACTCACCTGCAACACGACTCCCAGTTGCTGGCGCAGCATGCGGAGGTCCAGCGAGGCGAGGTCCTGCCCGTCGTAGAGGATCGTGCCGCTCGACGGCTGCTCGAACCCCAGCATGAGGCGCATCAGGGTCGATTTGCCGCAGCCCGACGGGCCCACGAACGCCACGAACTCGCCGGGGTTGATCTCGAGGGAGAGGTCCTTGACGATCCACGGGCTGTCCGGGCTGTACCGGAAATAGAGGTGCGAGATCTCGATCCGGCCCTTGAGCCTGCCTGGAAACGCCTTGCCCCGGTCGACCTCCGGTCGGGTCGTCAGGATCGGCTTGAGCCGCTCGTAGATGGGCACGATTCGCAGCAGGTTGAGCGACGCATCGCCGAGCGCCTGCATCGCCGTGAGGAACAGGCCATACGCGGCGTTAAAGGCGATGAAATCGCCGGTGGTCAACCCCGACGTTCCCGACTCGGCCGCCCGCGCCTGCTCGCCGATCATGACGAGGAAGATGGCGATCGAGGACAGGACGGGGAAGATGGCGCTGAAGACCGCGGCCGCGCTCTGGATCGTGCCGATCTGGAAGCCGATTCGCTTCTGATGCGCGAACTGCTGCGCCCAGACGCGGAACGCGTGCGGCTCGGCGCCGCAGATCCGCAGCTTGGACACGCCGCTGATCAGGTTCAGCACGAGACCGGCGATCCGACCTCTGAGCTGAATCTCGACCCGCTGGTGCCGAAGCTGAAGGTAGTTGGCACCCATGTTGAACGACACGTAGGTCGCCGTGAGGAGGATGGCGAGCAGGGCGAGGCTCAGGTTGTAGGTGAACATCTGGACGACGTAGAAAAGCCCGCTCACCGAACCCAGGATGGCGGCGACGCCCGCGCCGGACACGAGCTCCTGGATCTGATCGACGCCGTTGGCGCGATCGGCCAGGTCGCCGGCGGCGTACTTGCGGAAGAAGCTCGCCGGCAGGTTGAGCAGCCGGTCCCACACCGCCGCCTGGATGGAGGACTCCATCCGGGCCTGGACGCGCACGGTCGCGACGCCCTGCGTGATCTTGAAGAGCGACGAGGCGAGCGCCGAGAGAAACAGCGCGAGGCCGAAGCCCCACAGCATGCCGCGGTCGGCCTGCGGAATGGCCACGTCGAAGAGCTGCCCGGTCAGGTACGGCGTGACCGTGCCGAACAGCCCCACCACGACCGCCATCAGGAGCACCCAGCGCAGGTCGCGCTTCAACCCGCGCGCGCCGAACCGAACGAGCTCGCGGACGCCGATCTCGCCGTCGGGCAGAGGCCGGTAGACCGTGTAGGCAAACCCGGAGAGCGTCGCGGCCAGCTCGGGCGTCACGGGCGCGCGCTGCCCCGTCCGGCCATCGACGCACTCGTAGGACCGTGGGCCGGTGGGGAGTAAGGCGACGGGCACCTTCGTCGCTTCGATCTGGCCGAGCAGCGGCCCCTGGTCGCGGCGCCACCAGTCGTCGCGCAACGCCACGACGCGCGTCCGGAAGCCCGAGGCGCTCGCCACCGCGGCCACCATCTCTTCGTAGGTCAAACCCTCGCCAGGGGTCGGGTGCGGTCGAACCTCGATCCCCATGGCTTCGCCGACGAGCGTGCACGCCCGGAGCACGGGCTCGGTCGCCGTCGCCTTCTGGAACTCGGGCGGTGCCGCCGCCTCGGCCCGGAGCACCGAGCCGATCGCGTCGTAGGCGGCGGCCTCGGCCTCGTCGGCGTGCGCGGCCTTGGCCTGCAGGCGCAGAAACTCGTCGACCGCCGCGAGCTTCTTGTTGACGAACTCGCATTCGCACAAGACGTGGTGGAACACGTCGAGGCCGTGCCAGAGCTCGGGTCGCCGAACAGCCTCGACCGTGGGCACCGGCGAGAGCGACAGCGTGCCGAATTCCTCGCTGACGGGCTGAATCCAACCGTTCGGCGTCACGGGAAACAGGGTGCGTCTGCGCGCGAAGATCGGCCGCGTCATGTCGTCGAACAGGACGCTGCCACTCCAGAGGTCGACCCACAGGACGCCGCGGTCGGCGCTGGCCTTGTGGCGCGTGCCCAGCTCGACGGGCGTCCCGGCCTTGAGGAGCGGCTCGTCCGTCCGCTTGACCGTCAGGTTGTGGACGAGCGCCATGGTGAGGCCCTCGATCCACGTGTCGATGAGCGCCGCCACGGCTTCGCCCAGCCCGCTGGCCGCCAGCGCCTGGAGGCGCGCCAGCGGAATCTTCCGGAGGGTCGTCTCGGGCTTCGGCACGGCGAGGAAGCCGGAGCCGAACCCGTAGCGCGTCAGATCGAATCCGAAGCAGCACTGACCGGGCAGGATGCCGAGGAAGTGCGAGCGCGGCCCTACGGCCTCGCCTCGCTCGACCGCGACCGTGAACAGGAGCAGGCCGCCCGTCACGACGTACCACACGGTCGCCGGGTCGTCCAGGAGAAACGGGCGGTGCGCGCTCGCCTCGACGAGCTCGCCTTCGTCCTCGATGCGGCGCGTGCGCGCCACGAGGTCGGGCGGCGCGGGCATCACGATGGTTTCGCCGAACGCCGCGGCGAGGTCGGGTGCGGGCGGCGCCGCTGCCGGCGCGGGGGCGGGCGCCGCGGCCGAAGGGGTGGGCGCCGGCCCGGGGGCCGCCGGGCGAGGCGGCGGCGCGACCGGCACGGGAATGGGAACGACGCGCGTGGCGTCCGGTTCGACCTCGGCGACCTCGGCCGGTTCGTGGGTCGCGATGGGCGCGCAGGCGATCGCCACGCGTCCGCCGATGCCGATCGGCTGGCCCGGCGGCACGACTTCACTCTGGATCTGGCGTTGCCCGATCCAGACGCCGCAGGTGCTGCCGAGGTCGGTCACGCGGAAGCCCTCGGGGGTCATCTCGATGCGCGCGTGCCGCCGCGAGACGTCCCGCTCGTCGATCACGACCGTACACTCGGCCGCGCGGCCGATCGTCGCGCTGCTGCCCTCGACCGTGAACGCCTTCCCGCGGGGCACCTGCTCGCCCGGTTCGACGACCTGCACGAGGAATCCGGGCGCGGGCGCCTTGCCCGGTGCCTCGGCGCGGGGCGGCGAGGTCAGGAGGACCGTGCGATCCTCGGCCGGCGGAGGGGGCGGCAGCTCGATGCACTCGAAGATCGTCGAGCCAATCTGGCACCGCTGCCCGCCCCTGAGCACGGCTTCCGTGACGCGCCGGCCCTCGACCCACACGCCCGTGCCGCCGCCGACGTCGGTGATCGTCAGGCCGTCTGGGCCGATGGCGAGGACGGCCTGCCGGCGCGAGACGATCGGCTCGGCGACGCGAATCGCGCACGCGGGGTCGCGCCCGATCGTCAGGCCGTCGGCGGCGGGCAGCTCGCGGCCCGTCTGGCTGTCGTCGGCCGACGCGACGATGCGCAGCCGGAAGGTCGATGTGGCCGGCGCGATGTCCTGGCCGTGCTCAGGCATGGTCGGGTCGAGCGTCAGTGCAGGCTGATCAGCCGCCGGTACGGACCGTCGACATCCTTCATTTCCTCGTGGGTGCCGCGCTGCACCACGCGGCCGCGCTCCAGCACGACGATCTCGTCGCAGTCGCGAATCGTGCTGAGCCGGTGCGCGATGATGATGGCGCTGCAGCCGCGCCGCCGCATCGCCTCGTCGATCCGGGCCTCGGTGGTCGGGTCGAGCGCGCTCGTCGCCTCGTCGAGGATGAGCAGCGTCGGCTCACCGACGAGCGAGCGGGCGATCTCGAGGCGCTGGCACTGCCCGCCGCTGAAGTTGCCACCCCCCTCCTGGACGATCGCCTTGTAGCTGCCCTCGCGCGCCTGGATGACCTCGTCGATCTCCGCGTCGTGGCACGCCTGCTGGATGCGCGCCGGCGCGATGGTCGGGTCCCACATGGTCACGTTCTCGGAGACCGTCCCTCCGAACAGGAAGACCTCCTGGTCGACCATCCCGAGCGAATTGACGAGCAGGTCGCGCGGGATCTGCGTGCGCGGCTTGCCGTCGAACAGGATGTCGCCCGCCCACGGCTCGTACAAGCCGGAGACGAGCTTGGCGATGGTCGACTTGCCGCTGCCGCTGCCGCCGACGAGCGCCACGCGCCGGCCCGGCTTGACGACCAGGTTGAACCCCTCGATGAGCGGCTTCTCGAGCGGGCTGTAGCCGAACGTCACGTTGCGGAGCTCCACGTGGCCGGAGAGCTTGATCGCTTTCGGGTCGTACGGCACTCGCGCGCGGTCCTGCTGGTACTGCGGGTCCTCGGGGTACCGGATGACGTCGTCCAGGCGGTTCATGTCGGCCTGGAGCTCCTGGAGCGTCGAGCCGAACTGGACGAAGCTGGCGAGCGGGCGCGTGAAGCTGGCGAGCAGGGTCTGATAGGCGACCAGCATGCCGACCGTGAGCTCGCCGTTCATCACCTTGAGCCCGCCGAGGACGAGCACCGCGGCCGTCGCGACGGTCTGCACGAACGCCGGCACGGCCGTCGACACCTGCGTCAGGACCCCGAGGGCCTGCTCCGTGTTGATCGTCTTCGCGTAGTAACCGGCCCAGCGCGCGAAGAACTCGCCCTCGGAGCCCGTCGCCTTGAGCGTCTCGATCATGCGCAGGCCGTTCATGGCCGTGCCCATCAGCTTGCCCTTGTCCTGCATCAGCCGCCGGCTCGCGTCGGTGCGGATGCGCGCCGCCAGTTTGATGGCCAGCACGTTCAGCAGCGCGATGCCGACCACGGTGAGCGTCAACGCGACGTCGTAGACGAGCATCAGGATCGCGTAGAAGACCGTCATGACGCTGTCGATCACCGTCGTGGCGAGCTTGCCCGAGACGACCTTCGCGACGCGGTCGTTGATCTGCACGCGGGAGCCGATCTCGCCGGCGAAGCGCTGGCCGAAATAGGCGGCCGGGAGGCGGAGGATGTGATTGAAGAACTGGCTGGAAGTGGCGAGCGCCAGCTTCGTCTCGAGGCGCAGCAGGTAATACCGCTGCAGCCACGTGAGCAGGCCCTGGACCACGATGGTCGCCGCCATCGCCAAGATGAGCGGCCGAACCATCCACGCCTGGCCGCTCACCAGATACTCGTCGATGAACACCCGGGTGAACGTCGGGATCACGAGACCCGGCACGACGAGGAACAGCCCGCAGAGCACCGTGAAGATCAGGGCGCGCTCGGAGCCGGTCAACCGGCGCCTGAGGGCCGGCACCATGTTCGGCGGCGCGCCACCCCTGCGGAACTCCGGACCCGGCTTGAAGGTGAGGACCACGCCCGAGTAGGAGGCATCCAGCTCCTGGCGCGTGATGATGCGCGGGCCCTGCGCCGGGTCGTTGAGGAAAACCCGGTCGCCCTGGAAACCCTCGAGCACGAGGAAGTGGTTGAAGTTCCAGAAGAGGATGACGGGCAGCTCGAGGTCGTACAGCTTCTCGAGCTCCTCGTACTTGTAGCCCTTGGCTTCGAGCCCGTACTTGCGCGCGGCGCGCAGGACGTTGCTGGCCTTGCTGCCGTCCCGCGAGACGCCACACTCGTGGCGCAGCTCCTCGAGCGGCACCCAGCGCCCGTGGTAGGCGAGGATGATCGAGAGCGCCGCGGCGCCGCACTCGACCGCCTCCATCTGGAGGATGGTTGGAGTGCGCACGCGTCGTCTCGGCGGCCGGCGCGCCGGCTGCGCGGGCGCGGAGGCCGCTTCGGGCTCGGCCATCTCAGGAGGCTCCCAGGGCGCCGCGGATCACCGGCAGCACGTAGGTGACCGGCGCCCGACGATCCACGACGACCGACACGGTCACGCGCGTCCCGCTGTCGATCTTGAAGGGCGGGCCCACCGACGAGGACCAGGCGAAGCCGCTCGGGGTCTTCGGGTCCGCCTCGAGCGCGAGGCGCACCTCGAGCTTGGCGGCGTTGCCGAGCAGCTCGTCGGCCAGCGCGGCGTTGGCCACGACGGCGAGCACCGCCTCGGGCGTGACCGGATACTCGCCGACCGAGCGGACCTCGCCCTTCATGAAGCCGTACTCCTCGCGCTTGACGGTCGAGGGGGAGATCTGGGCTTCCATGCCGGGCTTGATCCGTTTCCCGACTTCCGAGTTGACGTAGACCACCGGTTCGAGCACCGCCGACGGCGGCTCCACGACCGCGATCACCTCGTTGAGCCGCACCCGGTCGCCGACCGCCCGCTTCACCTCGACGACCCGACCAGCGACTGTCGCCTTCACCTGCGTCGCGGCGGCGGCGGTCGTCGTCAGGCGCTCGAGCTCGAGCCGCGCCGATTCGACGGCCGCCCCCCGGGCGCGGATGCGCTGCTCGACGCTCCGGATGCTGGCCTGCAGGCTGTTGATCGTGGCGCGGAGCGTGTTGATGTTGGCCTGCAGGCTGAGAACCTCGCGCTCGATCGCCTGGACGCGCGCCCGCGTCACCAGACCCCGCTCGAGCGAGACGCGCTTCTGCGCCAGATCGTCGTTGGTCTTGTCGAGCTGCGCCTGGAGGCGCTCGATCTCGGCCCGATGCCCGGCGATCGTCGCCCGCGTGCCGGCAATCGTCGCTTCGTCCTCGGCCCGGGCCGCCGCGTACTCGCGCTCGGCCTCCTCGAGCTTCGCCCGGGCGATCCGAACCCGCTCCTCGATGTCCAGCTGGGCGATCTCGCCGATCACCTGGTCGGGTTCGACCGTGTCGTTGACCCGGACCGTAAACTGCGTCAGCACGCCCTCGCCGCCGGCGCGAATTTCCCGCAGGCCGCCGCCGCGGATCAGGATGCCCTGGCCCTCCACGCGCGTCGGGATGCTCCCGAGGACGCTCCAGGCCATCGCGGCGACGAGCACGCCCCCGAGCGTCCACAGGGCCACCCAGCCCATCGGCGAGGTCACCTCCATCAGGACGTCGAGGCGCTCGGGCGACGAGAGCTTGTCGATGGCGGCCTTGCGAAACAGCGGGTTTTCCGGCATGGCTGTGCCTCACGCACCGGTTCTGGCGACGAGCCACGACGTGTCGACCGTCACGATCTCGCCAGGGGTGCCTTCGCGTTCGAACTCCACGAGCGTGCCGGTCTCGAACTTCAACCGGGTGAGCAGGCTGGCGAGCGCCTGCCGAGCCCGCACGAGCTGGATCTGATCGCTCGTGACGGCCTCTTCGGTCAACAGCGTGTCGATGAGGGTGACCTCGCCGGTCGCGAAGCGCTCCAGCGTCGCTGCGAGCGTCGTCTCGTTGTGCGCGACGGCCGCTTCCCACCGGGCGACCGCCTCGCGGGCGTGCTCGACGCTGCCGGCCACGGCGAGCACGTGCTCCCGGATGACCCGCTCGAGGTCGCCGGTCTGCACCTGGCTGTCCTCGAGTGCCGCCTGCGCCTGGAGCGCGCGGCCCTTCGCCGAGGCGTTGCCGAGGGGGAAGTCCAGCGTGAACGAGGCGGTCAGGAACGGTTCCCAGCGGCCGGTGAGCGAGCGATAGAAGCCGCGAGGCGAGTAGAAGCGGACTGCGGACGGATGCACCGGCTTCGGCGCGAAATCGCTGTAGATCGGGTCGACCTCGTCGGACAGAAAGCGGAAGAAGGGGCTCTCGTAATGGTTGCTGAGCCCGCCGACGAGCGAGAGGTCGAACCGCCGGCGGAGGTCGACGCGCGCGGCCCGCGCGAGCACCTCCGAAGCGTCGCGTGCGGTCGCGAGGGCGCGCCGGTCACGGCGACGCGCGAGCCGCCCCAGTCCTCGCCGGTTTCCGAGACGATTCGGACCCAAGCGAAGACCTTGTAATCGCGGCCGGGCGTAACGGCGATCCAGCCTTGCCGCAACTCCGCGTTGGTCAAGCGGGTAGCGCGTGTACCGCTCCGGGCGCCCTCCGCTATCACTGTCGCGCTCCCATGGGCAATCGTCCACGGCGAAAGGCTGCCGTTTTCAAAGCCGGGGTTGCCGAGCAGATTCGCGCTGCGCGCGACCGACGGCGTCGCGGTCGACCTCCACGCGCTCGCCGGGATCGAGGCGATCGACCCGCGAGGCCGTACGGTCACGGTCCTCGGCGGCACGAGGCTCTCCGCGCTCGGCGGGCCGCTGCGGGCCCGCGGCCTCGCGCTGCACAA
>FWPU01003980.1_pt1 | contig 21115 bp, 14 predicted proteins | sample 2228361 | NCBI WGS metagenome assembly FWPU01 (sample SAMEA103939777, study PRJEB20133) | metagenome
CCTCCGGCTCGGGGCGCTGAAGCTCTCCAGACGCCTGTTCGCCCGCCGATCTTTCGGTTGCCATGGGGAGGATTATACCGGCTATTGGGACCAAAGGGGAAACCCGACAGGCCCTGACCTGTCCCTTTTTCCTGCCCGCTGTAGCAGGCCGGATGGGGCGGCGGAATTTGTCATATCCCAAAACCGAAGACTATAATGGCGACAGTGTCTTGTGCATGTTGCCATAAGGCCGGAGAGCACCGGGCAGAGCCACGGTCGGCCACCCAGCCAGCACAGGTGCTTACCGTCTGGACCACGGCCCATATGAGGCCAGATGTGCCCACGCAAGCCCGTCGGCCGCGGCCCAGGGCATCCTGCCCCGTTCCACCGAATTGCAGCCTCAATTTGCCAAGGAGGATCGACGTTGAATCTACACGAGTATCAGTCTAAACGCATTTTTGCCCGGTATGGCATCCCCATACCCACCGGCGAAGTGGCGACCACGCCCAGCGAAGCCCGGGACATCGCCGTGCGGCTGGGAGGCCCGGTGGTCATCAAAAGTCAGGTCCTGGTCGGCGGACGGGGCAAGGCCGGTGGCATCAAACTGGCCAAAGACCCCAACGAGGCCGAGGCTCGGGCCGATGAGATCCTGGGCATGAACATCAAAGGGCTGACCGTCAAAAAGGTTCTGGTCGATCAGGCGGCGGACATCGCCACCGAAATCTATCTGGGCGCCGTGCTGGACCGGGCCCGCCGCCGGGTGGTTCTGATGGCCAGCAGCGAAGGCGGCGTAGAAATCGAAGAAGTGGCCCGGGAGACGCCGGAGAGGAGCATCACCGTGGCCGTCCACCCCTGCCTGGGCCTGCGGGATCACCAGGCCCGCATCTTGGCCGACGGCATCGGCCTGCCCAAGCAACACATTCGCCAGTTCACGGCCATTGCCCAGGGCCTCTACAAGGCCTACGTGGAGTGCGACGCCAGCCTGGCCGAGATCAACCCCCTGGTGATTACCGGCGACAACCGCCTGCTGGCCCTGGATGGCAAGATGGTCCTGGACGACAGCGCACTCTTCCGCCACCCGGACCTGGCCGAGCTGCGGGATCCAGACGAGGAGGACCCCTCCGAGCAGGAAGCCCGGCGCTATGGCCTGAGCTACATTCACCTGGACGGCGAGATCGGCTGCATGGTCAACGGCGCAGGCCTGGCCATGGCCACCATGGACATCGTCAAATTCTACGGGGGCGAGCCCGCCAACTTCCTGGATGTGGGCGGCGGCGCCCAGGCGGACAAGGTGGCCGCAGCCCTGCGCATCATCCTGTCGGACAACCGGGTGAAGGCCGTCCTCATCAACATCTTCGGCGGCATCACCCGCTGTGACGAGGTGGCCCGGGGCGTTCTAGAGGCCATCGAAAGCCTCAACGTCTCGGTGCCCTTTGTGGTCCGCCTGGTGGGCACCAACGAAGAAGAGGGACGCCGCATCCTGGCCGAAGCCAACCTCATCACCGCCACCAGCCTGGCCGATGCCGCCCAGAAGGCCGTGGCCGCCGCGAAAGGAGAGTCCGCATGAGCATCTTAGTCGGCAAAGAGACGCGCCTACGGGTTCAGGGCATCACCGGCCGGGAGGGCGCTTTCCATCCCCAACAGATGATCGAGTACGGCACCAACGTGGTGGCCGGCGTCACCCCCGGCAAGGGGGGCGAATGGGCCGTGGGCAACACGCCCGTCTTCGACACGGTGCAGGAGGCCGTGGCCGCCACCGGCGCCAACACCAGCATCATCTACGTCCCGGCCCGCTTCGCGCCCGACGCCATCTACGAAGCTGCGGACGCCGGCATCGAACTGGTCATCTGCATCACCGAGGGCATTCCCGCCCTGGACATGGTCCAGGTGCGGGCCTATCTGGACACCACCAACACCCGCCTCATCGGCCCCAACTGCCCCGGCCTGATCACCCCCGGCGAAGCCAAAGTGGGCATCATGCCCGGCCACATCCACACCCCTGGCACCGTGGGGATCGTCAGCCGCTCCGGCACCCTCACCTACGAGGTGGTCTACGCCCTCACCGCCCGGGGCATCGGCCAGAGCACCGCGGTGGGCATCGGCGGCGATCCTATCATCGGCACCACCTTCCTGGATGTCCTACAGATGTTCGAGGATGACCCAGGCACGGAACAGGTGGTCCTCATCGGCGAGATCGGTGGCACCGACGAACAGCGGGCAGCCGAGTTCATCGCCAACCATATGACCAAGCCGGTGACTGCCTTCATCGCCGGCCAGACGGCTCCTCCCGGCCGACGCATGGGCCACGCCGGCGCCATCATCTCCGGCGGCGAGGGCACCGCGACGGAAAAGATGGCCGCCCTCCAAGCCGCCGGTGCCCGGGTGGCCCGCCACCCCGACGAGATCGCGAGCATTGTGGCGGAGAACATCAGCCAGTAGGACCGAGAGGCGTGTATTCGTCCAGGAATCAGATGGTGCGTAGTGCGTGGTGCGTAGACTGGTACACGCACCACGCACTACGTTGTTAAATAAATAGGTCACGTTTCCATCCGTGATCGCTTGTCCGGTATGGAAGCCGGACCTACGGAATTACACGCGAATGGGTGCCCCATCGTGACCACAGCTCCCCTGTGGCGTGAAGTGCTGGCCTACCTCCCCGTCGACCGCCGGCGTGCCCTGGCCAGGGGCGAAACCATACCAGCCCGGGCGATGGGAGCGGTACTCTTTGTGGACATCTCCGGCTTTACACCGCTCACCAACGCCCTGGTGGCCCACCTCGGCCCCCAACGGGGCGCCGAGGAGACCACGCGCTACCTGAACACCGTCTACAACGAACTCATCGGCCAGATCCATAGCCACGGTGGCAGTGTCATCGGCTTCTCTGGCGACGGCATGACCTGCTGGTTTCCCGCGCCCCAGGAAGAACTGGCCACCGCGGTGACCCAGGCCCTGGCCGCGGCCGCCCTGCTCCAGGAGGTCATGGCCTCCTTCGCCGGGCTCACCGTGGCCGAAGGCGTGACCGTGCCCCTGGCCATCAAAACCGTCATTAGCGCCGGGCTCGCCCGGCGCCAGGTAGTGGGAGACCCTGCCATTCAGCTGTTGGACGTGGTGGCCGGCTCCCCGGTGGATCGGGTAGGCCTGGGCGAACGGCTGGCCCGCTCCGGCGAGGTGTTGCTAGACGCCCAGATCCTCCCCCTGGCTGGCGATGGAGTCCAGGTGGTGGAGTGGCGCCACGACCAGCCCGGAGACGCCCCCTTCGCCGTGGTCCGCCCCGAGCTCCCCCATCCTGTGCCGGCTGCGCCCCCAGCCGAAGAAGCCCTCGTGCCCCTGCCTTTGCCCCTGTCCCGACTTCGTCCCTGGCTCCTGCCGGGGATCTATGCCCGGCTCCAGGCCGGGCAGGAGCGTTTCCTGGCCGAGCTGCGGCCAGTCGTGGCCCTCTTCGTGCGTTTCGGCGGCCTGGACTTCGACCGGGACGAGGTGGCCGGTGCCAAGCTGGACGCCTACGTGCGCTGGGTGCAGCAGGTGCTGGCCCGCTACCAGGGGGCCCTCATCCAGCTCACCACAGGCGACAAGGGGAGCTACCTCTACGCGGCCTTCGGGGCCCCCCAGGCCCACGACGACGATCCCCGGCGGGCCGCAGCCGCCGCCCTGGACCTGATCCAGCCGCCCCCCCAGCTCCTCTTCCGGCCCACCGTTCAGATTGGGCTGGCCCGGGGCACCATGCGGGTAGGGCCCTACGGCAGCGACAGCCGCCAGGCGTACGGCGTCCAGGGGCCGGCAGCTAACCTGGCCGCCCGCCTGATGATGCATGCCCGGCCCGGCCAGATCCTGTTAGATGAGGCCATGGCGGCCGCGGTGGATCCCCTCTTCCAGGTGGAATCCCTGGGCACCCTGCCCCTCAAAGGCAACGCCCGGCCGGTGCCCGTCTTCGAACTCACTGGCTCGCGCCAAGCCACGGGCGCCCTCTGGGCACGCCGCTACGACGCCTTCTTCGGCCATCGCCTGGTGGGCCGGGAGGAGGAAATGGCCACCCTGCTCGCCATCCTCCAGCAGGTGACATCCACCGAGCCACCCGGCCGGGGCCGGCTTCTGCGGGTGGTGGGCAGCGCAGGCGTGGGCAAGAGCCATCTGGTGGCCGCCCTGGCCCAGGAGGCCACCCGCCGGGGCCTATGGGTGGCCATTGGCGCCTGCCAGAGCACAGGCCGGGACATTGCCTACTACGCCGCCCGCCAGGTGGCCCGGGAGCTCCTGGGGCTGACGGATCCCCAGGCCGACGAAGCCACCCAGATCGCCCGCCTGGAGGCGTCCCTCACCACCCTGAACCCCGACTGGCTGGTGCGCATTCCCCTCCTGGGCGACCTGTTGGGCCTGGCCATCCCCGACAACCCGGCCACCGCGGCCTTCGACCCCCGCATGCGCCAGGAGGCCCTGATCAGCCTGGCGGTGGAGATCGTGTTGACTGCGGCCCGGCAGCAGCCCCTCATGCTCCTCTTCGAGGATGCCCACTGGATGGATGAAGCCACCCAGCAGCTGGTGCTGGCCGTGGCCCGGGCCGCCGTCCACGCGCCAGTCTTCCTGGTACTGGTGGAGCGCCCCCGGAGCGACGATCAGGATCCCTTTGCCTCCGAGCTGGCCCAGGTGCCCGGCTGCCACCATCTCCACCTGCGGGAGCTGTCGGACGCGGGCCTGGCCGAGCTGGTGCAGGACCGGCTGGCCGGCCCTGTCGCACCCCTGGCCCTGAACCTGATCCAGCTCCATGCCCAGGGCAACCCCTTCTTCGCCGAGGAGCTGGTGGATGCCCTGCGGGAGGCCGGACAGCTCATCCCCCTGGAGGGAACCTGGACCCTGGCGCCGGCCGCGGTGGAGGCCCTGCGCCAGGCAGGCTGCCTGAGCCGCCAGGGCGACCAGCTGACCGTGGGCGGCGAGTCCTCCCTCAGCGCGGTGGCCCTGGGCGTCCCGGAATCCATCCACGAGATCGTGCTGGCCCGCCTGGACCGTCTGCCGGCGCCGGTCAAGCTCACCCTGAAGGTGGCCAGCGTCATCGGCCGGGTCTTCGAGGTGGGGCTGCTGGCCGACGCGCACCCCCTGGCCGTGGCCGACAAGGCCCTCCGCGGGCACCTGGCGGTGATGGAGCGCCGGGACTTCGCCCGCCTGGGCCACGGAAGCAGTGGGGACGACGGGAAAGCCATCTACCTCTTCAAGCACAACATCACCCAGGAGGTGGTCTACCGGACCCTGCTGATCAGCCAGCAGCAGGAGCTCCACCTGGCGGTGGCCCGGGCCCTAGAAGCGCGGCAGCCCGACGCGGTGGAGCGGCTGGCCTTCCACTACCGCCACGCCGATTTGGGCCACCCCCCTGTGCGGGAGAAGGCACTCCACTACCTGGCCGCAGCCGCCCAGCTGGCCAAACGGGAGTACGCCAACGAAACCGCGCTGGGCTACTACAATCGGGCCCTGGCCCTGGAGGTGCGGCCCGAATGGCTGGCCGCCAAGGCGGAGATCCTGCACATTTTGGGGCGGCGGAACGAAGAAGAGGCCACCCTCCAACAGCTGAGCCGGATCACAGAGGCCGGCTTCCCGAACAACGCGTCCGCGTCCCAGCTGCTGTGGGCCCGCTATTACGAGGCCATGAGCGACTACCGGGCAGCCCGGGCCGCGGTGGAGCGAGCCCGGGCCGGCTTCCGCCAGGCCGGGGAGCGACGGGGAGAGCTGCGCTGCATCCTTCAACTGGCCCAGATCGCGGGCAAGGAGGGGGATTATCCGGAGGAAGCCGCCCACTACCGCTGGGTCCTGGCCCAGATCGCAGGCCAGGAGGAGCACCGGGATGAAGAGGCCGGAGCCCGCTATGGACTGGGGCTGGTCTATCGCCAGCGGGGAGAGTACGACGCGGCGAACCGGGAGTTCCATCGGGCCCTCTCCCTGGCCCAGGCCCTGGGCGACCGGGAGCGGGAGGCCCGGATCCTGACGGCCCTGGGTTTCGTGGCCCTGCGCCAGCGGCACTTCGCCCAGGCCGCCACCTACCACCGGCAGGCCCTGGCCCTCCGTCGGCAGATCGGCGACCGGGCAGGAGAAGGGGCCAGCCTCCTCAGCCTGGCCCAGGTCATCCTGCACAGCAACGGCGACTTCAGCGAGGCCGAACAGAACCTGCGCCAGGCCCTGGCCATCCAGCAGGCCATTGCCAACCGCTGGAGCCAGGCCATCGTCTTCAACGAGCTGGGCATCCTCTACTACCTGGTGGGGCGCTACGGACAGGCCATGGCTTGCCTGGAGGACGGCCGACGGCTGGCCCAGGCCATCGGCGCGGAGGCCCTGGCGGCGTACGTGGTGTGCAACATGGGCCAGGTGGCCCGGGAGCAGGGCCTGGCTCAGCCGGAGGACGGGGACCCATTCGCGCGATCCGTGGCGTACCTGTCGGAGAGCCTGGCCATGGCCCAGAGCCTGGGGGACAAACAGCTGGAGACCCTCTGCCTCAGCGAGCTGGCCCTCACCCACAGCGCGGCCGGCCGGGTAGACGAGGCCATCCACTGTGCTGAGTCCTCCCTGGCCAAGTTCCGGGAAATGGCCCTCCACGTCTCCACCACCGGAGACCTGGCTACCCTGGCCGCCTGTCATCTGGCCCAGGGCCAGACAGCAACAGCCCTGGCCCATGCCCGCCAGGCCCTGGCCATTCTGGAGGAATGCCAGGGCATCGGGCCGGACTTTCCCCACCGGGACTACCTGGTCTGTGGCCGGGTGTTGGCCGCCGCCGGGCAGGAAGCCGACGCCGAGCAGGCCTACCGGGCGGCCTACCGCCTCCTCTCCAGCCGCGGCCAGGCCATTTCCGACCCGGCCATGCGCCGGGATTTTCTCTACCAGGTCTCCTTCAACCGGGCCATCATGGCCGAGGCCCAGCGGCGGGGCTGGGCCTCGAGATTCGGTATTAGCGGCTGATGTAGGGGAAGTAGATCCGGCCGAAGTCGGGGTCGACCACCAGGAGGACGTAGATCCCGGGGCCGTGCCCCCGGGCCGTGGCCACGGCCTGGCCGGTGGTGGGCTCCGGCGTGACCGTGGTCTCCAGGGGTTGCCACGCCTGGCCGTTCCAGAAGTGGATGGCCACCTCCTCCCCTGCCGGGGCCTGGAGGGTCGCCCCGACCATGCCACCAGTGTCCGGCGGCGTGTAGCGGATGTGGACCGTGCCCGCGCCGATGAGGGAGGGCGGGTAGGCCACCAGGCCGTAGGGCGCGCCGGCCAGCACGGTGTTGGCCGGCAGCGGGTAGGTGTTCAGGTAGCGCACCACCGAGACGAACTCGCCGTAGACCAGCTCCACGGTGGCGTCCGGGTAGAACTCAAAGACGCCGTCCGCCGAGTAAACGGGCGCCTTTTCGCCGAAGCTGGCCGGGCCGGGCACCGTGCCGCCGCCGATGCCGTAGTCGATGAAGGCTACCCGGGCCGGGTTGGTCTCGGTGTCCGTCTCATCCACCCAGACCTGGATGTAGGCCGCGGGGGTCACCTCGGGCAGGGTGACGGTGGCCGTGTGGACGTCGCCAGCGCTCAGGTCTGCTGGGGTGGAGCCGGGCTTGCCCTCGGGGTAGAGGCGGAGCTTCAGGTCCAGGCCGGCGGCCAGGGGCTGGGTGACGGTGATCTGCCAGGTGGTGCTGGTGACCGGGTGGGGCTCGATGATGGGCGCCCAGGTGATGTCCCGCTCCATCCACAGCTCGTTGTCGCCGATCTGGATCTCCTCGCAGCCGTATTGATAGCGCCGGGCCGCAGGCGCGTCGTTCTGGTTGATGTCCACCACACAGAGGCGGTCGTTCTCCTGGGGCCCCACCAGAGTGATCTGGGTCGATCCCTGGGGCGGCGCCCCCTGGTCCAGCACCCGATCATCACGGATGATCAGGGCCCGGGCCTCCCGGGAGGCGGTTTCGCCGTTCTGGTAGAGGAGATTGAAGGTGGGGTTGAGCAGAGGCGTACCGGGGCTGGCCGACGGCTGCACCGTCAGCCGGGTCAGGGGAACCGGCGGCGTCAACTGGGCGGCGGTGATAACCGGCGGGGTACGCAGCCAGGGGTACCAGAGCTGGATAGTGGCCCACTCGTGGCGGGGCAGGACTCGGTGGGCGTAGGTGTCGCTGCAGTTGTCGTTCCAGTGCACCGGATCGGCCACGAAGGCCCAGTTCTTTTCCTCGTAGACCCAGCCCATGGCGCTGCCGGTACAGCTATCCACCTCCACCACATGGCCTTCGTCGTCCAGGCCGAAGTAGGTGTCGAAGAGGTAGAAGAAGTAGTGGCCGAACTCGTGGGCCAGGGCCAGGGCCCGGTCATCGGCCAGGGTAGACGGGTCCACGGGCGCGCCGTTGAGCACGATGGGCTGGCCCGGCGGCGTGTTGAAGCGGTTCCAGTAGCTGCCCAGGTGGATGTGGCCAGGATAGTAGGTCAGGTCGCTGTAGATCGGGTCGGTGACCGGCGCGAGGACCATCCCGCCCGGGTCGGCCTCCGGACGCAATCTGTTGTTGGCCCAGTTGCGCACGTCCGCCGTCCCCCACTGGGTCAGGTTTTGGTAGATGGTCACCTGGCCCAGGGCGGCCTGGCCGTCGGTGAAGGCGTAGAGATAATCAGAGGCCTTGGCCAGATCGGCCAGCAGGGCGTCCTCTTCCGCCGGGGTCAGGTTCCACTCGGTGGAAACCACCAGGTCGAAGAGCATGAGGGGCTGATCGGCCGTGGCCACCAGGGTCATCTCGCCGGGGATGGCAGCGTTGAACGCGGCGTAGTCCACCGTCTGGGTGACGCCGCTGGTGTAGTAGACGGTGTAGGCCTGGGTGACGGTCATGGGCACCAGGGCCCAGAGGGCGTCGCCGTTGAAGATCTGGTCCCGCTCCTGGACATAACCCAGGGCGTCCACGTCGAAGGGCCGGCCATCCGCCACCCGGAAGACCTGGGCGCCGAGTCCCGCGGGGGTGCAGGCCGTGGCCGAATCCAGGCAGACACGGATGGGGCAGGGCGGGCTCTCCAGGAGGGTCTCCACCCAGGTCTCGGGGAAGCGGGGGCCGATATCCGAGGGCCAGCCGTAGGTGCCGCCGTTTTCCGTGACGGCCTCATGGAAGACGGCCAGGCCGAAGGGGGATCCACAGCGCGCGGTGAGGAGATCCAGGGGGATACGAAATTCGGCGCTGTCGGGCAGGGTGCGGGGCTCGCCCACCCGGGCCACGGCCTCCCAGCCGTCAATGGGCTCGGGGGTGTAGGTCTCCACCGAATCGCCGGTGCCCACGTAGCTGCTGGTTTCCCCATCCTGGACCCGTACCCGCAGGGAGATGTCGTCGGACTCGGCGTATTTCTCTTTCCCGTTGTCCCGGTCCAGATACACCGCGAAGGAGCGTTCCGGGCCGGCGGTGGCGACGCCCTCCACACATAGGTAGAGGTCCGTGGCATCCTGCAGGAGGTAGAGGTCGCTGACGGCGCCTTCGTGGTCCACGTAGCGGTAGTGGGCCCCACCCGCGTATTCGCCCTGGCCGGTGCTGTCGCAGAGGCCATCCAGATCCAGCCGGGCATTGGCCTGGATGGGGATGTCGACGGCAGTGGCCGGGGCCGTGTAGTCGATGATGAGTTCAGGCGGGCGGCTCCCTTCCCGGCTGCTGAAGGTGATGCCCGCACCGGCGAAGGAGTAGCCCCGCACCTGGAGGCCGTCGTTGTAGTGGACGGAGGGCTGATGGACCCAACGGGCCACCAGCTCCGTGACATCCACGCTGAACCAGCCGATCTGGGTGGGCGGCGGCACGTTGGGATAGACGTTCACGGCCTGGGGGCGAGTCCCCCAGGTCACCGACGCTTCATCCCAAAAAGCCAGCACCTGATCGATCTGAAGGCTGCTGGGCTGTGGGTTGGTCAGATCGGTGACGTAGAGGCGCAGGATGGCCCGCTCGATGATGGTACCGGCGGGCAGGCTGCTGAGGTCGAAATACAACAGCGACTGGGCATGGATGACGGCCGTGGAGTTGATCTCATAGACCAGCAGCTCCTCCCCCGCGCCGTAGTTGGTGCCGGGATTGGCGGAATGAACAAAGGTATCCCGGCTGGGGGGCAGGGTGACGGTCGCGGTGGTCGCCATATCTGCCGCCCGGGCACCCGTCCACCCCAGGATGGCCACCAGCAGGCTGCAGAAAACGATGAAGGTACGGCAGGAATACCACGGGTACAGAGTCACGAGCCCCCTCCTCTTGTTTGCAGAATGGGTTTGCAGAACGGGGGAGGATTGACGCCAAAGCTCACCAGTCCACGTCGCTCAGGTTGGCTTCCGTTCGGCTGTTGCGTTCCATCTCTACCCGGGGTAGGTCCAGGATGGTGATGACACCCCGGTCAAACTCCAGCAGGCCCCGCCGGCGCCAGTCGTTCAGGATCCGGTTGACCCACTCCCGCCGGGCCCCCACCATGGACGCCAGGTCCGACTGGGTCAGGGCCAGGTCCAGCTCGTAACGCTTGCCGGGAACCAGGGCCCGGCCGTAGCGCTCGTTGTAGAGGAGCAAGATGTGGAGCAGGCGACCCGCTGCGTCGAACTGGGCAATGGATTCGGCGAAGGAGGCGGTCCAGCGCAGCTTCTGGGAGAGGAGTTGCGCCAGGGCGATGGCCAGGTTGGGCATGGCCCGCACATGCTCCATGAAACGTTCCTGGGACATGGTGAGCAGGGTCACCGGGCTGATGGCCTTGGCCGTGGCCGAACGGGGCTGCTGATCGATGGCTGCCAGTTCCCCGATGATGTCGTAGGTCGAAAAGATATCGATGGACGTCTCCCCGCCAGATGGACTGATCTTGAAGATGCGCACTTTGCCCTTCAGCACCACATAGATTTCCTGGCTTTCATCGCCCTGGCGGAAGATAATTTCGTCCTTGTCGTAGGTGCGCACATGAAAGTCATCCACCAGGCGAAGCAAGTCCCTTTCGCCCAGGGTGTGAAAAAGGGGGATCTGTTTCAGGATGTCGAGACGCCTTTGCAGCGGATCCGGGGCGCTCATGAACGGTTTCCTCCCGTGAATGTAGCGGATTGGAGGCGACGGTGCTGTGTCGGGGCGCACAGGCCACCGGTGAAGCCTGGCACAGCCTGATGGCGCGCCAGGGAATGGCCACACAGCCACAACCTGTGTTATGGTAGATTATCTGTGATTTTCCGGGCCTGTGCAACCGCATAGCCGTCCCATATGGCTGACCCATGAACATCTTCACCTGGCTGCTGGTGGGCCACCTGGTCGGGGACTGGTTTCTGCAGAACGACTGGATGGCCCAGAGCAAGAGCACCCGCATCCTGAACCCGGCTATTCTGGTGCACTGCACCATCTACACCCTGGCCATCGTCGCGGCCATCGGCCTGGCCCGCCGCAGCGACGCCAGCCTGCAGGAGCCCGACCTGTGGGTCATCGCCATCACCTTCCTGTCCCACTGGTTCATCGACGCAGCCCACCTGGCCGAACGGTGGGGCCGCCTGCTCCGTCAGAGCGATCGGGCCTTCGTCCGCATCATGGCCGACCAGACCCTGCACGTGGTGGTCCTGGTGGTGCTGGCAGAGTGGCTGCGCTGAGAAAACGAAGCATGGCGCCACTGAAGAAACCACAGATTCCACAGATGAAGACAGGTTTTGAAACAGAATGACCCGTATCTTCTACTTTTGCCCCGACTTCCCCCAGCCTTCCGGCGGCACCCGGACCCTCTACCGCCATGTCATGCGCCTGCGGGAAGCCGGCTTCGACGCCGCCATCGTGCACCGGGAGCGGGATTTCCGGCTGACCTGGCATCATTGCCCCGCCCCCGTCATCTGGCTGGCCGACCGTCCCCGCTTCGAGGCGACGGACATCCTGGTCTTTCCCGAGGTGATGCCCGAATGGATCCAGCAGACCCGCCACTTCGCCGGCCGGCGGGTGGTCATCGCGCTGAGCTGGCTGCCCTCCTACGCCCGCCTCCAGCCGGGCGCCCGCTGGCAGGATTTCGGCATCCACCATGCCATCACCACCTCCCCCGCGGTCCAACGTCACCTGACGTGGAGCATGGAGATCCCGGTCACCCTCATCCCCGAATGCATCGACGCCAAACATTATGTCTACCAACCTGGGCAAAAGGTCCGGGAGATCGCGTACCTGACCCGCAAGGACAACAGCGGGGAGTGGCTCCAGGGAACCCTCACCCGGCGGGGCCGAAGCCGGGGCTGGCGCTGGGTTCCCCTGCGTAACCTGGACGAAACCACCTATGCCCAGGCACTCCAGAGGGCCACCATCTACCTGGCCACCACCCTCCAGGAGGGTCTGCACGTTTCGGTGCTGGAGGCTATGGCCTGTGGCTGCCTGGTGGTGGGCTATACCGGAATCGGAGGGAAGACGTACATGGTAGGCGGGGGCAGTGGACAGAACTGTGTGCTGGTGGAAAACGGCAACCTGCTCCAGCTGGGGCAGACGCTGGAGCAGGTGTTGGCAACGCTGGAGGCAGATGCCCACCGCTTCGATGGGGTGATCCGGCAGGCGCTGGCCACCGTCCGCCCCTATCAGGATCCAGAACGGGAGCGCCAAGCCCTGGTCAACTTCTTCACCGGCCTGGCATCCTGAAAGGGCCAGGCACAAGGGCTAGACCACTGCCGGGAGAGGGGCCGCCGGGGAGCGGCCCAGGTGCGCCTTGAGAAAGGCGACGGCCACGTGTGTCGGGACAGCCACCCCCACCCCGGGGCCGTTCATCAGGGTGTTGAGGCCCACCAGCCGGCCTCGACTGTCCAGCATGGGGCCGCCGGAGTGGCCCGGCCGCAGGTGCAGGCTGGCCGCCACCCACTCCCGACCGCTGTGGGCCAGCTCCGGCAATGCCGAGCCGGTGTCAATGACCACCCCCACGGTGGCACCCCCCGTGACGCCCCAGGGGAAGCCCAGGGAGAGCACCATCTCCCCAGGCCGCAGGCGGCGGGAATCGGCCAGGGGGATGGCCGGCAGGTCATGGGCCGACACCCGCAGCGCAGCCAGATCTAAGCCCGCATCCTGGGCCAGGATCCGGGCCGGCAGGACATGGCCGTCAGCCAGAACAACTTCCAGCGGGCCATCACCCCGCCCCCAGGGACCGGCCACCACGTGGGCATTGGTCACGATGAGCCCTTCCGGATGCCAGATGGTGCCCGCGGCCGCGCCCCCGGGGTTTCCGGCTGGCCCGTGGCGGATCTGCACCAGGCTAGGGCGGACCCTGGCCACGATGGCAGCCAGCTCCTCACTGATGCAACACAGCAGGTTGGCCATGGGCAACACTCCTCCATGTGGGATACGTCGTCGGGCCCGGCAGGCGTAGGTCACGCATCCTTGCGTGCCAGGGGTACAGGGAGCCCCTGGCACCCTTGTCCAGTTCTCGACCGGACCTACGACGTGGCATCAATCCACCAGCTACGGGTGCTGGCCGATGGTCAGCGGCCGGCTCACCACCTGCCCCCCCCGCACCAACTCCACCTGGACTTCCCGGCCCACCTGGTCCCCGGCCAGCAGGGCCTGGAGCTCCTCGATCCGGCCCAGGGGCTGGCCGTCCAGACGCACCAGGATATCGCCCTGGACCAGGCCGGCCTGGTCTGCGGGGCCGCCTGTCTCCACCGACAGGATCATCAGGCCGCCCTCCTGGCCGAAGGCCTGCTGCAAGGAGTCGGCCAGGCGCACCGGTTGGATGCCCACGCCCAGGTAGCCCCGGCGCACCCGGCCGTGGGCCAGCAGGCTCTCCACCGTCCGCTGCACGGTGGGCCAGGGGAGGGCCAGGCTCACGCCCCGGGCCAGGGCCGAGGAGTTGAGGCCGGCCAGGCGTCCATCCGCCGTGACCAGGGGCCCGCCGGAGAAGCCTGGGTACATGACCACGTCGGTCTGCAGGAAGTGGTCCACCTGACCGCCGGCGGCCGTGCGCCATGCCCCCCCCACCCCACCCACCACGCCCAGGGTGGCCTGGACCTGCTGGCCGGGACGGCCCAGGGCCAGAACCAGATGGCCCACCCGCAGGTCATCCGGTTGCTCAACCCAACGGGCCGGGGGAACCCCAGCGGGATCCAGGCCGGGGCCGACCACCCGCAGGACGGCCAGGTCGGTGCCCGGGTCGCGGCCTACCAAGGTAGCCTCCACCGTGGCGCCGTCGGCCAGGCCGACCCGGATGCCCTCCTCCCGTTCCACCACATGGTGGGCCGTAACGATGATGCCCTCCGCCGACCAGACAATACCGCTGGCCGGCAGGCGCCGTCGTGCCTCGACCCGGGCCACGCTGGGCCCCACATCCGCCACCAGGTCGGCCATGGCGTCGGATAGCTGCTGCAACAAGCTGGACATGTCTCGCTCCCCCTGCCTGTAAAGTTGTGCCAATACGACCCGACATAGGTCCGGTTTCCCTACCGGGCAGGCTGTCACGTATGGAAATGTGACCTGCTGGTGAATCTCGTTCTCCGGTAGAACCATCCTTGCACTTCCCATTGTCGCGCAGACGATATTGGCCCACATCCCCCAAAGGGTGGGGAAGCTCCTGGAAAAATGGCGGGGTAAAACGAAGGGAGAAAGGTCAGAGGAAGATCAGGCCGGCGCGGGTGGCCTGGACCACGGCTTCCGTACGGCTCTGGACGCCCAGCTTGGAGAGGATGGCGTTGACGTGGAATTTGACGGTGTGCTCGCTGATCTGGAGCTCCCGGGCAATGGCCTTGTTGGCCAGCCCTTCGGCCATGAGCTGGAGCACCTCCAGCTCCCGGGGCGTGAGGGGTTCCAGCTCCTCACCGCTGGACCCGCCGGAGCGAAGGGGGAGGGACGGCGCCAGCTCGGGCGCCAGGACCCAGAGCCTCTGCCGGGCAGCCGTGAGGGCTGCCCCCAGGGTCGGGGCATCGACGTCCCGGGGCAACAGGCTGTGGACGCCAGCCTGCCAGGCCGCGGCCGCCCACTCCGGCCCGGGGAGCAGGGCCACCACGGGAACGGCCACCTCGGGGGGCACGTCCCGGCTGAAGTCGGCCAGGCGTTCCAGCCCTTCCTGGGGCTGCCAGCCCAGGTCCCAGAGCACCACGTCGGGAGCATGGGCCGCCACCGCCCCGTCCAGATCCTGCCGGCTGGCGTATTGGCCCACCACCTGCCAGCCGGGCTGGTCGACCAGGAGGGTGGCCAGCCCGGCCCGGGCCAGGGGGTCATCCCCCACCAGCAACAGACGCCCGTCCTGCAGATTTTTCACCCCTGTGGATGCCACCCACCGCTCCTTCGCCGCTCCTGGCGGAGCCATTGTCCGCCGCCAACGATCCCTGCTGATGCAAATCCATGCGCAAATCCATGCGAGGGTATGGTGGCCGACAAGGGGCTGTGCTGTCAGTCAGGACACATCCCTTCTGGGGAAAGTCAACTCGGGGACATCGGAGGCATACGGGCGGGGCAAACCCTTGCCTGTTGCCACGTTAGCTGCCAGCCCGGCGGCGGCGTGTACGCCACTGGTCGAAGGTGACGGCCAGGAGGATCACCGCACCGATGGCGGCGGGCTGCCAGTAGGTGGGGAAGCCCAGGAGGTTCAGGCCGGTGCGGATGGTCTGCATCAGGGCTGCGCCGATGAGGACGCCCAGGATCGTCCCTTCCCCCCCAAAGAGGCTGGTCCCGCCGATGACCGCTGCGGCAATGATGTCCAGCTCATACCCTTCGGCTGCGGTCGGCGCCGCCACACCCAACCGGGCAGTCATGAGGATGCCGCCGATGGCCGTCAGCACGCCGCAGCTGGTGTAGACAAAAAGTTTGATGCGCCGGGTGTTGATGCCAGAGACCCGGGCCGCCTCTTCGTTGCCGCCCACGGCGTAGATGTGGCGGCCAGTGACCGTGCGGCTCAGGAAGAGGGAGACTGCCACGGCCAGGACCACCATCACGATGACCGGCACCGGCACCTGCCATGTGCCGACGGAGACATCCATCTGCCCGATCTGGTTGAACGCAGGCGGCAGCTGGCGCACGGGCCAGCCGCCGGTGACGCCGAAGGTGATGCCCCGGCCGATGCTCAACATGCCCAGGGTGGCGATAAAGGCCGGGAGGCGAAAACGGGTCACCAACAGGCCGTTGATAGCACCGACCAGCCCGCCCACCAGGATACCCCCCAGGACGGCCAGGGGCACCGGCACCCCGGCCGCGGCCAACATGGCGGCCGCCAACCCCGAGAGAGCCATGTTGGAGCCAACAGAGAGGTCGATGCCGGCGGTCAAGATGACCATGCACTGGCCAAAGGCGCTGATGGCGATCCAGGAGAAGGCCCGCAACATGTTGAAGACATTACGGGAAGTCAGGAAGGTGTCGGTGGCCAGGGCCAGGAAGGTGCACCAGATCAGAAAGATCAGCAGGATGCCCAGCTCTTGCACGTTCACCAGCCGATGCCAGGCCAGGCGCCCCCCCTGGTGCGCGGGCGATGGGGTCAGGGAGGTAGTCCTCACGGTGGGCTCTTGCATGGATTGTCCTTCAAACTGGCTGCGTTTCCCAAGGTTGAGGCAGAGGCCCAGGGGATACAACATCGTCCCCCGTATCCCCTGGGCAATTCCATCGCTGCTACGGAAAAGCGAGTGTAATCCTGCGTGGCGCGTAGATTGCTACACGCACTACATGCCACGCAGGATCTGATTCCTGGGCGAATGTACGCCCCTCGGCACTAGTACAGTCTGGCGTAAATACCACGGCAGAAATCCCGGGTGCCCTCTGGGCGCGCTACCTCTGGTGGAAACTATCGGCGAATTTCTGCCGGGATTCACCAGACTCGGTACTAGAAGGGATCGGGCAGCGGCCGGGTGAAGTCGCCGGTCTCCCAGGCCTCGATCATGGCGTCCACGTTCTTCTCGGTGACAATGTCCATGCCCGAATCCGTCCAGTCTTCAAACTCCTTGCCATGGACGATCCGGTCGTAGATCATTTGGACCGTGTCGTAGCCCCACCCCCAGTACTTCTGGCCCACCAGGCCGTGGAGCAGACCTTCCTTCAGGTACTCCAGCTCTACCGGCAGGGTGTCGAAGGCCACCGTCTTCAGCTGGCCGGAACGGGCGGCCTCTTCCCACAGGGGCATGGAGCCCCGCTCGGCAAAGAGGGGCCAGAGGCCCACGAAGAACCAGCCATCCAGGTCCGGGTAGGCCTGCATGGTCTCTTCCACCACCTGCACGCCCAGGTTGATGTCGTCGTAGCAGGCCACGGTGGTGACAATCTCGATGCCAGGATACTGGGCGATGCCGTCCTTGAAGCCGCGGATGCGCTCTTCCAGGTTGAAGGCACCGGGCACGCCGGTCAAGACGGCGACCTTGCCCTCTTCGCCCATGGCCCGCACCAGCAAGTCCGCGGCGGCCAGGCCGCCGTCGTAGTTGCTCACACCGAGATAGGTGAAGCGTCGGCTGTCGGGGGAGTCTGAATCCCAGGTCATCACCTCGATGCCGGCTTCCACGTCCTTGTTGATGGGGTCGATGCAGCCGTCCGGGTCGTTGCACGAAACGCCGATGGCGTCCACGCCCTGGGCGATCATGTCCTCCATCACCCGGGCTTGTTCGGCCATGTCCGAAGCGACCGAGCCCACGTAGAGAACTTCCACTTCGTATGGGCCCTGCTCGGTCAGCTCCCGGGCTTTGGCAAAGGCGCCGTCCCGCCCCAACTCGAAGACGGGGTTGTTAAGGGCCTTGGGGATCCAGGCGATGGTGATCTTGCCGTCGGCCAGGGCTGGGTGCACGGCTTGCCGGGTCGGTGCCTGGAAGACAAAGGCGTCGGCCGGCGGCTCCCAGCCTTCGGTGGTCCACTCGTGGGGGATGCCCCGGGCATCCAGTTGGGCCTCGTATTCCTTGAGGTTGGCGGCGGTGATCACGTCCACGCCGGTGTCGATGACGCCATCCACCACGCCCATGTCGGCGAAGGCTTTCTCCTGGCCCTCGGTGGCGATCTTGTAGATGAGCTCCACCGACTTGTAGCCCATGTCGAACTCCCGCTGGGCCACGGTAGCCTGGATGACGCCCTCTTTGATGCCGTTGATGATGTCGGCGGTGGCGTCGAAGCAGACGATCTTAATCTCGCCTGCCTTACCGGCCTCCTTCACCGCGGTTGCCCAGGCGGGACCATTGTAAGCATAGACGCCGAAGGCACCGGCCAGATCCGGGTTGGCCGAGATCACCGAGTTGGCCAGCTCCAGGGCCCGGGCGGCATCCTCCCGGTCGTTCACCGGCTCCAGGGCCTCAATCCCCGAGCCCTGGATGGCATCCAGGAAACCGTCGGTACGCTGCAGCGCGTTCAGGGCCGTGTCGGAGCCCCGACCGATACCCACCTTGCCGCCTTCAGGCAACAGTTGCTTCATGGCTTCCCCGGCAACCTGGCCGGCTGAATAGTTATCGGTCCCGATGTAGACCAGGGAGACCGAGTTCTCCACCGGCGGTGTATCCAGGGTGGTGACGATGATACCGGCCTCGGCGGCCTTCTGCATGACCGGCTCCAGGGCATTGGGATCCGACGGGGCGATGGCGATGCCGGTCACGCCCTGGGCGATGTAGGTCTCCATGGTCTCAATCTGCCGGGCCACATCCTCCTGGGGCGGGACAAAGAAGATAACCTGATCGTCCCGCAGGCCCAGGTCGGCAGCGGCCGCTCGCACCCCTTTTTCCACGTTGCTCCAATAGGGGTGCACTGATTTTCCAATCACCACAATCTGAATGTCTTCCGGGGCAGCGGAAGGGGTCTCCGCTGTAGGGGCCGCGACTGGCTGTGCGCAGGCGGCAACAGTCAACGCGACAAGTACCAGAAAGATCCAACTGAGCCGTTTCATCGCGTTTTCCTCCATTGGCGACAACCCAATACGACAGTCCGGTGTAAAGACCACGGCAGAAATTCGGCGGCAGGACCTCTAATGGAAACCCTCGGCGAATTTCTGCCGGGATGGACTACAACACATGACGAAGGACGCTGGACGCTACCGGTATCAGCCAGGCTCGGCGGGCTGGTTGCCCGCCCTACGCAAACCCAGGACGCAAACTCCAGGTAGAGGAATTTCCGACGAATGTGCCGAAGCGAGTATTGCCCCACACAATGGCTACACGAATAGACCTGTGGCCACCTCCCGCCCCATTACCCCGTCAATCCTCGTCTGCCACCTCTGCCACCTGGGCAAAATCGTCCCGGGCGCCCACCATGTAGGCCACCACCCGCTCCCGAAACGACTGAACGTCTCCTGTGACCGGGAAATCGGCCACCTTGCGCCCATGGCGCAACACCATGACCCGATCCCCCACCGCGTGGATATCCTCCAGACGGTGGCTGATGATGATAATGGAAGCGCCCTGGGCTTTCAGCTCCCGGATCAGGTCCAGGACCTGGCTGATGGCTGCCACGCTGAGGGCGGCGGTGGGCTCATCCATGATGATGACCTTGGCATTGAAGGCCGTGGCCCGGCCGATGGCCACAGCCTGGCGCTGCCCGCCCGAGAGATTTTCCACCCGGAGGCGGACCGACTCGATGTTGATGTTCAGCCGTTCCAGCAGCTGGCGCGCCTGCTCCTCCATGGAACGCTTGTCCATGACCCGGATGGGCCCCAACGTCCACCGCACCAGCTCCCGCCCCAGGAAGATGTTGGCGGCCACGTCCAGATTGTTGGCCAGCATGAAATCCTGATAGACCATCTCGATGCCCAGTCGACGGGAGTCTTCCGGGCCGGTGATGTGCACCCGGCGGCCATCCAGGTAGATCTCGCCCTCATCGGGGATGTAGGCACCGCTGAGCACCTTCATCAGCGTCGATTTGCCCGCGGCGTTGTCGCCCACCAGCCCCAACACTTCGTTGTGGGCCAGGGTCAAGTCCACGCCCCGGAGGGCCTGCACCGCGCCAAATCGCTTCTTGATGTTGCGCATCTCCACAATAGGCGTTGATGTCTCGACCATCCCAGGCTCCTCAATGGCTTCGCTGTCGATATCGGCGCCACGTGTCGTAGGCGACGGCAATGACCAGGACACCGCCCAGGACCACATCCTGCAGATACGATGAGAGATTGATCAGAACCATGCCGTTGACCATCACCCCCATGATGGCCGCCCCCAGGATGGCCCCCTGCACCGTCCCTTCGCCGCCAAAGAGGCTAGTACCGCCAATGACTGTGGCCGCGATGGCCCACAACTCGTACGCGGTGCCAACAGTGGGCGTGCCCTGGCCCAGGCGAGAGGCCAGCAGCAGCCCCACGAGCCCGGCCAGGACGCTGCTGCTGACAAAGCAAATGATGCGCACCCGGTCCACGTTGATGCCCGAAACCCGGGCCGCCTCCATGTTGCCCCCCACCGCGTAGATATGACGCCCAAGGGTGGTGCTGTTCAACAGGAAATAGGTGAACAGCGCCACCAGCGCCAGGACCACGAACATGATGGGAATCTGGGCGATCTCCCCCTGGCCCAGGCGCAGAAAGGGGAAGTCCGAGGGAAAGACAATGGGATAGCCGCGGGTGATGAAGGCGGCCAGCCCCCGGGCCATCAGCCAGGTGCCCAGAGTGATGATGAAGGCCGGAATGTGGAGCCTGGTCACACAGAGGCCGTGCCAGGCGCCGACCAGGCCGGCGATGAACAGGACAATGACCATGGAGGGGAGAATGCCCAGGGGCGGCAGACCGGCCACGCCGTTCATCATCAGCGTGGCGGCGAGCACACCGGACAGGGCCGTCATGGAGCCGACGGAGAGGTCGATGCCGCCGGTGATGATGACCAGGATTTCCCCAATGGCCAGAAGCCCAAAGGTGGCGATGAAGCGCATGATCACGGCCAGGTTGGCCGGTTTGAAGAAGACCTCGGGACGCTGCCACCAGAAGAAGAGGCAGAGGACACCCAGGGCAACGACGATGCCGGTTTCACGGGACTGGAGGAGCCGTCGCAGGATACCGGCTTCATGGGCGGTGGCCCGACGACGCTGCATCACAGTTGCGTCCATGGATGCTGCAATCTCCCCATGAGGTATTCATGCATCAATGCACAGAGGCTGAAGGAATCAAGGGTGCGGAGGCATGGCCATGCGAGGTAGGGAGCGACGCCTGGGCAGTGATGGCCATGGGCCACCGATGGCATTGCACAGAACGATACTCTACAACATAGTATAGCACATCGTGTTTCAGTTTCAATGGGAGATTGAAGAAGGTAGTGTGATCCCTTTCGGTGGAATTTGAAAAAGAGAGGAGACCTCCTGTAGATAGAGATTGA
>FWPU01003977.1_pt1 | contig 21106 bp, 17 predicted proteins | sample 2228361 | NCBI WGS metagenome assembly FWPU01 (sample SAMEA103939777, study PRJEB20133) | metagenome
GCCCGGCTCAACGGCAGGCTGGAATCCTGCCGCTACGGTAGCGGCAGCCATCCTGGCTGCCGTGGAGGGCGGCTTCCAGCCGCCCGGAACCGTTTGAGCAATGTCCCTCCGCCCCTTCGCGTCCTTCGCGCCTTCGCGTGAGCCCCGTCAAGCCCGTAGGCGGGCGGGAGACAGCCCGCCCTACCGGCGAGAGGTTGACCAGATGCGGTAAGGCGCGCTCTCCAAACGCGCCGTTTCCCTTTCCGCGTCTTCCGCGTGGTCTGCGGGCCGGAATCCGCCGGGCTGAGAGCCCGGCTCCACGGCAGGCTGGGAAGCCTGTCGCTACGGTAGCGGCGGAGCGGGAAATTGCTTTCATGCGGGCACGGGGTTTGCTAATTCAATCGCACCATGCGTCGCGTTTACATCCTCCTGATTTTGCTGGGCCTGGCGGGATGGGGCCGGGTCTGGGCGCAGACCGGCGAATACAAACTGACCGATGAATCCACCATCTACGGCAGCGTCGCGGCTTTCAACGAAGAGGGCGTGATTTTTCGGCTCCGCAGTGGGGGGTTTTCGCCGCGCATTCCCTGGGGACGGTTCTCGCAAGACGCCCTGAAAGCCCTCGCCGCGGACCCCAAGGCCCGGGAGTTTGCCGAGCCGTTTATTGAAATCCCCCCCGAGGCCCGGCCGCGACCGAAGCCCAAGCCAGTGGTCTTGAAGGAGGTGCCGCGCGTGGACCTGCCCGGCGGGCGCACCACGCTGTTCAGCAGCCTGGGCACGCCCATCGGACTGTTCATCCTGGCCGTCCTGTATGTGGCGAACCTCGTGGCGGCGTACGAGATCGCCAACTACCGCAACCGACCGGTGGCCGTGGTCTGTGGAATCTCGGCCCTGGTCCCGTTGATCGGACCGTTGGTCTTCCTGGCTTCGCCCACGCTGGCGCCGGAGGGTGCGGCTGAAGACCTGACCACCGCCGCGGTGGGAGGCGAGCCGGGGCCGGGGGTGGCCGCGGCGGGGAGCCCGGCCGCCGGCACGTCCCGTTCGCTGGGCGCAGTGGGCGTGGCTCCGCCCGCGGGCGGCACGGCGTTGCGCGTGGCCGCCGCCAAGGAGACCGGCCCCACGCGGATCGAACCCAAGGTGTACAAGCGAGGAGACTACACCTTCAATCGGCGCTTCATTGAAACCCAGTTTTCGGGCTTTTTCCGGTTGGTTCCCTCGGATGCCGAGAAGGACCTCGTACTGGTCATTCGCACGCCCAGACAGGAATACCTGGCCCGGCGGATCTCCCGCATCTCGGCCACGGATATGTTCATCCAGCCGGTGCAGTCAGGCGCCAAGGAGGTGAACGTGTCCATCGGTGAAATCGCCGAAATCCAGGTGCGTCACAAGGACGACCTGGGACGGGGCTGAGCCCCGCGAACTGCCTGACGCGCATGGAACAGAAGCTCAGGGCGATTTTGCTGTTCGGCGCGCCGGGCAGCGGCAAGGGTACCCAGGGCAAAATCCTTGGCGCGATACCCGGTTTCTTCCACTGCTCCTGCGGCGAGGTATTTCGCGGCCTGCGACCGGACAGCCCGCTGGGGCGGGTGTTCGTTGAGTACTCCAGCCGGGGGCAACTGGTCCCGGACGAGCCCACTGTTGAGTTGTGGCGGCAGTTCATCGCCAACAGCCGCCAGAGCGGTCGCTACGACCCGACCAGCGACGTACTGGTGCTCGACGGCATCCCCCGCAACGTCCGCCAGGCCGAGCTGCTGCGCGACACGCTCGACGTGCGGGCCGTTTTGCACTTGGTGTGCCGGGATCAAGACCGCTTGGTCGAGCGGCTCCAGCGACGGGCTCTGCGCGAGAACCGCCTGGACGACGCCAATCTGGCGGTGATTCGCGACCGGTTGCTGACCTACGAACGCGAGACCCGACCGGTGCTGGAGTTTTACCCCGCCCACCTCCGCCACGAGATCAACGCCGATCAGCCGACCATCGCCGTGCTGCAGGACCTGCTCCAAATCCTGGCCCGGCTCTGACTCCGCCATGTCCCGGCAGTTTGGAGAGTTGATCGCCAGCGAGCTGTACTGCCCGCGATGCGCCCGCTCTCAACCCGTTCGCCAGCGGTTGCTGCTGATCCTGCCCGACGGGGAACTCAACGAATACTGCTGCCGCCAATGCGGCAACGTGCTGGGGCAGCGCCGGGTGAGTGGCTCCTCCAGAATCCGCCCCGATGCCGGACCGGCCTCCCTGCCGGGGCCGTTGCCCTCGTCACGTCGTTGCAGGTGAACCCCTGGCCGCGTCATCCATGCCCGAAACTCCCGCCGCACCCGCCGCTTCCGGAAAAACCCGCGTGGTGTTCTTCGGCACCGCGCCGCTGGCCGTGCCCTGTTTGGAAGCCCTGGCCCGCCGGCCGGAATATGAACTGGCAGGCGTGGTGACCCAGCCGGACCGCCCGCGCGGCCGGGACCTCAAGCTTCAACCCTCCGCCGTCAAGGCTGCGGGCACGGCGCTGGGATTGCCGGTCTGGCAACCTGCGCGATGCCGCGAGCCGGAGTTTCTCGATCAGCTCCAACAGACGGCGCCGGACCTGATCGTGGTGGTGGCCTACGGGCAGATTTTGCCTCCGGCCCTACTGCGCATCCCTCCGCACGGCGGCCTGAACGTGCACGCCTCCCTGTTGCCGCGGCATCGCGGAGCAGCGCCCATCCAGTGGGCGATCCTCGAAGGAGACCCGTTCACCGGAGTTACCCTCATGCGCATGGACGCTGGGCTGGACACCGGCGACATCGTGGCCCGCGTGTCCACGCCCATCCTGCCGGAGGACACCGCCCAGACCCTGCACGACCGGCTGGCGGCCCTGGGCGCGAGTTTGCTCGTGAATGTCCTTCCCGATTATCTGTCCGGTCGCCTGACGCCGGCGCCGCAGCCCGCCGAGGGCGCCACCTACGCCCGCAAACTCACCCGGGAAGACGGCCGCCTGGATTGGCAGCGCCCGGCCGGGGAGCTGCATCGCCGCCTGCGGGCCTTCATTCCGTGGCCGGGGACGTTCACCTACCTGCCCGCCTCGCCCGCGCCGCGGCTGCTCAAAATCTGGGCGGCAGAGGTGATTTCCGCTCAGCACGGTCACCCCGGCGAAGTCCTGTCCGCAGACCCTGCGGGCATTATTATCCGGTGCGGACGCGACGCCTGGCGGGTAACCGAGCTTCAACTCGAAGGCGGTCGCCGTCTCGGCGCGGCGGAATTTCTGGCCGGACATCGCCTGACACCCGGCACGCGGCTGGGGTGAGACCAAGCGCTCGCGGCCGGCGGTTCCAACTTACCCTTTCGCTCCGCGGCACGTACGCTGGCCGCGCGTGCCGCCGTTGATCTGCTTTGAGGACGAGCACCTGCTGGTGGTGAACAAGCCGCCGGGCTGGAACACCCACGCGCCCGCGCCGTACGCCGGCGAGGGCGTGTACGACTGGCTGCGCCATCGCGAGCCGCGCTGGGCCGACCTCGCCATCCTCCACCGGCTCGACAAGGAAACCTCCGGACTGCTGGTCTTCGGCAAGACGCCGCTGGCCAACCGCGCGCTCACCGGCCAGTTCGCCCGCCGCGAGGTCCGCAAGGAATACCGGCTGGCCACCCGCGCCCCGGTTCGCTTCCGCCAGTTGGTCGTGCGCACCGGCCTGCGGCGCGCCGGCGACCGCTATGTGGCGACCCCGTTTTCGGAGGGCAGCGAGCCCGCGGTGACGCGCTTTGAGGTCCTCGATTGCGACGCCGGCCTCACGCAACTTCGCGCCGTGCCGGTCACCGGGCGCACTCACCAGATTCGCGTCCACGCCGCCGCGCGCGGCTTTCCCATCCTGGGCGACACCTTGTACGGCGGCAAGCCGGCCGCGCGTCTCTGGCTGCACGCCGAGACGCTGGCCTTCCGGCATCCGGAGACGGGGGCGGAGGTGGAGTTCCACGCGCCGGTGAACTTCGCATCCGACCCCGCCCGGCTGTTGCGCGAGGCGATCCTCGACCCCTCGGAAACCGACGCCTGGCGGTTGATTCACGGCGCGGGGGAACTGCCAGAATGCTTCCGCGCACCGGACGAGTCGCCGGACTTGCGCGTGGACCGCTTCGGTCCGTACCTGCTGGCGCAGAGCACCCGCCCGCCGGGCCGGCGCCTGCTTGATTACCTCCGCCAGGAAATGGAGCGGCACGGCCTGCGCGGGGCGTATCACAAGACGCTGCGGCGCGAGGTGCGGAGATGCGGCGGCGCGGCGGCCTCGCCGCAATTCCTGATCGGAGAGCCGGCGCCAGCGGCATTCGAGATTCGCGAGAATGGCGTTCAGTACGAGATTCGTTTCGGCGAGGGTTACTCCGTGGGGTTGTTTCTGGACCAGCGCGACAACCGGCGGCGGTTGTTGACGGGCCACGTGGCGGCGGGTTTTTTACTGTTTCCGGCCAGCGCTGCGGGCGCGGAGGTGTTGAACACGTTTGCCTACACCGGCGGGTTTTCGGTCTGCGCGGCCCGGGCCGGCGCGCGCGTCACCAGCGTGGACCTGTCGCGCAAATACCTCGACTGGGGCCGGCGGAACTTCGCGTTGAACGGCCTGGACCCGGCGGGTCACGAGTTCCTGGCCGGGGACGTGTTTGACTGGCTGCGGCGGCTGGCGAAGCGCGGCCGGCGGTTCGACGTCGTGCTGCTCGACCCGCCCACCTTTTCCACCGCCCGGACCAGCGGGGTGTTTCAGGCGGAGCGGGACTATAACCGATTGGCGCAAGCGGCGCTGGCGGTGCTGAAGCCGGGCGGCGTGCTCTTCGCCTCGACCAACGCGGCCGGACTCGCGCCGGCGAAGTTTCTGGAGACCCTCCGGAAAGCCATCGCCGGGTACGGGCGGCGCGTGACGCGGGAACATTACGCGCCGCAACCGCCGGACTTCCCCGTCTCGCGCGCCGAGCCGGCCTATTTGAAGACGGTCTGGCTGCGGGTGGAGTGAGCCCGCAGCAGTGCTGGATCACTCGACCCGCAGCCGTAAGAATTGCTGGGGCGACCAAGCCGGGATCGCCACCCGCCGGATGGTGCCGTCGCCGGTGAACGGAGGAAGGGCCATCCAGTTCGTTCCCACCAACAAATCCAAGGATTCGAGAACATAGCTCTTCCCGGCAACGGTCGGCACCGCAACACGGAAGGTGCGAGCGCTGACTGCCGGTTCCAATAAACCCGGTCCCGCGAAGCTCCGGCAAACCAAGTCGCTGTCCAGCTTCCCAGCCAACTCGAGGACCGAGCAACCTCCAGTCAGAAACACAAACACATTGTTCCTGACGAAGAACACCGAGTCTCCCACCACGCCCCAGCCCAGGTAACAGCGGTCGCCGATATCGACACCAAATGCGGACCCAAGCGGGAAGGGCTGCGGCGCCGCGCTGTTCGCGAAGTGGTTCAGCATCGCCAGATGGGCCTCGGTCACGTCTCGACGTTCCCAAATCGTCAACCGCACGTTCACCCCGCGAGCGTCAGCCGATTGAAAGATGTAGTCGCTGGATTTGTGAGCATTTGTCCAGACGCCTTCGGCTGTTCGCAAGAAGTCGGTCACCCCCAAACCAGCGAAGTCCGGCACCCAGTTGGTCACGGGCCGCTCGTAGCGGACCTTCGTTTGGCCGGCCCACGTGTCAAACCCATACAGACCCCGGAAGGGCTTCATACTCGCGAACACGAACTCGTGGCCTTCAAGGTCGTAGAACTTCAGCACCATTCCCCAGTCACCGGGCACGCGGTTGTCATAATCCACCGTCAGGTCCACGAGCGGCAGCACGCGATCCAGCGCGGCCGGTTCCACGGCGACTAGCACCGCCGGCCTTTTGCCCGGCAGGTGTTGGTCTGTCCCTTTGTGGATGAATGCGAAGGACCCGGCGAGCGTTTGCACGCTATCGGTGGCGTTGGGCCGGTACTCCATGAACAGGGTCCCCCCGGGTTGGACGCGCAGTTGAGTCCACCGAAAGCCCACTTCGGCTTGTGCGACCTCATGCCGGTAAATCCAGTCTCCGACAAAAGCGCGTTGGATCCTTTGGCTCTGCTGGCTGCCAATCTCCACACCTTGTCGGACTTCCGCAATCCGTGGGTCCAATGAAGGGTACAAAGTCGGTCCATCTTGCGCCAAGACGACCGTAGCGGCCAACGCCAGCCCGGCCAAAAGCCAACTCAGCGGCAGCAAAGTCGGTGTTGTCAAGATTGTTCTGCCCATGGTCGCTCGCTCTCTGCCGGGGCCGAATCCCCAGCTTCTCATTGCCTTCATAATGTGCATCATCTTCGCGCGTGACAGAGCCGACGCCGTGACACGCTATTGGCTTTTCAAGAACACAAATTCATTGTTCTCCAAGTCACGGAACTTGAGGACCATTCCTTTGCTGACGGGCACTCGGGCGTCATAATCCACGGTGACATCCACCAGCGGTAGGACCAGGCCCGACTCGGGACGATCCACAGTGAAGAGCACCACAGGCCGCTTGCCCGGGTGTTTCTGCGGTGTCCCTCTGTGGAGGAACTCGTAGCTCCCCTTTAGTACTTCGCCCCGATCGGCTCCGCTGGCTTGATATTCCACCACGACAGTGCCGTTCCGGTTGATCGTCAACTTCTTCCATCGGAACCCCACATTTGCTTTGCCGATCTCGTGGTGGTAAACCCACTCACCGGCAAGCTCGCGTTGGATTCTCTCGCTTTCCTGGCTGGCGCGATCCACTGTTTGGCGCAGCTCCGTGATTCTTGGGTCGTTGGACGGATATGGCCTCGGCCGCTCATCGGTCCAAGCCGAAACAGGGAGAGTAATCGCCACTGCCATAGCAGCGGCAAGAGATAGAAGCACAATATTTCTCATGGTGTTCGTGTACGTATTCAACGATCAGGTCCCCGCCAATCACAGATTTGTGCCCCCCACGGGCTGCACAATTCGCCCGACTGGTGATCACAGTGCTGCGGGTACTGCTCGCAGCCAGTGCTTTGGCCAGGCTGGTTTGGCACCCAGAGCAGCGTCCAGTCCGGCTGCCGGACGAGGTAATCCGAGAAGAGATAATCCTCGTAGCCGCCCCAGTTGCCAAGCAACGAGAACGCAGCGCTCGGGTCCCGCTGGTAGCCACCGGATTCTGACCATTGGTGCCAATACCACTCATACGCTTGGTAGTCCCTCCGACCGACAGGATCGAAGGCGATCGTTTTCTGATAGCACATATCGCCAACGCCCGCGTCCTTACTCGACCAAGTGTGTTGCGTGGCAGCGAGGCCAACACTCAGCATCATGCGCGTAAAATCGCTTGAAAGCCGGTGGCAATCGTAGTCCCATGAGTAGTGCTGGGCAAAGCCATTCGCCAATAGGGCTTGTGCGGCGCCATTTGCTGTGGTCTGTCCAGTCGCCCAAATGCAAGCATAGTCCAGACCCCACTCAACCGAGGGTTCCACGACCGGACTGACCGGTTGGGCCAGCACAGTGTAAACCGTATGCGGGCCCGATTGGTTCGCGTTCTTGGCGCTGCAACCGGTACCGTTCACGTTGGCGATTTTCCACTGCCAAACATCTGTGGTGGTCTTTTTGATGGAGCTAGGCGTCGAGCCGGTAACGTAAAAGGTCACGTATTCCGGACTGGAGACGCCGTCGACGAAGTTCACCGTCACCGCGTTCACGTTCCCCAGCGAGCCGTCGGCGTCGAGCGAAGTTGCCGAAACCGTTGCCGATGTCACCGACGGCCCCTCAATGGTGATGCGGGCCTGAATCCGCACGGACCGATTCGCCCGGTAACAAACGGGCTGGTTCACGGAGTCCTTAACCCATTCAGATGCAAGGGGAGTCCAGGGGTTCTGCCGGATGTTGATGGCGTCGTAGTCTGACGAACCAGTGTCGTAGTTGAACTTGATGTTCGTGACCGTCACCGTGCCGTCGGGGATTCCGTCGCTGTCGCTGTCCGGAAGCGTCGGGTTGGTTCCGTAGAGCCACTCCTCGTAGTTCGTCAGTCCATCGCCGTCCGGGTTCCCGTTCGCGGTCTGGTTCAGGTTCCCGAAGTACTGCATTTCCCAACTGTCCGGCAGCCCGTCGGAATCGGTGTCGCCCTCGCAGTCCTCGCTCAGCGCGCCGTAGATCGTGCCGCAGGGGTAGTACGGGTAACCGGGGCAGGAGATGGGTGTGGTGACGTTGCATTTCTTGACGCTGTTCAGCACCAATGTCGCGTTCTGAAGGTTGGCGTACACGCCCACGTCGGCTCGGCGCAGCGAGGAGGACTGCAGGGTGTGGGTAATGTACACGCCGGGATTCGCGTCGTACTGGATGGCCCGCTGGGCCCAGCGGACGTCCACGTTCTGAATCGTGGTGTTGAAGTTGACGTAGTAAATCCAGATCGCCTGCGCCGCCCGGTGCTGGGCGGGATTGCCATCGCTGTCCGGTTCATTGGGCACCCCCGCAATCCGCTCGCCGAACAGTTCGTCGTTCCGCGAGGTGAACACCGGCCTGGTGCCCGAGCCCGGAAAGCTGACCGGGCCGTAGAGCAGCATGTAGGCGTTGTTCTTGAACTTGATCACGCAGCCGGGCTGGAACGTCACCGAACTGCCGCTGTAGTAGCTGGTTCTGATGTAGTAGGTCTGGCCGCTGACCAGCGTAGTGGGCGTGGATTGTTCTGCCAGACCAGGACCACGTCGGCCGCCAAGCCGTCGAAGGCGTCGCGATACACGATCCGGTCCGGGGGCAGCAACTCGCCGGGTGCCGACCGCTTGACGGTGGCCAGCACGAGCGATTCGCCGGTCTGGAGCTCGGTGAGTTGAATCGCTCGGACACCACCGCGAATACGACTGCCGTCGGCCGCCTGGATGTCGAAGACGGCCCCGGCGTTGAGGTCGGGACTGAAGGGGGCCTGGTGCGGGCCCCGTCGGGCGATGGCGCCGCCCGGGAACGGCTCGATCACGTCCTGGCTCTCCTTCCACTTGCCGTTCTCCAGGTAATGCAGCGCGTTCTCCAGCAGCGTGAAACGGTTCGGCGTCCAGGTCACGCCGCCGGCCTTATCGCCGGCCGCGGTCACCCGCTGAAAGACTGCGAAATCCGGACCGCGCTCAATGATTTGCGGAGAATCGCTCGCGGCTACGGATGAATCACCCGAGCCGTCCTCCCCCCGGGCGGGCTGATGGATCGCCACCAATGCCAGGGGGACCAAGCAGAGGAGGCAGGACGTTTTCATATGCTTTTCCCAAGATTACTGCATAAACCGCTACGCCCCCCACCCCCCGTGAGAAATCAAGAGGGAAATTGGGGAACAAATCACTTTGAAGCGGGCTTAAAATTCGGAATCAACGCTGCTTTCACCAGGGCAATACCCACCGTTTCTTCACCTGGATGGCCCACGCCTACAGCGCCGCGGTGCTTGAGCTTTGTCCTCCGCGTCGGTACGGGAAGTCCCCCCAGGCCGCGCGCGCTTTCCGGCCGTCTCGTTTTCAGCCCGACGGCCGCCTACCGACACAGCAGGCGGCGGTACAGCGCCTCATAGGCCGCCACGCTGCGCTGCCAAGAAAAGTCCTTGCGCATGCCGTTGCGACGATAAAAGGCCAGCAGGGCCGGCTCGGACCAAAGCGCCAGGGCCTTGCGGATGGCCTTCGCCAGCGCGGCGGCGGTGGGCGCCTGGAACTTGATGCCGTCGGCCCGGGCCGCGTCCTCGCGCGCGTCCGTGACCGAGTCCTGCAGGCCGCCGGTGGCGCGCACCACCGGCACGGCGCCGTAGCGCAGGCTGTACATCTGGTTCAGGCCGCACGGTTCGAAGCGCGAGGGCATCAGGTAAAAATCGCATGCCGCCTCGATGCGGTGCGCCAGCGCGGCATCGTAACCGATCTTGACCGCCACCCGCGCCGGGTAGCGCCGCGCCAGCGAGCGGAACCCCTCCTCGAAGTCGGGCCGGCCGCTGCCCAGCAGCACGTACTGCAGACCGGAGGCCAGCATTTCCTCGAGCGCCGCGAGGATCAGGTCGGCGCCCTTTTGCGGCTCGAGGCGGCTGATGGTGCCCAGCAGCGGCACGTCGGCGCGAACGGGCAGGCCCAGCTCGGCCTGGAGAGCGGCCTTGTTGACAGCCTTGCCTGCGAGGTCGTCCGCGGTGTAATCCGCGGCGAGGTGGGGGTTGCCCGTGGTGCGCCAGGTTTCGTAGTCCACGCCGTTGAGGATGCCGGTAAGCGCGTGGGCGCGCTGGCGCAGCACGCCGTCCAGACCTGCGCCGTAGGCCGGTGTGAGGATTTCCCGCGCGTAGGTGGGGCTGACGGTGGTGATCGCGTCGGCAAAGACGATCCCGGTCTTGAGCGGGTTGAAGTCGCCCCAGAATTCGGCGGCGTCGGGGTGGAAGTAGTAGGCTGGCAGGTTGGTGAGGACGAACTTGGCGGCGTGGCAGCGGCCCTGCGGGGCGAGGTTGTGCACGGTGAGCACCGTCTTGGGCGCGTCGCTCCAGCCGTCGTGCCAGGCTTGGTGCCAGACGAACAGCGGCACCAGCGCGGTGTGCCAGTCGTGGACGTGCACGATCTCGGGCTTCCACGGCAGGTAACGGGCCAGGTTCACCACCGCCTTGCTGAAGAAGATGTACCGCTCGGCGTTGTCCCAATAATCGTGCTTCGACACCGGGTCGAGGTAGAGCCCGGCGCGGTCGAAGAACTGCGGCGCGTCCACGAAGTAGATCGTCAGGTTCGGCTCGGGCTGCGCGATCTTGACGTCCGCGTGAAACGTCGCCGCGCCCAGCGGCAGGTCCAGCGACCAATCGAAGGGTTCCAGCGTGGCGGCCAGGGCGGGCGGCAGGCCCCGATGCAGCGGGGTGACAATGCCCACCTGGTGACCGGCGCGAGCCAGGTATTTGCCCAGGGCGGCGGTCATGTCCGCCAGGCCGCCGGTTTTGGCGTAGGGCTCAACCTCGCTGCTGGCCAGCAGCAGGCGCAGCGGGCGCGCCGCGTCAGAGGCGGCGGAGCGGCGCGCGGGCCGGGCGACTTTCCGGGACGCGACGCGGGCGGAAGCGGGGGCGGCCATGCGGTTCAGGCGGGAATCCGGTCCGCGCGCAGGTAGGGTTGCAACGGCTCGGGCACAAGCACGCTGCCGTCGGGCTGCTGGTAGGTTTCCACCAGGGCCACAAACAGCCGCGCCAGGGCGGTGCCGCTGCCGTTGAGCACGTGCGGGAAGACGTTTTGGCCGTCGGCCGCGCGCTTGAAACGCAGGTTCATGCGGCGGGCCTGGAAGTCCTCACAGTTGGACACGCTCGACACTTCCAGATACGCGCCCTGGCCGGGCGCCCACACCTCGAGGTCGCAGGTTTTGGCACTGGCGAAGCCCAGGTCCCCGGTGCACAGCAGGACCACGCGATAGTGCAGTCCCAGGCCCTGCAGCACGCGCTCGGCGTGTGCCAGCATTTGTTCGTGCGCGGCGTAGCCCTCCTCGGGACGGACGATCTGGATCAGCTCCACCTTGTCGAATTGGTGCACGCGGATCATGCCGCGCGTGCCCACGCCGGCCGCGCCCGCCTCGGCGCGAAAGCAGGGTGAGTACGCCACGTACCGGATGGGGAGCGTGGTTTCCGGGAGCAGTTCCTCGCGGTGGATGTTGGCCACCGGGGCCTCGGCGGTGGGCAGGAGGAACAATTTGCCGAGGGTGGAAGGGGCCAGTCCTTCCTGCACCGCGTAGGCCTGGTCTTCGAACTTCGGGAACTGGCCCACACCGGTCATCACCTCCCGACTCACGAGAAACGGCGGGGAAACCTCGGTGTAGCCGTGCTCGTGCACATGCAGGTCGAGCATCCACTGGATGAGCGCCCGCTCCAGCCGCGCGCCCCAGCCGGTGAAAAGGAGAAACCCGCTGCCGGCCAGCTTGGCGCCGCGCGCGAAGTCCACCAACCCGAGCCGCTCGCACAACTCCACGTGCGAGCGCGGGGCGAAGGCGAAGGCCGGCCGCTCTCCGCAGACGCGCAACACCGGGTTGTCCGCGGCGCTGGCACCCGGCGGGACACTCGCATGAGGCAGGTTGGGCAGCCGCAGCAACAGCGCGTCACGGCGCGCCTCCACCTCGGCCACCTGGCGGTCCAGGGCGGCGATTTGTTCGCCCAGTTGGCGGGTTTCGGCCTTTTTGGCCTCGGCCTCGGCCGTCTGTTTCCGGGCCATCAGCGCGCCGATTTCCTTCGAGACCCGGTTGCGGGTGGCCTTGAGGGTTTCTACTTCCGCGAGCAGCCGGCGGCGGTCCTCGTCCAGTTGTCGAATCTCGTCCACCCGGACTTCATCTCCGCCGCCCCGCAGGGCCAGGCGGGCGCGCACGTGTTCGGGCTGGTCGCGGATCAGTTTGATGTCCAGCACGGGGCGAGTATGCGGAGCCGGGGCGGCCAGCGGCAAGCGCGGGCGCGGAATTAGCGCGGACATTATCGCTGCGGGCGGATGGGAAAACCCGGCCAGACTGAACGCGCAGCGCGCGCGGGGCGGGTCATCCTCGCGGGGTCCGGCGTTGACAGGGAACGGCAATCGCCGAAGCATGTGCGCATGAACACCTCTGATTCTTCCCCGCCCAATCGTCGCGACTTCCTGCGTCAGGCCGGCACGCTCGCCGCCGGCGGCGTCCTGGCCGGTCTCAAATTGCCCGCGGTTCATGCCGCCAGCAGCGACTTGATTCAGGTGGCCCTGATTGGCTGCGGCGGACGCGGCACCGGGGCGTCGGCGAACGCGCTATCCACGGCCCGGCTGGGGCCCATCAAGCTGGTGGCCATGGCCGACGTGTTCCGGGATCGGCTCGACAGCAGCGTGAGAAACCTGAGCCGCGAGTTTCCAAGTCAGTTTGACGTGCCTCCGGAGCGGCGTTTCGTAGGGTTGGGGGCCTACCAACAGGCGATGGATTGCCTGAAGCCCGGCGATGTGGCCATTTTTGCCACGCCCCCCGCCTTCCGGTGGGTGCACTTTGCCTACGCGATCCAGAAGCGGTTGCACGTGTTCATGGAGAAACCCGTCACCGTGGATGGTCCCACCTCGCGCCGCATGCTGGAGTTGTCCCGTCAGGCCGAGGAAAAGAACCTCAAGGTGGGGGTGGGGCTGATGGTGCGGCACTGTCGGGGCCGCCAGGAGCTGCACGCTCGCATTCGCGGCGGGGAAATCGGCGACATTCTCCTGCTCCGCGCCTACCGGACCGGCGGAGCGGCGGCGGTGGCACGACGGCCCGGCCCCGGCGACAACGAGCTGCTCTACCAGATACGGCGATTCCACAGCTTCCTCTGGGCCAGCGGCGGGCTGTTCAGCGACTACAACATCCACCAGATTGACGAGTGTTCCTGGATGAAGGGCGCCTGGCCGGTCCGCGCACACGGCACCGGCGGACGCCACTTCCGGGGCGACGCGGTGGACCAGAACTTCGACAGCTACTCGGTCGAGTACACCTACCCGGACGGCACGAAGCTGTTTTTCATCGGGCGTCACCAGAGCGGCACCCACGAGGAGTTCGCCAGCTACGCCCACGGCACCAAGGGTTCGGCCATCATTTCCACCGCGGCGCACACTCCCGGCCGCGTGCGCACGTTCCGGGGGCAAACCTTCACCCGCGCCGACCTGCTCTGGGCCTTCCCCCAGCCCGAACCCAGCCCGTATCAACTGGAGTGGGACGATCTGATCGAGGCCATCCGCAAGGACCTGCCCTACCACGAAGCCGAGCGCGGCACCATTGCCAGTCTGGTCACCGCCATGGGCCGGCGCGCGGCTCACACTGGACAGATCATCGAGTATGAGCAGATGCTCAACGACGACCACGAGTTCGCGCCGGACCTGGACAAGCTCACCGAAGATTCGCCCGCGCCCTTGCAGGCCGACGCCAGCGGGCGCTACCCGGTGCCCATGCCAGGCCAGAAAAAGCTCCGGGAATACTGAGTCCCTGATCCGGCGGACCAGCGCGCGACCGGTGACGCCCCCGCTCCTGCGACCCTGGGCCATATTCGAAGCCGGGGACCGCAGTCGTTCGCGCACCCGGCATCACCGGGAGTTTCCCGCGCTGGCGAGTCGTGAGCCGGGGCGGACGGCGTTCACCAGGGCATTTCGTCATCCACGTATCGGCGGCGGTAAAACTGGCGCACCTTCACCACGCTGCACAGCAACGCGCCGAAAACAAACCCGCCGATGTGCGCCCACCAGGCAATGCCGCCTGCAGCGGCCGGCGTGGTCAGGAGACTGAGCGTGCCGTTGAAAAACTGCAGGATGAACCACCAGCCCAGAAACACCACCGCCGGCACCACGAAATACGGCCCTAGAAAAAACGGCGGGATGAGCATCAACACCCGGGCGCGCGGGTAGAGCCGGAAATAGGCGCCCATCACGGCCGCGATGGCGCCGCTGGCGCCGATGGTGGGCACCGCCGACTCGGGATTGGTGTAGATGTGCAGCAGCGCCGCCGCCACGCCGCCGGCCAGATAAAACGTGAGAAACCGCAACCGGCCCAGACGATCCTCCACGTTGTCCCCGAAAATCCACAACGTCCACAGGTTGCCCAGGAGGTGCGTCCAGCCGCCGTGCAGAAACATCGAGGTGAAGAACGGCAGCATTTGCTCGCTCCAACTGAACAGCCCGGCCACCTCGGACACGGTGTAACGCACCGGCACCAACCCCAGTAGCAGCAGCGCCTCGCCCAGACGCGGCCCCAGGCGCAACTCCCAGGCAAACGCCAGCCCGTTGAGCACAATCAACGTCAGTGTGACCACCGGAAATCGGCGGCTGGGGATGTCATCGCGCAGGGGCAACATGGATCAGACCGTCGTAAATCGTCGCGGGCCGCGGGAAAAAATCAGTCGCCGGGCCGGGGGTGTTCGGTCATGGGGTCCAACGCGGGTTGAAGCGGGACACCCGGGCCAGCCGTTCCCAGGCGGCGCGTTCCTCCGCGTTCAGTTCGGCGGGCAACTCCACGTTGATCACCACGTACAGGTCGCCGCGTTCACCCCGGCTGCCCCGCGGCAATCCCCGCCCTCGCAGCCGGAGCTGCTGGCCGTTGGAAGTGCCCGGCGGGATGCGCACGGACACCGGACCATCCGGGGTGGGGACGGACACCGTGGCGCCCAACACGGCCTCCCACGGCGTCACCGGCAGGTCGTGGTAAAGGTCCGCGCCGCGGGGACGAAAATCCGGATGCGCCGCCAGACGCACCCGCAAATACAGATCGCCGGGCGGCGCGCCGCCGACCCCCTCCCCGCCCTGCCCGGGAACGCGGATGGTTTGTCCCTCCTGCACTCCCGGCGGGATGCGTACTTTGAAGCGATGCACCCCGGTCTGCCCGGTGCGGGGGTCCACCCGTTGCAGGGAAATCGTCCGCACGGACCCGCGCAGGACCTCGTCGAGCGTCACCAAGATGTCGCCTTCGATGTCCGGACCCCGTCTGCCCCAGGCCGCGGAGGGCTCGCCCGGGCCCCCGCTGGCGCGCGCTTGCCGCAGCAGATCTTCCAGGCCGCCGAAGCGCCCGGACGCGCTGCCAAAAAACTGCTCGAAAAAGTCGCTGAATCCGGTGCCGCCAAAGTGGAACTCGAACGGCGGCGGGCCTTCCGCGCCGGCACCAGCCCCCGGGCCGGGCGGGGGCTCAAACCCCGCGCCGCTCCGCCATTGAGCGCCCAGCGCGTCATACTTGCGGCGCTTGTCCGGATCCCCGAGCACTTCATAGGCCTCGTTGATCTCCTTGAATTTTTCCTCGGCCAGCTTTTTGTCCCGGGCCACGTCCGGATGATACTGGCGGGCGAGCTTGCGAAAGGCCTTTTTGATCTCCTCATCGCTGGCGTCCCGGGGCACGCCGAGGATGGCGTAATAGTCCTTGAATTCCACTGGCATGGGGTCTGGTGCTGCGGGAGGTCAGGTCACCGGCACTTCGCGCCGCCAGGCAGGCCGGTCGAGGGCCGGGCGCAGCGAGCGCACCAGGAGCATTTCGCCCACATTTTCAGGAGTGATGAGGCCGACAAACCGACCTGTCCGGTCCACCACCGGCAGGGCCGGGCACCCACATTCCTGCATCTCACGAAAGGCCTCCTCGAACGGGTCGTGCGGCGACACCACCGGCAGGTCGCGCCGCATGAATTCGCTGACCGGCGCGTCGGACCCGCGCTGTTTGAGGGCGGCGATCATGTCGTCGCGGGTCAACACGCCCAGAATTCGTCCTTCGTCGTCCACAATCGGAAACTCGTGCTGGGCGGTGCGCAGGAGGGCCTCGACGGCGGCATTCAGGCTCGCGTGGGGCGGCAGCCGCACCAAATGGGTCATCATGGCTTCGGCCACGGGCACCCCCTGGCTGATGTCGCGCAATTGCGCCGCGGAAGCTTCCGCCTGGGCGCCGAGGAAAATAAAGAAGGCGATAAAGATCAACAGCGGATTCCAAAACAGGCCAACGAAGCCGAAGACAAACGCCAGAGCCTGGCCGATGGTGGCTGCGATGTGCGTGGCCCGGCTGTAGGGCAACACCATGGCCAGCAGCGCGCGCAGCACCCGGCCGCCGTCCATGGGAAAGGCCGGGATGAGGTTGAACACAACCAGGGTGATGTTGACGGTCAGCAGCTTGGCCAGCAGGGCGACGCCCGGCTCGTGCAACGCCTCCAGAGGCTCCCAGGTCACCCGCTGGCCCAGCACCCAGGCCAGCGTGGCGGCAATCACCACGTTGACCAACGGCCCGGCCACCGCCACCACCAGCTCCTGCCAGGGCCGGTCGGGCATGCGCTGCAGCCGCGCCACGCCGCCAATGGGCAGCAGGGTGATGTCCGGCGTGCGGATGCCGAAGGCGCGCGCGGCCAGCGCGTGACCAAACTCGTGCAGCAGCACGCAGCCAAAAATGGCGAGGATGAACAGCACCCCCTCGGTCGCCGCCGGCGTCCCGCCCAGGCGGTAGTAGCTGAACCCGATCCAGGCCAGAAACAGCAGGAACGTTATGTGCAGCCGGACTTCAATGCCGGCCACCCGGGCAATTTTGAGGGACCAACGCATAAGCGGGGACAGAACGGCGATTTGGGGTGTGGACCGCTAACGGCGCGCCCGCGCGGCGGCGGGCCTTTCCGCGCGGGCCGGGTAAAGCAACGGCCCGAACAACCCCAGCAGCTCGGTCTTGCTGGCCTTGACCAGGTCGCGGGCCAGGTTGAGTTCCAGACGGCGGAAGACCGGGGCAGGCAGTGCGTCGCAGAGAAAATGGTTGATTTGACGTGGCGCCGCCAGCCACAAACCGGCCTCGGGGTGTTGGCCGGCCAGACGCCGGATGTGCGCCGCGATCTGCTTTACCAGGCGCCGGCGGGTCTCGAGCTTGAGGTTGTGCGCGTCCGCGGTCGGCGCAGCGCCACCCCCGCCCCGGGGAGCAGCACGGCGGCCGGCGAAATCGCTCACGCGGTCCACCACGCGCTGATGCGCGTCTGTCAGCAGGCGTTCTTCGAGCGGCTCCAGCCGCGGGGTGCCGCGCGTGGTGGTGTTCAGAGTGAAGGCCTTGAGCAGGCCGAGGTCGGTTACAATGAGGAGTTTGGGGGTCATGGGAAACAAGGCAGGGGTTGGAAGCCCGCTGTCCCGAGGGAGGGAGCGCGGGGTGGTGGCGCGTCCACCGGGCGGGTGCAAGTGCGACGCCGCTTCATTGTCGCCGCCAGAAGCGGAGTTCTTGTTGCAGACGCTCCACTTCGTCCTGCAGGCTCAAGATCAGCCGGATGGCCGCCAGGTTCAAGCCGCACAGCACGTAAAGTTGCTCCACCCGGGACACGGCGCGCAGGCCGTCGTCGTTAAAAAGCCAGCCGCCGCAATCCGGGTCCCGCACCGGTGCCACCAGGCCGTGCCGGCAATAAAGCGCGATGCGCCGGCGAGGCACCCGGGTCAGTTGGGCTGCCACCTCAATGGTGTGCAGGGTTTCGGAGTCCATCTCCACCGGCTCCCACTCGACGGGAGGTCCGGGAAACTCGGGCGAGTTCACGCGAGGCACTATCCGCCCCCCGGGCGGCAGGTTGAAGCCAAAAACGGCTTCATTCGACGGGAGGCCCCGGCTCACGTGGCGTAAGCCTCCACGCCCGCGCACGTGCAGACCAGGTGACGGTCGCCAAAAACGTTGTCCACCCGGGCGCAGGCCGGCCAGAACTTGAACCGGCGCAGTTCCGGAACCGGAAAGGCGGCCTGCTCACGGGAGTAGGCGTGCGGCCAGGTATCGGCCGCGACCATCTCGGCTGTGTGCGGCGCGTGTTTGAGCGGGTTGTCGGTGGGATGGAGGCGGCCGGATTCCACGGCCTGGATTTCCGCATGGATGGCCATCATGGCCTCGCAAAACCGGTCCAGCTCCGCCTTCGACTCGCTTTCGGTGGGCTCCACCATGAGGGTGCCCGGCACCGGCCAGCTCAGGGTGGGCGCGTGAAACCCGTAATCCATCAGCCGCTTGGCGACATCCTCGGCGGTGACGCTCTTGAACGGGCGCAGGTCCAGGATGCACTCGTGCGCCACCCGTCCGTGCGCGCCCTGGTACAGCACGGGAAAGTAGGGATCGAGCCGGCGCGCCACGTAGTTGGCGTTGAGGATGGCGACCTGGGTGGCACGCGTCAGTCCCGCCGCGCCCATGCAGGCGATGTACAACCACGAAATAGGCAACAGGCTGGCGCTGCCGTGAGGCGCACCGGCCACCGGCCCGATGGGTTCGGCCTCGCCGCCGGCTTCTCCAGGGTCCCGCCCGGGCAGAAATGGCGCCAGATGCGCCGCCACGGCAATCGGTCCCACGCCCGGCCCCCCTCCCCCGTGCGGGATGCAGAAGGTTTTGTGCAGGTTCAGGTGGCAGACGTCGGCCCCAATCCGGCCCGGACTGGTCAGTCCCACCTGGGCATTGAGGTTGGCGCCGTCCAAATACACCTGCCCGCCGTGCTCGTGCACAATCCGGCACAGCTCGCGGATGCCGCTTTCAAACACCCCGTGCGTGGACGGATAAGTGACCATCACCGCGGCCAGCCGGTCGCGATGCTCGGCGGCCCGGGCGCGCAGGTCGGCCAGGTCCACGTTGCCCCGGATGTCGCACGCCACCGGCACCACGCTCAAGCCGGCCATGACCGCGCTGGCGGGGTTGGTGCCGTGCGCCGAGGTGGGAATCAGGCACACGTCGCGATGCCCCTCGCCGCGGCTGGCATGGTAGCGGCGGATGACCAGCAGACCCGCGTACTCACCCTGCGAGCCGGCGTTGGGTTGCAACCACACCCGCGCCAGGCCGGTGATCTCCGCCAGCCAACGCTCCAGGTCGGCGAACAACTCGAAATAGCCCGCCGCCTGGTCGGCCGGCGCAAACGGGTGCAGTCGCGCAAACTCCGGCCAGCTCAGCGGCATCATTTCACTGGCGGCATTCAATTTCATCGTGCATGACCCCAGCGGGATCATGCCGTGGCACAGCGAGTAGTCCCGCGCCTCCAACCGTCGGAGATAGCGCAGCAGCTCGGTCTCCGAGTGGTAGCAGTGGAACACCGGGTGTTGCAGGAAGGGCGACGCGCGGCGGTCCACGGGCGATTGCCAGTCCGGCGGCAGCAGCGTCTCAAGGTCCCAGGCCGGCGCCGCTCCCCTGTTGAACACCGCCAGAAGGTCCGCCACGTCCGCGGAGCCGACCGTCTCGTCGAGCGCGACGCCCACGGTGTCGGCGTCCACCGCGCGCAGATTGATGCCGCGGGCCCGCGCGGCTTCGTGGACGGGCGCGGCGCCGCCCCGGGGCCGCACGGTCAGGGTGTCGAAAAAGGTCGCATTCACCACGGTGTGCCCCAGACGTCGCAACCCCTCGGCCAGGCGGGCGGTGTGCCGGTGCACGCGCCGGGCGATGGCGCGCAGTCCGTCCGGACCGTGGTACACGGCGTACATGGCGGCCACGTTGGCCAGCAAGGCCTGGGCGGTGCAAATGTTGCTGGTGGCCTTTTCGCGGCGGATGTGTTGCTCCCGCGTGCCCAGGGCGAGCCGGTAGGCGGGCCGCCCCAGCGCGTCCCGGGACACCCCCACCAGCCGCCCGGGCATCTGGCGCTTGAACTCGTCGCGCGTGGCCAAAAAGGCCGCATGCGGGCCGCCGAAGCCCATAGGGACGCCAAACCGCTGGGCGCTGCCCACCGCGATATCCGCGCCGCACTCGCCCGGCGGAACCAGCAGGGTGAGCGCGAGCAGGTCCGTGGCCACCACGGCCAGAGCCCCGGCCTCGTGAGCACGCGCGATCATCGGCGTCGGGTCGGTGACTGAACCGTCCGTGGCCGGATATTGCAGCAGGATGCCCAGCGTGCGGACGTCCGGAGCAAAGCGCGCCGGGTCTTCCACGCGCACTTCGATGCCCAGGGGACGGGCGCGCGTGCGCACCACGGCCACGTTCTGCGGATGGCAGTTGGCCGCGACCAGGAAAACCTTGCGGTCGCTCGCGGCCCGGAGCCGATGGCACATCATCATGGCCTCCGCCGCGGCGGTGGCCTCGTCCAACAGCGACGCATTGGCCACGGGCAGCGCGGTGAGGTCGCTGACCACGGTTTGAAAGTTCAACAGGCTCTCCAGCCGGCCCTGGCTGATCTCGGACTGGTAGGGCGTGTACGGCGTGTACCAGGCGGGATTTTCCAACAGATTCCGCTGGATCACCGGCGGGGTGACGCAGTCGTGGTAGCCCAGGCCGATGTACGAGCGGCAAACCCGATTGCGGGCAGCCATTTGCCGCAGGCGTCGAAGGGCCACGAATTCACTCACGGGCGGCGGCAGGTTCAACGGACCGGTCAGACGAATGTCCGCGGGCAGTGCCTGGCCCACCAGCGCTTCGAGGCTCTCGCACCCAATGGCATCAAGCATGGCGCGGACCTCCGATTCGTCCGGCCCGATGTGCCGACGGGCGAATTCGTCGGCCGCATCGTCGGTCCGGTTCCCAGCGCAGCAGGAGACGTTCGGCTCGGGGGTGTTCATGCGGGATTCACGCGCAACCGAAAGCGCCGCAAGCTAGAAGTCAGCGGCGGCAATGCAAGCGGGATTTCTCCGGGAATCGGCGGCCGGTGAAAAGCGACGCGCGAACGAGGCTCGGGGAAAGCAAGCGTCAGCCGGCGTCCCGGTTCCGGTCTTTCCCGGCCGGGCAAACCGCCCAAACGCTCCTCCGGAAAAGAAAAGCCGGACCGGGTGTCCCGATCCGGCAAGAGGAAGCGAAGCGCCGCGCGCGGCCGCGCGTCAGTACTCGCGCTTGCGGGTGATGCCGGGCAT
>FWPU01007123.1_pt1 | contig 21101 bp, 22 predicted proteins | sample 2228361 | NCBI WGS metagenome assembly FWPU01 (sample SAMEA103939777, study PRJEB20133) | metagenome
TCGGGCGCTGACGCGCCCTCGCAATGACATGGATCGGGACGGCGCCACACGCTCCCGACCAGACCGAAGGATGGCACGGGCGCGCGGGAAGCGCCGCGCGCTGATCTGAAGATGATTCGGCACCTAACGTTGGTATGAGAGGTGGGCAATGAAACGGCTGATCGGTCTGGCATTGATTGGCATCGTGATCGGTTCCAGTGTGATAGCATCCGCCGCGAGCATCACCATTCCTCCGGCCAGCATGGTTGATCTCACTGTGCCGGTCGCCGCCCAGGCGCTGGCTCCTTCAGCCTGTGCCGGAATGGGCCTGACCACTATCATCAGCGGCAGCGGCATCATCAGCGGCACAGCGGGCAACGATCTCATCGTGGGCAGCGCCGGCAATGATGTCATCGCCGGCCTCGACGGCGATGATTGCCTCATCGGCGGCGGTGGTGACGATGCGCTCATTGGCGGCGCCGGGAACGATGTCTGCCTTGCCGGCAGCGGGGATGTGACAATTGATCGTACCTGCGAGCGCTGACTATCCGTTCTCTTCGCTCGTCCAGGTGCTGGCCACCAGTCGGAAGATGTCCGATTCGGTAATAATGCCTGCCAGTCTATCCCCCTCAACGACCGGCAGACCGCTCACCCGCGCTCGCACCATGATGGCGGCGGCTTTGCCAATTGAGTCGTTTGGCGCGACCGTCAGCGGATTGGGCGTCATCAGCTCCGCCACAGTCTGTCCGGCCAGACTGAAACGATCGGGGCGGCGTCCTTCGCCATCGGGCGGATTATTCATGGCCTGTTCGATGTCGCTGCGGGTGATGATTCCGACCAGTTTTCCGTCTTTATCGACCACCGGCAGCCGGCGCACCCCGCGCGCTCGCATCCGCTCGTAGGCGGCCAGCGCCGAAAAATCGGGCGGGACGGTGATCAGATTGTCGCTCATCCAATCGGCGACACGTTCGGTTTTTGGCATACGCTGCTCCTCGTTGCTCACCGTGCTCAGTCTTTTCCTTCATTGTATGCTAGCCAGTACCCATCAACGCGAGCACTACTCCGCCTGCGACAACGCTGGCGACCTGACCGGCAGCGTTCGCTCCCATTGCGTGCATTAAGAGAAAGTTCTCAAAATCTTCTTCATTGGCGATCTTCTGCACCACGCGCGCTGCCATCGGAAAGGCGCTGATGCCGGCAGCGCCGATGATTGGGTTGAAGCGCCCGCGACTGATCAGGTTGAGCAATTTGCCAAACAAGAGACCGGCAGCAATGTCGAGGACAAAGGCGAAGATGCCCAGCAGCAGGATGGCGAGGGTGGCCGGTTGCAGAAAGCGTGTTCCTTCCATCGTTGAGCCGATGGCCAGCCCCAGAAAGAGCGTGACGATGTTCGCCAGTTCGCGCGATGAGGTATTGGTCAGTCGCTCCACCACCTTCGACTCGCGCATCAGGTTGCCGAGCATGAGCATCCCGATCAGCGGAATGGCAAACGGCACCAGCGTTCCCACTACGATCGTGGTCACAATTGGGAAGAGAATGCGAGTGCGCTGGCTGATTGGCCGGTTGACATATTCCATCCGAATGCGGCGCTCTGCGGGTGTGGTGAGCGCGCGGATGACCGGCGGCATAATCACCGGCACCAGCGACATGTAGCTATAGGCAGCCACGGTGATCGGCCCCAGCAATTGCGGCGCCAGCAGACCGGAGACGTAGATCGAGGTTGGCCCGTCAATCGCGCCGATGATCCCGATCGAAGCCGCTTCTTCCCGGCTGAAGCCCAGCGCCAGCGCGGCGAGCAGGGTGCCGAAGATGCCGAACTGACCGGCAGCGCCGACCAGGATCATGCGCGGATTGGAGAGCAGCGGCGTGAAATCGGTCAGCGCGCCGATGCCGATGAAGATGATGAGCGGGAAGAGTTCGTTGCCGACCCCGATATTGTAGAGGGTCGTGAGCATGCCATCCTCGCCGAGCAGTGGCGAGAGCGGCAGGTTGGCCAGCAGCGCGCCTGCCCCGATCGGGAGCAACAACAGCGGCTCATAGTCACGCGCGATCGCCAGATAGAAGAGGATTCCGGCCACGGCGATCATGACCAGCGATTGCCAGGTGACAGCGCTCAATCCTTGCAGTAACCGTAGTGCCAGTTCGCTCATTGTTGCCTCGTCGTGCTGACTGATGACACTGCGCAACCGCTACTCGATGCGGGCCAGCGGTTCACCGTGGGCTACACTCTGTCCGCTTTCGACCAGGATCGCGCTAATGGTGCCGTCGCGCGGCGCGCCAATCGTGTTGTTCATCTTCATGGCTTCCAGGATCATCACGGGCTGGCCGCGCTTGACCGCAGTTCCCGGCGTCACCATAATGTTCAGGATGGTTCCCGGCATCGGAGCGCGAATCAGACCGTCGCTGTCAGGAGCGCCGGTTGGCGTCGGCAGGGCAGGCTTAGGCATTGCTGGCGCTGACTCAGGCGCGCGCGGCGCGATGCTCGCCACCTCGCCGCCGGCGGTCATCTGCACCTCAAAATCGCGTCCGTTCAGGCGCACGGCAAAGCGATCGTTGCCTGACTCAGCGATTTCAACCGTGTATGTTGTGCCATTGATCGTCAATTGATACCGGCGCATCGTGTCTCTATCTCCTCCGTTGCCAGCTCTGGTTTTGACGCGCGCGGCCAGCCGTCACCCAGCGGCTGCTCCCAGGCTGATCGTCACTGTTTAGCTGCGCGGGCGCTGCCGCGCGCTGGCGCGCCGCGTTGTGCGCAGTGATAGCGACTGCAATTGCGACGACCTCTTCGTCGCTCAGCGCGGCGGGGTTTGCCGACGCGGTCGGTGCGGCTGGCGACGCTGGCGCGAGGCCTGACGCTGACGGGCGATCAACGTAGGTGAGCAGGTTCAACATCGCCCAGATCAGCGCCAGCACGAAGAAGACCAGCCCCATGCCGATGACCGTCATATTCAGGCCAAACACAAGATCATCCATCGCGACACTCCTCAGACCCGGCTATGACGGATACAATCCGTGCTTGCGCGGCGGATTCTGCTGCACCTTGGTGCGGAGCAGTTCCAGTGCTCCGATCAGGCGCGGGCGCGTTTCCGCCGGTTCGATCACTTCGTCGATCTGGCCGAGATTAGCGGCATGGTATGGATTGAAGAAGCGCCGCCGATAGTCGGCGACGAATTGGGCCATGAGCGCTGCCGGATCGCTGGCTGCGCGCAGCTCATCGCGTTGCAGGATGCGCACCGCTCCTTCGGCGCCCATCACAGCGATCTGCGCCGATGGCCAGGCGAAGTTGAGATCGCAGCGCAGTTGTTTGCTCGACATTGCGACATACGCGCCGCCAATGGCCTTGCGCACAACAACCGAGATTTTCGGCACGGTTGCTTCACTATAGGCGTAAATGATTTTGGCGCCGTGACGAATAACGCCGCCGTACTCCTGTTCGATGCCGGGCAGAAAACCGGGCGTATCGACAAAGGTGATCAGCGGTATGTTGAATGCATCACAGATCCGCACGAAACGAGCGATCTTGTCACTGGCATCGATGTCAAGCGCGCCGGCCATCACTGCGGGCTGGTTTGCCACCACACCGACCGCGTACCCGTCGAGGCGGGCGAAGCCGACGACCGCATTTTGGGCGAAGAGCGGTTGAATTTCGAGGAAACTGTTGCGGTCAAACACCAGATCGATCAGCGTATGCACGTCGTAACCGAGCCGTTCATCGGCTGGAACCAGCGCATTCAACGCGCTTTCCTGACGATCAACCGGATCGGCAGCGGCGATTCGTGGCGGGTCTTCGTTGTTGTTCTGCGGCAGAAAACTGAGCAGATGCCTGATCAGCGCAATCACTGCCCGATCATCAGGCGCGGAAAGATGCACCACGCCGCTGCGCGTGCTGTGCGCCGCTGCGCCGCCCAGCTCCTGCGCGGTGACATCGCGGCCAGAGACTGCTTTAATCACGTCGGGGCCGGTCAGAAACATGTAGCCGGTGGACTCAGCCATGATCACAAAGTCGGTCAGCGCCGGCGAATAGACAGCGCCACCGGCGCATGGGCCGAGAATCGCCGAGATCTGAGGGATCACGCCGGAGGCGAGCACATTGCGCACGAAAACTTCACCATACGCCGCCAGCGATTGCACCCCCTCCTGAATCCGGGCGCCGCCCGAGTCATTGAGGCCAATCAGCGGGATCCCGCTCTCAAGCGCCAGGTCTTGCAGCCGACAGATTTTGTTGGCCTGCACCGCCGAGAACGATCCGCCCATCACCGTAAAATCTTGCGCGAAGACCGCTACCCGCCGCCCGTCGATCTTCCCGAAACCGGTCACTGTGCCATCGCCGGGAATGCGCTGGTCTTCTGCGACGTTCATGCTGGTAGCCAGCGCGCCAATCTCCTGAAATGAACCGGGGTCGAGCAGCAGATCGAGTCGTTCACGCGCCGTCAGCTTCCCGCGCGCATGTTGTTGGGCGATGCGCTCTGCGCCGCCTCCCTGCCGCGCCTGCGCGCGCAATTTGCGCAGCGTTTCCAGTTGTTCGTCGGGGGTTTCCACTGCCGCACCTCGTTGCCAGACTGAAGCCAATCGCCAGTATATAGGAGCGCAGGCTATCTGTCAGGAAAAGAAACGCTACTTCACGCAAATGTTTGGTGAAGAATGGTTATCTGCTCAACGAGTAATACCGACTCTAGATAGATTGTCACGTATCGGGCAGCCACGCACACGCTGTTTCAGTGCGCAGGATGCGGCGGGAGTAATGCGGATAGCGGTTACTGTGGCAAACCTATCGCATACCGAACGTTGGTATGACCTGGATGGCAGCGGCGCGGCTATCTCCTGCTCAGGCGGGAGGATGGCGCGGAAATGCGGGAAGCGCCGCGCGCTCGCGCCTTGATCCGAACGGGAGACAGCTTGTCATGTATCGGGCAGCCGCGCACACCCTGCCTCAGTAAGAACGATAAGGCGGAACGTCGGCATGACAGTCTCTGAGGCGCTAGCCGCCACCCCCCATCGATAGGACGAGGGCCATCGCGAGCAGCGCAAAGGCGTTTTGCATGGTGTGGAAGATGACGCCCGGCCAGATCGATCCACTCTGCTCGCGGAGGAAGCCGATGCACAGCCCGGCCACAAATAGCCCTGGAATGAGCAACGGAATGAAGTGGACAACCGCAAAGATGGCGGCGCCAACGACGACGGTGGCAACGCTGCCCAGTTTTCGCCGCAGCAGGTGGTGCAGCACGCCGCGAAAGCAGAGTTCTTCCACCAGCGGCACGATCCCGGCGACCAGTATCAGCAGCGCGATCAGTTCGCCAATACCAAAGGCTTGCCCGCCTGACAGACTCTCGATTTGCGGATTCTCAAACTCGCCGAACAGCAGCACCAGCGTGACATTGGTCAGGAACATTCCCGCCATGCCGAGGATGAAGACGGGCGGCACCAGCGCCAGCGAAACCCAGCCCGGCCATTGCAAACCGAGATCGCGCCAGCCGGCGCGCGGGCCGATCACGAGCAGAATCGCTCCGCCAATGATCAGGTAGAGCAATGTGCCGGCGATGTAGACCGGAGGGCTGATGAAACCGCGCGAGGTGTCCCAGTTCGCCAGCTCTGCTACGATACGGGTTCCCAATACGGTCAGCGCGCCGCCGACCCCCATGACGAGCAGCGCAATACCAAACTCGCGCCACCCCCACCCTGGCGCAAGCGGTGGCTGGGTGTTGGTGGCCGGTGTATTTTCGGTCAGCATGATAGCTTCTCCATTTCATCAATAGTCAGGGTATACGGAAGCAGTCTCCTGCCGCAACCCGGCAGCCGCCGCGCCCATTACCGCGCGCTACCGTTGCAACCAGCCGCGAAGCAGCGCCACCACATTGTTGCCCAGATCGTCAATCGCATAGCCGCCTTCTTGAACGAAGAGCGTTGGCAGATCGAGTTGGGCAATCGCAGCGCCGATCGCCTGGTATGCTGCGGTGGTGAGCGCGAAATCGCCCAGCGGATCGGCTGCGAAGGTGTCGAATCCCGCCGCAACAACCAGATAGCGCGGGCCGTAGTCGACGATGATTTGCAGCGCCTGCTCAAGCGCTTTCAGATAGCCGGCATCGTCAATCCCGGCTGGCAAGGGCAGATTCACGTTGTAGCCTTCACCTGCTCCGGCGCCGCGCTCATCGGCATAGCCGAGGTAGTACGGGTACTCACGCGCCGGGTCAGCGTGGAGCGAGATGGTTAAAACATCACTTCGTTCGTAAAAGATGCTCTGGGTGCCATTCCCGTGATGGTAATCGATATCGAGCACGGCCACGGCTGGCGCGCGCAGCGACCAGGTGGTGGTAGCGCTCGCGCTGCTGCGCGCCAGCCGATCTGCGGCCAGCGCCGCATTGTTGAGATAGCAGTATCCTCCGGCCATCGCCGCCGCTGCGTGATGACCGGGTGGCCGACAGAGCGCATACCCGCCCCGTTCGCCCTGCACAAGCGCCTCGGCCCCCGCCAGCGCCGCGCCCGCTGCCGAGCGCGCTGCGCTGAAGGTGCCGGCAACAATTGGCGCGCTCAGGTCAAAGGTGTAGCTTCCAGCAGCCGCCTGTGGACAATCGCGCCGTAAGCGGAGACCGGGCAACGGCCACGCCGATGGGAAGACCGGCTCGTTCAATCCGGCAGCTCGCCAGCGGTCATGCGCATTGGCGAGATAGTCGAGATAATCGGGGGCATGCACGGCAGCCAGATCGGCAATCGTTGCCGATGGCGCGGCAACATGATCGGCAAATCCCGCCCTGGTCAGCGCAGCGAGAATGATCTCGACCCGACGCGGCATCTCGAAATAGGGCGTCGGTTTGCCGTCAAGCAGCTCAAATGGCGGGTTGTGCAAAGCATGTTCAGCGCTTAGAAAGATCTTCATACTTCCATTGTACCCGGTCTTGCCTGCATCTGCGAGTGGTTGCGCTGCCCCTGAACACTGAATCCCGACTTCTGCTATACTGGCGCCGCGGTCAAGAACATTCGCCGGAGGGCCTACGCCGTATGAAAATCTACAAAGCCCGCGCCCCAATGCGAATCGGCTTTTTTGGCGGCGGCACTGATGTCAGCCCTTATGCCGAAGAGCATGGCGGGAAAGTGCTCAACTGTACGATCAACCTCTACGTGCGTTGTATGCTGACGCCCAGCAACACGCCCGGCATTCTGATCCGATCGCTCGATCTCCAGGAAGTGAGTCGCCGGGTGAGCGATCGGGAATGGGATGGCAAACTCTCGTTGCCCCAGGCAGTGCTCGATGCCTTGCCGCAACTGCGCCCTACCACTGCCGGCTACAAGATTACCATGTTCAGCGACGCCCCCCCCGGTTCCGGCCTCGGTTCCTCGTCGGCGCTGGTTGTCAGCATGCTCAAACTGCTCTACGCCGTGGCCGGCCAGAATGCCGATCCCCATCAACTGGCCGAGCTGGCCTATCGGATCGAGCGGGTTGATCTCGGCATTCCCGGCGGTCGGCAGGATCAGTATTCAGCCGTGTTCGGCGGGATGTGTGTCTACCATTTTGGTCGTGATCGAGTCATCGTTGAGCCGGTGCTCAGCGATCCAACAGCGCTGCTCGAACTGGAGAGCTGTCTGATCCTCGGCTACATCGGTGATCGCCAGTTGCTGACCCGTCATCTCATGACCGATCAGGTGCAGCGGCTGGTCAAAGGCGATACGCTTCGTCTGCATCACGAAACCAAGGCGTTCGTTGATACGGCGACCCGCCTCTTGCGCGAGCAGCGGATCGCCGATTTTGGCCGGTTATTGCACGATGCCTGGGAAGTGAAAAAAGCCTTCTCGCCGCATATTGCTCCGCCAATTGTTGATGAAGTCTACGAACTGGCGCGCAAGCACGGCGCGTGGGGCGGCAAGATCTCCGGCGCCGGCGGCGGCGGGTTTATGGTCTTTGCCTGTCCCTTCGATCGGCGGCTGGCCATCGAGCGCGCCCTGACCGAAGCGGGCGTGGTTGTGCGTCCCTTCTCATTCGTGACCCACGGTGTGCAATCGTGGGTGGTGGAAGAGCCTGATCCGACAGGTTGATGGGCGTTCACGAAATGTTCGTGCTGTCGGCAATCGGGGGAAGCCGCGCATTCGTAAACAGGCGATCAAGGCCCAAAGGTGGCGCTGATGGGTTGCGCATTCCTTGCATCTTGCTGTGAGCAAGCGCACAGCGAAGGGATAAAGGGATAGAACAGCAGTGGGTACAGCGAGCGAGACGACCGCGCATTGGTCGCCTCGCTGCTGGCGCTCATTGCAACACAGATTGCGCAACTCGTATCAATAGCGAATAATCGCCGCAATGCGCTGGTGCGCTGTGAGTGAGTCGTTTGGCACAAAGACGACACGCCCGCCTCGATTGATCACCGTGGCGATGACCTCATCAACCGCGTCGTCGAGCGCATCAGGCGTGGTCGGTTCGTCGATCAGGGTCAGGCGCAGACCACTCTCATCAACCAGGGCCGGCTGATGGTAGTCTTCCTCAACCAGCAAGGTGGCGACGCGTCCTTCCGCGGCAAACCGCCAGACTTCACCCAACGTTGAAACATAGCGCTGCCCGCCGACCGCGACCTCGAGTTCGCGCAACACCTGCTCGCGCTGATGTTGCAGGTTGGCTTCGACCAGCGGCCAGATCAGACGACCCAGATCATGGGCGGGGGTGGAGTCATGGCTGCCGGTGAGTGTAGCGATGATCGCGCTGCTGTGTTTGCTGACTTCGCGGAAGAAGGAGAGATAGCGGTCCACGCCGATCAGGGCCAGGGGCAGCGGATCTCCGGCCATGAAGGGCGCGAAGGCCTCGTCAACCTGGCGGAAAAACTTGCGGTGATGTTCATCTCGATACGCCGATTGGTTGATCGCCGGATCGTTGGGAATGCCGCGCAGGCCGCCTGGCCCCATGTGAGTCAGCGGGAAGCCGCCCGTCTGAATCTCTTGCAGCGTCTCGCGCGCGCCTTCAAACAGGCGCGTCGGCTTCTCGCTCAGCGCCAGCACCCAGTAGCGCGGTGTCCGGTTGAGGGCGTATACCAGATCGCGGGTAAAGAAGGTTTCATCAACGACCACACGCTCCTTCAGTGGGAAGGGCATCATGAAAAACCGCGCCGTGTCCTGGCTGACGAAGATGGCCAGACCATCAAGCGTGTAGCGGTAGTCGATATCGCTAACCAGCTCCTCTAATCGACGCAAGATTGGTTCAACCGCCCGTTTGCCATACGTTTCGGTTAAGCGGTTAGCGGCGGCAGTTACCAGATTTTTCACCCGGATCGGATCCTGCTTGTTATCGGGTGAGGTGCGGTGCGTAGGCAGCGTGATGGTCAGCGAAGGTGTACTGCGGAGCGATTGGAGCAATTTCAGATCATTGATGTTCATGCATGTCACCTCTTTGTGCATTCGCGGAAGACTCCCGCAGCGCCTTCTTCCACTCCCTGGCAGTGGAACCCCGCACAGGAAGCATACCACATGCTGCGCTTACACGAACCGCGCAAAGACCTGATTGCCCAGCATCCGTCCGCGCGGGGTCAGCCGCACTCGCCCTGCATGCTCGTCAATCAGCCCCTGTCGTTTCAGGTCGGTCAGCTCAAGTGCATACATTGTCGGCAACTCGCGCCCAACGCGCGCCGCGAAGTGGGCATAACTGACGCCAATGTCGAGGCGCAGCCCCATCAACATCGTTTCCGCGGCCAGATCGCGTTCGCTGAGCTGGATCGTCTCCGCGACCGGGAGGCGCCCGGCCTGCACTGCGGCGATGTAGTCGTCGATCGGGCGCAGATTGGCGTACCGTCGGGGAAAAACGTGACCGTGCGCGCCTGCTCCGGCAGCCAGATAGTCGCTGTTCAACCAGTAGGCAAGGTTATGCTGGCAGGCCAGCGCTGGCGGCGCATCAGGTCGATCACCTGCCGAAGGCCGCACCCAGTTCGAGATTTCGTAGTGGCGATACCCGGCGCTGCCCAACAGCTCCATCGCCAGTTCGTACATCGCCCCGGTGACATCATCATCAGGCACCTGCAACCGTCCGCCCGTCACCTGCGCATACAGCGGTGTACTCTCTTCGAGGATGAGTGAGTAGAGCGCCAGATGATCGACATCCCAGCGTATCACTTCAGCCAGAGTCATGCGCCACTGCGCCAGATCCTGACCAGGCAGGCCAAAGATGAAGTCCAGGTTGATCGAATCGAAGCCGACCTGACGGGCATCCTCGTAACTGGCTCGCGCTTCGGCAGCGGTGTGGATGCGCCCCAGCATGCGCAGCGTTGGATCGTGCAGGCTCTGCACGCCCATGCTGAGCCGGTTGACGCCAACGGCGCGCAGATCGCGCAGGTAGGCGCGGTTGAGCACTGTGCCGGGATTGGCTTCGAGCGAAACCTCGGCCTGATCGAGCGGCACGAGGTCGGCGGCGGCTTGCAGGATGCGCTCGATCTGCGCTGCGCTGAGCATACTCGGCGTTCCGCCGCCAAAAAAGATGCTGGGTCGGAGCGCTGCTGCCTCGACTGATGTCGGCAACGGCGGCAGCAATTCCCGCAGCATCGTCAGCTCGCGGCGCAGCGCATCAACATACGCGTCAATCCGATGCTCCATGTTGGCGTAGGTGTTGAAGTCGCAGTACGAGCAGCGGCGATGACAGAAGGGAATGTGAACATACAGATGACGCATGGGTTATCCGATCAAAATTTGCTCTTCCGGGTACGTTACCTGTTGCGGCGCTGCGCTCTGGCGGGCAATGGCAGTAATAATCGTGAGCGCGCCCAATCTTCCCCAGAACATCACCGCAATGATGATCAACTGACCGAAGGTGTTGAGTTCCGCCGTGAATCCCAGGCTTAATCCGCAGGTGGCAAAGGCCGAAACAACCTCGAAGACGGCGCGATCGAGGGTTGTGTTGTGGGTGGCAACGATCAACCACGATGCCAGCAAAACGACAAACAGCGAGATGGTCAGCACTGCGGCGGCTTTTCGCACCATGCCGGTAGCGAGGCTGCGTCCGCCGAATTGCGCGGTTGGCAGGCCGCGCGCATAGCTCCAGAGCGAGATCGAGAGCACGGCGAAGGTGCCGGTCGTGATCCCGCCGCCCATCGAGGCGGGGGCGCAGCCGATGAACATCAGCGCGATCAGGAGCAACTGACTCGCTGGCGTCAATTCCTCGAACCGGGCAATGCTCCAGAAGCCAGCCGTGCGCGCCGAGATCGACTGAAACACGGTCACGATGATCTGGCGGTCGAGCGGGTCGCCGTGGAGGGTGCCGTCAGCATCGAAGCCTTCGCCTAGCCAGAGGCCCAGCGCGCCGGCGCCGACCAGAAAACTAACCACGAGCAACGTGATCCGGGTGTGCAACGAGAGTTTATATTCGCGTGGATAGTTGATCAGGTCGGCAACCACCGGAATCCCCAGCCCGCCTAAGAAGATCAGGCTGCCCATAATGAACAGCGTGATGCTATCGCGCGGGATACCGCCATCGAAACCGGGTGTGCCGGTGAAGAGATCAAATCCGGCGTTGCAAAAGGCCGATACCGCGTGGAAGAGGGCGAAGAAGAAGGCTTGCGCTTCGCCCAGGCGCGGATCGGTGCGCCAGTGCAGGTAGAGCATGATCGCGCCGATGGCCTCAATTGCCAGCACCGTGATCAGCACGCGCCGAGCCAGCGTCACGATTGCCGCTGGCGAGAGCAGGCCGAGCGAGTCGCTCAGCGCAATCCGATCGGTAAAGCTGATCCGCCGTCCGAGCAGCCGAAAGATAATGACCGCCACCACCATAAAGCCCACGCCGCCCACCTGAATCAGCAGCATGAGCAAGATCTGACCGGCCAGCGAGAGATCCTGCACCGGAGTAATGATCGATAATCCGGTCACGCTCAGGGCCGAGGTCGCGGTGAAGAAGGCTTCCATAAACGTCAACGGGCGGGTGCTGCTGATCGGCAACAGCATCAAACCGGTGCCAATGACGACGAGCAGCGCTAATCCGCCAACCAGACGGAGCGGCGGGGGGATGGGGCGGCGTCGCAATCGGTCGATGCTACGCCGGGTAAGTAGTGCAGTCATGATGATAAATCGCAGAACGTGCTAATGCTTGCGTCAGCGCCAATGATCAGGATCCGATCATCACGGCTGAAAACATATTCTGGCGGCGGAGTGACAATCATCTTGCCGTTGTGTTTAACCGCCAGCACATTGATCCCATAGCGGCGACGCAGGCCGCTCTGCATGAGAGTCTGGCCAACCAGCGCGGGCGGGACACGCACTTCGGCGACGCTGAATCCAGAACCGAGATTGAGGTGTTCGAGCACGTGCGGTTCCGAGAGCTGCCAGGCGAGACGCGCGCCCGCTTCGTGTTCCGGCAGCACAACCATGTCGGCGCCGACTTTGCTCAAGATGTACTTTTGGCGCTCATTGAGCGCCTTGCAGACCACCCGTTTCACGCCCAGACTCTTGAGCGCTACCGTGGTCATCAGATTGGACTCGAATTGCGAACCGATCGCCACCACTACCGTGTCGAAGGAGGTGATGTCAACCGCGCGTAGCGCCTCTTCATTGCTCGAATCGAGCGCTACTACCTGCGTCATGTGTTCGGCCAGTTGCTGCACGATGGTAGGGTCGCGATCGATGCCAAGCACCGTATGGCCGCGCTCGATCAGATTGAGCGCCACGCTGCGCCCGAAGCGACCAAGGCCAATCACCGCAAATTCAAGCCGACTCGGCTTGCGCGCCATGAAACACTCCCTATTGTCGTATGGTTGTTTCGTCAGCCACAATCTGGCTGTCGCTGGTATTGTACCGCTTTTGGGGAAAAAGACGATCGCTTGCATCGATTGCGCATGATGGGCGAGGGCTGTCTACCGCCTGATAGCTCGCTTGACGATGCGCCTGCAGGACGGGGGTGAAAGCTATCGATCGTTCTGCCATGATCCATCGCTGTCTACCTTGCCAGCCGAGAATATGAAGCGCCAACTGATGCTGAGCATAAGGATGACGAGGAGAAGCAGGGGCGAATCATTGCAACACGGTGATAGAGGCGGCCACGCAATCAGCGCACGCTGGCGGCGCGGGCCAGATCACGCCCCTGATCGGTCAGGGTCAGCAGCCCATTCTGTTGCCGCACCAGCCCGCGCTGCTCGGCCTGGCGCACAATCGCGCTGGCAAACGCCGCCGGCCAGCGCAGCTCATCAACCAGATGCGCCGGATGGCATTCGATACTGGCCTCGCTGCTGCCTTCGTGATTGAGCAGGTGCAGAGTGAGCATCTGTAACGCGAATTGCTCGCGTTGAGCGCGCTGGCGCAACGCCTGCGCGAGCAGACCGCGCTGCGGCGCAACCAGTAACACCAATCCAAAGCCTGCTCCCGCCATCGTTGTCATTGCGCCGGCAATTGACACATCGAGCAGCCGCGCGACCCAGTAGCCGCTGATTGCTGTGATTCCTGCCCAGATCGCGCTGATCGCGATCATCCAGCTCAGCCGGTTGGTGAGCAGATAGGCAGTTGCCGGCGGCGCGACCATCAAGGCGATCACCAGAATTGATCCAACAGCATCAAAGGCCGTCACTGCGGTCAATGAGACGCTGGCAGTCAGGCCATAGTGAATCAAGACGGGCGAGAAACCAAGGGTGGCAGCCAGTCCCGGATCAAACGTCGCCAGCTTGATCTCTTTGTAAAAGAGCGTCAGCAACAGCAGATTGGCGGCCAGCGTTAGGCTGCCGGTCACCAGCGCGCGCGGCAGATCCAGCCCGAAAACCATCATCCGGTCGAACGGCGCAAAGGCCAGTTCACCGAGCAAGACACTGTCGGTATCGAGGTGAACGTTGTCGGCGAAGCGCGCGATCAGCAATACCGCCAGACTAAACAGGGCCGGGAAGACCAGCCCAATCGCCGCGTCTTCGCGCACCAGTCCGCTGCCGCTGATCAGCTCAACCAGCCAGACCGTGATCACCCCGGTCGCGACCGCGCCTAAAAAGAGCAATGGCGAATCGAGGCGACTGCTGATCAGGTAGCCCACGACGATGCCGAGCAGCGCGGTATGGCTGATCGCATCGCTTAACATGGCCATCCGGCGCAACACAAGCAACACGCCGGGCAGGGCGCAGGCGACCGCCATAATGACCGCAATCAGTTGCACTTCCATCTGGGGCGACATACCCACACCTCACTCAACCGTGATCAGCGCCTGACGACGGCGCAGCCTGCGCCAGATCAATCCGCGTTCGGGCGCTATCAGCAGTGAAACCAGTGTCAATCCGCTCATCGTGAGCACGATCACCGGCCCGGTGGCCAGCCCGCCGCCCAGCGTGCTGAGCAACGAACCGGCAAATGCCGCCAGCGCGCCGAAGCATGCTGCCAGTATCACCATCGTCTCCAGCCGGTTTGTCCATTGGCGGGCCGCAACTGCTGGCGCGATCAGCATTGTGCTCATCAGCACAACGCCAACCGTTTGCAGCCCGATCACAATCGCTGCCGTTAGAACAACGATCAGCAAAATCTCGATGTTCCGTACCGGCATGCCCAAACTGCGAGCAAAGTCAGGATCGAAGCTGACCAGTTTGACCTGCGGCCAAAAGATGATGACCAGCGCGAGCGCCGGCGCGCCGATAGCCAGCATTACCCACAGATCGCGTTCGATCAGCGCTGCCGCCTGGCCGAAGAGGAAGCTTTTCAGTCCGGCCTGGGCTGCGGTTGGCTGCCGCTGGATATACGAAAGCAACACGAGGCCGAAGCCGAAAAAGACAGCCAGTATGAGCGCCATCACCGTGTCGTCTTTGAGGCGGGTTACCCGCGTGACGATCAGGAGCCAGATCGCGGCCAGCAGCGCTGCCAGCGCCGCTCCTGCCAGCAGCGTGAGCATGTCGCGCTGACCGGTGATGAGAAACGCCAGCGCAATGCCGGGCAGCGCCGCATGCGACATCGCATCGCCGAGCAAGGCCTGGCGGCGCAGCACAGCGAAGCATCCCAGCAGGCCGCTGATCGCGCCGAGCAGCATTGAGCCGAGCGTGACGTTGCGCAGGGTGTAGTCGGTTAACCACTCCATCGACTGTGTCCTTCAGCGTGTGAGCGGCAGATCAATCGCCTGGCGCCGGCGCAGAACTGGGATGCGCCGCCGGCAGCGAGCCGAGCAACGCCAGCCGTCCGCCATACGTTGCCCGCAGGTTGGCTTCGGTGAAGACCTCGCGCACCGGCCCCGCAGCGATGCGCCGCACATTGATCAGGGCAACGTGATCGAAATATTCGGGAACTGTCTGGAGGTCGTGATGCACCACGACAACCGTCTTGCCGGCGGCGCGCAGATCGCGCAAGATGTTGATGATCGCGCGCTCGGTGACGGCATCGACCCCCTGGAATGGTTCATCCATGAAATAGACTTCGGCCTGCTGCGCCAGCGCGCGGGCCAGAAAGACCCGTTGCTGCTGACCGCCAGAAAGCTGGCCGATCTGGCGCTGCGCGAACTCAGTCATCTGCACCTGCTCGAGCGCGGCCAGCGCTGCCTCGCGTTCGGCCCGCCCCGGTCGGCGCAGCCATCCCAGATGACCGTACCGCCCCATCAAGACCACATCGAGCACGGTTGTAGGGAAATCCCAGTCGACGCTGCTGCGCTGCGGCACGTAGGCAACCAATCGCCGCTGTTCCTCGTAAGGCCGACCGAGGATTGATACTCGCCCGGCGGCAGGTTTCACCAGACCGAGCGTCGCCTTCAGCAACGTCGTCTTGCCGGCGCCATTTGGGCCAACGATTGCCATCAGCGCACCCTGCGGGACGCGCAGATCGATATCCCAGAGCACTGGCTTGTCGTGGTACGCTACTGTCAAATCCTCAATCGCCACTGCGGGTTGCATAAGCATGCCTCTCATTTCGCGTGTCGTGAGACCGTTATTCCAATCTGCCTTGCTGTGTCTGCGCCTCACGGCGAGGCGTCAGGCATGAGCGCTGCGATGATCGTCTCCATGTTGTGGCGCAGCATCCCAACGTATGTTCCGGCAGGCTCATCAGGTTCGCCCAGCGAATCGGAAAAGAGCTCGCCCCCTATGCGCACTTCGTGACCGGCAGCCTGCGCTGCGCGTTGCACGGCTTCGATAGTGCGCGGCGAGACGCTCGTCTCGACAAAGATGGCCGGAATGCGTTCGCCGATGACCAGTTCGGTCAGCGCGCGAATGTCGGTCGTTGTCGCTTCCGTGGCCGTGCTGATACCCTGGATACCTTCAACGCGAAAGCCGTAGGCGCGGCCAAAATATTGAAACGCATCGTGAGCGGTGACCAGGATGCGCCGCTCTGGCGGAATCTGGCTGACCAGCTCGCGCAGCTCGCGATCGAGCAACTGCAATTCGATCAGATAACGCTCGCTTCGCTGCCGATATGCCTCGGCGCCGTCGGGATCAACCGCGATCAGCGCGTCACGCGCTGCCAGCACCGCGTAGCGCCAGAGGTTCGGATCATGCCAGACATGGGGGTCGTAGACCTTATCTCCTTCTTCCCAGCGCAGCAGCAGCTCGACAGGCACTGCTTCGGCGACTGCTACGACGCGCATTCGATCGCGCTGGTGAAGAGATTGGAAGACGCGGCTCAAGCCGGCTTCGAGATGCAGGCCGTTGTAAAGAATCAGATCGGCTTCCTGCAACGCGAACAGATCGCTCTCGGTCGCTACATACGTGTGCGGATCGATGCCGGGGCCGAACAGAACGCGCAATGCGACCCTGTCGTCGGCCAGCGCCTTGACTATGTCGCCGATTTGACCGGTGGTTACCACCACCCGTACCCGTTGATCGGCCACAGGCGCAGCGCACCCGGCAAGCGCGACGACCAGAGCAAGCGCAATCAAATTATGTGGGAGCTGTAGTTTCATTTCTTTCATGGCAAAAAATATTTTTAGTCTTAGCTAAAATAGCATGAACTGGATTGCTTGTCAAGAGGTGACGCGCCAGGTGCGATCTTTGCGCCTTCACGCGTTTGTGGTGCGATCGTCCCGCGAATTGCTCATCGTCGCGCGCGTGTTCCACTGGTTGCTGACGGATAAGAATATCAGGTTGAATGCTCATCGCGCATCTGCTATAATCGGAGCTGGAAATGGCGGATGTCAACCACGCTGTTGGCTCAGGATGCCATTGCTCTGGTATCATCCGAGGAGGATGTCCCGCATGGTTCGCTCATTATCACGAGCCGCGTCGCTCTTACTCTTGTTGTTAGCCAGTCTGCTCACGCTGGCAACGTGCGCTGGCCGTAGCTCGATGCTCAATACACCACTGTACGTGCAGCAATTGACGGCTGAGCCGTCAGGCTATGCCGGTCGGGAGGTGACGGTTGACGGCGCGTATGTCTGGCGACCGGGCGATCCGTCGCTTTCGGTGCTGGCCGTTGGTGTGAGCACGCTCGATAACGGTCTCGATGCGCAACCGATTGGCGAACCGATCTGGCTGGAAGGCTTTCCGGCTGAAGTGACCGAACATCTCCATCGGCCCGGCGACTCGGTGTACGGCTTTGTGCGTGTGCGCGGCCAGTTCGAGGCAGATGGCAATTACGGCCCTGGCGGCGCTTATCGCTTCCGGCTGGTGGTCACTACGGCTGAGCCGATCGAGCGTATCCGGCGCGTCGAGCAGCGCCTGACCGATCGCCCGCTGGGCGACGGCAAGGTGTCGTTCTTTGAGCTGTTACGCAATCCGCAGCAGTATCAAGGGCAGCGTATCACCACGCAGGCGTACTATTTCTGGAACTCTGTCACTTACGTGTTAGCTGAGGGCATCTCAACCGAAGAGGATGGCTCAAGCCCGCAACCGGTCGGCGGTGCGATCTGGGTTGAACTGTTTCCGCCTGATCAGTCAGCGCTGCTCACGGTCGGGCCAAATAACAGTTTTGTCTGGGGCCTGGTCGAAGTGACCGGCACCTTCCAGACCGGCGGTGGCTTTGGCCGCGATGGCGCCTATCAGAGCATCTTTTTCGTTGAGTCGGCGCGCCCGCTTTCCCAATGAAGGTCTGAGTAGTGGGGCAGCAGGGATGTACTATTTCATCGAGCCGATGCGCGAAGATGACATCCCGGCCGTCCAGCAGATTGAACGGCAAAGCCACATGACACCGTGGTCAGCAATGACGTACCGGCGCGAGATTCGCAACCACGAGTCGTGCCGGTATGTCGTAGCGCGCGCCGATACCCAACTACCCAACGGTTCGTCACCTGCTCCTGCTTATCCGTTACTGGTGCGGATGTTGCAACGCCTGGGCCTGATCGATCCGGATCAGGCGTCATCGCTGCCGATTGTTGGTTACGGCGGGATCTGGCTGAACGACACCAGTGGTCATATCACTACCATTGCGGTCGCGCCCGCACATCGGCGGCGCGGTGTTGGCGAATTGATCCTCAATGCACTCATCGACGGTGCCTATGAACTTAATGCCCAATACCTCTCGCTGGAAGTGCGGGTCAGCAATCTGACTGCGCAGCGCCTCTACCTGAAGTATGGCTTTCGCCCTGTGGGGCAATGCGCCAATTACTACCTTGACAATCAGGAAGATGCGCTGGTGATGTGGACGGATCCGATCACCACCAGCGGCTTCAAAGAGCGGCTGCGCGAGCTGCGTCGCCAGCTCCACGAGCGACTGCGGCAGCAGGCCAATCAAGAGGTGGCCGGCAGGCCCAGCAATGGTCCCAGGGTGGGGTAGAGCGGGCTTTGACGCAGCTCGCTGACCCGGTAGCGCCCCTGATAGACCGCTTCGGCCAGCTCGCGGTGCAGATTTGCCAGCCGCTCGCGCCCCTGCACCCGATCGCGAAAGGCGGCGTGGCGCAAGAGCAATGCCGCTTCGTTGCGCGGGGCGAGTTTGCCGGCAAAGAGCTGGTGCGGAGCGCGCGGCGCCAGACCAAGCTCGTCGCAGCGCAACAGGATTTCGCGGTCGCGATCGAGTCGGTAGATCGGGGAAACGGTCGCCTGATCGCGGTAGATGTCGCGGTAGTAGCGGGGCGGGTACGAACCGAATTGGGCCAGGATCAGATTGATTCGGTGGCGGTGACGCTCATTGGGGATGTGCAGATAATCCCACACGACGAAATCGGCCCCCGCGTTCGCGCAGGCATGCAAGACCCGCCGCAGATTGAGATTGCTGTCGTTCACGTAAGGCATAATCGGCACGAGCGCGATCCCTACCGGAATCCCGGCCCGTTTCAATTCCGTCACCAGCTCCAGCCGCAGTTGCGGTGAGGGCGCTCGCCCTTCCAGGCGCACCGCCAGGTGCTGATCGAGGGTCAGGATGCTCGTCACCACCGCTGCCAGACTCTGCTCGTTGATCTTCTGCAATAATGCCCGATCTTCCAGGATCAACGGACTTTTCGTCATGATCAGGCAGGGCTGTCCCCGCTCGGCAAACAGTTGCAAGACCTGGCGAGTAATACGGTAGGTCTGCTCGGCAGGCTGATACGGATCGCTGAGCGCGGTGATTGCGATCAGATCGCCGCGATCGATGGTTGGCAAAACTGCCGCCAATCGCTCTGGCAGATCGACCGGGATGGCAATCGTCTCGTTCAGTGGCCGCTCACTGTACACCCAGCTATCGCAGTAGGGGCACCCTAGCTCGCAGCCGGTGTAGATGCTCATCGTGTAGGCCGAGAGAAAATACTCGTTGATCACAGGCCGCCGCGCGCTGAGCGGCGGCAGAGAGGGCGCAATTTCGCGTTGATAGTAGGCCATGCTTATCCTCGTTGACGGCGCGCGGCTGCCAGCGCCGCTACCAGTTCGGCGTGGATGAGACCATTGGTGGCTACCAGTCGATCATTGCTCAGCGGACGCCACTCCTCGCCGTGCCAGCCGGTGACGGTGGCGCCGGCTTCGAGCGCGATCAAACCGCCCGCCGCAACATCCCACGGCTTCAGTCCCAGCTCCCAGTGTCCATCAGTGCGTCCTGCCGCCACTGCGCACAGATCGAGCGCTGCCGATCCAGGCCGCCGAATGTCTCGCGCCAACATCGCCAGATAGGTCAATTCGGCCAGATTGTTGTCGGGCTGTTCAAAGCGATCGTAGGGCAGACCGCTGCTGAGCAGGCTGCGCGCCAGCGCCGGCGTTTGCGACACGCGCAGTCGGCGACCGTTGAGAAACGCGCCCCGCCCCCGTTCGGCGTAGAACAGCTCGTTGCGCATCGGATCGTAGACTACGCCCAGCAACGGTTCATTATAGGCAAGCAGACCGATCGAAACGCAGAAGATCGGCAAGCCATGCAGGAAATTGAGGGTGCCATCGAGGGGATCGATCACCCACGTGTAGGGTGACGAGAGACTGACGCCGCTGCCCTCTTCGGCAATGATCGCGTGATCGGGATAACGGGCGCGAATGGCGCCGACGATCAGCGCCTCGCTGGCCCGATCAACTTCAGTGACCACATCGGCATGTTGTTTTGGTTCGTAGCGCACTTCGCGTTCGGCGCCGGCCCGAATGATTGCGCCGGCCCGGTAGGCAAGATCGATGGCAAAATCAAGCATCATGGAACTTATGCTACCCTTCCGTTCGTCTTTCAATCACAGCGTTTATTGTAGCAGGGAGACGGTCATGCGCAAACTGGTATGGATTCTGGCAGGAGTGCTGGCGCTGATGACAACCGGCTGTGGCGTCGCAGCAACCGATCGCTCAAACCAACCGGCTGCCACCGCCGAGTCGGGAGTCGTCACTGCTCTTCCCGCCGCTACTGCCGTTTCAATACCGAATCTGGAACCAACGAGGGACAGTATGACAGAACCACAACCGCCCGCCGCAAATGTCCCGGCAGCGCTGGTTGAGACCGCGCGCGCCTTGCTGGCCACGCACCTCAATCAGCCCGCCGACAGCCTTGCCCTGCGCGACGGGCAGGCTCGTGACTGGCCCGATCCCAGCCTGGGATGCCCGCAACCCGGCATGATGTATCCGCAGGTGATTGTGCCGGGGTTCCAGTTGGTGTTTCAAGGGACTGACGGGGTGTACACCGTCAATATCGGTGGTCGGCGCGCCATCATGTGCGTCGCTGGTCGCGCTGTTGAGCTGGGCGCAGTCGAGGACATTGTGCGGTCGCAGTAATCGCTCGTAGGGCAAGAGGGTGAAGCGCTGCTCGCTTCACGGATCGGGGCGCAGCGAGACTGCGCCCCTTTAGTCTCTTTCATACCAACTTTAGGTGTCCAATCATCTTCAGATCAGCGCGCGGCGCTTCCCGCGCGCCCGTGCCATCCTGCT
>FWPU01000254.1_pt1 | contig 21085 bp, 23 predicted proteins | sample 2228361 | NCBI WGS metagenome assembly FWPU01 (sample SAMEA103939777, study PRJEB20133) | metagenome
GTTGAGCGCGCTCTGCCCCGGTTTGAAAGCCAAAGATGAATTCATCTACGGTTGGAATTGGCATTCTCAATTTGAAATGGAAGGAAACTGCTTTACTTACAACCACAGTATATACGTGAAATAACTTCACGGCAAGTTCATCGGGTAATAACAAATCCTCCCGCAAGTGATCAATTCTGCGGGAGGATTTGTTGAGGCTTTCTGAATCGGTCTTCGTTTCTCTTACGCAACCGGCTGGGGTATCATCCCTTCCAGGAGAATCTCCAATGCCATGGTGTGGCTGCATCGGTTGCGCGTTTGAAAGAAGTCGCAATCACATTGCCATGTCCCATCTTGAAATTGGATGCGATGTGTGTTGTTCTCTCCCTGAAAAACCACCGTGAGCGACTCGATGCAGATGCGATCGCGCTGTTCAGCATAGCGCTTCGCCTTTTCGATCTTGCCGATCATCCCATAATCCATCCTTGGTCTCCTTCCAGGTGAAAGAATAAAAAGCACGCGTTGAGGGGCGCGTGCTTACAGATACCCGAAATATCGGCTGTTCTCTCTCATGCGGAGATTTCCTCCATCATGATTTCGATCATGTTTGCAGTATAAACGAACTCGGATGGAAAGTCAACGATGAAGAGGAAAATTTTAAGAATGCTTTTTCCCTTTCAGTTCATCTTTCAAGATAAGGCTGAGCACAACACTGACCAGGCTGGTCACCAGGGCGCCCAGGAAGGCTGCCCAAAAACCATCCACGGTGAAGCCAACGCCAAAATAGGTGCCAACCGCTCCAGCCAGGTAGAACAACACCGTGTTGAGAACCAACGTAAAAAGACCCAGAGTCAGGATGATGAGCGGGCAGGTCAGCAAGGTCAACAACGGACGTAACAAGGCATTGATCAGCCCGAAGATGAGTGCCAGCCACAAGATTGATAGCCAATGGGTGCTTTGCGGGCGAATGCCCGGCACAAGGGCAATGGCTGCATAGAGTGCAATGGCGTTGATTGCCCAACGGATGATGAGACGGCTCATGCTCAAACTCCTTTCACTCAGATGGATGATCGAAGAGGCTCGGGGTGGACGACTGCGTCTTTGCCGAGGTGGCTAATTGGTGTGCTAGGCGAATGGGTTCGGGCAAGCGATAGCCTCTGGTGCAACCCATCACGATGCGTACTGCGGAGGGCAAATCGACGCGATGCCCCACCGAAATATATATGGGGGCGGCATGGGCTTTCACGCGTAACGCCATGCCCAACACCTCGCCCTCGGCGACCAACTCCGCCATGCTACCACCCTCTTCACCCAACGGACGGTGCCTGCCCACCAGGATGGACTTGGCGCAACCGATGGTCGGCATGTCCAACAACACTCCCAGGTGGCTGGCAATGCCAAAGCGCCGTGGATGAGCCAACCCTTGACCATCTACAATGAATACGTCTGGCAGATGGTTAAGTCGCGCTATGGCTGCCAGGATGGCGGGCGCCTCACGGAAAGAGAGCAACCCAGGGATGTAGGGGAAGGTTAAGGGCAAATCTGCCACGGCTGACTCGAGGGGGCGTTGGGTATCATAGTCCAGGATGATCACTGCGCCCCATGCCCTTTCACCATCGAAGGAAACATCTACGCCCCCCACACGGCGCAATCCACTTTCGGGCAAGGCTTGAATCACGACATGCTGACGTAGTCGTTGCTGTACCTGCACTGCCTCTTCGGGCGAGAGATCCCAGGCATGTGCGTTATGTAATGGTAGGTTCATTCACCTTGTTTCAATAAAAAAATGCTATCTCAACCTCATCTCCATCCAGATGAGGGTTTGTCGAGGATGAAAATCACACTCACGTAGGGCTTGGACACCGCGTTCTGCCGGATAGTCCAACACCAGGCGTCTCCCTTCTCTGAATTGGGTGCGGGCATGAGGTAGCAGGATTGAAATGGTCTTCTCCTCGTTTTCTGGGGAGGTTGCCAGCCAAAGGTTTTCGGTGGATGAGGAGAGCGGAAGCCAGGTTAGCACACCGAGGAGGCAATCCCCATGCACTGCCGCCCAATGCTTCACTGGGCTGCCTCGCAAGAGACGATGGATCAGCCCATAGGCGCCTGGTCGTAACATGGCAAAGTTGAAGGGCAATTGCCACGTAATTTCCGGAGGATAGGTCTCTCTCAACCATCTATCCTGCTGCAACCAGTGGTTGGGGCGTCGCGGTGTAATGGAAATGTCATCCCACCCTTCTTTGAGAGGAGATGCTTCCCAGCCCATTCCGGTACACTCCCAGGCGGTGCGGCGTGCCCGTTCTACGAATCCGATCGAGCGATACAGGTTGAATGCTGCCTGATTCCCCTCCCGCACATGCAACCACACCGTTGGGATGCCCTGCTTTTGGAGGTGTTCCAGGGCTGCCAAGGTGAGGGCGCGGGCGATCCCCCGACGACGATAGCGACTGTCTACGGCGACATTGGCGATGAGGTAAACACGCTGCCCTCGGCTATTGAACGGAATCAGACTCAGGTTGCCCACCAGTTGACCCTCCTCCTCCCAAACGAACCCTGCCATGGGCATGGAGACCTGGTCTGGGTAGGTCATTGCCCACCTTAGGTAACTGGGATTGCGAGCCGCATCGTGCATATATTGAATGTAACGCCTTCCCTCGGAATCCAGTGTATCGGCAAAGCATTGTTCTACCAGATTGGCTACCGCGTTCAAATCGCGCTGGACGTCAAATGGACGCACGCCCTTAAAGGCAGAACCCAGAGGACGGCTGACGGCTACCATGATCGTTTCTCACATTCAAGGTTTCCGATGGATGCTCTACATTCAGAAAGTGTAGAACCATTTTACCCCAATTCAAACCACTTGAAGACACTCCTCTAATCCAAAGCATTTTTCAATTGGCGATTCCGATCCGCGATGCGACAAATAAGCGTTCAATAAGAGGTTTTTTTGCCGAACTTCTTGAGATGCCAACCTTTCGCACCCGATCAAAATTCGCAAAAAGTTCTTGCATTCTCGGAAGATTTATGTTAAAATTTAGAACGCGGCGATGGAAATCCTTCTCACCTGTTGAATTTCCAATACGCCGTATTATTGTTCATTGATGGTGGAATAAAATCGCTCACTTCGAGTGGTTTTATTTATCTCTCTGAGAGGAGAATTATGCCTTCAACTTTTTTGACCCGTGAGGGCTTTGAACGTTTGCAAGAGGAATTGGAATATCTGAGGACGGTGAAGCGCTTGGAGGTGGCTAACCGCCTGCGCGAGGCACTGGAAGACGGTGGCGATATGGGCGTCGATTCAGACGCCGAGATCGAAGCCGCTAAGAACGAACAGGCTTTTGTCGAGGGACGCATACAGGAACTGGAAATGTTATTAGCCAATGCGCGCGTGATCGAACAGGCGGTCAAACGCGAAAAAGTAGAAGTAGGCGCTACCGTAACCATACAAGAAGGCAATAACGAACCGGAGGTATACACATTGGTGGGACCGGCGGAAGCCAACCCGCGCGAGGGGCGCATCTCTCACGAATCGCCCCTCGGGCGCGCCTTGATGGATCGACGCGCCGGGGATGAGGTCCAGGTAGAGGCGCCTGGAGGTTCTTTCAAAGTGCGGGTGCTCAAGGTGGAGTAGCACTGGGGCTACGACAACTTGCCCCGCGCAACACTTGCTGCGCGGGGCTTTTTATTCATCTTCTTGGGAAGGGTGCAGACACGATGGAATTATCAAGCCTAGAACAGACACGTTTGATGAAGGTACACCGATTGCGCCAGAGAGGGATTGAGCCGTATCCGGCACGGAGCGAACGAACGCACACCAGCCTGCAAGCCATCCGCGCCTTTGAAGAGGCAGAGGCGAACGAGAATCATCCGCCAGTCTTGGCGACATTGGTCGGCAGGATTCGTTCGATGCGCACGATGGGCAAGGTCACCTTTGCCCACATCGAAGATGGGGAGGGCAGAGTGCAGTTGTTCTTCCGCGAGAACGAACTCGGCGAGGAGAACATGGAATTGCTCCATCGCGAGTTCGATCTGGGTGATTTCATCCAAGCCCAGGGGGAGATGTTCCGCACCCGCACCGGCGAGGTTACTTTGCGTGTGCATTCCTTCCGCATGCTTGCCAAGGCGATCACCCCTCTGCCGGCTGCCAAAGATGAGATCGTGGATGGCAAGGTGGTGCGCCATGCCACCCTCTCCGACCCGGAAACGCGCTATCGCCAACGCTATGCGGATTTAGCGGTCAACCCGGAGGTACGCCGTATCTTCCGCATGCGCACCGCCATTGTGCGCGCCATACAAGAATTCCTGGATAGCCATGGCTTCCTGGAAGTGGAGACGCCCATCCTGCAACCGATTTACGGCGGCGCAGCGGCACGCCCCTTCATTACCTATCACAACCAACTCAAGCAACAACTCTATCTGCGCATCTCCTTTGAACTCTACCTGAAGCGTCTGCTGGTGGGTGGATTCGAGCGCGTCTACGAGATCGGGCGCGACTTTCGCAACGAAGGCGTTGACCGCACCCACAACCCCGAATTCACCATGCTCGAGTTCTACATGGCATACGCCGATTACCAACAGGTGATGCAACTGACCGAAGAGATGATCACCTTCGTCGCCGACCGCGTCTTGGGTAGCCGCACACTCACCTACCAAGGTCAGGTCATTCACCTCGATCCACCTTGGCGCAGGCTCGAATTACGCCAAGGGCTGCTTGAGGTCACCGGCATTGACATCAACCAATACCCCACCGCCGAGGAGTTGGCGCAGGCAATGCGTCAACGCGGCTTAGACCCAGACCCAAACGCCACGCGCGGCAAACTCATCGAGACCATGCTGGCGGACCTGCTCGAACCACAGTTGATCCAACCTACCTTCGTTTACGATTATCCACGCGATATCTCCCCACTCACCAAGAGCAAGCCAGGTGACCCCCAGACCGTCGAGCGGTTTGAGGGCTTCATCGCCGGCATGGAGTTGTGCAATGCCTTCAGCGAACTCAACGACCCACTCGACCAAGAAGCGCGCTTTTTGGAGATGGGGCGCGATTACGCTGCCGATGACGAGGAACGCCACCCAATGGATGAAGACTACCTGCGCGCCATGCGCTATGGCATGCCCCCCAACGGCGGCTTCGGCATGGGCATCGACCGTTTGACCATGTTGTTCACCGATAGCCCCAACATCCGCGAAGTCATCCTCTATCCGCACCTGCGCGAGAGGGAGTAAGGGTTATAGTAACTCGCTTCTATTCAACCTATCTACTCAACCACCTCTTGACGATCTCTACACCTTGGGGTGCATTTGCGCCATATGCATCCGCATGGATATCTTCGGCATACTTCTGAGAGACGGGAGCGCCACCGATAATTACCTTCACACGATTTCTCAATCCAACTTCTTCTAGCGCGTTCACTACGGTGGACATGCCTAACATGGTCGTGGTCAAGAGAGCTGACATAGCCAGCACATCTGCAGAATGCGCTCTAACAGCCTCCACAAACCGTTCCGCGGGTACATCAACGCCAAGGTCAATGACTTTGAAGCCGTTGCATTCCAACATGAAACCGACCAGGTTCTTCCCAATGTCATGGACGTCTCCATGTACGGTACCAAGAACCACCGTGCCTTTGTACTTGCGGACTTCCCCCTTCAGGTGAGGAGCCAGCACCTCCATGCCAGCCTTGAAAGTATCAGCGGCTATCATCAGTTCAGGCACAAAATACTCACCGCGCTCGAAGAGTTTACCGGTTTCGTCAAGCCCGGCCATCATCGCCTCAAGGCACGCTATCGGTGTCTTACCGGATGCCAGGTGCTTCTCGATGATATCGGCAATATCATAGAGATTCCCCTCCAGGATTGCGCTCGAGATCTCCTTGGTCATTGTGAGTACCTCCCATGTTTGTGAACGGAATTCAAAAGTACGTCAATATTCCTTAAATCGGTGCCGGGTGCAATTGCCCCAACACTGATCATCATCCTAGCCTTCATGGGGATTGCCATGCTGCAGATGCGCTTCACAGTCTCGTCAATCTGCTGTTCGGAAGCATCTCTGATGAACTTGGCATGAAGTATATAGTTGTATGTCCGGTTATACTTCTTAGCCAATCTCAGCATGGGCTGATCGTATTCGGGCAACGTTAGCCCCTCGGGAGTGGTTGGAAAGATGTAGTTCGTGAAACCACTCATTGCCAGAGATTTACCAAGAGTGGGGTGAGACAACCAGTGTTCAAGTTCTTGCGGCGACGTGACCATGTAACCCATTGCGACTTTCCCGCCGAGAGCCGCCCGAGCCCTCTCAGAGTAGGGAAGTACATATTTGACGAAATCCTCAATGCTGAGCACGGGTTTCGTCGCGAACTGATCCACCATCGAGGCGCCCATCAAATTGATGCCGTGCTGTTCGGCTAGTTTGAAAATCTGGATGGAGATTTGGGTGGTGAGTTCCATAATCGCCGGCCATAATTCTGGATCGCCGTGTTTCTTGATCCTTTCCCTTCGTTGCGGGTCTTGGGTTTCGATGTAGTCCTTGTATAGACGAAAATCCATGGGGAGGTTTTTATCACCTCTCAATAACATGGCAAGGTCCCACGGACCATCATTGGGGAAAGTGATCATCGTATTGGGAAAGCGACGCTGGGCTTCCCGGTAGATATCTAGGGTCATTTTGAAATACCCGGTTGCCTCCGTAAAGGGTTTGATTTTCTTTACATCCTCGATTCCCTTGATGGGGTGAGAGATGGCATAGGGTACCCGGTGTTCTTCGATCTGGAATTGGACACCTAATTCAGCAACTCCGGTTAACATCAGACCAAGCCAACACGGAACCATAATCACATCGAAGGGGAATCGTTCCATTACTTTAGCGAAGAGTTCGAGATTGGCTTCGACACTGCTCGTCAGGAGTTTGTAGTTATACTTTTTATCAATCAGAGAAGGCTCTACATTCGTTGCAGCGAGCATCGTTGGTACTCGGTCGGGGATGGTCAATTGTGCCAACATGAACCGTTCTAAGCCAGTGAGTGCACCCGGGTTGAGTTTCCCTTTCACAATAGCCTTTGCCATCACAAGCATGAGGTTTTGCGCCATTTTCTTCCTCCTAGGTTCGGATGCTTTCATTTTATGTCTGAATGAAGAGAGAGTCAACTGCGTAACCGTTATTCTCGTTTCATGTATTTTTTCCTGAGCGTATGTGTATCCCCTCTTCGTTGGTCGTACTGTCCAAGAATTTACGTTGTAGTAGTGCAAACGAAGCGAGCATCCGCTGCAGGTGCAGACTGGGCGATCATGTGGTTACTCACACCAACTTCAGGAACTCCTCTACATCCAGCTGCGCTTGTTTCAAAATGTGGGTCAATGTGGATCGCTTGACTGGGCGATGCGCTGGTACCGTTATCTTGAGCACTTCATCACCTACACGTTTCTGCCGTCGATTGTGACTTCCCCGTTGACGCACCACAGTCCATCCATCTTTTTGCAAGGCGCGGACGATCTGGTGATATGGCAGGCTGGGCACTTTAGTCACAATTCAATCTCTTGCACCACTGCGGTTTCTTCGATAACCAGATCATCCTCCACTGGTTCAAGGTACAATTCGATTGCTTCTCGAATGTTTCTCAGGGCTTCTTCTACCGTCTCACCTTCACTAATACAACCAGGTAAAGATGGCACGTAAACAGTGTATCCACCTTCCTCACTGGATTCAAGCACAACCTTGATACGCATCGTGTCCTCTCCTCAATAAAAACTATCCACTAGAAATTAGATATACCACGAAAAAGAGAATCCTACCAGTTATCAAACTCCAGCGCGCGAAGCCAATCGGCCCGATCTCCCAATTTAGCGCGATAGATTTTTGTTCATTAGTGTAACAACGGAAAGAACCTCGCTGGTTGTCTCGCGAAGGTAGCCTGCCTGCGGAGGTCGTCCCATCCGCACTGGGAAAGCCTATATTTTATATCCTTCTGGGCAATTTACACGCTTCGCCCGCCAAACGAGTTATCCAAGTCCAATTTGTTCGGTTCTCTATAGAATAGCCAACCTCTCGACACTGCCTAAAAAGATTGGGCTTGCTGGTAAATGCACAAGATCTGTCATCTTCTCACCTAATTACAGAGTACAATTACGACATGGTTCAACAGACCCTGGCAGAACGGCTTGCCGATTTACCTCTCGGGGCGTGGCGCTACTTCGATCGGGTTGGCTCGACCAATGACCTCGCCGCGCGGTGGGCAGAGGCAGGCGCGCCTGACCTCTCTCTCGTGGTTGCCGATGAACAGACCGCCGGGCGTGGCAGGTCGGGTCGTCGTTGGTATACCCCTGCCGGGGCGGCTTTGGCGTTCAGTTTGGTGCTGCGCCCGCAAGAATGGATGGCTGCTACCCGTCCTACAATGGTCAAGGAGCACGATCAGACCCGGGCAGAGACGTCTTTACCCCATTCTGCCATTACCCGACTGACCGCCCTGGGCGCCTTGGCGATCTGCGATGCTCTGAGGCAACGTGCTCTTTCGCCCACGATCAAGTGGCCTAATGACGTGTTGCTCCGCGGACGCAAAGTCGCCGGCGTGCTGGTGGAGATGCAATGGCAAGGAGATATGCCTCAGGCAGCCATCCTAGGGATTGGCATTAATGTTGCATCGTCATCAGTGCCTTCAGAGGACCTGCTCGACTTTCCGGCAACCTGCATCGAAGCAGTGCTTCAACAGACGCTCGACCGCTGGGAGTTGTTGCACGATGTGCTGGTAGCATTGATGAGGTGGCGTTCGCAGGTGACCACCGCGAAATTCCTCCAAGCGTGGGAAGAACACCTGTCCTATCGCGGCGAGGAAGTGTGCATCCTATCTACCACACCATGCGCTCAGCGCGAGGTCATTGTAGAGGGCACGTTGATCGGTCTCTATGAGGATGGCAGCCTGAAGATTCGCACCTCAGATGGTGCGCTGCACGCCATCCCATTTGGAGAACTACGTTTGCGATCACAGCCTGAGATGACCGAACAAGCCTCACCTTGCTAAGGTAGCCTAGGTGAATGCAATAGGCATTGGGAGAACAACTATGTTGGATGAATTGCGCGAAGAGGCAAGCAAATCAGAATTTACCGTAGATGAAGAGGAAGCCTTAGAATTTGAAGGGCAATTGCCTCCCCGCCCGAGGCGGTACTTTCTAGGGATGAGCCCAGCACAACGGTTCTTCATCGCCCTCATGTTGCTGATGATGACCTGTTTGCTCGGCGTGTTCTTTCTCTTAGTAACGGAACGGATTGCCCCGCCGCTGTTTTGAGGCAAAGTTCCGTTTCCGAATGCATTTTCCTCTAGTACTACACAGAAAGGGGGCACAGTGTGGTTGCCCCTTGGGTTGCCTATCCTTCTCTAGGTTCCGTTCGGCTCACTATCGGATGGTAGGGAGGCGAAGTGGGTGATGCGTGCCACAGAGGCGATGGCATCCCCATTTTGCATCTCCATCAGGCGCACGCCGCGCGTGGCTCGCCCCGCTCGGGAGATTTCCTTGACCTTGGTGCGCAGAACCAAGCCGTTGCTGCTGATGATGGTCAATTCATCGTCCTCTTGGACAACGCGCGCCGCCACAATGTACCCGATCTTGCCCAGTGAGGCGACGTTGATGGTCTTGACTCCCTTTGCGGCGCGCCGCGTGGAGGGGTACTCACTCAATGGCGTGCGCTTACCATATCCCTTAGCCGTCACCACCAAGAGGTCACCGTTTGGTTCGACGACGTCCATGGAGGCAATCTTATCGCCCGGAGCAAGGCGAATGGCGGTCACACCGGCTGCCTGACGCCCCATCGGGCGCACCTGCTGCTCTGAAAAGCGCAGGGCTTGTCCCTTCTCGGTCACTAGGATGATTTCGTCATCGCCATGCGTCAAACGCACCCAACCGAGCACATCACCGGGTTCTAGCATAATGGCGATCAAGCCGGAGGGGCGCACCGCGCTGAACTCTGCCAGGGCAACACGCTTGATGCGCCCGTTGCGGGTGACCATGGTGCAATACTCGGCGGCGAGGAAGTCGGGCACAGTCACCGCGGCGGTGATCGTCTCCCCTGGCTCTAAGGCAAGCACATTGGACATCGGAATGCCACGCCCGGTGCGATCGGCATCCGGGATTTGATACGCCTTTTCCGAATAGACCTTGCCGCGATCGGAGAAGAACAGCAAGGTATCTAAGGAACGAGCAGAGATCAACATGAGCACTTCATCTTCTTCGCGGGTGGCGTGCCCGGTCACCCCTCGACCACCACGGCTTTGCGGGCGGAAAGCCTTGGCTGCCACGCGCTTGACATAGCCACGTTCGGTGATGCTGATGAGGATTTCTTCATCCATCACCAAATCCTCTTCGCTGAAGTGCTCGCTTGCCTCAACCGCCAGGCGGGTGCGACGCGCATCGCCGTATTTCTCCGCCACCTGTTTCAACTCCTCCCGGATGACCCCGAGGATTTTCTTGGGATGGTTGAGCAAATCCTCCAGCGTGGCAATGCGTTCGAGCGTCTGGCGTTGCTCTTCCTCGATCTTCTGGCGTTCGAGGGCAGCCAAACGACGCAGTTGCAGGTCTAGGATGGCTTGGGCTTGCTTTTCGCTGAGTGTGAAGCGCTTCATCAAGCGTTCCCGTGCCACCTCCGCATCGGGGGACTGACGGATGGTCTGAATGACCTCATCCAAGTGAGCCAGGGCAATGAGCAAGCCTTCGAGGATGTGAGCCCGCGCACGCGCCTGAGCCAATTGGTACTGCGAACGGCGCGTGATCACCGCACGGCGATGTTCGAGGTAGATGTGCAAGGCACGTTTGAGTGAGAGCAGGCGCGGCTCACCTTCTACCAGCGCCAGCATCTGCACACCGTAAGCCGATTGCAAGGGGGTGTATTTGTACAGTTGGTTGAGCACCTTGTGTGGTTGGCTGCCGCGTTTGAGTTCGATGATGATGCTCAACCCACGGCGGTCGGATTCATCGCGCAAGTCGGTGATTTCATCCAAGCGACCCTCGCGCACCAACTCGGCAATGCGCTCGATCAGGCTGGCTTTGTTAACCTGGAAGGGAATCTCGGTGATGACGATGCGGTGGCGCCCACCGCCCATCTCCTCGATGTGTGCCACCCCGCGCACCACAATTCGACCTCGACCGGTGCTGTAAGCCTGGCGAATGCCCTCACTTCCGACGATGATGCCGCCGGTGGGAAAATCGGGTGCGGGAATCCAGCGCAACAAGTCTTCCACGGAGATCTCATCCATACGTTCGTAATGCTCGATGAGGTAGCACAAACCCGCCACCAACTCGCCCAGGTTGTGGGGCGGGATGTTGGTCGCCATGCCTACAGCAATGCCGGAGGAACCGTTCAGCAGCAAATTGGGCAAGCGGGCTGGTAAAAACTGAGGTTCGCGCAGCGAGCCATCGAAGTTATCCACGAAATCCACTGTGTCCTGCTCAATATCTGCCAACATCTCCTCCGCCAAGGGTGAGAGACGTGCCTCGGTGTAACGCATGGCAGCCGGCGCATCCCCATCAATCGAACCGAAGTTCCCTTGACCATCAATCAGTGGGTAGCGCATGGAGAAATCCTGCGCCATGCGTGCCATAGCCTCGTAGACGGCGGCATCGCCATGAGGGTGATATTTACCCAGCACCTCGCCGACGATACGGGCGGATTTGCGGTAGGGAGCGTTGGAACGGATGCCATTGTCGTACATGGCATAGAGAATACGCCGGTGGACGGGCTTGAGACCGTCGCGGGCATCGGGCAAAGCGCGTGCCACGATCACGCTCATGGCGTAATCGAGATAGGCTGCCCGCATTTGTTCATCAATATCTACCTGTTGAACCGTACCGATATCCATTGTCATTCTTCCCAAACGTCAATTGAGTGGAACACAATTTGTGCGCCACCAAGGCGCACAAGGTTAATTATACCAATGGTATAATCTCAGCCATGAGGCGTTCGAAGATGTTTTCCTCGGTTTCGTGGAATAGATTGCGATGGCTAACACGGGGGATTTGATGAGGATTCCATTTCGAGTTGTGCGTATATTTCAATTTTCGGAGAGAACCTATCTGAGGCATCTATGAGAATTGCTGCGGTTATTATGGCTGCTGGGCAGGGGACGCGTATGCGTTCCTCGTTGCCCAAGGTGTTACATCCTCTTTTAGGACGTCCTATGGTGTGGTATGCTATTGAGGCAGCAAGTCAGGCAAGTGGAACTACGCCAGTATTGATTGTCGGTCACGGTGCTGAGCAAGTGCGCCAGGTTGTTGGGGAGGCTGCCCATTTTGTCCTTCAGCAACCACAGTTAGGTACCGCTCACGCGGTGCAGCAAGCCGAGACGCTCCTGCGTGGTCACGCAGATTTGGTATTGGTCACCGCGGCAGATATGCCCTTGCTCTCCCCGCAGACCTTGCAGGCATTGATCGAAGCACAGCGTGAACAACGCGCTCCGCTCACCCTGCTCAGTGCACACTCTGAGGACTCCAGGGGGTTTGGGCGCATCTTGCGGAATGCGGAGGGTCGCATCGTCGCGGTGGTCGAGGAGGCACAGGCAACCCCCGAACAACTGGCTCTTCGTGAACTCAACGTCGGTGCGTATTGCTTTTCGGCAGAGTGGTTATGGGAGGCACTGAAGCGCGTTCCTCTTTCCCCCAAGGGGGAGTATTACCTGACCGATGTGGTTGCCCTCGCTGCCCGAGAGGGTTTCTCTGTGCAGGCTCTGCCGGTTGAGGAGGTGAGTGAAATCATCGGCATCAACACTCGCGTCCACCTGGCAGAAGCCGAGGCGATCCTACGCCACCGCATCAACCAGAGCTGGATGCTCGCCGGCGTGACCTTGGTGGACCCCCAGACGACCTACATCGAGGCGGGGGTCGAAATCGGTCAGGATACGATCATCTACCCCAACACCTACCTGCAGGGGAAAACTCGTGTGGGGCAGGCTTGTATCTTGGGTCCAAACACCATCCTGCGCGATACACAGGTTGGGAATCGCTGTCAAATCCTCGCCTCAGTGGTAGACCAGGCGATTGTGGAAGATGATGTAGATATCGGTCCCTTTGCTCACTTGAGGAAAGGGGCACACCTGGCTAAGGGTGTCCACATGGGCAACTTCGGCGAGGTCAAGAACTCCTATCTGGGTCCGGGGACGAAGATGGGGCATTTTTCGTATGTGGGCGATGCCACCATCGGAGCCAACGTCAACATCGGCGCCGGCACCATCACCTGCAATTTCGATGGGAAGAAGAAGAACCCCACCACAATCGAAGAGGAGGCTTTCATCGGTAGCGATACCATGCTGATCGCGCCGGTGAAGGTCGGCAAAGGTGCTCGCACCGGCGCAGGGGCGGTCGTGACCAAAGATTTACCACCGTACACCTTAGCCGTTGGCGTTCCCGCTAGGGTCATTAGAAAGTTGAAGGAAGGTGAGTAGTTTTCATCCACTATCCATCCTGCTCATTATCTTGGTCTTGGGCATAGACCTCGTCTTGAGCGCGGCGTATACTGCAGCACGGATGGCTTATCGCTCACGCCCGACAGCACAACGTGAAAACGATCAACCCAAACACCGTCTCTTCCTGCCCTGGTTAGACCTTTCCACCAACTGGGAAACCAACTTGCGCCTCGCCCAAACACTGGCACACTTTCTACTCGTAGGGCTGGCACTGGTGTGGTTCGTCCCTTGGCAGAAAACCACCTCCGCTTGGCTCTACGCGCTGGGAATCATCTTGCTTGGCAGTTGGGTAACCATCCTGCTCGAAGGGCTGGCTGAGCGGCTCGTCTGGCGCGATGCCGAATCCTGGGCAAATCGCCTCTCTCTAACAGCGCGTGTCGCACTACTGCTTTTCTCTCCGCTCTTGTTGCCCCTTTTCTTTGTTCGAAGCGCTCGGGTGGAAGAGAGCATGACCGAAGCCGACTTGATGAATCTGGTGGAGGCGGGTCAAGAAGATGGGGTGATCGAGCAAGAGGAGAGGCGCATGATCTTCTCCATCTTTCGCCTAGGAGATACCCTCGCCAGAGAGATCATGGTGCCACGCATTGATATCGTTGCCCTCGATGTGAATACCCCACTCAAGCAAGCCGTAGATACCCTGATCCGCTTCGGTCACTCGCGCATCCCGGTCTTTCATGAGACAATAGACAACATCTTGGGGTTGCTCTACGCTAAAGACCTGCTGCGTGTGTGGCAGGAAGGCAACCAGGTGACCTCGTTGCAAGAATTGTTGCGTCCAGCCTATTTTGTGCCCGAAGCGAAGAAGGTGGACGAACTGCTTGCCGAGTTGCAGGCTCAACGCATTCACATGGCGATCGTGGTAGATGAATATGGCGGCGTCGCCGGGTTGGTCACTTTGGAGGACATCGTCGAGGAGATCGTCGGCGAAATCCAAGACGAATACGATCAGAGCGAAGAGATGACCTACCAACCTGTCAACGCAGGGGAATATCTCTTTCTGGGTCGGGTTGACTTGGACGATTTCAACGAGATCATGGGCAGCCACCTTCCCAAGGAGGAGGCAGATACCTTGGCTGGGCTCATCTACAACCGCATGGGGCGGGTGCCCACCGGTGGGGAAAGCCTGCAGGTAGATGACCTCCTGTTGACGGTGGAACAGGTGAGCGGGCGGCGCATTCGCAAGGTGCGGGTCAAACACCTCTCCGGTACGAATGAGGAAGGGAAGGCAGACAACCATGCTGACGGATGAATTGCGCCGTCAATTGATCGAAGCCGCCCTGAAGGCAAGGCAACGCGCCTATGCCCCCTATTCGGGCTATTCGGTGGGGGCAGCCTTGCTCGCCACCAGCGGCAGAATGTACACCGGCGTGAACGTAGAGAATGCCGCCTATCCCACCAGCATCTGCGCGGAACGGGTGGCGGTCTTCAAGGCGGTCTCGGAGGGGGAGAGGCAGTTCGTTGCCATCGTCGTGGCAACTGCCAACGGTGGCATGCCCTGCGGCGCCTGCCGCCAGGTGCTGGCTGAGTTCGGCTTGGATACGTTGGTTCTGATCGTCAATGCACAGGGGGATATAATGCACGAAACCAGCCTGGCAAACTTGCTGCCCCAGGCATTTGGATCGGAGGATTTAAAAGGGAATACCTAGTGTAGGCGGGTCGCTTCTCTGTGGCTCATTCGGAGGGTGGTGTGGCGGTTACCAAGAGGGTTTGCACGATCCAACCCTCCTTGCCATCCGCGGTCAGCACGTGAATCCAAGTTGCCCCGCCGCTTTCCACCGGAGGGTCGGGCAGCACTTGCACCAATGTTCCATTGGCGAGGATCGCCAAACTAGGGGCTTGATAATCCGCTCGAGCGCGCAGGTGAGCACCGCCTTCCTGTCCAGCATTGACCTGCGCCAAGATTGGGGTCGGCGTGAGCGTAGGGGTGAGGGTGGGCGTGAGCGTGCGGGTGGGAGTGAGAGTGGCTGTGGGAGTTGCCGTGGGGGGCACAGGCGTCAACGAGGGGGTGAAGGTGAGCGTGACGGTGGGCGTATCGGTGGGAATGGGGGTCGGCAGGGCAATATTGCCGCGATAAACTGCCCCTGCACCGCTGATGGCGATCAACAACATCACGCCTGCCAAGGTGACCGCTGCGCTCAAGGTGTAGCCGAAGAGGGTCAACGGACGAAAGCCTAGGATGGCTAGGATCAATGCGCCGAGCAGTGCACACCAGGAGAGGTGCAACGCGAAGACCACCAATCCATCTGGGAAGAGGAAAGGCTCCCCGCTACCCAAGCCGATGCCGGCTGCCGTCAGGGGGAGGTAAAGTTCATACGCCAGTGCCACATTGGGCAAGGCGGGGTTCTGCCTGGCGCGGGTTAACGCAGCCGTGGTGAGCATCCCGCCCATGGCAAGGACGAGGAAGTTCGTCCAAGAGAGTTGCGTATGCAGGTGTGCCTGATTGAATTCCAACGGCAGGCGTGCCCGCGCTGCATAGCCGGCTAACAGTCCAACCAAGAACACCAAAGTGCTGCCGATTGCCATGCTGATCAGGCTGCGCAGGAAGAACCGCACCGAGCCGAGCACAGTACCCAAGGCAATGCCCACCGCGGGCGCCATCAACGGTGCGGTCAGCGCGCCGAGCAGCAGCAGGGCAGGCGAATCCAGCAACAAGCCGAGCCCGAAGATGGCAGCCGAGAGCAGAGAAAACAGGAAGAAGTCAAAAGAGGGTGAGGCGCGCCGCGCCACCGCATCGAGGAAGGCAGCGCGTTCATCGGCATCCAAAGGTACCAACATACGCCGTGCCCGCCGGCGACGCGCCGGCGGCAGTCGTTCGGGATCATCCGGAATGGGTTGCGAGTTGTATTGGTTCATTTTCGCAGGCTCGTCACAATGCGCAAAGGTTTTTCCAACAGTTCGAAGGCGATGTAGATGTCGGCGACCACCAAGTCCGCCGCTAACAAAGTCTCCAATGCCGCCCCTTCTCTGGAGAGAACGCAAATCCCCAAGGCGGCTTCCTTCAACATGGCAGCATCATTGGCACCCTGACCGATGGCAACCACGTGGTCAGCCCCAAGCGAACGCACATACTCTGCCTTTTGCTGTGCCTCGTTGCCCGCCTGAATGCGCTTTGCCTGCAGATTGAGTTGGTGGTCAATGATGTACTGCTTGCCATGGGTATCTGCCGTGAGCAGATGGACTTCCAGGCAGGTGCGTAAGTTGGTGATCGTGCGCACCAACCCCTCCATCAATTGTCCATCGAGGGTCAACGTACCGTTGACGTCGCAGACCAGATGCTCTAGTTGAAGCGTTCCGCGCCCGGGGATGTTGAGTTCGATCACAAGGGTATTATACAAGGATTTTGGAGGGAAGAAGGTCAAATGAACAGGCTATTTTGACGTAGCGGGCACCTGTTGCCCCAGGATAACTCCAAAGCCTTCAACCACAGGATGCTTGCATTGGTGGAGAGGACTCGACGAAAGTGCACTGTAACAGTTGAGGTCCAATAAGTGTTTTTGGCGCAATCCAATTGAGGTTATAATGTTGATTAATATGAACATAATAAGGGTGAAACTCCAGAATCTTACCTTCTGTAACATAAGCGAAAACCATTATTGGCCTTGGGCGATGTATAGGAGTTATATCCCATGAAGAAACAGGCTATGAGCATAAGACAAATACAAGATGAATGGAAGAAGTTGGATTTTGAGATGCAATATAATAAACCCAATATTGAAGGACCTTACCCACCCGAAATCGTCAGAAGGAGGGAACTTCTCCTCATCGCACAAGTCTATCTAGCCAATGTGATGTACGCAAAAGCGCAGAAGGACAAACAGCGGGAGAGGTTTGAAACTGAAATGTATAGTAGGATTATGGAAATGTATTACCAACTAGAATGAATTGAGATTATCCGATCTTAGGATGGATATCTAGACAGTGGGTTGGAAGGTACAATGTTCAACAAGGTATTGATCTCCAATCGGGGTGAGATTGCGGTGCGCATCATTCGGGCGTGCCGTGAGCTGGGCTTGCAGACCGTAGCGGTCTACTCCGAGGTGGACCGCCAAGCATTGCACGTGCGCTACGCTGATGAGGCGTATTATTTGGGTCCCGCTCCATCCAAGGACTCGTACTTGCGCATGGATAAAATCCTCGAAATCGCCAAGAAGAGCGGCGCGGGCGCCATCCATCCTGGCTACGGCTTCTTGGCGGAGCGCGCCGATTTCGCCCAAGCCTGCCAAGATGAGGGCATCATCTTCATCGGACCGAAGCCCTCCTCCATCGCTGCCATGGGGGATAAAGCCGTGGCACGTTCGACCGTGGCTGCCAGTGGTGTGCCGGTCGTGCCCGGCACAGAAGGAGAAGGGGCATTGAACGATGAAGAACTGCTGGCGGTGGCTCCCCACATCGGTTTCCCACTGCTCATCAAGGCGACGGCTGGCGGTGGGGGCAAGGGGATGCGTGAGGTGAGGAGTTTGGAGGAGATGCCGGCATTGCTGAATGCGGCGCGGCGCGAAGCCGAGGCTTCCTTCGGCGATGGCAATGTCTATCTTGAAAAGTTGGTCGAGGGAGCGCGCCATATCGAGTTCCAAATCCTGGCAGATGAGCATGGCAACGTCATCCACCTGGGCGAGCGCGAATGTTCCCTGCAACGCCGTCACCAAAAACTCCTAGAGGAGTCACCCTCGCCTTTCATTGCTGAAGACGAGGAGTTTCGCCAAAAAATGGGAGCAGTGGCGGTGCGCGCTGCCCAAGCCGTGGATTACACCAACGCAGGGACGATCGAATTCTTGGTAGATAAGGACAAGAACTTTTACTTCCTGGAGATGAACACCCGCTTACAGGTAGAGCATCCCGTCACCGAGATGGTCACCGGAGTAGATATCGTCAAGGAGCAAATCCGCATTGCGCGCGGTCGCCAGTTGCGCCTGGCGCAGGAAGACGTGCGCCTGAGCGGTTGGGCTATCGAGTGCCGCATCAACGCCGAAGACCCTTACAATGGCTTCCTCCCCTCCACTGGACGCATCACCCACATGATCTTGCCCACCGGTCCCGGCGTGCGGGTGGATACGGGGGTATATCCAGGGTTCGAGATCACCCCGTACTACGATTCGTTGATCTCCAAACTGATCGTCAGCGGCGTGACGCGGGGAGAGGCAATCCTGCGCATGCGCCGCGCGCTGGAGGAGTACAAGATCATCGGTGTGCGCACCAACATCCCCTTCCATCAACGCCTGATGGACTCGCATCGCTTTATGGCAGGTCAATACGATACCCGCTTTGTTGAAGAACGTTTCTCGATGGAGATGACGGAGGGAATCAGAGAGGACCTCTCTGAGATTGCCGCCATCCTGGCGACCTTGGTCTTTCATCGGCAAACCCAACGGGCAGCCCAGATCGTTCAACGCGGCGAACGAGATACCAGTAACTGGAAGTGGGTGGGGCGTTGGGAGAGAATGAACCGTTGAACCCTTTGAAATCCGCCCAAGTTCATCCCCTTCAAAAGGTTAGATTGCAATGAGGTATGTAGCCACTCTCAACGATCGTGAATATATCATCGAAATCTTAGATGAAGAGCATATCACAGTGAATGGAGTGCCCTTTCACATAGACTTTGAATCGGTGGAGGGACAACCGTTACACTCTTTGTTAGTGGATGGACATTCCTACGAAGCCTATGTCTATCCTGTGGAGGACGGATGGCAAGTGTTGTTGCGCGGTAGTCTATACCAATTGCAAGTGGAGGATGAGCGCGAGCGGCGCCTACGCAGCGCCTTGGGCAGCAGACCTTTGGAGAGGGGTGAGTTTCACCTCAAAGCTCCCATGCCCGGGTTGATCGTTGCGGTGCCAGTCGTGGAAGGTCAAAAGGTTGCCAAAGGAGATGTGTTGGTGATCTTGGAGTCGATGAAGATGCAGAATGAACTACGTTCACCGCGCGATGGGACGGTGACACGTCTGCGCGTCAAAAGCGGCGATAGCGTTGAGCAGAGAGAAACCTTGCTGAGCGTCGTATAAAAGGGAGACCACCATGGGGAAGACGAGGGAAGAACTGGAGGTCAAATTTTACCTCTCCGCTCGGCAAGCCTTTGAAGAACGTCTACAGGCGATGGGTGCATGCCTTGCTCAAGGTCGCCTGCATGAACTCAACCTGCGCTTCGACCTGCCCAACGGTGAATTGAGTCGCACCTGCCAGGTGTTGCGCCTGCGCAAGGATACAGCCATACGGTTGACCTACAAAGGTGCCAGTCGCGAGGATGCCGGCGTGCAGCGGCGCAGTGAGATCGAACTCGTCTTGGATGATTTCGAAGCAGGACGCCTGTTCTTAGAGGCGTTAGGCTATCAGGTCTGCCTGATTTACGAAAAATACCGCACATCTTATACCCTAGACGGGGTGGAGATCAGCCTGGATGAACTCCCCTATGGGGATTTCGTCGAGATCGAAGGTGTAGATGCTCAACGTATCCATCGGGTGGCAGAGAAGTTGGGGCTGCGTTGGGAGAACCGCATCCCGCTCAGTTATGCTGCCTTGTTCGAGCAGTTGCGCACTGCACTAAACCTGCCTTTTCGCGATCTGACCTTTGAGAATTTCACGGGAATGAACATCACCGTCCGTGCTCTGGGAGTTATTCCTGCTGATTGAGCAGTGGTGGTTGCGCGGAGGTTGGGGTTTAGCAGCGAATGACAGGTTCTCGCCCCAACCGGTCATCTGGCATCGTTGGTCGTCTTGCTCTCAAGCCGTTGTAGGATGGTGTAGGCGGCGCCGTAGATGCCGGCGAGGTTTCCCAACTGAGCGGAGAGGATGCTCACTTTGCTGGCAGGCACCATGATGTTGTGAGTTTGGACGGCTTGCTGGATGGCGGGCATGAAAAGGGGAGCATCGCGCCACACGCCACCCCCGATGACGATCACCTCGGGCACGAGGAGGGTGATCACATTGACCAACCCCAGGCTGAAGTAATACGCCGCTCTCTCGATCACCTGCGAAGCCAGTTCATCGCCCTGTTGGGCTGCCTGTGCAACCATTTGAGCGTCAACGCGGCTGACATCCCCCTGCGTCCATTGATAAAGCAGCGAATCGGGGTGCTCGCGGAGAGCCTCCTGGGCTCTTTGACGGATGGCTGTGCCCGAAGCCAGGCTCTCCCAACAACCATGCGCGCCGCAGTAGCACAAGGGACCGCTTGGGTCAATCACCTGATGACCGCCATCGGGGTGGGCACCTTCGACGCCGCGATATATCTGTCCGTCGAGAATCAATGCTGTGCCGATGCCGGTGCCAATGGTGATGGCATACAGCCTGCGCACATTTTGCCCAGCCCCTTGCCAATATTCACCGAGAGCAGCCACATCCGCATCGTTCTCGAGGGTGACCGGGACGCCGAAATGCTCGCTCAGCCAGGAGACGATGGGCACTTCCTCCCAGGTTGGCAGCGTGTAGGGGTTGTTGATTACACCTCGGATGGGGTCAACCGGACCGGTAGCACCCATGCCGATTCCCAGCAATTTCGCACTGCCGAGTTGATCGAGCATAGTGTGGATGAGTCCTTGGATGCGCTCGGTACCCACTTTGGGTCCGCGCACTGCCTCGATGGGGGCTTCGCGTACCGAAAGCAGAGTACCTTGCCCATCGAACGCGCCAACGCGCACATTCGTGCCACCTAAATCTACTCCGACGATGATGGATTTCATGT
>FWPU01007126.1_pt1 | contig 21084 bp, 16 predicted proteins | sample 2228361 | NCBI WGS metagenome assembly FWPU01 (sample SAMEA103939777, study PRJEB20133) | metagenome
CAGCGGAGCGAGACCAGCCAGCGGGCGCCTTCTGGAGGGAGTTTCATGGCGTAAGCACCGCGATGGGCACGAGGCGTTGCACAGGGGAACGGGGTTCGAGACCGGGGGCGTGCCGGGCCACACTGGGACCGGGTTTGTTGCTGGTGTTGCCCCCTATCGGGGGTGGGGTGCACGGGCCGGCGGGCATTCTAGGGCAAGGCCGGCTCAAGGGACCTGCTGCCGCTCTTGCTCCACGAGCCGGAGTTGGTCTTCGATCCAGGCGATGGCTGCTTCGCGTTTGGGGATCATCATGGCCAGGGTGGCGACGAGCACCACGGCGGCGCCGAGGGCCCACGGGCTCCCTTCGACCAGGTAGGCCACGCCGGCCAGGAAGGTTGCGCCTTCGAGCGGGGCGCCGGCCATGAGCAGTTTTTTGACGAACACCAGCCACAAGAGGCCGGCGTCGCCGGTGGTCAGGAGGAACTGCTGCACCTGGGGCGAGAGCTGCTGCGGCGGGACGTGGAACTGGCGGCGGGCGATGGCTTGGCGCTGGCGGGCTGCCAAGCGCGGCGGGACGACCAGGCGGACGAGCATGGCGGCTGCCGCGACTGCCAGGGCAAGCCAGGTCAGTACCGGCGGATTGGGCGCCGGTGGCCGGCCTAGGCGCATGACCCACGCAGCCACCAAGAAAAATAGTGCGCCGGCTGCCATGGCCGCCACGATGAGCTGGGCTATTCGCACGGCTCTTTGGACCCTCGGTTGCCACGCCGGCACGGCTGCCACGGGAATACCTTTCGGCCTGGGTGTGCGCCCCCTTTGATCTTACTGGGTGAGGGGGGATGGTGCAAAGGCATGGTGGGGGAGGGCGCGAGGGTTGGCACCAGTGCGCCGGGGGGTGACGCGGATTCACCGGGGGCTTACGCCCCCGGCTCTTGGGCGGCCACCGGGGGCTTACGCGGAGGCAGCGGGGGCTTACGCGGGACCACCGGGGGCTTACGCGGAATCACCGGGGGCTTACGCGGAATCACCGGGGGCTTACGCCCCCGGCTCTTGGGCTGACGCCCCCGGCTCTTGGGTGGGTTAGAAGAGGCTGAGGATCCAGTCCATCAGGGCGCTATTGAGCCGGTAGGGGGCATTCCAGCTCCACATGTTCAGCACCAGGTCGAAGGCGACCCAGCCGCAGAGGATCAACAGGACCACGCAGGCGCCCAGGGCGGCGATGTTCCAGGTGGTGTAGGGGGCTTCGGGGAGGGCGATGGGGGCCGGGGCGCCGGCGGGGAGGGGTGCCACGGCTGCGGCGGCGGGTTCGAACAATCCGGCGGCAGGGGCTGCGGCGGCAGGAGTGGCCGGGGCCGCCGGGAGCGGGCCGACGCCGAGTTCTTCATCGAGCATGGCGGCGGCACCGCCGGGCCGGCCGGCGCCGAGCAGGGTGGCCGCGGTATCGCTGACCGGGCCGGCATCGAGGGCGATGACCTGCGAGGCGCTTTCCGATTCCTCGCCTTCGGCGGCTTCTTCGAGCGGGGTGAGCAGGAACTCGTCGTCGGACTTCAGTGTGGTGGGCGATTCGGTGTCGGCCGCGTCGGCAAAGGTGAGCATGTCGTCCTCGCCCAGTTCGAGCGAGTCGTCTTCGGAGGGGGGCAGCTCGACGGGCTCTTCGAGCGACAGGCCGCTATCGGTGGGTGAGACGAGCGAGATGCCGCTATCGCCGGCGATGGAGACGTTGCTGCCGCTGCTGCTGCCGCCCAGCACGATGTCGTCGTCGTCCAGGCCGCCGGCCAGTTCGATTTCCGAACCGCCGGTTTTTTTGCCGGCCGGGGCGGCTGGGGCGGCGGCCTGGGCCACCGGCGGCTCGCTATCCAGGCGGAGATCGAGTTCCTCTTCTTCCTCTTCGGCGGCGGGGACGTAGGGGCGTGTTTCTTCGACCAGCTTGACATCGCTTTTGGGTTTGATATCGCTGCCGGCCAGTTTGATGTCGCTGCCGGCGAGTTTGACATCGCTGCCGGCCAGTTGGATATCGCTATCGTGGGCTTTTCCGGGCCCTAGGACCGTTCCGGACTTGCCGGAGGAGGAGGGGCCCAACTCGACTTCGCTGGCCAGGACATCGCCTTCGTCGGTGGGTGGGGCGGCGCCGGCTTTGAGGCGGTGGGCCAGGGCCTCGATATCTTCGACTTTGAACTTCCAGGTTTGGCCGTCCCGCAGGCCGCGAAGTTCGTTGCGTTCGCGGCGCTGGTTGACTTCGCCCGGCGTGATGCCGAGCACTTGGGCAGCCTCTTCCGCCGTATAGTACCGTTTTTGCTGGGCCATGGCGGTTCTCTCAATGGCGTTCCAGGAGGGCTTGGATCTCCCGCGGCAAAGGGCTTTGGGCGTTGTATTCGGTCATCTGGAGGTCCCAGTGGATTTTGCGCACGCTGCGCAGCGCGATCCGGCCGGAGTCGGCATCGATCTGGTACACGCTCATGACGCGTTGTTTGGAGTCGATGACCGTCACCTGCTGGATGCGGTCGCCCAACGTGGCGCTGACGACCAACAGGTCGCTGTTAGCCGCCGCGGCCGCCTGGGGACTGCCCGGCGGGAGCGGCGCCATGACCCGCTCGGGAGCGGCCCCGGCTGCGACGATCACCAGACCTGTTGCCACCACGACCCCCAGAACCGCTGCTTTCATAGGCACTCGACTCCCGCGCAGCGGAACCGAAGGCTCTGCTACTAATCATTCTAAGAGCCTCGGTTCCCATTGCAAGCAAAAAGCGCAACCCACGGCTGGGGAGCGACAGGCCCAAGGCCCCGCAGGCCAACAAGTTACATGCACCCCCCGTTTGGATTGCTCCCTTGGGGGGCAGTGTACTTGGGCGGGATGGGGCCGACAAGGGCAAGTCGCCACGTAGCGCGGGTTGCTCCCCCCAGGCGCAAACAGAGCAATCGAGCCGGGGGCGTAAGCCCCCGGTGGCCGCGTGTGGCACGGCCAGAGCCTAGCGATGGCCGCGGCCCCTGCCACGAACTTCACGTTCGTTCAGGGTTTGCCACCCAAGTAGGGTAGGTGCTCTGCACCCACGTAAAGACAGCTTGTGCGTGGGGGTGCAAAGCACCCATCCTACGGCTTGAGCGTGGGTGCAAAGCACCCACCCTACGGCTTGAGCGGGGGGTGCAAAGCACCCACCCTACGAGTACTACAGCTTGCCGATCTCCGGCAATAACCAGGGTTTACGGTACTGCGGCCGGGTGAGGAACTGGTTGGCTTCCTCGTCACCGACGAAGCGGTACGTGGCGGGGTCGAACCGCAGGGTGCGTCCGGCGCGCCAGGCGGCATTGCCCAGGTGGCACAAGAGGCTGGACGGCTGGCCTACGGTCTCCAGATCCGCGGCGGGGCGCTTGCGGGTTCGCATGGCATCCAGGAAGTTCTCGATATGGCCGCGGTCGTTGTACCCGCCACGGTCTTCCAGGATTTGTTTGCCGCCGGGCTCGAAGGCCCGCCACCGCGAATTGCCAAAAATCACATAGCCTTTGTCGCCGAACACGGCCGCCCCTTCGGCCTCGGCTTCCAGGGGATAGGGCGACCAGATCCGCAGCTCATAGGTCAGCACGCAGCCGGCGTAGTCGTAGGTGACCATCAGGGTGTCGGGCCATTCCTGGGCATCGTCGAAGTAGTATTTGCCGCCGTGGGCCGACACGCGAAGGGGGATGGCCGGGAGGGCTGGGGGTGGCAAGGTGTCGGCCGGAGAGCGGGGTTGTCGGTGCCAGGCGGCCACAGCGGTTTCCATGGCCCAGCGGGCGATGTCAAGGCGGTGGACGCCGTCGTTGCCCAGGTCTCCGGTGCCGTAGTCAAAAAACCACCGCCACGACCCGTGGAAGCGGCGGATGTTGAAGGGGCGCAGGGGAGCGGGCCCCAGCCAAAGGTCGTAGTTGACGCCGGGCGGAACCGGTCCATCGGGCGGCCGACCAATGGAACCTTGCCGGGCGCTTTCCCAGGCTTTGGCAAACACGACGCGGCCGATGCTTCCCTTGGCCAGATACTCCATGGCCCGGTGGAGATGGGGGCCGCTGCGGGCCTGGGTCCCCAATTGAACGACGCGGCGGTACTTGCGTGCTGCGGCGACCATGGTCTGCCCTTCCAGGATGTTGTGGCCGTCGGGTTTTTCGACGTACACGTCCTTTCCCGCCTGGCAAGCGAGGATGGTGGGGATGGCGTGCCAGTGGTCCGGGGTGCCCAGAACCAGGGCGTCAATGGACTTGTCGTCCAGGGCGAGGCGGAAATCCTCGATGCCTTTCGGGGCATGCGGGCCGGCGGATTGGAACGATTTGAGGCGTGCTGCCAGGACCCGCTGATCGACATCACAGAGGTAGCGGACGTCGACTTCTGGCACCGAGGCGAATCCTTCGAGCAAAGCGCCGCCTCGGCCACGGATCCCCGCCACGGCCACCTGGATCCGGTCGTTTGGGCCGGGACGGCCGGCGGCCAGCACATGGCTGCCGATCACCGTGGCCAGGGCTGCCCCACAACCTGCACTCCGCAGGAACCGACGACGATTGATGGTCATGGCATCCCCCTTTGGTAAGCACCAGCAATCCGGGAGCAACCGCAACGCCGCTAGCATACCACAGGCTGGTAGCGGGGTCGCAAGCCCCCGGTGCCCCGGGTGGGACCGAAGGCAGAGGACCAGAAGGAGGAGTCGGCCGTCGGGCTGTTTACGGCAGGACCGCTCGCAGGGCGTTTCGCACTGGCTGGCCTGGGTAATACACCTTGGCCCGAATGACGGCCGGGGCAGGATACACGGCGGCGGGGACAACCACCGCAGCGGGGGCGGGGACCGGGGCTGGCACTGGCACACCCGCTGGAACGACGGTCCCGGGATACGCCACGATGGTGGTGCCTGGAGCGGGCACAACGCCCTGCACAACCACTGGAGCTGTGGGCCAGTAGTGATACACCACCCGCGCCGGGGCAGTGCGCACGGTTACGACCGGAGGGACCACCCCCACTACGGGTGGAGATATGTAGGTCACCTGGGCCCAGGCAGTGGGCACGGCCAGCAGCAAGACAAGGGCAATCGCAATAACAACGGACGGCTTCATGGGTTACGCTCCTGTTTTCTGGCGTTTTGAAACCGAGGAACCTCGGGAGGGGATAAGGAAAAGGCGAGTGCAGGCTTAGCTACGTGCCTTGTTGAAGCCTACGTTGCAAACCGTCTGGGGACAACCCTGCCAGCCTGGGTGAGGAGGGCCCGCGTGCCGTCAAGTCACGTAGGGTGGGCGCTCGGCATCCACGCGCATAGCAAAATAGGAAGGGTTGGCGGCGTAGCGCCATCGATTGCGTGCGTCCGGCGGAGGCACCCTGCGGTTTTGACTCTGAAAAAACGCCTTCGATTGGCATTGACGGCCGTTGGGGCGCTTTTTATCATCCCGCCGCGGTTTGGTGGGTCCGATAGCGAATCGTCCTCACGGAAGGGGACGACCCACACGCTCGTCGCATCGACAGGGAAGTTGCCGGCCCTGGAGCCGGGAGCCTTCTCGTCGGCTTTTTTCGAGGACACCAGCCATGCGGATGATCGGTGCCCGGGAGATGGTGGTGGGGGCCTTGTTTGTTGTGTTGGCCGGTTGCAAGAGCGGCGGCACGGCAGGCAGCTCGTGGTGGAACGCAAATCCCTTCAAGAGTGCTGCGAGCACGCCCACCAATCCCAGCAACCCGTATCCGCCGAAACCTTCGCAGCTTTACGCGAACTCGGCCACCAGCTCGCCCTCGTCGGGGATTTCGGCAGGCGGGTCGCCCGGTTCGACCGGCTCGACACCAAGCGCAGCGCCAAGCCGCGGGCTGGCTTCGTCGGTGTCGGGTGGGACGCGGCCCGGCTCGACGTCGGCCACGTCGCCATCGCTTGGAACGGCTTCGACCGGCACCCGTTCCTCGGGCAGCATGGCATCGACGGGGTCCGGCGTGGCAAGCTATCCGGGCACCCGGGCCAGCTACACCGCACCGGGAAGCAGTAGTACCCGCCCCGGGAGCTTGGAGTCGGCCGGCACCTCTTCTGGGAGAAGGCCGATGGGCACATCCACCGCGACCGATGCATTTGGCCCGCAGCGGGGGCTTTATACGGCGCCGGCCAGCAGCGGCGGGGCCGGCAGTAACTTCACGGCCGGTCCAAACGCCTCCAGCGCCTTTGGGCGCAGCGAGCCTGCCTTAGGGGCCGAAGGTCCGTTGCGTTCGTCCGGCCAGGCCGCCCCGGGGTTCGGCACGCCGTCGGGCGGCTACGGTCATTCGGGGGTGAAGGATCCATTCGTGTCGCCTTCTGCACGACCGGATACCCGCTCGGCAGCCGGCGCGCAAGGATTCTACCCCATCACCCCCGGCCCTTCGGCCCAGAGTGAGCGCGCCGGGGGGACGGCCCGAGGTTGGCCCAGTACCGGTAGCACCGGGCCGGCAGCCCCGGCGGGCGGCTGGAATTATCCCAGCAGCGCCGGGGCGGGAAGCCATGAGGGAACGAATCGGTCGGTCGGGCCCGATCGGCCGTATTCCGGTTCGGCGTCGGGCCCGGGGTCGGACTCGATGTACGGTCCGCCGCGCAGCGACAGCCGGCCCGGACCTGCCCCGTATTCCAATGCGGGAAGCGAGTATCGGCCGGGATCGACCGGATATCGGCCGCCGGCCAGCGACTATCGGCCGGGCCAGACCGGCTACGCCCCGCCCAGTGCTGGAAGCGGCTACTTGTCGCCGCGCTCTGGGAGTGCGTATGGTACGGCCCCAGCCGGCAGTACAGAACCGTATCGCTATCCATCTACGTCCTCTTCCAACCTCACGCCTGAAGACGCCCCGTACCGGCCGGGGAGCGTGACCGAGTACCAACCCCGTGCTGCGGCCCCTGGGACGAGTGGCCCGCCCGCCAGCGTTTCAAATCCGTGGGTGTCGCCAAACCCCTATGGCCATAGCGCACCGGGGGGAAACTTCTCGACCGGCCCTGCCGGAACATTGCGGTAACGGGGAACTGCGGCAACCGCTGGAAAACCGGGGGCTGGATGGGTCCAGGCGCAAACCGCGCGCGTGTGCCGCCGCTTGCCGCGGGCCGGCTGGCAGGGCGGCAGGGGGGGTGCTTGCATCCACCCGAAACCCGAAAATGGTTTCGCCCTGCGTGCCGAGTACGGAGCCTGCTTGCCGGTGCGTTCGGAGCACGGGTCCTCCGCCGTGCACAGGGGGCACCCCGCCGGGGTAACCTTGCCGCCATCAGGCCAGCGCCACGTGCTGGCGCAAGAATCGTTCGACGGCGTTGTAGAAGTGCTCGATCGTCTCGCGCTTGCGCCATCCGTGCCCTTCTCCTTCGTACACGTGGTACACATGGGGTGTCCGGTTGCGGCGGAGGGCCTCGACAATCGTGTCGGACTGCTGGCGCGGCACGACGCGATCGGCATCTCCCTGAAACACCGCCAGGGGGCGGCGAATCTGCTCGGCCCGGAGCACGGCGGATCGCTGCCGATACACCGCTGCGGCCTCGGGCAACGGCCCGAGCAGGAAATCCAGATAGCGAGCCTCGAACTTGTGCGTTTGGGCGGCCAGGTGGAAGGGGTCGGCCACGCCGTACAGGCAGACGCCTGCGGCGAACGTCTCGGGGTGCTCGATCATCGCCCGGAGCACGGTAAAACCGCCGGCGCTTGCGCCCATGATGGCGGCTCGATGGGGATCGACATAGCCCTGAGCGGCCAAATGGGCCAAACCACCGACGGCATCTTCCACGTCGTACACCCCCCACTGGCCGCGAAGTTTGAGCATGTATTGCCGGCCGTAGCCCGTGCTTCCCCGGTAGTTTACCAACAGGACCGCATAGCCTCGGGTGGCGAAGAACTGGGCCTGGGGATTCCAGGCACACCGGGCCTGCGAGGTGGGGCCGCCATGCACCAGGACCACCAGGGGCGGCTTTCCGGAACTTGCGTAACGGTCGCTGGCCGGGGCGTAAAACAGCCCGTGGACTTCATCCCCGTCTGAGGAGCGCCAACACATGGGCTCGCAACGTGCCAGGGCTTCGGCGGGGACCGATTCGGCCGATGCCCGGGCCACCACCCGCTGTCGGCCGCTTGCCAGGTCAATTTCGACCAGGCGCGGGGGGACCGCGGGCCCGCTGCCGATCACCAGCACGCGGGGCCCTGTGGGCGAGGCCACCACCTGAGAGACCTCGCCGTAGGCTTCCAATCCTTGCAGCGGACGACAAGTGCTTTGCTCCAGATCGATGCGATACAGGCAGTGGCGGCCCTGCTGGGTGGCGGCAGCCACGAGTTGCTGGCCATTGACCATCACGGCGAACGTCCGCACACCCTGCACCCAGGCCGGCAGGCCGCACTCGATCCCCTCGGGGGTCAGCCACTGCCGCGATCGGCTGGCGAGATCGAGCATGGCCAGGCGGCTCCAACCCGTTTCGTCCGAGAGGTAATACAACCGGCGGCCGTCGGGCGAGAACTCGGGTTGCTGGACAGCCACGTCGCGGCCGCCGGCAGCGACCTCCGGCGCGCCCAGGCGCGGCAAAGCGCTTTGGGGATACTCCACGGGTGCAAGGTACAGCAGGCTTTCTTCCCACGGCATGTGCGGGTGATCCCAGGCCACCCACGCCAGGCGCGTGCCATCGGGGCTCCACGCCGGCTGCATGGAGAAATCGTGGCCCGAGGCCAAGATCTGCGGCCAAAACCTCCCTGCCGTATCGACGATCGCCAGCCGATCGTTTCCCTCCGCGTCGTGATGCACATAGACCAGCCAGCGGCCGTCGGGCGAAACCGTCGGCGAGGCCGCATGGCCGTAACCCGGCGTCACCGGCATTGCCGGCCCGCCGGCAAGCGACTGGCGATAGATCCGGCCGGTATTGCGAACCACGAAGTACACGTATCCGCCGTGGACGGTGAAGTCGCCGCCGCCGTAAGCGACTTCGGCCCGAACGTCCCACTGCGGGGCCAACTGGCGGGGGGCCTCGTCTGGCGAGGGTTGTACTACCAGCACACCCCGGCCCGAGCGGCCCTCCAGCCACACCACACTGCGGCCGTCCGAGTCCCAGCAGGCACCCTCCAGACGCCGATCCTCGGCCAGCAGAGCGGGCGAGATCGGGCTGGGCCATAGTCCATAGGGGCGATGTTCTTTAGGCCGGCGTTCGTTCGGTACTCCTTGCGGTGGTTGCATGCGTTGGCACCTCCTCGGCCATTACTTAGCTTATTGCGATTGCGATTGCCATTATATGTCTGTGATCTGGCCGGGCGTGGTCGGTCCCGCCTGATTGACAGCGGGTGCTGAACGCAGTACCTTCGAGGGCGCTTTTTCCGCGGGGTTTGGCGGTCCGCGGTGAGTAGGGCCGCACGCGGGAGGGGTGCTTTCTTACCAGATGCGCGTCGATCGCGACGGAGGTGAGTGATGGCCGCCGAAGCCAAAGTACCGACCCTTGTTTCCGTGGCCGCGATCTGCCTGGCCCTGGGGGCCGGCGCTGCTGTGGTCACGATGAACCTGATGGGCTATCGCCTGGAAAAACCGGGAGCCGCTCAGCCCGAGTCGGCGACACCGACGCCACCCATGGGCATGGCAGGTCCGCCGGGCGGGGCGCCACCTGGCGGCGCTCCGAGCGGGACGCCAGGCATGGGGGCCCCCGGGGGCACGGCCAAAGCCGGCGCGCCCAAAGGCGGCATGGGCCGAGGACCAAACCCCAAGCTCCAACTGGCCTCCCTGGTTAGCAAGCTGGACCTGGTGACCGGCACCCCTCCGACCATCCAACTGACCGACCAGCAGCGCAAGAAGATCCAAGAGCAACTTCAGGGCCTGGATGCTGCGGAGGACCTCCCGGCCGAGGAGGCCCAGAAGCGGCTCGAGGCCCTGCTGGAAGTCCTCAAAGACCATCGGGAGACGCTGGAGTTGGTCGGCTATCGCTGGCCCAGCCAGGGTGGCCCCACCAGCTTCTCGGCCCCGCCGGAAGCGAAGAATCCGTTTAAGGAAGAAAAGAACGCCAAGCCGCTCAAATCGCTTCAGTCCCGCTTGCAGCCGACCAAGTGACCGAGTGCGGCTGGAGCGCGGCAACCGGTGCTGGCAGACCGGCAGGGCGCAGGGCGAGGCGCCCGCGTCGCTGCGATGGGCAGCGGCGGCGCAACGGGTGCCGGCCGATGGGCCGGATGGAGTGGCGGGCACAGCGGCCGCCAGCGTCAGCGAGGCCCAATCGTAAGGGGAGGCGGGCGTTTCGTCCCGTTCATCCCGCCGTCAGCCGGACTCTGCGGTGGGCAGGGCGGCTGCTGGCTCGGCTGGGCCCCTTGCCGGCAGGTGCTGGCCGGGGTCCTCGCCCAGGGCCTTGCGAATCTGTTCGCTCAGGCGCATGGAACAGAACTTCGGCCCGCACATGGAACAGAACGGGGCGGTTTTGAAGTATTCGTCGGGCAGGGTCTGGTCGTGCATGGCCCGGGCGGTCTCGGGATCCAGCGACAGGCGAAACTGTTCTTCCCAGTCAAAAGCGTAGCGGGCCCGCGACAGGGCGTCGTCGCGGTCCCGGGCCCCAGGCCGATGCCGGGCCAAATCGGCCGCGTGCGCGGCAATCTTGTAAGCGATGAGCCCTTGCTTGACATCCTCGAGTTCCGGCAGCCCGAGGTGCTCCTTGGGAGTCACGTAACACAAAAGTGCGGCCCCGGCCCAGCCCGCCACGGCCGCCCCGATGGCGCTGGTGATGTGGTCGTACCCCGGCGCGATGTCGGTCACCAGGGGCCCCAGGACGTAAAACGGCGCCTCGTCGCAGGTTTCCAGGGCCTTCTGGACATTCATCGCCACCTGGTCCAACGGAATATGGCCTGGGCCTTCGACCATTACTTGACACCCTTGCTGGCGTGCCCGGCGGGCCAATTGGCCGATGGTCTCCAACTCGGCGAACTGGGCTGCGTCCGAGGCGTCGGCGATCGAGCCGGGGCGCAGCCCGTCGCCCAGGCTCCATGCCACGTCATACTGGCGCATGATCGCACAGAAATCGTCGAAATGCGTATAAATCGGGTTTTGTCGCCGGTGCGCCAGCATCCAGCGGGCGATAAGGGCCCCGCCACGGCTGACGATCCCCGTGACGCGGCTTGTGACCAGGGGCAGGTATTCCCGCAGCACGCCAGCATGCAGGGTGAAGTAGTCCACCCCCTGCCGGGCCTGGTGCTCGCAAAGCTCCAAAAGCATTTGCGGCGTCATCTCTTCGATATGCCCCTGGAGGCGTTGCACGGCCTGGTAGATGGGCACCGTGCCCACGGGCACCGGCGAGGCATCGATGATGGCCTGCCGGATGCGGTCCAGGTCCCCGCCCGTGGAAAGGTCCATGACCGTATCGGCCCCATAGCGGAGCGCCGTGCGGAGCTTGAGCAGCTCCCCTTGCACATCCCCGGTGACTGCCGAGTTGCCGATGTTGGCGTTGACCTTGCATGTGCAGGCCAGGCCAATGCCCATCGGCTGAAGCCCTTTGGCCAAATGGACCTTGTTGGCCGGGATGATCATCCGCCCGCAGGCCACCTCGCGGCGCACCAGGTCGGGGGCGAGGTTCTCGCGCTTGGCCACCGCGGCCATTTCCGGCGAAATAACACCCTGCCGCGCCAGTTCTAGTTGAGTCGCCATCGTACCGAGTATGCCGAAGAATCGGGGTTCCAATCCAAGCCGTACATCCAGCGGGCGCTTGCCGGCAATGTGCAGCAAAGGGGCCAGGAGGCCTATGCCGCAGGTCTAGCCGGCCGCCACGTCTGGCTTTGGCAATCCTAGAGACGACTGGTACGGAGTCAATGACGAGTGGCTGGCCGACGATTACTTCGGCCAGCGCCTACGCCGGCGTGTCTGCGGTTCGGCCCGGCCCCGGAGGCTTCACCACCGGAAGAACGAGGCCAAGCCAACGCCAAGCCAGGGGATGGGGCCTCTTTGCTGCGGGCCAACAGAGGGGATCGCATCGGCACGGCGCATCCCACGAACGGGGTAAATCCGGTGGCGCAATGCGCAAGCAGGCCGCACAGGATCTGGGCGATTTTTCGCCCCGCGCGGCTCGGGTTGGGCTACTCGGGGCCGTCGGCCTGCAACACTTTGCGGATCAGATCGCGGTCGAAGTAATTGATCTCCATCCCGGCGTCGACCACGATCCGCTGGGCGTTGATGCCGCTGGAGCGCGGGCTTAAAAGGAAGGCGGCCACGTGGGCCACCTCTTCGGTCTTCAGCGCGGCTTTGCGCGGGATGACCTGTTCGGCGTAAAGGAATGCATCGACGTACCCGGGGATTCCGGCCGAGGCCGCTGTCTTAAGGAGTCCAGGCGCCACGGCGTTGAATCGCACGCGGGAGAAGCGGCTGAACGACTTGGCCAAAAAAGCCACGGTGGAATCGAGGGCCGCTTTGACCGGTGCCATGTATCCGTAGTTTTCGGCGGCCATGCGGGTGGTGGAGATGGAAATGGTTACCACCGAGGCGTCCACGTCCAGAAGGTCCGCCAGCGCCCGCGAAAGTGCTATCAGCGAGTAGCACGAGACATCCACAGCCCGCAGAAAGGCCCCCCGGGGTGTTTCGTGGAACGGCCGCGGCGTGGCCGGGTACTCCGCCATGGCGATCGAATGGAGCAGTCCGTGAAAACGGTCATGGCGGGCCGCCAGTTCCCCCCGCAGCCGCTCGATCTGTTCGTCGTGCTCCACGTCGCAGACGTGGATTTCGGCCTGCGGGAGCAATTTGGCCACATTGGCCCGAATCGTCTCGTTCTGCACGACATAGGTACACCGCGCGCCGGCCGCGCCCACTACCTGGCCCACGTGATAGGCCACGCTCTTGCGATTGGCCACCCCAAAAATCAGGATCTCTTTTCCTTCCAGCCCGAGGAAATCGGTCATCGCAAACAGCAAGCGGCGGCAAGGTCGATCCGGCGAAGGAATCGGGCCGAAAACAGCCCGGTCCTCCGCCCCAAAAACCGAAGGCGGCGCACACGGCCCAGCCGACCAGTATATGCTGGCCATGCTCGGGGCGGCAGTCCCGCCCTCCTGCGCGAGGCAACCGACCCGTGTGGCCGCCGCTTTGGCCATAAGGCACCAGCAAGCTGACAAGGCCGCCGCCAAGCCCACGGAGTACAATAGGGGCATCCAGGCGACCTACCAGCCAATACGCGATCCCGTAGGCCTCTTTCTTCCAAACCCCGTCATGTCCCGGTTCGTGGTTCTCCAGCACCAAAGCCCCCGGGGGGTGCACTGGGACTTCATGCTCCAACGTGGCGGTGCGCTGGCCACATGGGCACTTGGGCAAGAGCCGGTGCCACACACGGCCATTTCCGCCGAATCGCTGGCGGACCACCGCCTGGTTTATCTGGATTACGAAGGCCCGATCTCCGGCGGCCGGGGCACTGTGGCGCGCTGGGACTGGGGAACCTACGATTCGCTGCGTTGGGATGCCGAGGAGGTGGTGGTAAGGCTGGCCGGGGTGCGGCTTTGTGGAGAGGTACGGGTAACCCGCACGCCGGACCAGCCGGGTGGCTGGTCGTTCCTCTACTGCCCCGGTCGGGGGGGCTGATAAGTCGGTCCGGCCGGCTCGTTGGGCACCCTCAGCGTTTCAGGTGCAACCCGGACCTCCTGCCGAGCCGCGAGGCCTTCGGCCGTAAGCTATGCTTTTTTTGGATTTGCTGCGCGACGATTGGACGGTCCTTGGAGCCACGAGGAGTCGTAACCTGTGCCAGGTGCTCGGGATTTCGCATCGGCCTTGCGGCCGTCTGGGCCGGCACGTCCGGCCGACGGGAAGGAGGCGAGTTTCGAGGAACTCAAGCAGCGCATCCACAGCAAGCTGGTCGATAAGCTCGATTTGTCGCGGATCGGGGACCTGCAAGGGGACATCCTGCGGCGGGAGATCCGGCTGGTCGTCGAGCATTTGTGCGACACGGAGGATACGCTGCTCAACCGCAGCGAGCGGGAGCGGCTGATCGACGAGGTTTTGGACGAGACCTTTGGTCTCGGCCCGCTGGAAGCGCTGCTCAAAGACCCCACGATCAGCGACATCCTCATCAACGGTCCGAAAAACGTGTATGTGGAACGTCGCGGCAAGATGGAAAAGACCAACGTCACGTTCCGCGACGACAACCACCTGATGCAGATCATCGATCGCATCATCTCCAAGGTGGGCCGGCGGGTGGACGAGACATGTCCGATGGTCGATGCCCGCATGCCCGATGGCTCGCGATTCAACGCGATCATTCGGCCGTTGGCCCTGGACGGGGCGTGCGTTTCGATCCGGCGTTTCGGCACGCACCCGCTCAAGCTCGAAGACCTTTTGAACTTCCGCGCCTTTACGCCGGAAATGGTAATGCTTTTGGAGGGTGCGATCAAGGCCCGCTTGAACGTCGTGATTTCGGGCGGGACCGGCTCCGGCAAGACGACCCTGTTGAACACGCTCTCGAGCTTCATCCCCAATACCGAACGGATCGTCACCATCGAGGACGCGGCCGAGCTCCAGCTCCAACAGGAACACGTGGTGCGCCTGGAGACCCGCCCGCCGAACATCGAGGGGAAGGGGGCGGTGACGGCCACCGACCTCGTGCGCAACGCGCTGCGGATGCGGCCCGACCGAATCATCATCGGCGAGTGCCGCGGCCCCGAAGCCTTGGACATGCTCCAGGCCATGAACACCGGCCACGAAGGATCGATGACCACCTTGCACGCCAACAGCCCGCGCGATGCCTTGGCCCGGCTGGAAACGATGATCATGATGGCAGGCTTTGAACTCCCCCTGAAGGCCATGCGCAGCCAGATCTCAAGCGCTTTGAACCTCATCGTGCAGGCCAACCGCCTCCAGGGCGGGGCGCGCAAGATCACCCACATCACCGAGGTGGTGGGGATGGAGCAGGACACGATCGTGACCCAGGAAATCTACAAGTTCGAGCAGGACCGTGTGGACGAGCATGGCCGGGCACACGGCCGGTTCATCGCCACCGGGATCCGTCCCACGTTCATGCCGCGGCTGGAGGCGTGCGGCATCCGCCTGCCGTCGAGCGCCTTCCGGCAACGGGTGATGTTGGAGGACTAGCGCGTGGTGTGGCCAATCGTACTCGTGGCAGTGGCGGCGTTCGTGGGGGTGGCGGCCCTGGTGGGAGGCCTGGCCCTGTTGCTCCGTGGGCCCTCGGCCTCGCGCGTCGAAGACCGCCTGGAGATGCTCACCGGCCTGACCAGCCCCGCGGCCGCCAAGCAAGACCTCCTCAAAGGCGCAAGCCTCCTGGCCGAGCCCCTGGACGCCATGCCAGGGTTTTTCGAGACCCTGCTCAGCCGCTTCGGCAACGTCGGGCTGGTATTGGAACAGGCGGACGTATCGCTCGGGCTTTCGCAATTGGCCATGCTTTGCGGCTTGATGGGCCTCGGCGGGGCCGGCATCGCGGCCGCCTTGCGACTCAACCTGGCGCTGGTGCCAGCCCTCGGCCTGGCCATGGCCAGCCTTCCCATCCTCTGGATCCTCTGGCGGCGCCGCAAGCGGCTCAAGCAGTTCGCCGTGCAGCTTCCCGATGCCTTGGACATGCTTGGCCGGGCCTTGCGGGCCGGCCAAAGCCTTAGCGCCGGCTTCAGCCTGGTGGCCAACGAGATGCCCGCTCCCTTGGGCAAGGAGTTCGGCCGGGTGTTCGACGAACAGAACCTGGGCATCCCCCTGAACGAATCGCTGACCAATCTCACCAACCGCGTCCCCAATTTGGACCTCAAATTCTTCGCCACCGCCGTGATCCTCCAGCGGCAGACGGGCGGCGACCTCGCGGAAATCCTCGACAAGATCTCCGCCCTCATCCGCCAGCGATTCCAGATCTGGGGACAGATCCAGGCCCTGACCGGCGAAGGCCGCCTGTCCGGCATCGTGCTGATGGCTCTGCCGGTGGTCCTCTTCCTGGCCGTCTATAAACTCAATCCCGACTACATCATGGTGCTATTTACCGACCCCTTGGGGAAAAAGATGCTGGCGGTGGCGATCTTCCTTCAGGTCCTCGGGGCGTTGGTCATCCGCAAGATCGTCAATATCAAGGTCTGATTGCCATGCCTGGCGACCTCTTGCCGATGGAACATTTGGTGCCGCTGGCGGTGTTCGGCATGTTCGCCGCTTTGGCGTGGTGGGTGCTGGACAAGGTGGCCTCGGGCAAGCCCCGGGCCCTCGAACGCCTGGAGGTCTTCAGCGCCCCCCGGCGCCGCAACCCGACCGACCAGTTGCCGGTCAAAAAGCCCGAGACCGCCGCCAGGGTACTCGAGAAAGCCGCTCCCGCTTTGGCAAAGCCCCTGGCCCCCAAGAGCGAATACGAGCTGGGCAAGCTCCGGGCCAAACTGGCGGCGGCCGGCTTCCGGGGCGAAGCTGCCAGCAGCATCTTCTTGATGCTCAAGTTTCTGGGCCTTATCGCCGGACTGCTGCTCGGTGGCGGCATCACCCTGCTGGTGCACGGCATCAACCGCAACGCCATGGTAACCACCGTGTTGGCAGCGGGGGCCTTGTTCTATCTGCCCGACATCGTGGTCTGGTTCCTGGCCCGCCGCCGCCAACAGGACATTTTCCTGGGGCTGCCCGACGCACTGGACCTGATGGTCGTCTGTGTCGAGGCCGGCCTGGGCCTCGACCAGGCGATGCGCAAAGTCGCCGAGGAAATGAAACGCAGCTACCGCGTGATTGCCGAGGAGTTCGGGCTGGCCAATTTCCAGCTCCAGATGGGCCGCCCCCGAGCCGAAGTGCTGCATGAACTGGGCGCCCGCACGGGGGTGACCGACCTGCGGGCCCTTGCGGCCGTGCTGATCCAGGCCGACAAGTTCGGCACCAGCGTGGCCCAGGCCCTCCGCGTGCAGAGCGACTCGATGCGGACCCGCCGCCGCCAGATCGCCGAGGAAAAGGCCGCCAAGACCGCCGTAAAACTCATCTTTCCCCTGGTGATGTTCATCTTCCCCGGGATCTTCGTGGTGCTGGTCGGCCCCGCGGCGTGCACGATGGTCCGCGAGCTGTTGCCCCGCATGGGCGGCGGCTAAGCCGGGTTTTGCACCGGCTCCGAGCTTTTGCCCATAGGGCGCCGCCAGCCCGGCCGAGCGAGCCCCGGCCAAGCATGTGCTCATAGGAAGGTCCGGCCCCGGGCGGGAATGGCCCTGCCGATTTTCCAGGCTCCAAGCCTTCGCCCAGGGGAGACCCGTGTGCACCCCTTGCCGCCGAAAGCGGCCCTCAGCCCGGGTTCCGCCGCAAGGGCGGCTACCGACCGGAGGCGGTCCTTCCAACGAGGCAACCAGGCAACCGCTGGCAGGCCCAAACCGGAGCCGGGGCCTGGCCGCCTCCATGGGGCACCGTGCTCTTAGCTTTCTTGTGGAGTCCCGAAGGCACTGTTCGGCCGATCAGCAGGCGGAAAGCCCGTGGGGGCCAGTTGTGATACTTCTGCCGGCTATTCACGCGCGGTGGTTTTCCCGCCCCCCGTGCATCGGCTCCGCCGATATATCGTTATGTGCGCTACCGTTGTCTACAAAAGCTTTTGCGTAGGGACGGCGGATGGAAGTGGCGAGTACACGATTTGGACGGATCGCGTGCGGGCCGGAAGACACGCTGTTTTTCCCGGAGGGACTTCCAGGGCTGGACGATTGCCGCCAGTGGGTCGTCCTGGCAGATCCGGAAGACGATGTCTTCGCATGGCTCCAAAGCGTGCACCGGCCGGAGGTGGCCCTGGCGGTGGCGAGTCCGCGGCGGTTCCTGCCGGGTTATCAACTCCGGGTTTGCCGGAGGGAGTTGGAACCTCTGGGGCCGGTCCGCCTGGAGGCCGCGTGCGTGCTGGCCATTGTGAGCAAAACGGAAACGGGCCTGGCCCTGAACCTGCGCGGGCCGCTGGTGATCGATCCCGACCGGCGCATCGGCCGGCAGGTGATTGCCAATGGCCCAGCGCCGTTGCAGTATCCGATCGTTTTGGAGAGGGCGGCGCTGCGGAAAAGCGCATAAGCAATTCCTACACACCCGACCGCCATCGTGCCGGGCTCTCCGGGGGGCCGCTGCCCGCCCGCAAAGCGGCGCGATCGGCAAAGGAGGAGCGAGCGATGCTGGTCCTGTCCAGACAACGCGACGAAAGCATCGTCATCGGCGACAACATTATTGTTACGGTTGTGGATATTCGCGGGGACAAGGTTCGGCTGGGGATCGAGGCCCCGACCGAAATCCCGGTGCACCGCCGCGAGGTCTATGAGGCCATCCAGCGTGAGAACCAACGAGCCAGCCAACTCGACCCGCGCGACACCCGCGCCGTCGGAAGCAAGCGCCCCTCGGAATCGGCAAACCCGCCCAAGGGCTAACGTGTTCGCCGGCCCGAGTTTGCGGGTTATGCCGGCCCGAGTTTGCGGGTTATGCCGGCCAGGAGGGCACCGCGGGCTTTGGTTGTCGGTTCCCCGCTGTCTTTTTCTTTCCCCAGCCAACGAACATGCCGAGAACTAAACGGGGGGGTAAGACGACGAATCAGCCCGAACCCACTTTGCCTCAAGCGCGCAGTTTGTCCGGTCGATCCCAGCCATAAGGTAGGTTTGAGGGCGGCGGCTGCGCGGGCCAGGGATCGGGCAAGCGACCAGCCGATGCGGCACTGGAAACAGACCATCCCGTTTGCCTCGCCCCGTGTGACCCAGGTCCTTACACAGAAGGTTCGGTTGTATGACCCGCATCAATACCAACGTCAGCTCGCTCATTGCTCAGAAGACCTTGGCCCGCACGAATAACCAGTTGCAGCAGGCCCTGACGCGGTTGAGCACGGGCTTGCGCATCAACGTGGGCAAGGATGACCCGGCCGGGTTGATCGCCAGCGAGACCCTCCGCAGCGACATCGTTAGCACGCAGCGCGCAATTACCAATAGCGAGCGGGCCAACCAGATGATCGCCACGGCCGACAGCGCCTTGGGACAGGTTAGCAGCCTGTTGAACGACATCCGCGGGCTGGTGACCGAGGCGGCCAACGCCGGGGCCATGAGCGCCGATCAGATCGCGGCCAACCAGCTCCAGATCGACTCGTCGCTCGAGGCCATCAACCGTATCGCCCAGACCACGAGCTTCCAGGGCAAGCGCCTCTTGGATGGCAGCCTGGACTTCGTGACCACGGCCGACACCGTCTCCTCGATCACCGACGTGCAGATTGACCAGGCCAACCTCGGGGCGGCCGGACAGATCACCGTGGATGTGGACATTGCGGCGGCGGCGACGCGGGCGACCATCACGAGTTCCTCGGGCGAAGCGACCCCCACGGCCACGTTGTATTTCGCGCCCCGCGCCACGTCGACCATCACCGCGGCCACCAATGGCACCCTGGACATCCGTGCCAAGTCGCTGAGCCCCGACTACGAGGGGGTCTCCGTCGTCTTCAACGGAGCCGCCTCTTCGGCCTCGGCAAGCTACGACGCCGAGACCAAAACGCTCACCGTCAACTTCGACGACGGCACCTCCACGGTGGCCGAGATCGTTACCGCGATCAATGCGACCAATGAGTTCGAGGCTACGGCTGTGACTGCTTCCGGTGCCGTTACAGCAGCAACCAACGCGACCACGGCGCGGGAGTACCTGACCATCACCGCCCCGGCGGCCGGCACCACTTACAACGGGGTGCAGATCAGCGTGCAGACCAGCGCCTCGGTCGCCGCTGGCTCGCCCCAGGCGACTTATTACTCCGACACCAAGCGCCTGGTGATCACCATCAACGATACCAACGCCACGACGCTCAGCAACATTGCCACGGCGATTACCAGCCAGACCGACTTTACGGCTACCGCCAGCACGGGCACGACGAACATCTATGGCAGCGGCACGGCCGACAAGCGGGCCGTGGCCAGCACCCTGAGCACCGGGTACCTCAGCTCCGGCTTTTCCGCCGCGACGAACGCGAATGCTACGCTGAACTTCGCCGCGGGCCGCTCGGTGACGCTTACCACCGGCGGCGGCACTGCAGTCGTGGACATCAAGGCCAAGGCTGTGGGCACAGCGGAAAGCGACGTCACCATCATCTTCGATGGGTCCAAGTCGGCCGCCTCGGCCACGTACAACTCCGCCACCAAGACCCTCACCGTCGAATATAACGATACGACCACGACGGTCGATCAGCTTATCGCGGCCATCGACACGGTGGCCGAGTTCGATGCCCGCCTCCGCAGCGGAACCGGCACGGACACCGTGACCACTTCGTCGGCCACTGCCACCACGGGTATCGATTCCATCAAGGTCACGTCGCTCATTCCGGGGGCGGACTTCAACGGCATGAAAGTCCAGATCGCGCGGGAGGACGGCCTGGGGGCCTCGAACGCTCGGGCCGAGTACGATTCGGCCAACAACGTGCTGACGATCACCATCGATAGCACCGCCTCGACCACCCTGGCGGAAATCGCCAGCGCCATCGATGCCGTCGAAGGCTTCAGCGCCTCGTATTCCACCAGTGGTGCGGGTGTCGTCTTTGGCGACAACACCGAGGCCACGGTCACGGCGAATACGGGAACCACCGGCGGCAACACCCTCAATGCCGACACCGTGGTCCAGATTGCCGGCAACAAGGGGATGGAGGTCTTCAACTTCCAGGCCGGTACCTCGGTCAACCAGATGGTGGCGGCCATCAACCTGGTGGCCGACGCCACGGGCCTGTCGGCCAGCCAGAGCATGGGCGTGATGACGCTCACCTCGTCGGACTACGGCTCGAAGGCCTTGGCGGCGATTACCGTCACCAGCGAGGGAAGCGGCGGCACGTTCAAAAGCGCCCTGAGTGCCACGCGGGCCAATGGCACCGATATTTCGGCCCGCATCAACGGCGTGCAGGCCAATGCCGACGGCAACACCACCTCGATCAACACCGCCACGCTCGACATGACGCTGACTGTGGCCGCCGGCACCACCGGCGCCTTCCAGTTCGTCATCTCCGGCGGCGGCGCCCTGTTCCAGCTTGGGCCCGACGTGGTCAGCAACCAGCAAGCCCGCGTCGGCATCACCAGTCTGAACACGGCGCGCCTGGGCGGCAACAGCGGCAAGCTCTATGAGCTGGCCTCCGGCGGCAGCGCCGCACTGGCCGTCAATCCCAGCAAAGCGGCCGCCATCGTCGATGAGGTGATCACCAAAGTGACCAGCCTCCGCGGCCGGCTGGGTGCGTTCCAACGCACCACGCTGGAAACCAACATCAACTCGCTTAGCGACACGATGGAGAACCTGAC
>FWPU01007127.1_pt1 | contig 21069 bp, 17 predicted proteins | sample 2228361 | NCBI WGS metagenome assembly FWPU01 (sample SAMEA103939777, study PRJEB20133) | metagenome
GGCAAGGCGCGTTTTGGGGGGGCGACGTGGGCCCCAACCCCACGGATCGGGCGAAAAACGGCACGAAAAAGAACCTCTTGGTCGATGGCCAAGTCGGGCCGCTGGCGGTGATGACGGCCCCGGCCAACTGGCATGATGCGGCTTGTCTAGAGGATCTGCTGAACTCCGTCGTGACCGACCGACCCGACAGCGAGCAACATCTGTGCTTGGACAAAGGCCACGACAACCCCACGGGACACCAGACGCTCCAGGAGTTCAACTACGTCGGCCACATTCGCCCGGTTCGCGAGCAAGGCCGAAAACAGCAGCCGGGTCGACGCAAGCCGCGCCGCTGGGTGGTCGAACGGACGCTGGCCTGGTTGAACAAGTGCCGGGCCATTCTGGTCCGGTATGACAAACACGGCCTGAACTACCTGGGCCTGCTCCAGTTTGCCTGTGCACTCTTGTGGTACCGGCGCCTCTGGCGACTCCGGCACACCTAATGCTTCGAGCCTTTGGAGACAATTTCTAAATGCAACAGGCAACAAACTACCTGTTGCAATGGACCCGCGCGGGTTGCCGGAGGCCACGCTGCCTGTTGTGCTTTGGACGTGCCGCTGCCATGTTGGCGCCGGAACGGCCACATAGCCCGAGAGCATGCGAGTGTACGGGTGCTTAAGATTCTTCTGTGGAGAACGTAGTCGGGCCGGCCTCTTTCGTGCTGGCCGCAGGCCGCGTTAGGCTGTAAGGGGCCGGGTGGCCGCCGTGCCAACCGCAGCGTCCGCTTGAACAGCACTAGCACAAGGATTGCCGTGCCATGAGATATGCATACCTGGGAGTGGTTGCAGCCCTGCTGGCAACCGTCAGGCCGCTGGGGGCCGACGAGTTGCTCGTGGCAGACTTCGAGTCTCCCGATTACGGCGCATGGCACGTGGAGGGAGAGGCCTTCGGGCCGGGTCCGGCAGAAGGCACGCTCCCCAACCAGATGGAGGTCTCAGGCTACCTGGGGCGGCGGCTGGTGAACTCATATTTCCGGGGCGACGGGACCCTCGGCACGCTCACCTCGCCCGAGTTCGCCATCGAACGCCGCTTTATCGCGTTTCTTATCGGTGGGGGGAGGCACCCGGAGCGCACCTGCATCAATTTGGTAGTGGGTGGGGAGGTTGTGCGTACCGCCACGGGGCGAGATTCTGAGCATCTACGCTGGCATTCCTGGGACGTGGCGGGATTGGTCGGCCAGCGGGCGCGGGTGCAGATTGTCGATCGCGAGCAAGGCGGATGGGGGCACATCAACATCGATCACATCATTCAATGCGACGAGCCGCCACGCCCCAAAGACGCGCGAGACGAGCTGCTTGCCAAGGCGCAGGCCGCTGTGGCCGCGGCCATATCTCGTGCTGCCGCGGACCCAGAACGGCCCGTGTTTCACGTCTGCCCACCTGCGCAGTGGATGAACGACCCCAACGGACCGCTCTATTACGAGGGTTACTACCACCTCTTCTACCAGCACAATCCCTACGGAGACGAATTGGGGCACATGCACTGGGGCCACGTACGCAGCCGAGACCTGGCGCATTGGGAACACCAGCCCATCGCCCTTTGGCCGTCTCTGGAACTGGGCGAGCAACATGTGTTCTCGGGCTCCGCGGCACGCACACGCGATGGCGTGCCGATGCTGTTCTACACCAGCATCGGCCCCCGCCTGCCGGAGCAGTGGGCGGCTGTGCCCGAAGATAGCCGGCTTCTCAAGTGGCGCAAGCACCCAGCCAACCCCTTGCTCACCGAGGAGCTGCACGGTGCAACCAAGGTTCACGAGTGGCGGGACCCGTACTATTTTGAATACAACGGCCGCAGCTACCTGGTGCTGGGCGGCAATTTGAATGCCTCGGCGGGCGGTCAGGCAACGGTGACCGTGTATCGTGCGGAGAACGAAGAGCTGACGCAGTGGCAGTACCTGGGCGTACTGTTCACGCACCCCGATGCCGACGTGCGGAACATCGAGTGCCCCAATTTCTTTCGCCTGGGAGAACGCTGGATGCTAATCACCAGCCAGGGGCAGCCCGTGCACTATTTTCTGGGCCGGCTCGATGGAGAACAGATGCGCTTCTACGCAGAAGAGCGGGGCGAGCTGGATTACGGCCATTTCTATGCGCCCAACACGATGTTCGACCCACAGGGACGCTGCTTGCTTTGGGGCTGGGTGAACGGCTTTCCGCCCGGCCGCGGCTGGCGCCACACGCTCACGCTGCCGCGCATACTGTGGTTGGCAGAAGACGGCAGCCTGCGGCAGCGCCCGGCGCCAGAGCTTGCTCGGCTGCGGGGCCGGCATTACGGCAGTCCGGCCGCGGATCTCTCTGCCGGTACCGTGGTGGAGCTGGGCTGCCAGGGCGAGACATTGGAAATAGTGGCCGAGTTCGCAGCGGCGGCCGGAGCCGAGGTGCGGCTCGTGCCCACGGGGGACAACCTGCCCGTGTATGCCATTTCTTGCGACGGCGAGCAGCTCGCGGCGGCGGGCGTGCAGGTGCCGCTGCCGCATACAGCCGACGGCCGAGCTGCCGATTCGCCCCTGAGGCTGCACTTGTTTCTGGACCGCATGCTGCTGGAGGTTTACGCGAACGAGCAGCTCTGCGTCTCCCGCGTGTTGCAGCCCGCACCGGGGACGGTACGCGTGCAGGCGGCTGCCCGAAGGCCCCTTCGCCTGCAACGTCTGGAAGCCTGGCCGATCGGCTCGATCTGGGAGGGCGGCACGCCCTGAGGCACATGGAGGTCCTGCACATCCAGGCAGCGTCACCACGATTCTTCCCGCCCCCAGAGTCGGCCGATGCGCACGGCCTGCTGGGGGTCGGCGGCCAGCTCTCGCCCGAGTGGCTGCTCGACGCATACAGCCATGGCATCTTTCCCTGGCCGATCGACAACCATCACCTAGCGTGGTGGTCTCCGGACCCACGAGCGATCATCGAGCTGGACCGTCTGCACGTCAGCCGCCGGCTCGCACGTACCTGCCGCAGCCGCAAGTTCAAACTCACCAGCGACCGCGATTTTGCCGGTGTGATCGAAGGCTGTGCCACGGCCTGCGGCCGCAAGCACCATACCTGGATCACGCCCGAGATGAAGGCCGCCTACATACGCATGCACGAACTGGGCTATGCACACAGCGTGGAAGCCTGGCGCGATGGGAACCTGGTTGGCGGCACGTATGGCGTGGCGCTGGGTGGGTTGTTCGCGGCTGAGTCGATGTTCTATCGCGTCCCCGATGCCTCCAAAGTAGCGCTTGTCGCGCTGGTCGAGCATCTGCGCCGTCGCGGCTACCAGCTTCTCGATATCCAGATGCTTACGCCGCATACGCAAAAAATGGGCGCCATCGAAATCCCCCGTAGCGTCTATCTCCGCCGCGTTGCCGAGGCGGTGAAGCTGCCAGTCACCTTCGGCCAGATCGAAGACGCAGACACGATGCCCAGGCGATAGGGAGCCTGGACGCCTGTGCTGCTGGAGCAAGCAAGACCATCATCGTTCGACTCGAAGATGCTCAGCCAGGCGGCCCGAACGCTCGTGCTACGGCTCGTGCACTCGCGCCGCCAAAGCTTGCCACCAGTCTGCATGCTGCCAGGGCAGAAGTTCATCGAGCGCGGCGGCAACGGCGGCCCGCCGCTGCCTGGCAAGAGCCGCATCCGTTGGAAGCATGGCAGAAAAATCGAGTTCGTCTCTGAGCGCGCGTGCAACCGCCTCGGCGGCTGCTGCCTGGTAATCGGCCACTGGCGGCTGCCATGCCGAGACAGTCAGCGGCGGCAGATCGAGGGCATCGTCTGCCAGGCGCACGGCATGGCGGGCCATTTCGACCAGCTCGCCCGCGGCGGCGAGGTCGTAGAGCCGTTCCAGCTCGTCACGCAGGCGCCAATGGTCGCTCAACGGATCCGATGCCGTGCTGCTCGGCACAGGCTCCAGCTTCTGGTGGAGTGCGGCCACGTCTTTTAGCAAGTCCTGCACACGGTCGACAGGCAGGCCCTCCAGGTACATGCGGGCTGCCAGCAGGCGGCGGTGAGCGGCAAGCACGTTGCGCAGTTCGATGGCCAGGTGCGCCTCGCGCAAACAGCGGACGCCGCAGGCCAGGCTTAGCTCGAGGCGTGCCTGGGACACCTGCTCGCGCAACACCGCACGTTGCACCGCAGTGGCCAGAGAGAGGCGTATGCGCTGCACCGCGCTGGCATATCTCCGCCAGGCGGGGAGGAGATCGCGCTCGTCGAGTGCTGCCATTGCCTGTTGCAACTCGTGCAACATGGGTTGCAGCTCGCCGAGCTGCTGCTCGCGCTCTGCCAAAAGCTGGCGGAGTCTCTGCAAACGCCCCTCGCCGAACGCCGGATCGTCGTGGTGTTGCGCCCTCAAGGTAGCGGCTGCGTCCAACATCCGGCGTGCGTCCTGTAGGCGGTGCTCGGAAAGCTGGGCCGCCGCTTGTTCGAGCAGCGCTTGATAGCGATGATAGTCCGTAGTTAGCTGTTGTGGCGGCGAAGATGCCTGCTGCTGCATGAGCTTGCGTTTGAGCTGCCGGATGGCAACGTTTAGCAGCCGCGGGCGGCGGTCGTCTTTTGCCAGCGAATGTTTGCTGAGCGCCTGCTGCCAGAGCAGGGCGCGTCCCAGGGCCTGCCTGGGATCTGGGTCGCTTACCAGGCGGCGGATGGCCGTCTGGCTGATGGCGGGCTCGTACAGATCACCAGGCTTCGCCGAGTCTGCGGCCGACGGCGTCGGTGCCTTGCGGCTCGCCAGGAACAGCACGAGCGCAAGCGAGCAGATGCCCGTTGCGGCCAAGAGCAGGCGCACCCTGGGCCTGGCTAGCAACTCCGGCGGCTCTGTGCGGCCAGGTGGAGTGCGCAGGCTGCCTGAGCTGACTACATGTAAATGCGCGGCATGGCCCAGCACAGCTTCCCCCGCACGTTGGGTACGTACCTGGCTTGGCGCGGCGGCAAGCAGCGCGCCGCAGCCGTGGCAGCGGATCGCCAGATGGGCTTCGGCAGAACGGACGCGCACTTGCCTGCCGCACGCACAGACGAGTGTCCAGGCATCGGCCTCGGCGGCGGGTGCGGTGTCGGGCTTGGGGAGGTGCTGTTCGTCCGGCATTATTGAACCACGGGTGCAGACCCTGCCCCTGGCGCCCAGACCAGGACCTGCTCTGAGGCCATGGGTACCCAATTCACGGCATAGCCGGCGTGCCAGCAAATTTGCCGCAGCGAACGAAAGAGGGAGAAACTATCGGGATAGACGTAGAACTCGACGTGGTGTTGCGTGGGGTTTGTATCGCCCAGCCAGCGCATGAAGCGAGACTCGGTCGCACGGCAGGCAGGCCACTCTTCGCCCGGGCGGTCGCTCTTGGGCACAAACGTGTGCATGCCCAGCGGCGTCTGCCACACAAGGTCAAAGTCTCCGCTTGCGGGGCGGATCACCTCGAGCTGCTTCAGCGGCATGCCGTGTGGCAGCGCGCGGCGGATGCTCAGGCCGTCGGGCAGAATGGCCACACGTTTGAGCCGGCAAACAAACCGCATGGGTTGGGTCGAGACGGCGTGCTCGAAGGGAGGGCGAACGCGCAGCTCTTCTGTGTCTGCTGCCTGAGGTTCGGGAATTGGCGGCTGAAACGCCGCCAATGCGCCGTTCAACTCTTGAAGCTGTACGACGAGGCCGTCGAGCGCAGCCTGGAGGCTTTGTGCATGCATCCGATCTGTTGGTAGCGACTGAAAGGGCTGCCTCGTATCGGCCATGAGAGGCGCCAGGGCGATGCTGGGTTGTTCGTCGAGGCCGGCACTACCCAGCAACACGCCTGCCTGCTCGCGCAGCTCGCGCGCCTGCCGCAGCAAGCCGCGAGCTGCAAGATCCAACTGCACCAGCTCTCCATGCAGAGTCTCTGCGCTGCCCAAGAGCACGGCCACATTGCGAGTCTGCTGCGAGCCGGTAGGTGTTGGGCTGGGGGCTGGGGCGCTTCGCGCCAGGCCCTGTACCAAGATGACGAGCAGCAAGAGGGCTCCGACCAAGTTGGTGACGGCGTCGGTCAAACCGTCGAAGTTGAGTTGCTGCACATCCTGGCGGGTTGGGCGAGACATGGCAGGTTGCCTGGCGTGCGGCTCACTCCGCTACGAGCATCGAGCTTGAGTCCAGCGGCTCCACGCCCACCTCCAACCGCTGCGGCAGCACTGCAAGCCGTCTGCGCAGCGCGTCGTAGGTGGCGGCGCCATGGGGCCGCACAAGCAAGAGCAAGTAATGCCGCTCCGACTGCGCGGCCAGCTCCATCAGGCGTGCCGCTAGCGGCGAGCCTGCGTCTTGCATCTGATCAATGGCGAAGAAATCGCCGGAAGGATGAAACACCAGCCCTGCGGCGCCTACCTCTACCAGAATCGGTTCTTTGTTCACCGCAAAGCTGGGGTCGGGCACGATGCGAACCTTGCTGCCGGCGACCGAAACGCACGGCGCAGCAGGCGGCTCTGCCAGTGCCGCGGCGTCTTGGGCTGCGGCCAGCGCGTCCCGGGCCGCGGCCAAAGCGGCCAGGGCCCGTTGCATGCGCTGGCGTGCCCCCTCTACTTCCAGCGCGAGCTGGACCTGCTGCCATTCGAGTTCAGCCGCCTCCGCGGCCGGCCGTTCTTCTCCCGGCACCGCGCGCGGCGCGTACAGGGCCTTCGAACCAGCAGCGGCCAGCAACAGCAGCATCAGCACGCCGATCATGCTGCACAGCACGCTCAGAAAAGGGAACAGAGAGACCTCGGTACGCGAGCGAGCCTGCCGCATCATCGACCTCGCAAAAAGTCGAATAGCCCGCGTTTGCGGGCAGATGGCTTGTCTGCCGACAGCGGTGCCAGGCTCAGGGGCGCAAGCGAAGCCAGGCCCCCATGCGGCGCAGCAACGCCTGGAGCCGCCTCGCCCGCCAATGCTGCATGGCCGGCGCGGGGCGATGCTTGCTCAGGTGGGACGACCTGCGGCTGTAGCAACTGCGCCTGCACGGGCGGCGGCTGCAACGCGATCTTAGATTGATCTAAGTCGGCCAGGCGCTGGTTGAGTTTGGCCAACTCGTCGCGCAGCGCCAGCATGCCGCTGGCTAGGTCGCTGCCCGCTGCGGCCTGCAATGCCTTTTCTTGCTGATCCATCAGCGCGCGGCCCAACTGCGCCTGTTCGGCCAGAGCGGAGTCGAGCTTCTGCATGGCCGCCTGAAACCGATCGGCTCGGGCCAGCAATTCGTCCAGCACGTCCGGGTGCCATGTTTGGGTGGCCTGGCAAACGCGTTCGCACGCTGCGGCGAGGATTTGACTGACGCGGGCCAACTGCTCCTCGCGGTTACGCTCCTGCTCTCCCAACTCTTGCTCTGCCCGTTGCACCGCGGCGCGAAAATCTTCACCCATGCTCTCCCCAACCTTGCAAAGTTGCCCTTGCAGTTCGCTCATCCAGCGCTCGTGTTCACGAAAGGCCGATTCCAATGCAGACCTCACCACCTCCGGCAGGTCCCTCGAACTCAGCATGTCCGGCCGCGCACCGCCCGCCCCAGGCTCGGGCTGGTCGCTCATCCGCCGCAAGAGCTGGTCGTTGCAAAACGCCTCGATGCGGTCGAGCATAGCGTACTCGCGCTTCCGCAGCGCCTCGGTGGGAAACAGCAACAGCACGGTCATCACCAATCCGATCAGCGTCGTATCGAAGGCCGTCGATAGGCCCATGGTCACGGTTTGCAAGCCCGAGGCCAGGTCGCCCTCCTGGCTAAAGGCGCCGCTCAGCCCCCGAACCGCCACGCTGATGCCCACCACCGTGCCGATAAACCCCAGGATCGGATTGCACCAGATGAACGACCGTAGCAACGTGTAGCCCGATTCGACCCCAGAGGCGTCAAGCTGCGCCTGCGACGCCAGGTACTGCTGCACCTCCGGCACGTTCGCCCGGTTCTTGAAGTGCTCCAACGCTCCTGTAATCCGCCGCCCCAGAATGCTCTGCCGCGGCGCCCGCGGCCGCCGCTGGATGTGCTCCAGAAATTGGTCCGCCGTGCCAGGCGTGATCTGCAAGCCCAGATTCAGCGGAATGAAATCCAGCTCCAAGTCGGCATATGCCAACTGCCGGTGTACCGCCGCGAACTTGAGCACCAAGACCGCCAACCCCCAACAGGTGATGAACGTGATCGCATAGGGCACGTAACCGCGATCCGTGAACATCTGTCCCACCCCAGTCTCCCCGAGAGGAAACAGCACTGCTAGGTACAAACACGCCGTGAGCGTGGCGGCAATGCTCCCACCCAGCCAGCCGGGCACCTCCGTGGGATTCGCCACGCGGTCCCGACGGCGCCCCCTGCCAACGGGGTATATCGATGCCAGCGAACTCTCGCCAGGCGCCGCCACCACCTCAATCAAGGCCCCGCATCCGGGACACTTGCCTTGGCGGCCCAGGTACTCAGCAGCCGCGCGCATGCGGTTGCGGCAATGCGGGCAAATAACCGTAATCGTCCCGCTCATGGCGCCGCCCTCACGCAACGGAAGCCCAGGCTAGCCGATGTGTTGCCGCGCAGCAGATACAACCGCTCGGCGCTCGCTACCCCATACACGCTGCCGCCGTTCTCGAAATCGCACCCTTTTGTCACCACGGCCGGCTCCTCATCGCTCGTCACTCGCTCGTCGATGAATTCGCTCACATTCCCCACCAGGTTGTATACGCCCATGTCCGGGTTGACATCGAGCGGCGTGGCCGTGACCGGGGTCGTTTCCGCCCTGCGGATCCTCGGGTTTTCGTAGGTATTCGCCCTCTCCGGGTCGTATACATCGCCCCAGGGGAACAGCGCATTGCCGTGCCCCCGGTACGCGCGTACCCACTGGGCGCGCGTGGGCAGCGCAGCCCCGCGCCAGCGCGCGTATGCCTTTGCATCCTGGAAGCGAATGTTGACCACGGGATGGTCTTCCCTGCCGCGCGGCGGCACGCCTCCCACCCAGTAGGGAGGCGGATCGGCGCCGGTCGCTTCGACAAACTCGGCATACTGGGCGTTGGTCACCTCGTACTTGTCGATCCAGAAGGCGGGCACGTCCACGGTGGTAAGCGGCTCCTTGGTGAGAAACCTGACGGCATCCTCGAGCAGGGCGGCATTTTGCTGCATGGCCGGAAGCTGGCTGAGATATGCCACAGCGCGGGCGCGTTCGACTCCAAGCTGCACCCGCCCCGCGGGAATGAGCACCATGTCTTCGCTCGCCTTGACCTCATGGGCCCCCGTGTGAGGGCTGCCCTCTGCGGTGTTGCCACCGCCGGACAATCTCTCTCGCTCCGCCGTCTTGCTCGATGAGCTGCTTGCCTGCTGCTGGCCCTGACCGGCAGCAGGCGGTTGCCCCGCACCTTTGCCAGTTCTTCCCCACGAGGCAAACACCCATAACAGCGACAGGCTGACCAGACCCACCCCAATCGCGATCCAGGGCAGTGCCGGCCGCCACCTGCCAGAGAGCGGCTCCTCAGCCTCAGCAAGCAAGGGCTGCCTTTCTAGCGGCTCCAGTACGGGAACCAGCTCTGCCGTAATGATCTCTGCCTGCCGGCTGCTGGTTTCCCAGGTAGACGTCGTCTTCACAGCACCGGCGTGCAGCAGCTTACCGGCCTGCTTGGCAAACTCGGCCGCATCCGCAAACCGATCATGGGGATCCGGCGCCAGGCTTCTGGCCACAAATTGAGACACGTCAGCCGGTATAAAGGGGTTCAACTCATGTACAGGTCGGGCCTGGCGTCGCGACCGCAGCGCCTCGAGGATCTCTTGCAGTACCTGCCCGTTCGGCCCCTGGCGCGTGAGCACCCAGTACAGTGTGGCTCCCAGCGAATAGATATCGCTACGACAGGTGAGCTTCTCGCCGGCGGCCTGCTCCGGCGACATGAACATGGGAGTGCCCACCGTGCCGCCATACTGCGTGCTAGCCGCGTCCAGCTCGCGTACCAGGCCAAAGTCGAGCAGCAGAACGCGCGCATCTCGTGCCACCATGATGTTCGAAGGCTTGATGTCCCGGTGGATCAGGTTGTGCTCATGCACCGCCTTCAGGCCCAGCGCCGCCAGCCGCGTGATCCGCAAGGCATGACGCCAGGGAAGCGGTCCGCCCTGCACCTCCACAAGCTGCTCGAGGTTCCGGCCGTCAACATGCTCCATTACCAAGTAATAGAGATCCCTCTCATGGCCCACGTCGTGAATGGTTATTACGTTGGGATGCCTGATACGCCAGGCGATGCGCGCCTCTTTGAGAAACCGTTGGGCACGCGAGGGATGAAACAGCCGCGGCGGAAGGATCTTGAGCGCCACAGCACCCTCCAACCGCAGGTGACGCGCCAGATAGACCTCGCCCATGCCGCCGGCGCCCAGAAACCGCTCGATCTGGCAAGGCCCGATCACCTGGCCAGCGGCCAACGTTGGTAGGAACACGGGTTGACTTGCCATGGCAGGCACCGGGGCGGCTGGCTGCCGGGAAGGCGTCGGCCCCAGTGGGCACGAGGCGGAGATCGCTCGTCCCGCCTGCGACGAACCGGCAACTGAAGAATCGTAGTCCAGCATAGCCTTGCGGCCCCCGGACCGCAACGCAATGCTACAAGCCGGCCATACACCAGGCGTGTCCCCAGCGGTGCCAAGCTTGCCGAATTCTCGGTGAAAGGGCATAGCAAGTGAGATGTGCTTGCATCTCTCGAGAACCTCGTTGGTGTGCGCCATCCTTCTGATGAAATGGCGCAGAGTCGGAGAGCAGCGCGGGGCACAGGCTAGTCTCCCGATTCGCCTAACAGCTCCTCCAAGCGGTCGCGCAGGCGGGTAAGGCAAACCGCTAGGGCGCCGCTGCTGATGCCGAGTTCTTGTGCAATTTGGTCCGTACTCTTGCCGGCCAGCACAGCCAGGCACACCTGGCGCAGGCGCCCGGACAAGCGGTCGACGGCCTCGCGGGCAACGAGGGCGCGCAGCGGATCGTCTGACGCGGTCAGCGAGGGCGCGAGCAACAGAGATTCCAGCAGCTTGCGGGTCTGGCGGCGGCGCAGGGCATCGATCACCACCCAGCGTAGGGCCTGGTAGAGGTAGGCGGCCTCGTGTTCTTTCGACCGCCGCGCGTCGCACCACGACCGCCGGCAGCGCAGGTAGGCGGCGTGCACGAGGTCGGCCGGTTCTCCCAATTCACGGCGAAAGCGCCTGCGGCACCATGCGAGCAGGTCTTCGTAGTGCTCTGCAAACAATTCGTCAAGCCGCGCCGAGGTGCCGCACATCTCTGATCTGTCTCCTTGATCTGCTGCTGCAGCCCGCCGGCGTGCGCGGTAGGCCATGCCCACCCAACTGCCAAACTCCGCACCCAGGAGCTGTCTTGCTACTCTTATGAACAGACCCAGCCTGGCGTGGGAAAAATCTGAGCTGCCGCAAGCTGCCCGCTTCTCCCCCTCACTGAGGCAAGGGGATGCAGCGATGGACTTGAGCGGCCACGTTGATGTATGCCACTGCTTGAATGTAGCCGCCGAGCAGTTTGGCGGAAGCGACCGCGTCACTCCCGGCCGCATTCAAGCACTGCGGGGTGCTCGTTGCCGTAGCGTGGGACGGACACTGAGTGGACGGGGTCACTCCCGGCTGCATGCAAGCACTGCGGGTACGCAGCCTAGGCCGACAACACGAGCACGCTTGCACTCCGGCTGCGCACGCCGCGAGCCTCCCTCCCCTTTCCCCGTACAGAGGGGGGTAAGGTCACTGGCACGCAACGACTTACGTCAGGCACACCCCTTTCCCCGTACAGAGGGGGTAAGGGAGGGCCGAGCCGGCGCACACTTTGCAAGCACGCACGCCCCGTGCTTCTACGAACCCACTTCGTGCGACTGCCCCGCGAGCCGCCGGTTCAACGCCAGCGCTTCCGGCCTGCGGTGTGGCCCGGTGCGGTTCACCCCACCACTCGTAAGAGCCGCGACGAGCCCACGGCTTTGTACGACGCGCCGCCGGTTTTTCGCCGGCGGGGTGCCCATTGGCGCTGCGAACACGTCTCAAACGCGCACGCCGCCGGCTTGCAGAGAGGTGGCCTTCGCACGTTCCACAGGCCTTGGCACCGACCGGGGAGCGTCATTTGTGCTTGTGTGCTCAGCAGGCATTGACCTATCCACTAGGGCTGTTGGATGTTGGCATCGCGACTGCCCGTGGTGGTTGACAGGCAGTCGATGTCTGGTATTCTTGATACGCTCTATTTGCTTTAGAGGCTTTGTCAGAACCCGAAGCGGGCCGGCTCTTCAGCCGCTCTTGGAACTATTGGCAGAGCCTTGTGGCTCAGATTCGCGGGGGTGAAGTCGCAAATGCAATGGCTCGCTTGGGTTGTAGGCGTGCTCGCCTTTCTCGAGGGAGGGTGGCTTGCTTTTGATGGGGGGCGAGCCTTGATCGTGGGCGACTATGTAACACCTCGTTCGGGGCCCTACGCCGGCCAACTCGGCCCCTGGGCCAAGCTCGTCTCGGCCATCGGTATCGAGCCGCGCTCGACTTTGATGAAGTCGATCCACCTCTTCTTGGGTCTGGCTTGGCTGGCAGTGCTCGCCTGCTTTGCAGCTCGCTTCTCTTGGGCTTGGTGGGGGATGCTGACTTGTGCCATTGCCACTTTGTGGTATCTGCCGTTCGGAACCTTGTTGAGTGCTGTCCAAATCGTTTTGCTGGTGCTGTTTGCGCTGCGGCCATGAGCGATTGAGCACTCGGTGTCCAATTTTGATGTAACTTGACCATGACGGGGCCGGGAGGCATTGCCATGAAAAAGCCATCGTCCAGTAAGCGTCGTCCGACGAAGCAACCAATGGACATCCCCGCTGACTTGAGCAGCGCGCTGCATGCGGACGCAGCGGCGTCGGCTGCATTTCAGAGGCTTCCACCCTCGCATCAGCGCGAGTATGTCGAGTGGATTGAGGAAGCTAAGAAGGAAGACACGCGTCGCAAGCGGATCGAAAAGACTCTGGCAATGCTGCGAGAAAAGGCATGACGGAGCGTAGCAAGACCCGGGAAACCTCGAGCCCCTTGTTCAGCTTGTGCCTGTGCCGGTTAATGGGGTGCTCGCACGCTGCCGCCGGGATCGTGACGCACAAGGATGTGACACCTTGATCAAGGTAGAGGAAAGGCCCCGCCGGCATCAAGCCGGCGGCTCGTCGCATCAAGCCGGCGGCTCGTCGCATCAAGCCGGCGGCTCGTGGCATCAAGCCGGCAGCTCGTTAGGCCGCGTAGCGGCCCTTACGAGCGGCGGGGTTTACCCCCGCCGGGCTCGACGTTGCACCACATGCGCTGCATTGCCTCGCCGGGCGCGACGATAAATCTCGTGCGCTGCATGCCCCGCCGGCATAAAGCCGGCGGCTCGTCGCATAAAGCCGGCGGCTCGTGGCATCAAGCCGGCGGCTCGTTAGGCCGCGTAGCGGCCCTTACGAGCGGCGGGGTTTACCCCCGCCGGGCTCGACGATAAATCACGCGCGCTGCATGCCCCGCCGGCATAAAGCCGGCGGCTCGTCGCATAAAGCCGGCGGTTCGTGGCATAAAGCCGGCGGTTCCCTAGAAGCCGAAGACGGGCCGGCCGTCCCGGCGGTCTCCCAGCCGCTGGTACATGTCGTAGTTGATCGTCTCCGATAGAAAATGAATCGATCCATCGCAGAACACGAATTGGGCGCCGCCGGGATGCCGACTCTTGAATCCGAGCGAGGTCGTCCAGGTGGTGAAGTGACTGCATTCACGTCCAGGAATGAGCCCTGCCCAAGGGTCGGTGGGGTTGCCAGCCTCGCCGGGACAGGTGGGGAAGTTGATCGGCGCGGTCGTCGCTAGCGAGGGACCTGTGAAAGAATGGAACCAGCCATTGAGCGTATCGTTCGAGCAGCGAGGACGATACTCGCCGATGGCGATCACGTTCGCCAGGCCGTCGGTAATATCTCGGAACCGCGCGGTCCAAGGGCCGATTTCGATGGGAATGGGGCTGCCAGCCCAGCCGGCGCCCCAGCGCACGCCGCCTCGGGCATAGATCCCCGAAATCGCGCGGTTCGGTTCGCCCCAGGACCAGTTGGCATGCCCCTCCGGCCCTGTGCCAAACCAATTGCCGTTGTCCGAGCCGCTGGGCCCCAGCCCCACGTACTGAGCCAGACTGCATGGGTTGGGGCTAGGCATTAACTGCGCTCCCACGGACATGGCGTAATTGCCCAGGGCGCGGTTGTTGTCGCGATTCACGTGCGGCGAATCGTCGCTTGGGCAAAGGATGGGCGGAAAGGGCGTGCTATAAATCCAGGTGCCATCCGGCATCATCGGGCCGAAATTGTCTCGATCGAAGTCATATACACGAAAATCGATGCGTTCGTACAGCGTGCCACCCTGCTCAAGGTAGGGCAACAGGCGCACGAGGTAGCTGCCGCGTCTATCCAAAATGCTCCACTGGTCCCACACGAAGTAGTTCAACGGCAGCCGATTGTAGGCGTCGTGGTAGTTGTGCATCGCAATGCCAAGCTGCTTCAGATTATTGCTGCACGAGGCGCGGCGGGCTGCCTCGCGCGCCGCCTGCACCGCGGGCAATAGCAGGGCGACCAGCACGCCGATAATGGCGATCACCACCAGCAGCTCGACCAAAGTGAATGCCGTACGGGCAAGAAACACACGTGTCTTCATGAAATGCTCCTGCAATTTAGAATTGCGATGAGGATTAACACCGTGATGGCACTGGCGCTCGGAAGAGCCATATTGCGCCGATGGCATCAAGAACGCAGAAGAAATCTCGGGCACGCGTCGACGCACCCGCGGACCATCTTAGACCGTGTAACCACTTCCCGTGGCATGGCGATGCTTGACCATCAGCAGTCGTGGGAGCGCCGGCAAGTGCCACGGGCGCCATAACACCTGATCCCTGGATGGTATTAGATTGACGTACGAAGACATGCCAGCGAGCGCACAAGAAGAGTACGTCATGACGCTGACGATACAGAGCATACAGGGGTCCACTCGAACGTGTCAACAAATCGGCAATAGTGGCCTAAAATAATTCTCGCATTTGTATGACGTATGTCTGACGGACGTACGTTTGGTGGTATGGGGCATTCGCTACGTAGCATAAGCGTCCTCGCTTGTGCAGGCGTGCCGGAAACGTCGGGCCTGCCCGAGCAAGCGGGGACGCTTGCTCTACGTAGCATAAGCGTCCTCGCTTGTGCAGAATTGCCGGAGATCTTTGCCCCGCCTGAGCAAGCGGGGACGGGTTTGGCAGTTCTGAGCAAGCGGGGACGCTTGCTCTACGTAGCATAAGCGTCCTCGCTTGTGCGGAACTGCCGGGGGTCTTTGGCCTGCCTGAGCAAGCGGGGACGCTTGCTCTACGGTTGTGCAGGCGTGCCGGAAACGTCGGGCCTCCCTGGCCAAGCGGGGAGAGATCTGGCAGTTCTGAGCAAGCGGGGACGCTTGCTCTACGTAGCATAAGCGTCTCGCTTGTGCAGAATTGCCGGAGATCTTTGCCCAGCCTGAGCAAGCGGGGACGCTTGCTCTACGTTAGCTGCGCTTGGATCCGCGCCCGCCCGTCCGCATGGCGCGGGGCACATAGTTGCAGTCCGGCTCCTGCGCGAATGGGTTGCCCGTCACCGCATATGCCCGCGCGCGGCTGCCGCCGCAAATGTGCCGATACTCGCAGATGCGGCACTTGCCTTCCAGCCGATCCGCATCACGCAACGCCCGAAAAACCGGCGAGCGCTGATACACGTGCACGAGATGGTCGAGCGAAAACAGCCCGCATACCAGCGGCATGAACCCGCTCGGGTAGATCAGACCGGTGTGCCCAACAAACAGGATCCCCTTGCCGTCGTTCGTGGCCGGAAACGCCCCCCACTGCCGCCAAGCCCGCCGTTTGGCCTCGCGCGCAATACTGTGCTCAAGCACGTAACGCCGATACTGCGGCGCCTCGGTCGTCTTGATCGCATAGGGCTGCCGCTGCGCCTGCCGGTATAGTGTGGCGAACACCTCCTCGTACTGCTCTGCACTCAACCGCTGCGTCTGCCAGGCGCGGCCCACCGGCACCAGGAAAAACACCGACCAGAGCACAATCCCTTGGCCGGCCAACAGATCTGCCAAGGCGTCGAGCTGCCGGCAATTCTGCGGCGTGACCGTGGTATTCACCTGCAATGGCAGCTCCAGCTCGCGAGCCATGCTCATGATCTCGAGCGTGCGGCGATAAACGCCCGCCACGCCGCGCACGGCATCGTGCGTCGCGGCATCGGCCCCATCGAGGCTAACTGCTAGTCGTTCCAGGCCTGCACGTTTGAGCGCCGCCAGCCTTTCACGTGTTACCAGCGGCGTGGCAGACGGCGTAAGCGCGACATGCAGTCCCAGATCCGCCGCATGCTCGACCAGGGAAACCAGGTCCCGTCGCTTGAACGGATCTCCGCCCGTCAGCACCAGCCAGGGCAATTGGGGAAACTCGGCCACCTGCTCCACCAGCCGCCGCGATTCCTCGGGACGTAGTTCGCCCGGATGCGGCTCGCTTTCTGCACACGCGCGGCAGTGCTGGCAGATGAGGTCGCAAGCTCTCGTCAGCTCATAGAACACGACGCGCGGGCTTTGGTTCAGGTCCCAACGCAGCAACTCAGGGCCCCGATGGTTGTTCGACGCGCGCTGGCCGTCCATCTTGCCACGCCCTTTCTGCTCAAATGCCTCGTTAACCAAGCACCGTTCGATCGCCGGCAAGCACGCGGCTACGAGAGGCGTGCGCCAGGACCGCTTGCGTGCAGTTCACGACCGAGCGGTACGCCATTTGCTCACTTGTTCCTCTGCGATTGCCGTTGTCCGACGCGGCCAAGCGGGCCCTGCACGCTTCGCCAGTCGCCATAACAAGATAATAGTATCCTAATATCTATTTTCATCCTATCCTGCCGCGCACCCCTGTCAAGCAATGTTCGGTGCCCATCGCCTTCATCACACGCGTTTTGCCTGCGCCTCGAACTCCGTCGGCCGTGCCATCTGGCGGCCGACCGCGCGCCACGACGCAGTTGTGTGTCGCCGTAGCACACCGCCCGAGCATGTATCTCGATCCAACCGTTGAACCACATCGCCCATCGGCAATGCTCGGACAAGCCGATCAAACACATTGCTGAGCTGTGTTTAAGGAGCCGCCACCATGATCTCCCAAGTCGAAGCGACACTTGCGGACCTTGTTCGGGAGCGCCCGCAGCGGGCAAGGCTCTTCTCTGAACTCGGCCTGGACTTTTGCTGCCACGGCGGCCAGACCCTGGCCGCGGCCTGCGCGCAGCGCGGTCTGGATCCAGCCGACGTGGTCCGTCGAATGAGCGAGGTGGACGAGCAGCCTCCCGAGCCTGCTACCGCCGATAACTGGCACGAGTGGCCGCTCGCCAAGCTGATTGACGAGATCATTGCCCGCCATCACGCCTACGTCCGCCGCGAATTGCCGCACCTGACCGCGCTTTGCCAAAACGTGCTAGCCGCGCACGGCGGCTCCCATCCTGAGTTGGCAGAGTTGCCGCAGGTGCTGGCCGGGCTTGATCAGGAACTGGCCCTGCACATGTTCAAGGAAGAGCGCGTGCTCTTCCCCTGGGTGAAGCAACTGGAGTCTGGCAGCACTGCTGGGGCTCCGCCGTTTGGCACTGTGCAGAATCCCATCCGGGTTATGGAAGACGAGCACCGCGCAGCGGCGGCGGCCCTGGAGCGGTTTCGCGTGTTGACGCACAATTACACAGTGCCTGCTGATGCCTGCCCCGCGTTCGAGGCCTTGGTGGCCGGCTTGCGGGCGTTCGACGCCGATCTTCGCCTGCATATCTATAAGGAAAACCAGGTGCTCTTTCCGCGGGCCATCGAGCTGGAGGCGCACGCGCTCTCGCATGCGGCCACGATGCCGGACGTGCTCCCGCTCGATTGAGCGTGGAGCTTGACGGCGCGGCAGAAACGCGTTTGCGCGATGCTCGCGGAGGGGTTCGCAGGGCTTCGTGCGCGGTGCTCATGCCTTGCATGAACGTTGCACCAACGCGGCAAATGTGCGGCAGACGTGCGGCAAAGATGCGGCAGATGGCGCCTCGTTACTCCGCACTCGCTCTGTCCACGCGCTGCTGACCCGCTGCCCACGCGATGCTTGTGCGCTCTTCGCACGGTGCACACGTACTGCACGCGTAGACCGCAGGCATCAGGCATGCCCAGAGCGTGCGCCATGTTCGCCCTGCTTCGTGCTTGGTTTCTCGCGAGCCGGTCGCTGTTTACAATGCAGGCCGCCGCGATGGCCGCCGGGAGCCGTCCGGTCCACGCCATAGCCACATGGGAGTTCTCTCATGCCCGCCTGCCCAAGCTGTCTGCCCCTGCCGCACCGCCTGATGTTGCTCGCCTGTATCCTTGCAGCCGCACCGCGTGCAATGCTGCACGCCGCAGAGATTCTCACGCTCACGCCCGACACCTGGGATGCGGCCGCCCCGCAGGGCAAGGAAGTCGATGCCATTCATGGCGATCTCGTGCTGCGCAACGACCGGCTGGTCGCCGTGGTTGCCCAGGCGGCGCCGTGGCGCAATGCCAACATGACCACGCGCAACGTGGGCGGTTGCGTGATTGACCTCACGTTGCGCGAGCAGCCCAACGATCAGCTTACGTGCTTCTACCCCACGGGCCGCCCGACCACCTGGCAGACGATGACCATACCCGAGCCCGACGGGGCGCAGCGGGCCATCACAGACCTGTTGCATGCAGATGTGTCGGCAGCGCAGGTGATGCTCGAATGTGTCGCCCCCGCCACAAAAGACACGCCTGCGCTGCGGCTGCGCTACACGTTGGCGGACGGCTGGGACTACCTATTGGTAGAAACGTTCTACACGAACGAGGGGGAGCAGCCTCTGGCGATGACGATGGTGGACGAGATTCGGGCAGACAACAGCTTTGACAAGACGCCGGACGGGGCGGCACCGTTGTTCTGGGCGTACGACAAGTGGTGGAACCAAGCATATGGCGTGTTCGCGCCGGACGTGGCGCTCACCTGCGCGTCGGACAGGCGGATTAGTTCCCTGCGATACGGGGATGCCCAGCAGCCAGTGATGCTGGCTGCGGGCGAGACGCTGCGGCTGGTGCGTGCATTGTTTCCCGGCCGGGATCTGCTGAACGTGCGTGCGATTGCAGCGCGCCTGGGCGGCGCGGAGCTGGCGAGCCACCGGCTGCGTGTGCATTATGGTTCCGGGCGGCCCGCGGCGGGGGTGGAGGTCTCTGTGCTTGAGGGAGAGAACGTATACGCTGCGGGGCGGACGGGGCCGCAGGGAGACCTTGCCTTCTCGCTGCCGCAGGGAGAGTACACTGTGCGTGCCGCAGGACTTGCAGGCAGCCGTACGATGCCGCTTGCGTCGGAAGAAATGGAACTGACCCTGGATCCGCCGGGGTACGTGGTGGGAGCCATCACCGACGAGCATGGGGCGCCCATCCCCTGCAAGGTGGCGTTTCGCGGCTTGCAAGGCACGAGCGACCCGGACTTCGGACACGAGAGCGGCGAGCACGGCGTGCGCAACTTGGTCTATGCGGAGCAGGGGCGCTTTGGTCGAGAGATCGCGCCGGGCCGCTACGAGTGCTTGATCAGCTATGGTCCGGAGTATGACGCCGTCTACCGCGAGGTGGAGGTGTTGCCCGGCCAAGAGGCGAGGCTGTCCGCCTCCCTGGTGAGGGTGGTACAGACGCCCGGCTGGGTGAGCGCAGACTTCCACAGCCATTCGAGCCCGTCGGGAGACAACACCGCCAGCCAGCTTGGACGGGTGCTGAACCTGCTGTGCGAGCACATCGAGTTTGCGCCCTGCACAGAGCACAACCGGCTTTCAACGTACGTGCCGCACCTGGAGGCGCTCGGCGTGCGGCACCTGATGGCCACCTGCACAGGAATCGAGCATACCGACAACCCGGGCACCGTGAATCACCACAACGTATTTCCGCTGGTGATACGGCCTTACACCCAGGACTACGGCGCCCCGCCCACCGACGCGCAGATGGAGGTCAAAGTCGAGCGGCTGGCACTCTGGGACGGAGGCAGCGAGAAGCTCATCCAGCAGAACCATCCCGACCTTGGCAGCGTCTTCTTCGACAAGGACCTCGACGGTGATCCGGACGGCGGCTTTGCCAAGGCTTTTCCGCACATCGACGTGATCGAGGTCCATCCGCCGCACTTGATCTTTCAGCCGGCCCAGATCGCCTCGGGCAGCCGCAAGTACAACAACACGATCTTCAACTGGCTACAGTGTCTGAATCAGGGGCTGCGCTATCCCGGCGTGGTGAACACCGACGCACACTACAACTATCACGGGTCGGGGTTTTTGCGCAATTACCTCCGAAGTCCCACGGACGACCCGGCTGAGGTCAAGGTAGAAGACATGGTGCGCGCCGCAGAACGTGGCCAGCTTGTGATGACCAGCGCGCCATTTCTGGAGGTGTTGTTACGCGCAGACGCCGCGGGCGAGCGTGCCGAAGGCGGTCCTGGCGACGATGTTTTGGCCCCAGGCGGCAAGTGCACGCTGTTTGTCCGCGTGCAGTGCGCCAATTGGTACGACATCGATCGTGTGCAGGTGTTTCTCAACGGACGACCGGACCCGGCGCTGAACTTTACCCGCGAGGCCGCACCCGAACGCTTTAAAGGCGGCGTGATCAAATTCGAGGCTGCGTTGCCGCTGGATCTAAAGGCCGACACGCATGTGATCGTGGCTGCCGCAGGCATGAATTCGACGCTCGGTCCCGTGCTTGGGCCCGATCATGGGCGCGGCATGCCGATTGCCGTCTCCAACCCGGTTTACGTCGACGTCGATGGGGGCGGCTTCTCACCCAACGGAGACACGCTCGACGCCCCGCTGCCTGTGACCGCAAGGTAAGTGGCCGCCGTACAGGCATCGGCCGCCGCTTTCTGTGGAGTGCCAGTGCCTGCCGCAGAGCCGGGCGTGCACGGGCTCACGTGCCTTCGCGCACGCAACTTCCGCAGAACAAAGCGAGAACGCGTAACCGTCTCACAGTGCCACCCGGGCGGGTCCTACGAGGGGCTTATGGGGCGTGCACTTTTTGCCAAGGGCATGCCAGTCTCTTGAAGGGCTTGGCAAGTGCCCCTGCTTGACGCGCAGCGTCAAGGGTGTGCCACTGCTTGAATGCGGCCGCGAGCGAGCCTCTGGAAACCCAATCACCCCAGC
>FWPU01005360.1_pt1 | contig 21068 bp, 17 predicted proteins | sample 2228361 | NCBI WGS metagenome assembly FWPU01 (sample SAMEA103939777, study PRJEB20133) | metagenome
TTCCGTCCCCCCGCCCCCCCGCCGTTCGGCGGTAAGGCCTCAGCCCTAGGCGCGAATTTCCTGGCGCTGGAACAGCATGTAGGCTACCGCGAACAGGACGATCGTCGCAGCAATCAGGCCGGTGAGCTGTGGCCAGATGATGGCCAGGCTCTGCACCACGGGCAACGGCGAGCCGAGCAGGGCGCCCTGCAGCTGAATCGGCAACACAAAGCCCACCGAGCGCAGAGTCGGCTGCAACAAGGCCAGCATCGTCTCGCTGTAGAGCGTGTTCGGCGACACGCGGCTCAACGCCAGCTCCAGCTCGACCTGAGCCACGATCTCCTCGGCAAAGCCGTACTGGATCGGCTGCGCGCTCTGCGCGATCAAGCTGGCCAGAATGCCCCAGAAGACGGTGAAGAACAGCCAGACCGCGATGGCCGCCAGCGCCGCTGAAGCCGGCTGCCGAAATACCACCGAGAAGAGCATTCCCAGCGCCAGCCAGATGCCGCCGTAGAAAACGGTGGCCAACAAGAAGAGCAGGCTGCGTGCCACTTCCTCGCCGCTGGGCGGCACGCCCAGCCCTACCAGCCCCAGGCCGATGATCAGCAGCCAGATGGCGGTGAGCACCAGCGCCAGGGTGAACAGCCCGCCCAGGAACTTGCCGGCCAGCAGCGCATCTCGATAGATCGGCTGGGCCAGCACCCGCGACATGGTGCGGCGATTGAACTCGCCGTTGATCGAGTCAAACGCCAACGCAATGGCGATCAGCGGCACCAGGAAGCCCAGGAAGCCGATGAACGCCGGCAGCGGATCACGGCCCACCGTGAAGAGCTTCAGAAGCACGAACGGGTCCTGGCCCACGCTCTCCCGCAGGTTCTGCATCGCGCCGTAGACCGTCCCGGCCGCGGTCAAGATGATCAGCAGCTCCAGGATAACCATGCGGACGCTGGTGAGATGATCGGCCATCTCTTTGGCCACCACGGCCCACAGGCCCGTCCAGGGCGAGCCTTCCCGGCGCGATGGGGCAACGACGGGTTTAGTTTGTTCCTGCATGGCCCACCTCCTGGAAATAGCGTGCATAGATGTCGTCCAGGCTGGGAGTATCCACGGCCAGCGAGAGGAGCCGACCGCCAGCCTTGACCACAGCTTCTGCCGCCTCGGCGCGCAGGTCGGACATGGCGCGCAACTCGAACCGATGCGGGCCGACCTGCTTTGCATCCACCACGCCCGGCACACCGCGCAACGCAGCGACCAGGCCGTCGGCCGCGCCGACAGCCTCAACGCGCACCAGATAGGCACCGCCCAGAACCTGCTGCGCCAGCTCGCTCACCGTGCCTTCGAGCACCTTCCGACCGCGGTGGAACAACCCCACGCGATCGCACACCGCCTGTACTTGAGGCAACAGGTGCGACGAAAGCAGCACGGTGATCCCCTCATGGCTCAGACTACTGATGATCTGCAGGAATTCGCGCGCGCCTTCGGGGTCCAGCCCCTGCGTCGGCTCGTCCATGATGATGAGTTGCGGCTGTTTGATCAGCACGTCGGCCACGCCCAGGCGCTGCCTCATGCCGCGCGAGAACGCGCCGACTCGCTTATGGGCCACATCGCTCAGGCCAACGCGTTCCAGCGCGGCCGCGATGCGGCGGTCGGCCTCGGCCCGCGGGATGCCGTTGAGCCTGGCGATGTAGGCCAGGTTCTCGACCGCGCTCAGCTCGTCGTAGAAGCCGACTTCATCGGGCATGTAGCCGGTGCGCGATTTCACGCTGAGCGGCTGGCGGGTCGGGTCGAACCCCACCACACGCACCATGCCCGCAGTCGGCTCGGTAAGGCCCAGCAGCATCAGGATGGTGGTGGTCTTGCCCGAGCCGTTCGGCCCCAGCAGACCGTAGATCTCGCCGCGGCGCACGGCCAGGTCCAGCCCATCCACTGCCGTGAAGTTGCCGTAGCGTTTGGTCAGGCCGTGCGCTTCGATCATCAGATCGCTCATGCCTTGACCTCCTTTTCTGTGCGCAGATCTCAGCCGAACTGTACCGTTCGGCGGCAACGGCAACTAGCGACGGCCGAACCGGGCGACGACCAAACCGACAGCCAGCACTGCAATGGCGATCAATGCAACGCCGGCCACACCCCACAGGGTCGAAGTCTGCACGGTGATGCGGAACTCGGCCGAGGCGGTCGTGCTATCCTCCGGCCGGGCGCGCAGGGTGACCATGTAGTCGCCCGCCAGGGCTTTGTCTGCCGGTCGCAGTTTCGCCGTGACTTCGACCTGCTGGCCGGCCGGGATCTCGTCCACCTTCTTCGGGTCGAAGGTGATCGTCCAGCCCGACGGCTCAGAGGAGCTCAGTTCCACGCCGCGCGCGGGCGCCGAACCGGTGTTGCGCAGGATCAACTTCAGCGGCGTTTCCTGCCCGATGGTGGCTTTGCCGGAAAGACGACCGTCCGGCGCGGTGACGGTCAATTCGGGCTGGCCGGACACCTGCGCGGTTACGTTCAGGCTGGCCTTCAGGTCGCCGCTTTCAGCCCGAATGGTGACCGGATATGAACCGGCATTCGGCTGAATGTAGGCCTTGACCTCCACGCTCACGCTTTTGGAGCGGTTGGCCTCCACGGGCAGATTGCTCACCTCCTGGCCGGAATAGGTGAATTTGACCTGGAAACCCGCTGGCGCGTCCGCCGCCAGGTTGACCGACAGATCCTCATCGCCGTCGTTGCGCAGGGTGACGCTCCAGCGGAAGGTGGTGGTGGGCGTGCCGCGCATGGTCAGCAGGTCGCTGGTCTCCATCGCCAGCTTGGCCGGCACTTTCTCGCGCACGGTCAGCTCGATGGGCAGTTCGGCCTGCGCCTGTTCGCCACGGGCCACGGCCAGGAAGCGATACGTGCCGGCCTTCAGTCCCTCTTTGGGCGGCTCCAGCCGCAGATCCACCGAGGCGTCCGACGACGGGTCCACAAAGACCGACTGCACGATGCGGCCGCTGCCGCGGAAGGTCGCGGTCCAGCCCTCGGCGACCTGACGCATCTCCAGGCGCACGATCTGCGCCGGATAGGTGCTGCGCAGCTTCAGCGACAGCGTGACATCTTCGCCCAGGCCAATGGTCTGGCTGGGGTAACTGGTGGAGAGGGTGAAGACCGGAGCGCTGGGCGTCGGCGTCTGGGCCAGAGCCGCCGCCGGGGTGCCGACGATGAGCAGCGCCACGATGGCCAACACAGCAAGGACTCGTAGATATCGCATGGGATGACCTCCTTCGCTCCATAATGAACTGGCGCGGCCAACATATGGGGCGCGTTGGCCGCGCGCTCCGGCCCCCGATTATTCGAGCACACTGTTAACAGATGGTTAGCGGAGTATTAGAGAAATGTGAGAAAAGGACTGAGGTAACCGGCTGAAAATCGTCGCCGGACGTGCCAGGCGTCCTCTCAGGCGCCTGGCACGTTGAGCCGTCACTCAGCTCTCATGAGCGGTCGCGATGGCAATGCGGAGGTTGTCCCAACTGGTCTCGGAGGGCACGGTGCAGTCCGCGCCGAGGATGAAACGCGGGGAGCGCTGCGCCAGGACCGCCCGCACTGCCTGCCGGATCTCGTCGGCCGTTCCCGTAGCAATGATGCCCTTGCGCTCCAGCCCGCCCATGAACGGCCGGCCGAACATGGCCGCGATCTGCGAAGGGGTCAGCGTCCGCCCGCCCACGTGAAGGCTACAATTCACCACATGGCCGGGATAATCCAGAAAAGGCGTGAGGTCATCGTAGGAGGCATGATAGTCGCAGATGTGCAGGATGTTGAAGATACACGAACGATTGATCTCGTTCATGAGCAACAGGTCGAACGGTTTGACGCACTCGGCGAAGAAGGAAGTATTGCCCAGGCGACTGGCCTCGGCGCCCTGGGTCGAGTGATAAAAACCATCCACGCCCAGCCGGATGCACTCGCGCACGAAGATCAACAGGCTCTCGGCGATGCGCTCGATCCCGCGGCGGGCGGCCGGCGGATTCTCCCGGATGTGTGCCTCCACCGTCCCCGCGCCGACCGACTGGCAGGCCAACATAAAGGGAGAGTAGAGGGTAAGGATCACCAGCGCCTCGTGTTTGGCCGCGCCCACCAGCCCCTCGACCACCTCCAGCTGCGGCTGATAGAGGTCTTTGCCGTAGACCGGCAGGCTCGCCCAGTCCTCTGGCCGCCGGATCTCCGGATGTCGCGGGAAGGGGAGCTCGAACTGGATCTTCACGAAGTCCATGCCGGTGTAGCGAAAGAATTCCAGATGCTTCTCTACCGCCGGCTGCCCCCGATGATACTGCGGATCGAAATGGAGAAAGAACGCCGCCGGCACATACTCCTGCGGCCGACTGCTGTCCAACAAGGCAAGCACCTTTTCGCGACGATTCATGATAGCCTCCACGCCATCCATCACACCGCGCCACACCGCTACAAATTCGCGCCATTGCTGGCGATCACGTCTCGATACCAGTACGCCGAATCCTTCAGGATGCGTTGCTGCGTGGCGAAATCCACATAGATCAGGCCGAAGCGGTGCTTGTAACCCTCGGCCCATTCGAAGTTGTCCATGATGGACCAGTGGAAGTAGCCGCGCACGTCCACGCCGTCTGCGATGGCCCGGCCCAGTTCGCGCAGGTAACGGCGCGTGAAGTCAATGCGCGCCGGATCGTGGACTTTGCCGTCGAGCGCCACCCAGTCCATGCCCGAGCAGCCGTTCTCGGTGATGTAGATCGGCTTGCCGTAGCGCTCGTAGAGGAACTTTGGCCCCCAGTAGAGCCCTTGCGGCGTGACGTGCCAGTGGAAGAGGGTCAGGGGGGCGCCGGCCGCATGCGGCACGACCTCCGGCCGGCCGTCTGCGCCGGCCCGAACCGCCACGCCCTGATAGTAGTTGAAGGCCGTGAAGTCAATCGGCTGGCCGATGATCTCCATGTCGCCGGGCCTGATCTGCGGCATGGCGCGGCCGAAGACGGCTGCTGCCTCAGGCGGATACTCGCGCCGATAGATCGGATCGTAGAAGAGATGGTGGTTCCACACCGATTTCTCGCGCACCGTGAAGGTGGCCAGCCGCGCCGCCTCGATGTCGGCGGCCGACTCGGTGGCGGGATGCGCGATGAAGCCGGTGGGCGCTGCGCCGACGACCGCCGGGGTTTTGCTGTGTGCCCGGATGGCCTGCACCGCCTTGCCGTGTGCCAGCAGCACGTTGTGCCACGCCCGCATCACCTCCGGCCAGTCGAGCTTCAAGCCGGGCGCGTGGATGCCGGTCTGATGCCCCAGGCCGATGAAGACCTGCGGCTCGTTGAGGGTCATCCAGTGGCGCACTCGATCCGAAAGGCGCTTGACGACGACCTCGACGTACTCGGCAAACCAGTCTGAGCTGTAGGGGTTGAGCCAGCCGCCGCGGCAGAACAAGTCATACGGGTAGTCCCAATGAAACAGGGTCACCCACGGCTCGATGCCGGCCGCCAGCAGCGCATCAACCAGCCGATCGTAGAAATCCAGCCCCTTCTCGTTCGGCAAGCCCGTGCCGGCCGGGATCACCCGCGGCCAGGAGATCGAGAAGCGATAGGCCCGCAGCCCGATCTCCCGCATCAGATGCACATCCTCCGCGTACCGATGATAGTGGTCATCGGCGACATCGCCGGTGTGCCCGTTCCAGATAGCCCCTGGCACCCGGCAGAGCATGTCCCACACCGACAACCCCTTGCCGTCCTCATAGGCCGCGCCCTCAACCTGATATGAAGCGGCAGCGGCACCCCAAAGAAAGCCCTTCGGAAACGACATGCTGTCCTCCTGATCTATGCTGAAAGAATGGGGGTGAGATTGAAGCGCTACACGGCGACTTCATCGCCGACCGGCCTCACCCCGCAGGCGACCGATCTCCACCTCAAAAACCCGACGCAGGATCGCCACGCTGCACGCGTAGGTGGCGTCCACGCCGAAATAGCTCAGGCTTTTGCTCAACAGGCTCTGCCGCCGACTGTACGGCGTGTCTGAAGCATAATGCAGCAGCCCGATATCATACGGCGCGTTGATGAAGAGGTTGACGATCTCGTTGACCGGATAGCGTTGCGGATAGATATCTTCGTAGACCGCGCTCAGGTAAGGACCGGCCTCCATCTCCAGGTCGGTATAGCCCTCGCGATAGAAGACGCTCATGAACTCCCGGTTCTGCAGGAAGGTGCCGCGCACCGTGACCGCCTTCTGATTGTCGAAAACGGTGCCGTAAAGCAGATAGGGCGCCAGATGATGGGCCAGGAAGCAATTCTTGAACAAGAAGGTGTTGCGAGAATGCTCGTCGTAGACCACGTTGGGGATCATCACGTCGCCCACCCGGCCGTTGAGCGTGGCCGCCTTGCCCATCACATACACGCCCAGCAGATCGGTCGCAGCCGAGGCGATCTGCGACAGCAGATGATAGGCGGCGAAGCCGAGCGGATAGTCCACGTTGACGATGAGCGCCTTGCTGGCCCGCAGCAGCTCCAGGCCGGGCATCTGGAGCCGGGCATCGAACCGGGCCGGTTCGAGCGCCTGCATATCTATCACGTGGGCGGTGATGTCGAGGGCATGCGGCTCGTCGAAACGGTGGACGCCTGCGCTCAGCTCGGCGTCCAGCAGGGCGCGCAGCTCCGCCGGCTGGCTGCGCAGATACGCGCGCTGGACGTAATACAGGAAGTTCGCCTGCGCGGCAGCCTCCCCGCTTGCCTCCAGCCGGCGCCACTCACCGGCCAGACCCTCCGGATCGGTGTCGCGCACGAAGCGAATCAGATCATCGCGGCGGCCGGCTGCGTAGCCGCAGAGCAGATTGGGCAGGCTGTGCGGATTGCTGGAGACGAAGTATACCGGCCGAAAGTCGAGATAGAGGCCATCGGCCGCGCGCACCAGATCGTCCCACCAGCTCTCCACCGCCCGACGGTAATCGTTGAAGCCGCGCGCCAGCGATGTGATGCGTAGATCCAGCGGCCGCCGCGCCATCTCCTGCACATGCTCGTCGAAGCGATCACCCCACACCTGACCCAGCCGGCTCAAATCTTCCTGGCTGATCCCCAACACCTGGCGCAGGGCTTCCGGCTCGGCGCTGGCACGCGTCGCGCCGGTGACCAGCGCGTGTCCCAGCTGAGATGCACTCAGCCGGCGGTGAAGTTTGTTCCATTCGATCTGGTAGGCGGTCAGACAAGGGATCAGGTCGTCTATGTCGGAAACACTGGCGACGAACGCCGCGATCGTTTCTTTGCCGTCGAACTGCATCCGGCGTCGCCGCGCGCGGGCGTCCACGCGCGGCCAGGCCGAGATATCGCCCAGCCCGCCCCGCCGGAAGACATCCTCCGACTGGCCCAACACGATCCGCCGCGCCCGATGGACGCAATCGGGCAGGCGCAGCGCCGCGTAGAGAAACGCCGAGGCGTCGAAATCGGGCGTCTCCGCGCCCAGATGCAGGCTAGAGCGCATCCCCTCATGCGTCTCCTCCAGCGAACGAATGCGCACGTCGCCGGAGCTGCGCAGCAACGAATAGTAGGTGCGGATATAGAGCTCGATGCCCTCACCGGTGGTCTCAGGAACGGTGCGGATCATGTCGGCCCTCCATATGCCAGATCAGCCCTGGATGCCGGCTGCAGGCCTGATTATACACCAGATCGCGAGGAGGTGCAGTTTGCGGCCGGCCCTCATCTGACGAGACAGACCGTCCCGCTCTGGCCGGTGTGATAGCCCCCCAACTGCTCCACGACCGCGCGAAAGGCCGCGCCGGCCACCATCTCGATCAGCCGGCGGATGGGCGGCTGATCGCAATCGGCCGCGTAGCAGACCAGATCGTAGCGTTCCCGGGCGATCGGCTGGAAATCGAGGCCGAACGCCCGGCCGGCGGCACAGAGGCCCAGGCCGACATCGGCGCGGCCCTCGGCCACGGCCGCGGCCACGGCCAGATGGGTCGCCGCGATGTCGGCATAGCCGGTGATGGCCGCGGTCGGGATCCCCAGACGCCGCAGGCAATGCTCCAACAGCGTGCGCGTGCCCGAACCCGGCTGCCGGTTCACGAAGCGCACATCGGGCCGCGTCAGGTCGGCCAGGCTACGGATCTGTTTGGGGTTGCCGGCCGCAACGAGCAGGCCCTGCTCTCGCTCGGCCAGCGTGATCGTGCAGACCTGTCCGGCGCCGAAAAGCCGACGCAGGATCGGCAGATTGTACTCGCCGCTCTCTTCGTCCAGGATGTGCGCGCCTGCCAGGCCCACATCGCCGTGCAGGAGCGCCAGCAGGCCATCCAGGCTGCCGACGTAGGCCGGAACAAACGCTATTTCAGGGCATGCCTGCCGCGCCTGCGCCCACAACGCCTCCAGCGCCAGGTCATGGCTGCCCGCAAAACGCATCAGCCGATCGGGCCGCTCGGCCGCGCCCCGAATCGCGCTGGGGCCGCGTCGTTCGCGCCAGGCAGCTAGCTGCAGGCCGAATGCCGCCTCGATCTCCGCGGGCGTGAAGCCCTGCGCCAGCGCCTCGACGACGGCGCGCTCGACCAGGCCGCGCAGCCGCATCTGGCGGAAATCGGCCAACGCCCTGGCATCACGGCCGGCAGCCACGATCGTGCCGCGGCGACCGTGTGTCTCGATCACGCCGGCTCGTTCCAGTTCGCGGTAGGCACGCGCGACGGTGCTGGGGTTCACGCCCAGGCGTTTGGCCAGCTGGCGCACCGGCTCCAGCCGGCTGCCCGGCTGCAGCACGCCGCGCGCCACGGCCAGCCGGATCTGCTCGACGATCTGGAGGTATTCGGGTGTGCCTGGGGTGAGATGGATGGTGAGCATGGCGAAAATCGCAACGGATGAGACGACGGACAGGTCAGTAGATCATCTCTCCACGGATGAAGGCAGCGGTACGCGGGTCGGCAGGCGCGGTGAAGAAAGCTTCGGCGTCGGCCAGCTCGACGAGCCGGCCGGCCAGGAGCAGGCCTGCCCGCCTGGCCAGGCGTCGCGCCTGAAAGACGTTGTGCGTGACGAGGACGATGGTCGTGCCGTACTCGGCATTATGGCTGCGAATGATCTCTTCGATCAGGCCCACGTTGTAGGGATCGAGGTTGGCGGTCGGCTCATCGAGGAGCAGAACAGTGGGCCGGATCACCAGGGCGCGCGCCAGCGCAACGCGCTGCATCTCGCCGCCGGACAAGCTGCGCGCAGGCTGGCGCGCCAGTGCGGTCAGGCCGACCCGCTCGAGCATCTGCTCGACCGCACCATCGGCCGCCAGGCCGCGCAGCCGCAGCCCATAGCCGACATTGGCGCGCACGGTGGCGTGTTGCAACACAGGACGCTGAAAGACGGTCGTCACCCGACGGCGCAAGGCCAGAGGTGCGCGGCCACCCACGATCGTCTCTCCCAGGAAGGTGATCGTCCCGCCGGCCGGCGCCTCCAGGAAATTGAGCAGCCGGAGCAGCGTGGACTTGCCCGCGCCGCTCGGCCCGATCAGCGCCAGGATCTCGCCCGCGTGCACCTCCAGCCGATCAATGTCGAGCACCACGCGGCCGCCATAAACCTGGCGCAAAGCCTCAAGCCGATAAATCGGTGACTCAACCAACGGCACCATCCCCCTCATTCCTCGTCTACTTGCCTGCTTACCTACCTCTCCCCCTGCAACCTCAACAGCGCCACATTCGCCGCAAACGTCAGCACCAGCAAGATGATGCCCAACGCAATGGCCAGAGTGAACTCGCCCTGCCGCGTGTTCAACACGATGGCCGTGGTGAGGACGCGCGTCTTGCCGGCGATGTTGCCGCCCACCAGCATCACCGCGCCGACCTCGGAGATCACACCGCCGAACGCGGCGACGATGGCCGCCACCACCCCGATGCGCGCCTCACGGATGACTGCCCACATCTCCTGCCCTGTCGTGGCCCCCAGCGCGCGCACCTGCACGCGCCACGCCGGATCCACTGCCTGCACCGCAGTCATCGTCAGGCCGGTGACCAGCGGCAACGCGATGATCGTCTGCGCGGTGATCATGGCGTTGGGCGTGAAGAGCCAGCCCAGCCAGCCGAACGGCCCGCTGCGCGAAAGCATCAGATAGACGAACAGGCCGACCACCACCGGCGGCAGCCCCATGCCGGTGTACAGGAGCGCGGTAATCAAGCCGTGGGCACGCGTACGGGTCAGCCCCAGCGCGGCGCCAAGCGGCGCGCCGACGGCCGTACTGATGAGCAACGCCATGCCCGAAACGCGCAACGACAGGGCGATGATCTCGATGAGCTCCGCATCGCCCGCGGCGATCAACCGGAGGGCCTCGATCAGGCCGGCGACAATCTCGTTCATGGCGTCATCTCGGCCGGTTGCGCCGGCTGGAACAGGGGCTGGCCGAATTTCTCTACGCCGAACCCGGCGATCAATTGCCGGGCCTCCGCCGATCGGAACCACGCCACAAATTGCTCGGCCAGCGCGGCGTGTACGGCCGGAAAGCGTTCGGGATTGATGGCCAGAATGCTATAGCGATTGATCAACGTCGGGTCCCGGTTCTCGGTCAGGCTGTCTCCGCCCACCAGAACGACCAGATCGGGCAGCTTCTCGCGCATCGCCAGATACGTGCCCCGATCGGTCAGCGCATACGCACGTTGCTCGGCGGCAAAGAGCAGCGTGTCGCCCATGCCCTGGCCGAGCGCCTGATACCAGGGGAAGGCTTGCGTCGGCGTCACGCCGAGGGTCGCCCAGATCTCCAGCTCCTTCGCGTGGGTGCCTGATCTGTCTCCGCGGCTGGCAAACGGCGCACTGGCCGCCATGATGGCCTGGAATGCCTCGCGGGCCGTGCTCAGGCCGGCAATATGCGCCGGGTCAGCACGCGGCCCGACGAGGACGAAGTCGTTGAACATGGCGTCAAAGCGCGCTTTGGCGAAACCGTCGGCCATGAACCGCTCCTCGGCGGCCGGACTGTGCACCAGGAGCAGATCGGCATCGCCCCGCCGGCCGATCTCGATGGCCTGGCCAGAGCCGACCGCAATGTACTCGACCTGGCAGCCGCAGAGCTCGGCGAAACGAGGCAGGAGCGCGTCGAGAAGGCCGCTGTCTGCCGTGCTGGTGGTGGTGGCGATGCGCAACACGGCCGGCCTGGCCGTCCTGGGCGCGGCAGCCGCGATCACAGCTGCCCGCGACGAGGCCGATGCCGGCCCCGACACGCAACCGATCAACCCGCCGATCAGCAGGATCAGGGCGAGCGCCAGGGCAGTCAGACCAAATGCGGCCGGCCAGAGGCCCCGGCGGCTTCTCCACCGCTGCAACAGCCTTGCGGCGGCGGGGAGCGCCAGGAAACGATCACTGTCGGGAACATGTCTCATGGGATTGGCCTGGCCGTTACGTATGGATTGTATTCACACAAAACGATTATACTCCAGAAAACATCGGCGTCAAGTTCATCTCTAATCGAGTTTTAATCAACATTTTCACGATTCGCGCTATAATAGCCTGCGGCCTGTCGCAATCGGCGACAGACCAGAGGACATTGTTTTCTTCATCTGCACGAGGACGTCAACGCATGATCGAAGTCAAAAATGTTTCGAAGTCGTATGGCCCGGTGCAGGCACTGCGCGACGTATCGCTGGCGATCAAACCGGGCGAGATCGTGGGGCTGTTGGGTCCGAACGGCGCGGGCAAGACGACCCTCATCAAGATCCTCACCGGCTACCTGCAGCCCGACAGCGGCGAGGTGCGGGTGGACGGGCTGGACGTTTTGACGCACACGGAGGAGGTGCAAAGTCGGATCGGCTATCTGGCCGAAAATGCGCCGCTCTACGCCGAGCTCTCGGTGCAGGCTTACCTCAAGATGATGGCCGAGCTGCGCCGCGTGCCCGCAAAGGAGCAGCGGGCGCGCATCTCCGAGGCGGTCTACGCCACCGGCCTGACCGACCACCTGACCCGACCCATCGGCGAGCTGAGCAAGGGCTACCGCCAGCGCGTGGGGCTGGCCCAGGCCATCTTGCACAAGCCACAGCTGCTGATCCTCGACGAGCCGACCGTGGGCCTCGATCCGACGCAGATCGTGGAGGTGCGCGGGCTGATCCGCCGCCTGGCGCAGACGAGCACCGTGCTCTTCTCGTCGCACATCCTCTCGGAGGTGGAGGCGCTGTGCCAGCGCGCGGTGATCCTGCTCAACGGCCGGGTGAGGGCCGATGCACGGCTGGCCGACCTGGAGGTGACCGCCGATGCCATCCTGGTGCTTGGCCGGCCGACCGACGGCGCGGAACGGGCGCTGCGCACCCTGAGCGGCGTGCGCGGCATCGAGCATGGCCGCACGGCCGACGGCTATCCCCTCTATCGGGTGCTGGGCATGGGCGACGTGGACCTTTGCCCGGCCATCTATGATCTCGCCCGCAGTCGCGACTGGCCCGTGCGTGAGCTTCGCCGCGATGTGCGGACGCTGGAGACGGTGTTCAACCAGTTGGCAACCGCGGCGTGAAACGAAGGACGATCCATGAAACAGACCCTTTCCATCACTCGCAAAGAGCTTTCCATCTATTTCGGTTCGCCGATGGCGCTGATTTTCATCGGCGCCTTCCTGGCCGCGACCCTGTTTGCCTTCTTCTGGGTAGATACCTTCTTCGCGCGCGGCATCGCCGATGTACGACCACTCTTCCGCCGCATGCCCGCGCTGCTGATCTTCCTCGTCGCGGCCCTGACCATGCGCCAGTGGAGCGAGGAACAACGCTCCGGCACGCTGGAAGTGCTGCTGACGCTGCCCGTGAACAAGGCCCAGCTGGTGTTCGGCAAATTCCTGGCCGTGATGGCCCTCATCGCGCTGGCGTTGGCGCTCACCCTGCCGCTGCCCATCACCGTCTCGCTGATCGGCAACCTGGACTGGGGACCGGTGATCGGCGGCTACCTGGCCGCGCTGCTGCTGGCGGCCGCCTATGCGGCCATCGGTCTTTTCATCTCCTCCCGCACCGACAACCAGATCGTCTCGCTGATCGCCACGGTGTTGTTGGCCGGCCTCTTCTATCTGGTCGGCGCCAGCGGCGTCACCGATTTCGTGGGCCGGACGCTCGGCGATGTGCTGCGCAGCCTGGGCACCGGCAGCCGCTTCGAGAGCATCGAACGCGGGGTGATTGACCTGCGCGATCTGGCCTACTACCTCTCGCTCACCGGCATCTTCCTGACCCTCAACATCCTCTCGGTGGACAGCAAGCGGTGGAGTCGCGGCGCGGCGACTTCCGGCTACCGCCGTGGCATGGCGCTCACCTCGGGCCTGGTGATCGCCAACCTGCTGGTGGTTAACCTCTGGCTCTACCCGCTCAGCATCCTGCGCGTGGACCTGACCGCGGGCCGGGAATACAGCCTCTCGCGCACCACGCGCGATCTGCTGGCGGGCCTCCAGGAGCCACTGGCAATCCGTGCCTACGTGAGCGAGAAGACGCACCCGTTGCTGGCGCCCCTCGTGCCGCAGCTCAACGACCTGCTGCGCGAATACGAGATCGCCGGCCGGGGCAAAGTCAGCATCGAGGTCGTGGATCCGACCAAAGATCCCGACAAAGAGGTCGAAGCCAACCAGACCTACAACATCCAGCCGACGCCGTTCCAGATCGCCGGCCGCTACGAGGCGTCGGTGATCAACAGCTACTTCGACGTGCTCGTGCGCTACGGCGACCAGTACACAGTGCTCAGCTTTCGCGACCTGATCGAAGTGCAATCGCGCCGCGACGGCCAGCCCGACGTTCGCTTTCGCAACCTGGAATACGACCTGACGCGGGCGGTCAAAAAAGTCGTGTACGGGTTCCAGAGCATTGACAACGTCTTCGCCTCGCTCGATGGCCCGGTCAAGCTGATGCTGATCGTCACGCCCGATACCCTGCCGGCTCAGTTCAAAGATGTGCCGGATACCGTGAAAAGGGTTGCCGGCGAGTTGCAGGCGAAGTCGGCCGGCAAATTCAGCTTCGAAATAGTCAACCCGGACGCGCCGGGCGCAGCCATCACGCGTCAGACGCTGGTGAGCACCTACAAGCTGCGACCGATCTCAGTCTCGCTCTTCTCGTCGCAGTCCTACTACCTGGACATGCTGCTCCAGATCGGCGACCGCACCCAGGTGCTGGCGCCGGAAGGCGAGCTGACCGAGGCGAGCATCCGCACGGCCATCGAATCGGCGCTCAAGCGCGCCACGACCGGCTTCCTGAAAGTGGTCGGCTGGTACACGCCGCCGACGCGGCAGACGCAAAACGTCTTCGGCCAGATCATCCAGGACATCGAGACCTGGCAGCGTGCCCAGCAGCAGCTGCGCGGAGACTACACCGTGCGCAGCGTAGACCTGAGCAGCGGCCAGGTGCCGGCCGACATTGACGTGCTGGTGCTCATCGGGCCGCGTGACCTGGACGACCGGGCGCGCTTCGCCGTAGACCAGTATCTGATGCGCGGCGGCTCGGTGATCGTTGCGGCGGGCAGCTACGCTCTCACCGTGGACATGTTCGGCCAGAACCTGGCGTTGGAGCCGGTCCAGGGGGGCCTGGCCGATCTGCTGGACAGCTACGGCATCCGCATCGAGAACGCGCTGGTCATGGATCCGCAGAACGAGCCATTCCCGGTGCAGGTTGATCGGGCCGTGGGCAACACGATCGTGCGCGAAGTACAGGCCATCAACTATCCGTTCTTCGTGGACGTGCGGCCCGACGGCATGGACAAAGCCAGTCCGATCGTAAGCCAGCTCGCCGCGGTCACCCTCAACTTCGTCTCGCCGATCACCGTGGACGCCGCCAAAAACAAAGATCGTCAGGTGTCGGTGCTGCTGAAATCGTCGCCCAACTCGTGGCTGCGCACCAGCCCGGACATCCAGCCGAACCTCCGGCAATATCCGAACGTCGGCTTCCCAGTGGAGGGCGAGCGCGCCGCGCGACCGCTGGCCGTGGCCGTGCGCGGCTCCTTCGAGAGCGCGTTCAAAGACAAGCCGATCCCGACCGCAGCCAGCCAGACCCCGGCCGACGACCAGCAGGGCACACCTACACCGACCCCGACGCCGCAGGCGGGCAGCGTGATCGAGTCCTCGCCCGATACGGCGCGGCTGGTTGTGATCGGCAGCAGCGACTTTCTGACCGACATCATCTTCCAGATCTCGGCCAGCCTCTCGGGCGACCGCTATCTCAATAACTTGAAGCTGCTCCAGAACGCGGTGGACTGGTCGGTGGAAGACCTCGACCTGCTCGGCATCCGGGCGCGCGGCACCTCGGCGCGCGTGCTCAAGCCGATGGAGGCCGGCGATCAGACCGTTTGGGAAGTGTTGAACTACGGCATCGCACTGGCATCGCTGCTCGTGATCGGCGCCGTCTGGGCCGTGCGACGGCGCAGCGAACGGCCGATGGCGTTGGTGAAGGAGAAGTGACACCGTGACTCGACTCCATCAAATCCTGATCGGCCTGTTGGCCGTGCAACTCGTGCTCGTCGGGCTGACCTTCTTCCTGCCCCAGTCGGGCCAGGCAGCCGCCACGCCGCTGCTGGGCGACACGAAGGCCGAAGACATCACCGCGCTCACCATCCAGGACGAGCGCGGGGTCCGCACCAGGCTGGCCAAGTCAGCGTCGGGCTGGGTATTGCCCGAGGCGGACGATTTCCCGACCGACAGCGCCAAAATCACACCCGTGACGGCCAAGCTGGCCGCGCTCAAGGCGGGCCGCTCGGTGGCCCAGAACGAAGCCAACTTCAAACGGCTGCAGGTGGCCGATGATACCTATCAGCGCAAGATCGAAATCGGCACGGCTGGAGGCGCCTCTTACACCCTCTACCTCGGCTCCAGCGCCGGCGGTCGGGCAACGCATGTCCGCCTGGCCGGCCAGCGCGACGTCTACGTCGCGTCAGATCTGGCGCCGTTCGATGTCAACGCGGACACGGCCTCCTGGATCAACGTCATGTATCTGGAAGTGGCGCAGGCTGACGCGGTCGCCCTGACGCTCAAGAACAGCAACGGCGAGTTCGTCTTCGAGAAGAATGCGCAAGGCGAATGGACGATGCAGGGGGTGGGCGAGGGCGAGGTCTTCAGCACGAACAACTTCAGCACCGTGCTCACCTACGCCAGCAGCATCCGCATGACGAAACCGCTCGGCAAGACCGACCAGCCCGCCTACGGCATGGCCCAACCGAGCGCCGTCGTCACGCTGAAGACGAAGAAAGAGAATCAGGAGAAGACCATCACCCTCACCATCGGCGCGCGCGACGCACAGGACAGCACCTACATCGTCAAATCGTCCGAATCGCCGTATTATGTGAAGGTGAACGACTACTCGGTGAACGAACTGGTGACGCGCGGCCGCGCCAACTTCATCCTGCAGCCGACACCGACACCGACGCCGGCGCTCACGCCGACCCCCACCACACGGTAAGGTGGCGTGTTGCGCCAGGCGGCCACATGGGTGTCTGGCGCAATGGTTACGGCCAGAAGTATGTGCGGGCCGTACAGAAAACGACCCGCACATGTCTTCCCCCATGTCGGACAGCTTGCTCGGACCCGACCGGACGCGCGAGCGGCATGATGGGTCTCAACAAATTAATCTGGTCATAATGACCAAAGCGGCCTCAAGCGGCCGCAGACCAATTTGGATTGCGGCGCTACAGCGCCGCTTTGCGGTCGTTGCGCAAGCCAAAGCGGCGGCGGGCCGCCGCAATCCAAGTAGGCCTAAATCCAAATTAATTTGTCGAAAATCATAGTGCCGCGGTACCATGTGCCGCGGGATTGATCCCGGTGCGCCTACGCCCGCGTCGGCTCTCGCACCCCGCGCAATGCAGCGATTGAGATCAGGAACATAACCCCGTACATCGCAAACAGCAACACATAGCCCAGCCCCGGCGATTCGGGCACGAGGGCCGTGAAATGGTCGGCGATCGGGCCGCCGATGTACGCGCCGACCGCACCTGCACCCGCACCCGCCAGATTCGAGATGCCCAGGTAGCGCGCCGCCTCAGCCCTGGGCACCAGATCGGAGCCCAGCGCCCAGTTGGCCGCGTAGAACAACCCCGTGCCGATCCCGATGATCGCCGCGCCCACGAAGATGATGCTCTGGCTGGCCGACAGCAGCGCCACCGCCGTGCCGGTCAGCGCGACGATCGCGCTGATCGCCACCATCCGCTTGCGGCCGAAGCGATCGGACAGCCAGCCGCTGGGCAGGGCCGCCAGCAAGATGCACACACCGACGATGAGCATCATGATGGCGGCCGGCCCGGCCGCTTTCTCGCGCTCTAACCCCAGCCGACCCTGCAGGAAGTAGACGGCAAAGCCGGATAAATTGATCACCCCCACCAGGAACGCCAACCGATTGATCACCCACCAGGTGAAGGATGGATTGGCGGCGGCCGCCTTCTGGCCGATGCTCACGCGCACGCTGAACCAGACACCGACGGCCACCGCGCTGCCCATTGCGATCAGCCCGACCAGGCCGACCACAGCCACCTGGACCGGGACCGACCCGATGGTCCTCAGGACCCCGGTCAGCCCGCGCACCACCGCGCCCAGCCCCAGGATGACCGCGGTGAAGAAGGCGGTCATCAGCAACAGGCGCAGGAACGGCTGCCAGTTGAGCGGCCCCGGTCGACGGATCAGCCTGGCATCGGGGATCAGCATGAACAGCGCGGCGCTGAGCGCCAGTGTCGCCATCGTCACCGCCAGGCCTGCCCACAGGTTGCCGGCCGAGATCAGCCGCGCCACGGTGAAAGAAACGAGAATCATCGGCAGCGGCACTTCGAGGATCGCCTTCACGCCGGAGAAACGGCCGCGCTTCTCCTCGGGCACGAGGTCGGGAATGACGGCCTGTTGCGCGGCCTGCCCGGCATTGGACGCCACCGACAGCAACAGGGCAGCAACGAAGAACAAAGTGAAACCGCTCATGCCCGTCAGGCCGGCCGAGGCGCCGATAGCCACGATGAAAACCAGCGCAGCCAACGTGCCGAAAAAGACAAATGGCCGACGTCGGCCCCAGCGCAGGGTGGTATGATCCGACAGCATCCCCCACAGCGCCTGTGTCAGGAGCGCTACCATCAGGGTCCACAGGCGAATGGTGCCGAAATAGGTGCCCTTCTGTGCCTCGCCCACGAACTGCTGGACGAGCAGAGGGAACACCAGGCCGTTGGTCTGCGAGAGCGCGGTCAGGCCCAGGAAGTAGATGTTGAACGTGATGTAGTCATACCAGCGGACGGCGCGATCCATGGGGTCTCCTTATCATGCAAAATGCGACGGATGAAGTCGTGGGTTAGCTCGAATGCCCGGGCTTGCTCGATGCCCAGCAACAGGGTATGCACCGAATTCTCCAACCAGTAAGTTTCTTTGGTAGCAGAACGCACCCTGGCAGCGATCTCGGCGGGTGCACGAGACGAGACGGTGGTGTCGCGGCGGCCCTGCATCAACAGGATCGGCTGGCGGATCTGCGGCAGGCGTCGGCGCACCACGCGTTGCAGCTTGAGGAGCTGCACTGCCCCGCGCAACGGATTCACCGGATAGCCCTGCCACAGCTCGGCATTGCTGATCTCTCCTTTCGGCAGATAGGCTTTGAAGGGCGCCAGCGCGCGCAACAACACCGCCTGCATTGGCGAAAGGGTCAATCGGAGCGCAGGCGCGTAGCAGAGCACCGCGATCACTTCCGGGTGTTCGCTCGCCAGGTAGAGGCTGAGAAGCGCGCCGGTAGATTCACCGCCGACAATCACTCGCTCACAGCGGGCCGTGATCTCGCGATACGCGGTCTCGATGGCGTGCGTCCAGTTGCGCCAGGTGTAGCGGTTGGCATCTTCCGGATAGGTGTTGTGGCCGGGCAGGAGCGGCCCGGCGACGGTGTAGCCGTGTTCGCACAGGTAGCGCGCCAGGGGTCGCACCTCGGCGGTTGTCGCCGTGTAGCCGTGGATCAACAGCACCCCGGTGGGGCCACCGGGCCAGTAGAAAGGATCTCCTTCGAGGTGCGGGTTGTGGATCATCCGTCGTTCCATGCTCCCTCCTCTCATGGCCGGGCGATGGCGGCGAGCACGCGTTTGGGCAGCTTGCACACCATCGTGTAAGCCGGATCGTAAATATTGCCCAAATCGTAGGCCACGCATTGCCCCAGGAGCGTGCTGGCCTCGGCGAGAGTCAACCCAAAGTCCGCGGTCAGCCAACGCAGCATCTCGGTGGTCGCGTGCTGCACCGCCTGATCGAGCGGTCGCGCATTGCCGACGGTGAAGATGTACTCCGCATCCTCCCCGCGCGGCCAGCCAATCGTCTTACCCTTCAGCACGCGCACGGTGAACTGCACATCGAACGACGTCTCGATGCCGGTGCCGACGATCTCACCGTCTCCCTGCGTCGCATGGCCATCGCCCAGGGCAAAGAGGGCGCCGGGCACGAAGACGGGCAGATAGACGGTAACACCGGCGGCGAAGCCCCGGTAGTCCATGTTGCCGCCATGCTCGCCGGAGGTCATCGTCGAGATCGCCTGACCGCCGGCCGGAGCCACCCCGAAGCAGCCAAGCAGCGGTGTGAAGGACAGGCTGAGCGCGGCCAGGCCCGGCGTCGGCTCGGCCAGGGTCGCGATCTGGCGTTCCCGGTCAATGCGCCAGAGCAACCGCTGGCGAGCCGGCAGCCCACCCACGAAGGCCGGCTCCACGACGTTCGGGGCCACCGGCGTGTAGGTAAAGCCGGTGTCTCGATTAGGCGCCAGGTGGTCGAAATGGACGGCCAGCGTGTCGCCCGGCGCCGCGCCCTCGATGTAAAACGGCCCGGTGAGAGGGTTGGGCCGGCTGCCGACCGCGTTGCCGTATTGATCTATGCCGTGCGCGTCTATGGTGGTGGTGAACACTGTCTCACCATCTGAGACATGCAGAACCGGCTCATGCGGGCCGAGCGTGTTGTGGTAACAGGTGGGTTGAAATCGAAGCATTCCGATGTCCTCCTCAGAGAATTGGGGAAACAATCGCATGGGCGGCGTCACCGCTGCTTCCTACAGCTTGAGTATACCGCACTTGCGCCGATGTGCCAACGTGGTACACTTATGCCATTGAGACAGCCCGCTCTGTCTGGCTGCAGGTCCATTACAAACAAAAGGAGGCCCTCTTCCGATGTGCGATACAATCGTCGCTGTGGGCCGCGCCACGGCCGATGGCGTGACCCTGTTCGGCAAGAATTCTGACCGCAACCCACGTGAAGCACACGGCCTGGTGCGCATTCCGGCCACGCAACATGCGCCGGGCTCCACCGTGAAATGCACCTACATCACAATCCCACAGGTCGAGCGCACCTGCGAGGTGCTGCTCTCCAGGCCGTGCTGGATCTGGGGTGCCGAGATGGGCGTCAACGAACACGGCGTCGCCATCGGCAACGAGGCGCTCTTCACCAAAGTGCCCTATGAAAAGGAGCCGGGCCTGATCGGCATGGATCTCCTGCGCCTGGCCCTGGAGCGCAGCGCAACGGCCCGCCAGGCTGTAGATGTGATCACCGGCCTGCTGGCCGCGCACGGTCAGGGCGGCAACTGCGGCTACGGCGGCAAGATGTTCTATCACAACAGCTTCCTGATCGCAGATCCGCAGGAGGCATGGGTGGTGGAGACCGCCGGCCGGCAGTGGGCAGCCGAGCGGGTCCAGGATGTGCGCAGCATCTCGAACCGCATCACTATCGGCGATCATTGGGACCTGGCCTCGGCCGACCTGGTCAACTACGCAGTAGATCGGGGCTGGTGTCGGAATCGGAGCGACTTTCACTTCGGCCGCTGCTATTCGGACCGACTCTACACCGGTCTTTCGGATGCCGCACGGCGACAATGCCGTACCACCGCCCTGTTGGAGGCCCGCCGGGGGCGATTGACGGTCGCCGATTTCATGCAGATCCTGCGCGATCACGGCCCTCACTCCGGGCCGGACTGGACACCGGCGACCGGTCTGATCGGCGCGACCGTCTGCGCGCACGCCGGCTTTGGCCCGATCCGCAGCTGGCAGACGACCGGCTCGCTGGTTTCGCATCTGGCGGCCGATGTGCAGACCCATTTCGTCACTGCGACCGCCGCGCCCTGCACGGGACTGTTCAAGCCGGTCTGGCTGGGAGCTGACCTGCCCGCGGTCGGCCTGGAACCTACAGGCACTGGTAGTGGTTAGATGGTAAGTGATGCTAGCTCAAGATTGTATTTCGCAATAAACCATTTCGTGACGATGTTGTGATAGACG
>FWPU01002023.1_pt1 | contig 21066 bp, 13 predicted proteins | sample 2228361 | NCBI WGS metagenome assembly FWPU01 (sample SAMEA103939777, study PRJEB20133) | metagenome
ATCTCCATTATCTTGCCCGCATACATCACCGCAACACGGTCTGCAATCTCCGCTATAACACCTGCATCATGGCTTATCAAGATCAGACTCTCACCAAATTGGTCTCGTATCATAGCCATGACGTCAAGTATCTTTCTCTGAATCGTGACATCAAGGGCTGACGTGGGCTCATCTGCGATGACAAGATATGGTCCTGCTATGAGTGCCATTGCAATTAATATCCGTTGAGCCTCGCCTCCAGAGAACGAACCTGGATCAAGTATATACCTTGTGCCAGCATCTGCTATCTTTACTAGTCCAAGATACTCTAGCACTTTTCGTTTTAGTTCAATGAGTCTCACATTCTCGTCATGGATCTCGATAGGTTCTCCAGTCTGATAGCCAATACTGTATATTGGATTGAGGGCGTGTGTCAGACCTTGAGGAATGAATGCCAGCTCTTTACCTCGAATCTTGACAAGTTCTTCCTGAGGCATCGCTGTCAGTTCACGTCCTCTGAAGACCACCTTTCCATGCACACCAGGTGTATTCACATCCTCCTCCCTTCGCTCTTTATCGAACCTTACACGTAGTCCTGGTTCATTGGATATGCCCGTATGATACTGTGCAATTCTCTCAAATAGTCCAGTTATTGCTAATGCCATAGATGTCTTTCCACAACCACTCTCTCCCAGAATACCTATACACTCACCCTCTTTGACCTCAAATGAGACATCATCTACTGCACGTACAAGTCCCTTTGAAGACAGATAATATGCTCGCAAGTTCTCTATTTGGAGGATTGTGTCACCTTTCATCTTTCTCGTAGTATCTCTCATTGGTGATGTTATTAAACTGACTGAACTAGGTATACTCTCTCTCACAGGACTGATCTCTTGTAAATAGGGCAGTGAAAATAATCATGGTCAGTCCAGACTGTTATGTGACAGTACTTTTACTTCTTTAAGTACAGATGTCATTCTTATTAGAACACGTGTTCTAAATGACTACCAAGTCACAATGTACGGAAATGATATTTCTTAAGGCAGTGTATACTATCTAACCGTCGAATGTGGAGGATCTCGATGTCTGAGAATACTATTCGAGCCGATCTAATGCTGATACACGACTCACAGAGAGCATTCTTACAACGTGTATTGACTGGACTCACACCAGAGATGTTGCTCCGTGCAGTGTCTCCTCATAGTGAATCTCCCTCAATACTGAGTGTTGTAAGACATATAGTGAATGCCGAGACCTATTGGTTTCACAAGGCTGGACATGACATCTTACCTCCAATAAAGAGTGATGACGTGCAGGCGGTATTCACTCAGTTGGATGCAGTCTCCCAACGCATACGTGAGACTATATCTGCCTGCTCTGTTCAACAGTTGCGAGTTGTATTTCCATCTACAAAAACAGCACCCAGTATTGCATTTGCAGTGCTGAGGACAGGTCAACATGGGGTCTATCATGCAGGTCAGATCGCAAAGATGCGTCATATGATTGGTGCTCCTATCCTGTCCCCTGACGATTCTGCATGGCAAGCTGCCGTGGACTCGATCATAAGACTGATACAAGACCTGATGGAGGAACCACCTCACCAGGGTGGTAGGGTCTCATAGTGATGGCAGGCGATCCAGTAGTTGGTATCAGCCTCGCGATACTCTGGCACACGACTCTTGCATAGGTCTGTTGCATACTCGCATCGTGGATGAAATACGCAGCCTGAGGGTGGGCATACAAGATCTGGTGGTGTACCGGGTATTCCACGAATTCTCAGTCCTTTCTCGCGTATTCTCCGCATCATCTCCATAGTAGGATTGCTCATCATAAATGCACGAGTGAATGGGTGACCTGGCGACTTGAGAACTCTGACAACATCTCCAAACTCTACAATATGTCCTGCGGTCATGACAGCGACTCTGTGGGCAATACTTGCAATAGCCGACTGGTCGCTGCTTATGAATAACATTGAGAGTTTCGTCTTCTCTCTCACTATCTCGATGGCATCCATTATTCTCCGTTGAACACCCGGATCTACACCGGTCGTGGGTTCATCTGCAATCATGAGTCTTGGTCTAGTGACCATTGCCATTGCAATCAGTATACGTTGATCCTCCCCCATACTAAACTGGCCAGGTTTCTGGTCCTTCCTAATGCGGACATCTGGTATCTCTACCAGTCCAAGGACTTGGAGGACCCTCCTCAACACCTCACGTTCGAGTAGAATATTGTCCTCGTCATGAGCCCACAACGCCTCTGCAGTCTGCAGATTGACTGTCGTATAGGGGTTCATTGATTTTCTGGTCCCCTGTGGTATGTACGTGATCTCATTACCCCGTATCATTCTATACTCTTTCTCATCCAATGCGAGTAGGTCCCGTCCATCAAACCAGATATGCCCCTCTACACCAGGCAAGAGCACACCCATCTGTTCAGATGTGAGTCCTCTTCTTCTTGCCTCATCTCTCATCGCCCATAGTCGTTTGTTTTCTTCATCGCCTGCAACAGACGCATAGTGTCTTGATATATTATCAAAGAGTCCTAGTATTGACATTGCTATAGAGCTCTTTCCAGAGCCGGACTCACCAAATAGCCCCACGGTCTCGCCCACCCGAATATCAAATGAGACGTCGTCTACTGCTTTGACAAGTCCTCTCTTAGATGTATAATATGCCTTCAGATGTTCGACTTGTAGTATTTTTTGTCCGGCTGTGCTGCTCATCTATCTTCACTGTCTATCCGATATGTGACTCGAGAGAGAAATATCCTGTGGTTCATGCTGTGTTAATTGCGTTTTACCGACATAATTAATACAGGGTCTTTCGCGCCCTCTGTGGGGACCAGGACAACTTTGCCAAGAATTGATATACAGACAGGGTCAGTCTATCTGGCCTATGCCCTTCAGTCAGTCGCACAGGCCATGAGTTGGCAGTTTATTACATACTTTGTCAACGTAGACCTGGGTGAGAGTTCATTTCTCATACTTGCAATAGTCTATGCAGTACCTGCTCTGATCACAACACTTGCTGTGGGCCTATGGGGCTCGTTATCAGACAGGCTTGCACGTAGACAGCCATTCATGGTGATTGGTTTCATTGGTTATTCAATGACATTTCTACTATACTCAACGGTGACAACTAGTACTCAGTTTCTAGCAGTGGCATCTATTGGCTCAATCATATCAGCTGCTGCAATCCCAGTTGGGCAAGCGTATCTGACAACAGGAACTAATAGGCGTGGCGAGGCTCTTGGTTACTTTATAGTTGTACAGTCTGCAGGTTGGTCTATCGGTGCCTTCTCAAGTGGGTTTCTATACGATATCTTAGGAATGCGAACGATCTATGTCATCGCATCACTACTTGCTGTACTTGCTACAAGCATATGCACATTCACAGTCAAAGAACGTCAAATACAGAAGAGTGATGACACAATTCACAACCGACACAGTATTGCTGCGATTTTAAAGAGACCTGGCATGGCAAGGTTGGTGTCTGCAGCCTGTCTTAGTTCGCTTGGAAATTATGCGGTCTCCTACATGTTGATGTACATTGTTGTCATTGAATTGATGGGGCAGGAATATTTTGTAGGGCTGGCCAACGGTATTGCCACACTGTCCACAGTTGCGCTAGCAGGGTTCATTGGTCGTATGGCTGATCGAAAAGGTCCGGTCAAGATTCTAATTGTTGCATATGGATGGTATGTGCTCTATGCATTGGCCCTTGCACTCACAACAGATCCTGTGATTGCTGCGGTCTTGTATGCGGAGCCAATCTACCCCTTTGCAGTGACGGGTGCTCTCTCATTTGCAGCACTGGTGTCCGAAGAAGATGAACGTGGCAGAGCCATGGGCCTGGTAAATGGTGCCCAGAACGCAGGCGGTGCATTAGGTCCAATTATTGGTGCTCTGTTCTCAGAGTATGTATTTGGACAGAGAGCGCAACCCGCATCATGGTTAAACCTGTTGTTTAATCTCGCAGCTCTAATAATTGCAATCACACTGCTATCCTTTGGTAGACGTAGTATGAAGGATGCAGCAGAGACTACTACCGCATCCCTCACAGACCTTGATCTGTAATAACTGTTCTGGACTTCTGGCTGATTTTACAGCTCTTTCATATGTCTAGCCATCATGGCTGCGAGATCAGCCATTCTCTCCGAGTAACCTGCTTCATTATCATACCATGCAAATATCTTTGCCATGTTTCCCAATACAAATGTCATCTGCGAGTCAAAGATGCAGGAGTGCGTATCCCCTATGAAGTCTGATGACACAAGTTCCTCATCGACATAGCGCACAATACCCTTCAGTGGCCCTGAAGCAGCTGACTTGAATGCAGAGTTGATCTGTTCTGCAGTAGGTTCTTTGTCAAGAGTCACAGTGAGGTCAACAATTGACACATCCATGACGGGTACACGTATTGCAGTACCGTCCAATCTACCCTTTAACTTTGGATAGACCAGTCCTATTGCCTTTGCTGCTCCTGTTGTAGTTGGAACAATATTCCATGATGCAGCACGAGCTCGTCTTATGTCGCTGTGTTGCATGTCCAATATTCTCTGATCGTTTGTCACAGCATGAACTGTAGTCATCAGTCCTCTCTGAATACCAAATGTCTCGTCCATTATCTTTACCATTGGCGCTAGGCAGTTTGTTGTACATGACGCATTTGATATCATGTGATGTCTTGTGGGGTCATAGTCTCTGTCATTGACACCCATAACAAATGTTGGCATATCGCCCTTTGCAGGTGCACTTAGAATGACCTTCTTAGCTCCAGCAGTCAGATGCTTGCTACAGTCCTCTGGACCCCTCATTATTCCAGTACTCTCAATCACTATATCGATACCCAGATCCTTCCACGGAAGCTTTGCAGGATCTCTCTCGCTGAGGACCTTGATATCTTGACCATCTACTGTCATCATACCCTGCGAATGGCTGACTGAACCAGGGTACGTACCCATAATAGTGTCGTACTTGAAGAGATGTGCATTGACCTTTGCATCTACAAGGTCGTTTACAGCGACCACCTGAAACTCAGTTCTCTTTATTGCAGATCTCAGAAACACACGTCCAATGCGTCCAAAACCGTTGATGGCAACTCTAGCAGTCATCTTGGCTCCTCCATATTTTTTATTGTATAAGATGTGGCCGTGACCAACGATGCGGCGCTATATGTCTTCCGTCTTTAGATGTCTGTCTCTTCTGCTTGCGGGATGGTCAATCATCCAGGTCCATATTCTGTAGATCTCTGTCGTACTGTTGGATTCCAAGATAGTAAAATGGTATTACAATCAGTCCCAGTACACCCACAACAAGAATGGGTGTTGCAGGTGAACTCACATCCCACATTATGCCTCCCGCTATGGGGCCTGTCACACGTGCCACTGCAAGAGATGACTCATACATACCAACGCCCTGTCCTGCCTCTCCCTCATATGCAGTACCCATGACTGACAACATGATGACAAATATTGCTGTAGATGCAATTGCACTGTTTGTAAAAAGTACTGCAATCAAGAGTAGTGCGGCCTCCATGACACTGACCTCAATTATAGGTGACAGTATGTCTGAGAGTAGAACTGCCATGTATGGGACTGCCACAATGAGTATCACTGACACTGAACCAATTACCGAAGCAGCCACCAGTAGTCGTATTTTGCCACCACGGTCACTGATACGTCCCAGACGCGGTCCCAGTATGGCTCCGAGTATAGCACCTGGAAGGTATGTCAGTGCAACTAGAACGACGTCACTACTCACTGTGGCGATTATATACAGTTCTACAAACGGTGTCACAAGAGCGATGATGAACGCACTGATAGCAAAGGCTAGTACAAGTACATATGCAGAGTGTCTGAGTTGTACTGGTCTGTTTGGTCTTTCTCTGTGAGGCGAAGATTCCATCTCTGTGCCTCTGAAAAGTACAATGCCCCCACCAATGATACTGCTCCCTGCAAAGAAGATGAACATGTATACCGCACCCCATACAAGGTCTCCTCTTGCAGATGCGAGTATAAAAAATGCAATGAATGCCCCAATCATGCTTCCGATGCTGTTCACAGACTGGAGTCGTCCAAATGCCTCTGCTCTATTTAATCTGACCACCATCTCTGAGATCCCAGACTCCAGTCCTACAGTATAGAACGCTCCGCCTATACCCCACAGGAAACTACTCACAATGAGCCATGCTAGACTGGATAATAGGACTGCCATTGCCAGGCCTAGATTTGCAGTCGCTCTCAATATAGAACCACAGAAGACTGTCTTTGTGAGTGCTATCTGAGAGAACCTTCCGGCAATATGTGCAAACAATGCCATGCCTGCCGTCATCATTGCCAATACCAGCGCCACATCAGTTGCTCTATTAGTCATACTGGGGTACATCAATAGGGGTATAATGAAGGCGAGAATAAAGTATCCAAAACTACTCACAAACGCAGAGGCATATGCTGGCCAAAGTCTGTTCCAACTATTATCGTTCAACTAACTACTCCCTAACTCCGATGGTTGTCTGATGTCTCTTTTAATTCGTTTTATGTTCGCTATCTACTAAGTTTGGTACATTTGGTAGAGGACAGGCCGGCGAAGGTGGGGTGATCAGGCCCCGAAGATTTTTCACAGCCAATCCCTTGGATCAGACTCATCGGACTCATAAACATGAACTTCGTATTGGTTTTCTCTTCTCTCAGTGTGGAGGCCTATCTTGTATATTCGTCTGACTCAACTCTTTTAGATCCGCCTTAGCCTGACTGTTAATCATTGGACTGCTCTGGTACGTGATAATGTCATTATGGACGTTTCGTGAGTGTTGAAGAGAAAAAAGAGTTGGAGTTCGTATCTGAGTCAGTTATCGGTTTATTCGATAGGCTCGATGCATATCCGTCTGACAGTTCTCAGCCCTGCGGAGTCGTGAGATAGTCAGTATTCCAACTGTTGAATCACTAATTTACCGGATTTATGGTGGAACTACGACATAATGTCAATCACGTCACAGGTGTCTTTTCTGGAGTTCTGCTACAGCATTATTGTTCATTCAGATAGCACCGCCTGTATGATTCTCGTCACAGTGATTGTTGAATGACTGATCCGTGAGGATGTTAACGTGCATATTTTCCGATGATTAGGTCCACAATCTGGTGTTCCAAGAAGTTCTTCTTGTCCTGTTTTCTTCTTGAATTTAGTACCTGATGTTCCATGTCGTTTGTGAAGTCTTATTAACTGCCTTTGTTCTTAATGTTTTGGAGGTATGGTTCACCAGATGGCAGATCAACATAGTGAACATATGTGTGACTATTCAAAACATCACGGCGTGGATGAGATGAGGGTCCGTGTTAAGGACGCGAAGTTCATCTGCGAGGTCTGTGGACGCGTGGCCAACAAGAAGGAGTATCTCTGTCGGCCTGTGTCACTTTAAACAGTGAACGGATTGGCATGGGTCGCAGAGAGACTGTGCGGCCCTGCCTCATTTTATGTACTTATGGTGTGATCTTTAGGGTAATTCAGGTCGTATTATGACTTCACTGTCCCACTCTACGGCATACTTGTAGTCTATCTGAAGTTCCTTGCCGGGCTCGATAGTGGTCAGCCACTCGATGATACCCATCTCTACGCTCTTTGTTGGCGGGAGTGAGGTGGACTCGAGTGTGACGACTATCTTTTCCGATACGCTGTTTGGAATTCTGTCAACGATGCGAATGGTCACTGGGGTCTTTGAGAAGCTCTTTACCACAAGTCTGTATTCATAGGCACGTCGTCGCTTACCCTTTGTGATACCCGCCTTCTCAGTATCTTTGCGAACAAGCTTCTTCTCAGCTCGTACATCATATACAGTCCGTGTTCCGATGCGAAACTTCTCACGTGGTGCTATGAGTCCCACTTGGCTCTCTCCTACAAAGTCGCCCTCTGCATACGCCATGACTTTGCCCGGCAGAATGACCGAGTCCCCATTAGTGATCTCATCCTGCACTACCACCTCTGACATTGCATATGCATTCCAATAGTGAATTCTGCTGCACGTGAAGGTCTCCTCTGTGAGAGTGATTGGTTGTGGTTCAGCCTCTGAGGCGATGTTCAGTCGTCCAGGTACAGAGTACACTGTTGTACCACCTATATCTGCTCTCTCTGCATAGGCCTCCCCTAACTCCTCTGGTTCTGCTCCTGATATACTTAAAAATCCACTTATTTCTAGGTCTATACCCGCCCCTAATTCTGCCGGATACGGTTCGGCTCTGCCAGAGGCGGAGGGAGCTCTGTACATCGCGCGCATCACATCAATATAGAATGGTTGTGGTTTGATTGCCTCTACAGGTATAGCAGAGGCTGTAGAGACTGTGAGTGCCACATCTCTCCAGTCCTCTAATGAGTTGTTTCTGACGAGTGCTATCCGTTTGACACGTGCACCACTCTCTGACGTGTCCACGTCATATGTAGGACGCCAGTCTGCATTATAGACCTGATAGTCTATTTGAAGTTCGACATTTGTGTTCTGAGTGACATTCAGGGTGATCTTAACCTCAGTGAACGTTTCAATACGCCGCTGACCCTGTATCCGCTGAATATTACTCTCAGTAGACTTGATTGCAAGATCGACCTCGAGGAGTGCATTGGAGAGTTCTCTGAGAGTCTTCTTGCTCTCTCTGAGAAGTTCCATAGTTGTTTTGTCCATGGTTGTAATGTTCTCAGCCTTTGTCTGTCCAACTGCATACCACTTTCCAAATGCACTGGCAAACTTGTTTGCGATATTATTCAGTCTGCTGATTCTCTTCTGTTGATTTTGAATACGTTCATTGATGACGTCACGGCGTCTTTTGAGTTCTTCCAGTTCGGCACGCAGTTTTTTTAGTTCTCCCTCTGGTTCAAAGGTCCTGCTCACACTCTTCACATCTATGCTCTTGAGACTTGCATCCCCTGTTCCTCGGACACGAAAGCTGTCTTCTTGTGCATATTGCGTAATATCACTCACTGTTAGAACATGTTCGCCCGGTGCGAGTTTTACCTGACCTTTTCGAGTGACTCTTGCGCCATCCCTAAACAATGTCACATCCGTGATTCTTGTCTCCAATTTTGTCTGTGTCATTTTTCATCCTCTCCTATCTTAGGGCAGCGGTGGTGTGATCTTGACTCCTTTCTCCCATAGCACCTCATATGAGTATTCTATCACATCTTTCTTCTGTGCTGGAATTGACCTATCCCAATGCATGATTCCAAGTTCGAACTTCTTTAGTCCAAGTCGTTCATGGTCAATCTTGACTTCGATTGCTGGATTCAGACTATGTGGAATACGATCGACCACCTCTATCTGGACTTGGTCCTTACTAAAGTTCTCAATCTCTAACCTGTAGGTGTACGCTCTACGAAGCTTTCCTCGTGTGATTCCTGCCTTCTCAACCTCTCTCTGTACGAGCCGCTTCTTGGCCTTCAGATGATATGCAGTACGAGTCCCAATCTTAAACTTCTCACGCGGTGCAACCTGTTCTGTTGAAGTCTCTCCAATGTATTCGCCTTCAGCAAACACTCTGACGCTGCCTGCCAATATCACAGAATCGCCGTTTGTGACCTCATCCTGAGCAACAACTTCGGACATCTCATCAGCATTCCAATAGTATACAGTCTTACTCTCCAATTCCTCCTCTGTCAGAGTCACAGGATGACTATCATTGTCAAACGGTATGGTCACTGGTGTTGGCACCTCGTAGATTGAAACACCTGCTGATGCTTCAGAGACTGTTGCGGTCATCTCGACCACTGTTGGCTTTGGCGCAGGTGGCGGTGGTGCTGCTTCTATAATTGGTGCCATTGGTGCCCCTCCTGCGGCATCCTTCATCATCTTATGCCTGAGTCTGGATGGTGGTGCTGCCTCAGGCATTGGCACATATGCATCAATAATATGGGGCACTGGCTCTACTGCCTCTACAGGTCTGGCACTTGCTGTTGACATGGTGAGACGTACATTCTCCCATGGTTCTCTTGTCTGATTTGTCACCATTGCAACTCTTCGTAGTCTGGTCTTCCCCGGTAAGATATCAACATCATAGTTTGGTGTCCATCCTGCACCCTCACATTGATAGCTTAGATCAAGTTCTACTTCGGCCTGTCGAGTGACTTCAAGATCTATTGCTACCTCGTAGGTTGTCACAGTCTGTCTATCTGCCTCATATACGCCAATGTTCTGTTTGACCACTGTAATTTTGTCCTGTATCTCACGCAGTCTCTGTGTAAGCTCTCTGAGTCTGTTCTGAGTCTCCTCTACAATTGAGTTGGCAGTCTTGTCCATCTCTATCAGATATGTGATATCCACCTCATTGGCTGCAAAAGCAGTACCAAATATCTCTGAGAACTCTGTGTTCATAACATCACAGTTGTTGAGGCGCGTAGAGTATATCTCGTACTCGTCTTTGAGTGCCTGTTCTTCATCCTGGAGTCTCTTCAGTTCCTGCTGCAGTTTCTTGGCACCCTCTTTAGGCGTATGAACAACCGTAGCCGTCTTGACATCTACACTTGTCAATGCAGCAGGTCCTCCTCCCTTGACTCTAAAACTGTCACGGTGTGCAAGTTCAGTGATGCCTCTTATGATGACCTGCTGGTGGCCTTGTTCAAAGGCATGTCTGCCAGACCTAGTCACCCGTGCACCATTTCTAAAGACCGTGACCTCCCTAATGGTAGTATCAAGTTCTATCAAAAGATCTCCTCATTCGTTCCATACGTGTCACTGTATATAGACTTTGACCAGTTAATATTTGCAAAATCATACACTGCCTCTTCGTTCCACTAATCTAGTAGTGAAAACGTCGTTGACATGGGCTGACACTCTAACTTGTAAGTCCTGGTGAACGCTTCTGAATGATAGCCAGCGCCATCTGTTTGAACTTCTCAAATGGCATTGGTCCAAGGTCCTCATTCGTCCTGAGTCGGACAGCGACCTGACGTGTATTCTGCTCGTTGTCACCGATTATCAGATGGTATGGTATTTTTTCAAGTTGTGCCGCTCTGATCTTTTTCTGCATTCTATCCGGACCATCATCAAGTTCAACACGCATTCCTGCGTTTCGAAGTTCTCTCTCAAGTTCTCTGCCATACTCTATCTGTCTGTCCGTTATCGGAATTATTCTCGCCTGAATAGGTGCCATCCAGACTGGAAATGCTCCCTTATAGTGTTCAATGAGGACACCAAAGAAGCGTTCTAGAGAACCCATAAGTGCGCGGTGAATCATGATGGGTTGATGCTCAGAACCGTTCTCTGTAACGTATGTCATTTGAAACCTTTCTGGCAGATTAAAGTCAACTTGTACGGTTGTGCACTGCCATGATCTACCCAGTGCATCACGTATCTTGATGTCTATCTTGGGTCCATAGAAGACACCCTCTCCTGGGTCTATCTTGTACTCCAGTCCCATTATCTCTAGTGCGCTTTTGAGTGCACCTGTTGCTCTCTCCCAGTTCTCATCTGAACCAACTGATTTCTCTGGCCTAGTACTGAGATAGACATCGAACTCATTGAAACCACAGGTGTTTAGAATCTCAAGATTCAGCCTCAAGATGTTGACTATTTCATCATTTAGTTGGTCCGGTCTTACTATTATATGTGCATCATCTTGAGTGAAACCTCTCACTCTCATGAGACCATGCAGTACGCCGGAGCGTTCATACCTATATACAGTACCGAGTTCCGCCCATCTGATCGGGAGTTCTCGATAGCTTCTCCTCCTCATCTTGTACATCTGTACATGGAAGGGGCAGTTCATCGGTCTGAGTTCATACTTGAAGCCCTCTATGTCCATCGGAGAATACATGTTCTCTGCATAGAAGTCCAGATGTCCACTGGTCTTCCAGAGGTCTATTCTTGCGATGTGTGGACTGTAGACTATCTGATAGCCCGCTCTTCGGTGTGCCTCGCGCCAATAGTCCTCAAGTGCACTTCGTAGTGCGGCACCCTTGGGTAACCAGAGCACCAGACCCGGCCCAATCTCATCTGTCACATGAAAGAGTTCCAGTTCGCGACCGAGTCTTCTGTGGTCTCTCTGTTTAATCTCTTCAAGGCGTTCGAGATAGCTCTTCAGTTCATCTCTTTTGAAGAAGCCTGTACCATATATTCTCTGAAGTTGAGGACGTCTCTCATCGCCACGCCAGTATGCACCTGAGATCTCCAACAGTTTGAACGCATTCAGTGGTATCTCTTTTGTGTTGCTCACGTGTGGTCCTTTACACAGGTCTGTGAATGTGTCGTGTGTATAGATCGATATAGTCTCGCCCTCAGGAAACTCGTCAACGAGTTCAATCTTAAAGGGCTGGTCTTTGAATAGACTCCTTGCCTCGTCTCTGGTGATCTCCTTCCTCACAAAACTGTGCTGTCCCTTGATGATATTACGCATCTCTTCCTCAATCTTTTCGAGATCCTCTGGAGTAAGAGCACGCGGAAGAAGGAAGTCATAATAGAATCCCTCTTCAATTGCAGGGCCTATACCTAGCTTCGCATCAGGAAACATGCGCAGCACAGCCTGTGCCATTACATGTGATAGGGAGTGTCTCAGTCGATGAAGTTCATCATCCATCTTCCAGGCCTCTTATTTTTCGTTTATGTTGGTAGTGCTGTGGTCACAAAAGGCTTTGGATAAATACAGTCTTGTCATGCATTCTTTTCTGTCATGCAGACAGACTGCTACGAGTCTTACCATGACGCATCAGATTTACAACCAGAAGCAGGAATATCACAAGAAGCGATGTTGCAAGAAGTGCCCACTTGAACATTGTGAAGACACTCGCACAAGCTATGATCTGTACTGACAACATCGGATATGATGCAATCTGGGTCTGTATTGCAATGTTCTCGGCATAGTCCATGAATGCAGCAACAATGGGTAACATCTCACACCATCGGATGCGTTCAAATATGTCACGTGTTCTCATACCGAGTCTAGCAATAAACATTGCAAACAATAACCCATAGGCAGCAGGATAGATTGAGTCCCACAAGTGTAGTACACCATAGAGTTCTCTGCCGCTCGCTCCAAGAGTTGTGAACAACAACTCTACATCTTCATAAGTATAGGTAAATCTTGTGTCTAGAATTGGCAGACTGGCTGATAGTACATTCAATTGCGGTGTGATCACAACCATAATTACTATGGTCACAATCATAGTCACAATGACGGCACATGCAAACACTACTCGATTCTTTGCAAGACTCTCTAGAACATTAAACACACTCATATGATATTTCTCCTAATCTACAGTATGCGACTTCTTTATCCATAAGGCTCTATAAGGCTCTTACTGAGAGAGAATGTGACTCATTTAGAATCTCACATGATAGAGCGATAGACAGATTGACAAAAAGAGGTAGTGTCATGTTTCGAGAATTTGCTAGAATTGGTGTAAGAAACATACTACGAAGAAGACGCGTCACTACAGTGATGATCCTATCGATAGCTCTGTCAGTCAGTCTATTGTACACAGCCATGTCAACCAGTGCAAGTCTTCAACATAGTGCAAATGTCTTTCTCAAAGACACCTTATCTCCCTTTGATGTGACAGTGGTGTCTAAGAGCTTTACAAATCCAATCACAAAGGAGACTCGTGATTGGATCAGTAGTCTTCCCGGTGTTGCCCGAGTCATGCCTCGTATTGAGGGTCTTATCTACATGGACACTGGTCACGGTCGTGTCTATGCGTTACTGGTTGGACTGGATCTTGAGGCAGAACGTGGAGCTGGTAGTCTCAATCCGACTGTGGGTACTGTCGATCTCTCCGGTGATGGATGTTTTCTGAGTGAGGATGCGGCAAAAGAGTTCAACAAGACTGCTGGAGACCGCATCATGATTCACACCTCTTCAGGACTGACATTTCTCACTGTACGTGGTTGCGGTCAAGTCATTGACAAGGGACTTGTTGGTTCTCTGGTGCTTGTGTCAATCCAGCATGCATGGGAGATATATCCTCTGAGATATCCCTCTAACTCATCAAACAAACTCCTTATCGAACTCACTGATGTCTTTACTGCCCCCTCTTTTGTATCATATCTGTCTGGTGTGCTTGGTAGACACTATGGCGTTGTGAATATGAAGACCTATCACCTGACCGTGGCATCAATATTTCTAGGTCAGGCCAGACTGATCCTGTTCTCACTCGTTGCTGCTGCATCATTCATAGCTGTCTTCAGGGTGCTATCCTCCTTTGCATCCGTGTTTGCAGAACGGAGGCGTGAGACTGGTATCATAATGGCATTCGGCGCCTCTAGAGAACAGCTCTCCACACTGATGGTTGTTGAAGTGGGTCTTGTGGGTGTTGTGGGTGCACTGGTGGGTGTGGCACTTGGTATGTTTATCGGGTTCGTCATACTGCGTTCAGTAATCGCTGTATTGATGATCAGCATCGTCAGTGGCGGTACACGTTATTTCGATGCGGTGTATTTCATAGACCCCACAAGCCTTGTTATTGCCCCCCTATTTGGACTTGGTCTGACGATGCTTGCAGGTGGCATTCCTGTGATACGTGCTACGCGTGCGTCTGTAGTGTCTAGTCTTAGAGAGGGTATGGATCATTCAGATAATAACGGAGGCGGTATCTTCTCGCCGCGTCTAAGACTAACACTGCGCATCACTCTGTTAATGACTGCCAGTCTTCTCATTGGTGCAGTCACAGTTCAAATTGTATCGGACTTGATGAGTCTGCATATTGTTTCCGAAGATGTCTTACGACTTCTGTCTATTCCGGCTATACTCTTACTGCTTGCAGCATTATCCCCCAGACTTGCCACAATGAATGTTTTGCTCCGTTCATTATCTTCACGTATGGGTCCTCCGGTTGAATTTCTATCAGTACGTAATGTTCGTCGTAGTGGTGTAAACGCCATTGTATTGTTTAATCTGTTTGCTGCAGTGACTGTACTCTTCATTGCATCTACAAATGTAGGTCCCGTCATCACCATCTCTTGGGAACAGAGCATGGGTCATCAGACATCTCCAGCCAATATCGTTGTCTATTGTCAGCCTCCTTCAGATGTCCAACTCATTACCCAGATAAGATCCTTGCCTGAGGTCTTGGCTGCTGTACCTATGAACCAAGTTGTTGAAGACCTGTATCGGCGAAGCGATGTGGAACTTGGCCTGATAATTGCAACCACCTCTGATGACTTCGAACAACTCGCATCAATCAAATTGCTGAGGTCTGTAAACTCCAGTGCCGGGTTCTCAGTGATAGATTCTCCCTCCACTTGTATTGTATCTGAGTATCTGGCGGGTGTGTTTCAACTCGAACTTGGTTATTGGTTACGCACAGCATCTGGTGCTAATCTGACTGTTGTTGGAATATGTTCCTCTTCAGTACCCGCCTACGTGGTGTCTGTCATAGAACCTGTGTTCATAATCATTGGCACAACGACATGGGCCAATTATTATGGCGCCGGTTCTTTTAAGATGAGCAGTGTTCTCATTCAGTCGACAGACCCACAACAGACAATTGATACACTCTCTGGTATCCCTGGACTACGACCCATTCTTATATCGTCCTTACAGGCAGACTACGCATCCGCACTGATGGCAGTTCAACTCATTGTCAATGCTGCATTGATCACTCTGTTCATATCTGCAATATTCAGTACTGCCCTCTCTAGCTTTTCGGCTGCTGCAGTCCGCCGGCGTGAGATTGGACTTTTGTTGTCACAAGGAATGGCTAGCAGTGAGATTGGAAAGATGGTCGTTGTGGAGAATGCCACCGCGGTCATATCCGGACTGCTTATGGGTCTACTTGGGGGTCTATTTGTTGAACTTGCAATTCGGGACATTGTTCTGCAGTTCAGTGGAGGCGCCTTTTATCTCTGGGACCCTATCATTCTGACCCTCTGTGTTCTATCTGCGGTCCTCTCTATAATCCTCTCTTATCATGTCACAGCGACTGTGTGTAAAAACGCAGTGGTACATCTTATGCGTGATACTGGCAGACACTGAGTCTCATCTGGTGTAATTTATACTCGCTCCAATGTGATACAATCTCCATGAATTGGTTGCCGAGAAATATGGCAGGCCGGGAAGACCTCTCATCCCGACCTGTATTCTCTGCACTACTCACTCAATTTTCTCAAAGTCCTCTTTGCTTGCTCCACACATTGGACATACCCAGTCAGCAGGAAGGTCCTGGAACTTTGTTCCTGGCTTTATTCCGCTGTCGGGATCCCCCTTTTCTTCATCATATATATATCCACAAACCATACATTCGTACTTGTCCATCTGTTTTTCCTCACTACTTTCGGATTTTTGTGATTCTATACTACTGTTTACACTTGCCAACCACGTTCTATTATTTATGCTGATTGTGGGTTGGTGTTGTGTTCATCACAGGTACTCCCTAGTGAATATCATCTCTCTTATTATGGATTGCTAAAAGGCTTCGAGTCTTCTGTAATGACTATTCAGTATACAGAACACTGCCCTTTTGTTGAGATGCGTTGATGACCACTGAATATACAAGGCTGACTGATAGAACAGTTTGTTTTGCACTGCACGTGTTTGTCAAATATTAAAAAAAAAGAAGATGACAGGCCCGTATCAGTCAAACAAGACACGGGTCTGTCTCATATGATACTACCTTCGTCGGACTAGCAGAATCATAACACCAACTATGGCTGCACCACCAATGGCACCGACCACAACAAGTGTTGGGATACCAAGTATGGTTCCTTCCCACCAACCACCGGATGCTACAACCTGGATCTGATATCCAATTGCAGACCATGTGTATCTCGCAGTGCCTCCCCATGCCATGGAATCATTGGGGTCAAACCCACTCAGACTGGCGTTGAAGTAGACACAGATCACTGGCATGTCCATATACAGGCCGGTTTGATTTGCCTCTACTGTGAACGAGATCAACCATGAATCACCTGGTGCAAGTGAGTCGCGAGTCCAGTAAAACTCACGTTCGCCATCAAATCCTGCAGTTGCACTGTCTAGGACCTTGATGTCGTAGGCTGTTGCATTACCGTAGTTGTGTACCGTGATATTGAACCGAACATTAGTTCCGATATCCACCGCCCTGCTTGTGACATGCTTGGTGACGATCAGATAAGGCCCGGCTATTTCAAGCCCCTCTGGGTCTGCATCGAACTTCAGAACAAGGTCCTCTACGTTGATGTTTTCAAGATCTGGGAATGACACTGTGTTCTTGTCTAGGTTTATTCCTCCGAAGAGTCCAATGCCCCCAACCAGACTGGCTCCCAGGTCTGCCATTAGGTATGGCGTCACGTGTGTCTGTATGTTCGTCGGATCCAGTATCTCATGGATGGCCTCTTTGATGGCCGTCAAGTTGCCATTTGCCATTGCAGTCCATAGTGCCTGAAGAACGATGTCCCAGTGTTCCTCAACAAACTCTGCAATGCCCTCCTTAGTCTGGAACTGTTCGGCAAAATCTGCACCTGCAAAGTCTTTGAGGAACTGTTCAAAACCTGCTATGAATGTGTTGAGATACGCCTCTAGTGCCACGGGATCGCCATATGTTTCATTTGCCAACAGGTCGAGGAGGTGGTATGAGTCAAAGTATTTGACAAACGCGTCAGCTATAGCCATCAGTGGATTTGTTGTAGCTAGCGTTGTATCGAGTCGGCTCATGAGTGCATTTGGATTCATACCTGCTCGAGCCATTATCTGACTCAGAAGGTCAAAATTAATCGATTTCACTGCGGTCTGAGGCATTGTTGAGAAGTTTAGACTACGTAACATGTCTCTAAAATCAGGTAGTGGGTACGTACCTCCCCAGAGAGAATCAATAATGTAATCACCTGCCGTTGGGTCAATCATACCAAGTTGTTCATTGACCATGTAGGCAAAATCTATTGGCATATATGACAGATATGTCCTGATTATATCCGAAACGGTGCTGTTTGCTGGAATCACAATCCCACCGGGTATTGTAATATTCACTGGAATCTTGAACTGGTCGTTGATTGATACTAGGTCTGCAGGCCACCCCTCAAGTTCAAGTGCAGCTGCTGGGGCTGTTCCAACGACCATAGAGATAGAGTATGCGGAACTGTCCTCAGCCATCTTGTTCTTGATGTTGCTTGTATATCCCACATGCTGTTTTAGAGAGTATGTCTCATAACCTGCGGATGCCTCAACATATCCCGGTTCCTGAAGGCTCGCAGCACCGATAAGAAGGGTGTTTACTCTGTTGTAAATGTCATTGTGACTTGAATGAGCCCTCATATATACTCCGTCCGTATGGCCTAGCAACTCCATGACTGCAGGGTCAGGCTCTTGATAGTGTGGCAACCATATTGCAGCCATTATGGCCTCTGCTGCTGCAGTCTGCAGTGGTATCCATCCTGGTGCACCCGCCATACTCATGAAACCACCCATTAGTGCCAACCTGCCAAGGAATGTCGGGATCACCATACCGCCCTGTGATGCTGTGAGTAATGTGACATAGGTAAGCTGATACCCAATGCCGTGGCAATCTACCGGGGGCACTACATTATAAGAAAACTCGTAACTCACGTTCATTTCATTAATGGTTAGTCGGGACATGGTGATCGCAAGTTCGCTCTCATACACGTCTACAACTTCTTCTGCAAGGTCGATTGCATTCTCAATTGTAAGGGTGGCAAAGTGTGTATCAGCTCGGTTTTCAGGCACAATCAGTACTGGCACGACCTTCAGTACTAGAGTGATCATAGGTCCTCCCATTATCCCGTTCGGAAATGCGACCATTCCGTTCACACTTAGAACTGAAGATTTGACGTAACCATCCTCTGTGGCCATCTGATTGGCCATAACATCCTCTACGAGTTGGACATGTGCATTAGGATAGTGTGTGGCATTCTGCATTGAAAGTATTACGTCGTTCACACCACCCCACGCATCAACGTTGTTCATCATATATTCCAACGTACCAAGAGCATACGTAGTCGATGCCGGTTGTGCTATGGATAGTGGTGTTGTATAAGGCATGCTAGTCCTGTTGTTGACCACGACTGCTGGCATGACCAGAGTCACGACGAGCATTGTGGTCAGTAACAGGTAATTTCTTCTCTTCATTTTATTTCACTTCCAAAGTGATAGTATTCACATTTTTGATTCTGTTTCCGAGTGGGTTCTCCTCAAACCCACTCTTTCGTCGCCTTAATTATCTTGTATCAAATGCATATGAGTTTTTGTCACATAAATTCACGAGTATCATTCAATGTTGTTAAAAAATGCAAGTTCCTGAATTCAGAACACGTGGTCTGAATATATAATCACGTCAAATTTGGTCTCAAGAGGCTCAATGCATCCTTTCTCTGGCACGGACCGAATATCGCGTAGAGTAATAACATGGTTGTTTTTTGAATATTTACCGTGGATTGCAGTGGCAAGCCACCGACCTTGGTTAGTCTATGTTAGTTGACTCAATGCCATTAGGAATAGGCTCTTAATTCGGAGAGTTTGAGTCATATCAATAAGGAGAATCTACGGCCCATGGAGCGACAACGTACAGACAAGGCGATGACGGAACGGCTGACGCCAGGACCATATAAGATAGTGGCCGCAACGAGCTTCGGAGTCTTTCTGAGTGCATTAGACTCATCTATAGTGAATGTGTCTTTAGTCACAATGGCTGATTTCTTTAATACCGACCTTTTGCAGATACAATGGGTTGTTCTATCATACCTACTTGTCTTGACATCTGCAATGCCAATCATGGGCAAACTTGGTGATCGTCTGGGAAAGACTCTGGTGTTCCAGACGGGGATGTTATTGTTCATATTCGGTTCGTTGTCATGTGCTCTGTCTCCAACACTCATCCTCTTGATTGTGTCTCGGGTCTTCCAAGCGGGCGGCGCAAGCCTCATGACAGCGAATGGACTTGCCCTTGTGACATACTTCACCACACCCCAGAATCGAGGTCGTGCAATAGGCATGAATTCAATTGTCCTAGCAACCGCACTCGGTTCAGGGCCTGTATTGGGCGGGATTCTGACTCAGTATTATGGCTGGAGTAGTATTTTCTTGATCAACATACCAATCGGTATTATTGGTCTCTTTGTGGTACATTCTGTTGTACCAAACACAGAGAGAGTACGTGAGACTAGATTTGACTCGGTTGGTGCATCGCTCTTCTTTGCCACACTCTTCAGTCTTGTGTATGGAGTGACTCGTTCTTCCCAGGTTCCTGCAAATGAGACACTGTTCTACTTTGTGCTCTCATTTCTGTTCTTGCTTGCATTATTGCGAAGAGAGAGTAACTTTGTGTCTCCGATGATTCCCACACGTGTTCTTGCTGATAGGCGAATTGCAACAGGTTTCAGTTCGGCCGTGTTCTCGTTTATGGCATCCACACCTGTTACTCTGCTCATACCCTTCTTATTTCATGATGCTTTGGGTATTGATCAGGTCACTACTGGACTCTTCCTGTTAATGCACCCTCTCACAATGTCCATGATGGGTCCGGCTGCGGGGTTCATCTCAGAACATGTAGATGCCCGTCTACAGTCTGTGGTGGGTCTGTCTCTGCAACTGGTCGGACTGGTCATTATAGCCATGGTCACACCGCAACTTCTCTTCATGTGTATGGGGGTTGCTGTGATGGCAGCCGGGACAAGTCTCTTCTCAGTCAGCAATGGCAACTTCATAATGACATCTGCGCCACGAGAATACATGGGTGTGGTCAGCGCTCTGACCAACATCTCCCGGACCGTTGGTTTCTCTGTTGGAACTGCACTGGCCACCACGGTATTCACCATCTACTTCATGGATCTGAGCCAACATCTCCCCTACATAGAGACGTACATAGAGGCCTTCCGTGGTTCTGTGCTGTCCTTCTGCCTCTTGGTTGTCATCGGCGCAATTCTTTCTGCATTTAGAGGGCTCAGTCCTGCAGAGATTCAGAGGTCAAGTGTATCGAGAACGGGGGATGTCAATTCGTAGCCTTGCGGTATTGGGTCTGTTCTCTCACGTTAGATAGACTCAAAATCCAAAGGCATCGGCAAGAAAGAGCACACGACGTCTAAAGTTGGGGTGTTCCATCAGAAGTTCATTTTTGCCAAGTTCGTTGCTGAACAACAACTTCTCCGAACTAGTTCTGAGGCGTCGAATCAGTTCAGATAGTTCTTC
>FWPU01007129.1_pt1 | contig 21064 bp, 22 predicted proteins | sample 2228361 | NCBI WGS metagenome assembly FWPU01 (sample SAMEA103939777, study PRJEB20133) | metagenome
CTGATAGGGACTTCTGCCGGGCACAGTAAATAAATCCCCATCTTGGTATTTGCAGTTAGCCAGTGCTTCCTCGTATTGCTCAAGTTCATAATATTTGAAAAAGCCGCCTCCTTGATATTCTTTTACTTCTTTTGAAATTCCCGACTTATCATAAGCCAAAACTTTTTTCATTCTTGGCAATATGACATCATAAAAATGCTCTCCCATCTCCACGCCCATCCATTTTCTATCAAGTTTGTGTGCCACGGCTGTGGTTGTGCCTGAGCCGAGGAAGAAGTCGAGGATTAAATCGCCAGTGCTTGAAGTAGATGCTACTGCTCTTTGTAATAATTCTTCTGAATTTTCTGTAGTAAATTCATGCGTTGGCGAATAACCAGAAATATCTGTCCAGTTGGAACCAAGTGTTTCCCATTTTGTAAGGAACTTTGGCATTCCAGTTTGTTCATCCATTTTAACTAAACCCTTTGAAATAGCATCATCTAAAGCTTCTTGGCTTAAAGCCCATCGTCTCCCTTCGGGTGCTTTTATTTTTTTACCAAAAAAGTTTCTATACAGTAGTGACTCGTCTTTTCTTGAACCAGGTAAATGCATTTCAACCCATTCCCATTCACTTTCTGGTTTTAATTTACGAAAACCGTTAAAGATAGTGTTTTCAGATTTTCCATAAAAATATAAAGATTCCCAAGCAGTATGAAATCTTCCGCTTTCCCCTTTTAATGTTCTTGTTCGTTTAACTGCAATTTCATTTTTTAAGTTACTATTAAAGATATCATTCAATAAAAATCTTACAATCCAATTTCCATTTGAATCACATCTCACAAAAATACTTCCCTTTTCATTTAGCCAATTTTTTGCTATTCGTATTCTGTTTTCCAAAAGTGTAGCCCAATTAGCATCTTTATAATTTGTGCGATACATAAACTGATCAGAAGAATCTAAATTAAACGGCGGGTCAATGTAGATGGTCTGTACTCTTTCCTTGAATTTCGGTAAAATGGTATTCAATGCCTGATAGTTTTCACTTTTTATAAGCCAGCCATTAAGAGATTGGTCTAAGTTATCGAATTGTGAAAGGATTTCTAATTCCAAATCTTTAAAATATTTGGTATCAATCGGTAAATGTTCGTATTTTTTTGCTAAGTGTTTTCCTGTAAGATCAGTTTCTATTACATCTTTTATGTTAAAAATTTCATTTATTATTCCTAATTCTTGCCATTCTTTTATCTGTTTCTCAATATTAGAATGAACTAAAATCTTTTCTATAAGCTCTATGTTATTCAATCTATCAAGTGTTACTACATAGTTTGAATTTTTTACAAATTTTGGCTTGTTCCAGATTTTTACTAATTCGTCTTCAAACTGAGAGATAAAATCAATGATTTTAAAAGCAATGTCTTTTAAGATTTGCAGTTGATTGACTCTGTCTGCACTCCATTCTTTTGCCCCTTCCCAAAAATATTGATAACTCCAAAGTTTAAACTGTTCCTGTAAAAAAGCTTTTGCGTTTTTATTAATAAAAAAATCTACTTCGCTTTGTTTTTCAAATATTCTAAATGCTCTTTCAAGTTGGTCTTCGGTAATACTAATATTTTGCTTTTTTAGAGACTTTAGTATATCGTCTGTTTTCGTAACTCTACCTTTTTCAGAATAAATGACATCAAAAATAATGGCCTTGCCTTCTTTTACTTCTTTTAGTTCATATATCAAACTTCGTTTTTCGTTTGCCTTTTTATGTTCAAGATTAGAAACATCAAAGTAAAATTTATACCCTTCGGATTCTATTTCTAAACTTCTGAAAATCCTATCCGTTTTAACATAATAAAGCATTTGTGTTTTCCAAAAGAGAATAACATCTTTGTCATTCGTATAAACTTTTTCGTAGATGTTGTTGTGAAAAGGAGTTGAATTGAAATAGATTGAGCCGCTTTCCGTAAAGTATCTACTGAAAAAGAAATAGAGCTTGTCAAAAAGTTCATCCCTAAATTTCTGGTGGCTTTTTAACGCCTCTTCAATATCTTTTTTGAGAATATCCTCAATTTTGCGGTAGTAATTTGATTTTATCTTCATCAAATTTACAAAACCGCCCGTGCCTTCAATATCGACTCCGATAAATACATCTTGCAGTGCTTTGTAAAATTTTTGTTCTTTGGTCATAGTGATTATTTCATTAGATCGTTCAAAGTAACGCCTAACGCTTTGGCGATCTTTTGGGCCGTGTCGATTGTGGGGCTTTGTATCGCGCCGGACTCAATTTTGATAATCGTATTATGGGAAATGTCGGCAAGTTTGGATAACTTGTCCTGCGATAATCCCCGTTGTTTTCGCAACTTCCTTATATTTTTGGCTATTGTGGATTTTTCGTTTGACATTATGGTATGATAGTATTTGTATTAAAATACAATAACTGACCTACAATCAGATGATTAACATTAACATTATAATACACAATTTAATTTCTTTTGTCCACAGAAATCAAGGGAATTCCTTATTGTTGCCTGCGTATGGGCGAGTAGGACAAAGGCAACATTCTTTTGCGGCGCACCAACTTCGTTGGCACGAAAAATTGCGGCGACGAAAAAGCGAGGGCGGGACGAGCGAGCCAACAAGCTGCCCGCAAAATTCGCAATGTTTAGATTGGTCGCGTAAAAGCGAATAATCTTGAACTACTTACTGAAGCTATTTTATCACACTGGAAGATGATAGAGTTTGACGAAAAGAGTATCATTCTGGATCAGGCCAATATGTATCAAGGTAAAATAAATATCGGCTTTGTGTACAGATATTGATTATTCTTCTCATGGCTTGAACTTGAGTTGTGGCTATTAAAGAAGGATTCTTCCGCCGTTATTGTCACTTATGCTCGTAGCGTTAAGCTGTGCTTCAGGAGTATCGGTTTTAACCGACGCCATAATTTCCATAAGCCGCATTATCTTTTCAACCGGCGTTTTTGGTTCGGTGAACTGAAAGACCACTGGTCTGACAGTACCTCTTACTTGTAATTTGTCTTTTATGCGCCTCTTAGTTTTCATTTTTAGGTATAACGCAAACGGTAGTGTCCAAAAAGGGGTCATCGCAAGTGGTAAGTTGAAGTAAATTGACCAGATTTAGCATGTTAAAGAACAAACTTCTGTTCAATTTCAGACCATTGCAAGTGGGAGACGGCAATAGGCTTGCCTTCAGACCATGTTTGGCTGATACAATACCGTCAAATGGCTGGAAGACCCACAAAAATGACAAAAGCAAGACTCGGAAAATTACGAGAGGCTTTTTTATTCGGCGCAACTGATGAAGAAGCCTGTCTTTTCGCGCAAATCCATCCCGATACGCTTTACGAATATCAAAAGCAAAACCGTCAATTTTCCGAGCAAAAAGACGTATGGAAAAAGAACCCTATACTTAAAGCAAGTCAAACGGTTTTTAATAACCTCGACAATCCAAAAATCGCTATGTGGTATCTTGAAAGACGAGTGAAATCAGAGTTTTACTCAAAGTATTTGCCCGATGTTGATGAAAAGCCAGTGCGTGTTGGACTTATCACGTACGAAGTACCATGCACATATACAGTTCCTTGTGGGCATGAAGATTGTATGAAAGACGCTGAAAAGCTCAAAGACTACTCATTCAGGGGAAAATAAAGTATAATAAAAACAAACCAACTCCAAGAGAAATACGAAAGAAAGGGGTTGAGGAGCATGAATTATGACTACGGTAACGATCTATACAAAAATAAGAAAGTCTTCTATGTCTCCTGTGAGAAGTGTGGCTTTGCGGTCATATTTACCCACGACAACAGGCATTTTTTCTACTGCAAAAAAAATAGAGCCGGTGCTAATTTAGCAAGCAATATAAAAGCGCCACTATGTTCAATCTGTAAAGACCCGGCAGAGCGTTATAATCTTTTGGAAGAAGATAATTTCTGTCCGATATGCCAACACGGTTATTTAAGCGTGATGTATGGCGACAAGCAGTACAGTAAAGAAGAAGCTGGTGCTTTATACAAAAAAGCTCAACAAGCTGAAGTAAAAAATGATGACGAAGAAGATGACGAGTCGCATCGTTCCGATCCTAATCAGATGAGTTTTGATTTTCGTGATGAAGCCTAAAGAAAAGAGAAGTTTTATGAAAAGACTTCACGAATTTTTGATATACTTGAAAGTATAGGACTTTATATGAATACAGAAGAATATAGGAAGAAAATTGAGTTAAAAATACTCGAAATTATTGAGCAAAAATTGAAGGCAAAACAAATGAATGCCCAACGTGCAAAAGAGGTTGCGCAATATGTATTAAGTACACTCCACCCGCATATGGATATAAACCAAATTTATGCGGTCGTTCAAAACTTTGACGATCATTTTCCTGAACTAATACCAGTTGTCTTGCAAGTATCAAATGACTATAAAGAACAAATAAAAAAGGCAGTTACAGAACATGTTGGGAATCTTCTCAAACAGAATAAAATTGATGAGGCGTCAAATTTGCTTAAAAAAGCAATCAACAAGCAAGTTAAATTAAAGGTATTAATTATGGCCGTACCAGGACTCCTAAGCGGTAAATTACCGCCAATACCACAAGCAGAAAAACCATTAGCTCCTAAACCACCGGAGATAAAAACACCTGAGGTAAAGCCTATGGGAAAAATAGAACAATCAATGGTTACACGTATTGATAATGATAGAGACCCCGATTTAGTTCTGAAAGCTTTGGTTAAGGCTAAAATTGGGAAGGATTCACCTTCAACACCAGATACACCATCAACAGTTCAACCTGTTTCAAAAGCAGAAACTGCAATTTCAGCGAATCAGCAAGGAGTGGAAGGTAAAACTGAAAATATGCCAGCCACTTGGGAACAAGTGTTTCAGTTTGATGTAGGAAAAGAACTCCATAATGCAATGAGAGGAATTGGCGTTGATGGTAAGCAAGATGTTACAAGAAGCCGTATTACTACCGAGTATTCAATGAGAGAATTTGTAAGGCGACATTCCCAAGAAGCGCAGCAATATATGGATGTTTTTCAACGGGAATTTGGTGGACAGCATCCCGATTTGGCAAGAGCTACTCAACAAGTATTTGAACTTCAACAAAATCCTCCACAAGTTCCTCCTGAAGATCCAAGATATGCCGGTTTAGCTTATCGCTTAGATCAGGATGCTGAATATACAAAGTTACGAGATGAACTGAATACTGCTCATAAAATTAAAGTGTTTGGCACAACAGATTTTAATACGATTCCGCAGGAGAAATTTGTGGATTTGGCAAGTTCAAATGCAAACATGCTTTTTTCAGCAGATCAAGAAGCAGAAAAGGCATTTCGTCAAAGCCACCCTGATAGAGCTGCGCTATACGATGAGAGAGAAAGAACAAGGGTATATCGTGATCCAGATGGTGTCATAAACAGAGATCGAGATCCGTTATTTCTCAAAATGTTTGAACCAGACAGTCGTGGTGTGGCTTGGACTCGCGAGGAAGGATTAAGACAGTTTGCTGTGATGTATCCAGATAAGGCCAGAGGATATTCTGAAAAATATCCAGACCTTCAACCGTTTATCAAAAATGAAACAACACTTGCAAATCAACCACAAGGAGAAACGGTTACGTCGGCTCAGGCGACTGCGAATGAAGGCAAACTATCAGAATCAAGTAAAGGTGCCGAGACAGGAGAAATTTCAAAAGTTGACGCGAGAGATTATTTCGCAATCGGCAAATTTCAAAAAAAGGCAGAATCCATAGATCCAGACAACTCACATCCTTGGAATAAGGTACATTACGGGAGCTTTTTAGCCGAGAACGAATACGGGACTATTGCCGTCGGAGAAACTTACGATGCAAGCATAGCACAAAACACCACTGAAACTCCCTACGGCTTGCTAATTGCAGAAAAAACAAGTGATGGACAAGGAAGCTCGGTGTTCATTAGAGGTTTGGATCCACACCAAAGAGGCTATATTATGGATGCTATAAATGAAATCGCACCCTCACTTCCAGATGCCGCCAGACATCAATTCGTACGAAGAATTATCGAAGAAGTTCCAGGCTTAAAAGACGAAAAAGTCATAGCAGAAAAGTTAGCAAGAATGGGATTAGAACTGTTACCGGATGACCCAAATAGCATTACAGAAACGCCACCACAGTGGTCAGGTACCAGCGGCGACCCCACATCAGAACAGCAAACGCAATTAGCAGATTTTACTCGATTAGTGGCAAGTAAAATACCAGGTGATAAATTTACTGCGAAAATGCAAAAATTTATGGATAATTTAAGGTATATAGATGATCCTTACGGAAGAAATTACCAAACTATTTTTACGCAAATGACACGATGGGTCTTAGATGGACGCAAAGACACAGAACGAAATTATGAGCTTTTACAGAGGGAAAAGCCTGATGAATATACCATTAAAGACAAAGTAACTCGCCCTATAAGCTCTGAAGATGAGTTGAAGGAGGTGTTGTCATCATTACCAGTTGAACCAATGCCGGATACCAGAGGCAGACAGAGGGCAGATGAAACCCCGGAGATGGTTCGCTTAGATCAAGTTGTTGGTGGGACTGGTATAGAAACATGGTCTGTAAGCACTTCGGAAGGCAGGGGGCTTTCTAAGATTCTTGAACTTACCAATGAGCTTCGAACTGGTAATGCCAGCGTGGCCGGAAGAAATGAACCAATCAGACTTATTGAGGTGGATGGTAAATTTTATGTAGAAAGTGATGGGAGGCATAGAACGGCAGCACTAAAAGCATTAGGAGTTGCGGAAGTTCCAGTGATGGTAACACATATCAAATAAATCTGATAATATAAAACGGAGGAATTAAATATGGATTATTGTAAAGTCGCCGAATATCTGTATTCGCTAATTGATAGCGAGTTAAAAAAAGCGGAGTCAAAAGAAGCTGACTTGGCTGAAGTATATCCAAAATTAGTTATCTGCTATGAGTTTTTCAGATATATTCGAGGCGAATTTTTTCACTCGTCCCGTCCACAAGGTTCAGACTGTCAGAAAAGAATGTATCAACTTGAAGATCAATTATCAGACAGAATCAGTAAGCTAAGGACACAACTCGACAATAAAGACGAAAGAACAGCTTACTACTTAAATTTAGGGAAGAAGCTATTTGATTAGTTGAGTTCAATTACTTACCTCATACAACCTCTTTGTTTTCGTTAGCATCCAATCTTTATTTCGTGGTTTTTGGACTTACAAAATGCTTTAAGTTTTTGTATAATTTTGTTAAGGTATGTTAAAGAAAAATACGATACTGCCAAAACTTTTAACTATCCGCCAAGCATCTGAAGTTCTCAATGTCCATGTTGAGACTTTAAGGCGATGGGATAAACGAGGCAAGCTCAAAGCAATCACTATAAACGAGCGTGGTGATAGGCGCTATGATCCGAAAGATATTGAAGCGATCTTGAGGAACAAGAAAGGCAATCTCTAATGGAAGAAGAATTGGATATAACCAAACTTAAGTATGTCTTATATGCCCGTAAATCTACTGATGACCCAGAACGGCAAGTGCGTTCCACTGAAGATCAAGTATAGGAATGTGAACAAATGGCTAAGCGTTTGGGCATCCATCTCGTTAAGCCTTACATCATCGAAAAGAAATCCGCTAAAAAGCCAAACCAGCGTCCTTTATTCAACCAAATGCTCAAAGACATCAGAAGGGGCTTGTACGACGGCGTAGTGGCTTGAAATCCCGATAAGACTGGCGCGCAATATGAAAGAAGGTGGAGAAAAATCATTGATATGGTTGACGAAGGGCTTATACAGGATATGCGCTTTGTTACTCATCACTTTTCCAAAGACGCCAACGGTAAGATGCTTTTAGGAATGGCGTTTGTACTATCAAAACAGTATTCTGATAAACTATCACAAGATGTAACAAGGGGTTTACACCGAAAAGTAGAAGAAGGAAGATCACACATCCCCAAACATGGCTATATCAAAGACGATGAAGGATTATATAGACCTGACGGTAAAAACTTTGAGCTGATGTGTGAGGCATGGGCAATGCGTAAAGATGGAATATCATTGGAACAGATTGCAGAATATCTGGACAAGAAAGGCTATTATCGTATCATTCAAACGACCGGAAAGAAAGTTAAACTCACTTTTAAGCGTCTAAGCGCCCTGTTCAAAGACCCGTTTTATTATGGCCTACTCATTCAAGGAGCAAAACAAATTGACTTACGCGAGGTTTATGATTTTAAGCAGACAGTAACAGAAGAAGACTATAATTTCATTCAACAGATGTATTACAGCAAGATAAGGCCGTATCGTACTCGACGCTTGAGCTTTTACCCGCTCAAACAGATGATTAAATGCTCGTTTTGTGGCGGAAGTATGTATATTGCGCCATCTACCAGTGGTAGCGCTAAAAAACAGCGGTATCTTAATGCGCGATGTGATAACAAGTTTTGTACGAGAAAGAAGAAATCTATACGAATGAAAAATATATTCGACTTCATTTATGACTTTTTGGATAAGGGGCTTAATTTTGCAGAGAAAGACTATAACGATTATTACAAGGGGATGACAAAGTATTCAGAAAACAAGCAGCAAAAGATTCAGATTGATGCTCATAGTAAGCAAGCGATCCTACGAAACATTGATAGAGAGATCCGGGAGCGTGCCTTAAAGATTGTGGACTTTGAGAAGTCGTCAACCGTACGAAAGGTCAATGAAGATAAAATCGCTGAACTTGAGGATCAAAAAGAACAATTAAAAGGGCAAATAGCAAAATTACAGCAACAAATAGCAGAACCGGAAAAGGAAAGACTTACCTTACAAGAGTTCTTGAACTTGTCAAAAAATGCGGCTACTGTGGTTAAATCGGGTGATGCAATCGTTAAAGACCAGATTTGCCGTCTTATTTTCTTGAACTTAACGGTCGATGAAGAAAAAGTGGCGTCTTATCAACTAAAAGAGCCATTTACCACCCTTCTCAAACATCGCAGTTTGTCATCGAGTCGGGGTGGCGAGACTCGAACTCGCAGCCTCATCGTCCCAAACGATGCGCGCTAACCAATTGCGCCACACCCCGAATCGTTTAATTTACTATATGTGGTCCAGGTGGGAGTCGAACCCACACCCGCTTTTTGCGGACAGCATTTTAAGTGCTGCGCGTATACCGATTCCGCCACTGGACCCAATATTTCATATGAATTATAACATTTATTTAAGTATTTAAGCTCAATTTTATCTATGCTAAAGTAAGCTTATGAAAAAGTTGCTTAGTCTTATGATGCTAATATTTGTAGGATACTTGGTTTACAGCAGTTATCAAAAATACACCGCACCTTTACTACGGGAATTAATTCCCAACAAAACCAATACCTCCATCGTTCAAATTAGAGATATCACATATAAAGTGGAAGTAGCAAATACCAATGAGCAAAAGGCTAAAGGCCTGGCTGGTCGTACCTCTCTTGATCAAAATCAGGGTATGTTATTTATTTTTCCAACTGTGGATTTTCACACCTTTTGGATGCGAGGTATGAAAATCCCCTTGGATTTTGTTTGGATCAACGGCGAGACGATCGTAGATCTTACGGAAAATGTGCCGCCGCCGCTAACTGAAACATATGCCCCACCGATTATTAAACCCAAAAAACCAGTAGATAAAGTCTTGGAAATAAATGCCGGTCATATAAAAGCAAATAATTTTCAAATAAATGATCAAGTTCGGATCAGTTTGTTTAAAGAAAAATAAAGCAAACTAGATAAGCTAAATTGAATTTTTTAGCGATATAATGCATAATTTACTCTTGTATTTATTTATGAAGCGGGATTAGTTGAGCGGTCCAACATTTGCTTTCCAAGCAAAGAAGAGGGGTTCGACTCCCCTATCCCGCTCCATATCGGAGTCGTTTGCAGAAAACACCAGATAAACGCCTGATATCGGGTCTTTCTTGGGTTCGAGCCAAGCAATTTCCCCATTCATCACTTTTTCAGCGTTTTTAAGAAAGACAAAGGCTTTTTTGGCGATAATACGGACTTTTTTGTCTTTTACAATTAGGTTCGAGCCAAGTATCCTTAGGGCCATCCGTTTTGTTTCCGGCTTGCTCTTTTTGAAGATCCGGTTAACATTGGCGGCAAAAGCCACGGCTTCCTCTAACACTCTGGTCCAAGAGACCAATCCCTCAACGCTGATATTTTCTTTAACCAGCTTTTCTTCGTTTAAGAGTTTCCTTTTCTCAGCCTGATAATCTTCCTCGCTAATAATTTCGTCAATTTTCATCTCGTAGATTTCCTTCTTTTCGATAAGAATTGCCTGAAGCCTTTTGGAGAATTGGGATTTTTGGGCGGCTTCGATATCAAACTCTTTTTGGTTTCTGCGCTTTAAGATCAACCTCAACCAATCAATAAGCTTAGGAGAAATAGTCAAGCTGTCCACGAAAGCAAGGATTTGTTTTTCCAGCTCGTCGGCATTGATGTAGGGTTGGGAGCAAGTACCCTTTTTCTTGGTACATCTTGCGTAAGTAAAGGTTTGAAAATTTTCGTTTCTGTAATTTTTGGTGTGTTTTTCGCAGTTAACAGACGAGCCGCACTCGCCGCATTTAGAACTTTCATAAAGAAGAAGTTAAAAATCTTTATTTTCTTCTTGACGTTGGTCACGCTCAAGTAGCTTGCGGTGTAAAAAACCCAACAAAGGAATTTCTTTTGCATTTTGGGGACAAACTAGCGCATGTACATTTTTCAGACAATAAAGATACCAGCGATGACCATATGCCGATTGGTGCAGGGATAATAGACTGGGAGGACATTATTAAGCAATTGAAAAAAAATAATTACGTCAAAGCTGTTACTTTAGAAATTTTTGTAAAAGATCGTTTTTATCTCCTTTACTCAAAAGAAAAAATCAGGCGACTTTAGGGGAACAATAACATTAATTATTGAAGTCAACTACATATCCTGTTTTCTTCCACCTTTTTCTTCATTGTGCCGACGCGAAAAATTTTGCAGGAAGCGAGCCCTGCCGGATGGCGGGACGAGCCCTTCGACTTCGCTCAGGGTAAACTTCAGCGGAGGAGACTGCGGCGATTCCTTTTCCCCTTAAACCCCTTTTCCCTGTCTGCGGCAGGCAGGCTTGTTACAGCCACCGACGCTGGCAGTAAAATTTGACTTTTAATTTTCAGGAATTTCTGATAAAATAAGTCCGAACTTTGTGGTGAAGTCGCGCCATGTGAATTTTATCTATCTGATAAATCTTGATTTCCGAAGGGTGCTAAAATTAGCCAAAATTTTATCAGAAAACCCCATATTTTGATGGGAATCAAACTCTTGACAAATTTTTATCCGACAAATTTAAACAGGGATCACTTGTTTGCTTAGAAGCATTTTAAAATATCTATCTAAAAGAAACTTTAGTCTTGGCAAGTTTCTAAAATCCAAGTTGTTCTTTAACGAGAATTACGGTAATTCGGTCAGGTATTACCTCTTTATTAATGATAAGAATTTTATTGACTCCTGAAGGGATACCGTAAGCTTTCCTTGCCCGTTCATCCTCTAGGGGATAAGAATACTGGTAAATTCTTTTAATTCCCTCATTGATATCTTTAACAATCTTTTGTGTCCCAACAACAAAGATAACTTTTTCCCCAGCGTAAGCTTCTGCGGGAAGCTGACTGCCGGTGTTGGAAGCTATAAGTAGATGGCCGTCCTCTGTAACAGCTTGGACAGAACCAATCACCCATTCTGGGGCGGCTCCGAGTTTCGCCATTTCTCTGGCTTGAGTTTTTTTATTCATGGCAAAAAGTTTGGGTCTGACAGCATTATATCTTCCGGATTCGTTTATCTCTTTATCTATCCCTATTACTGCCAAGGTTTGGGAAGTCATGGTAAATACTTCCGCTTCAGCAGGCAATAAATCTAAAACTTTTTTTCTTGCCTCATCTTTGTTTTTTACAACCTCGACTTTAAAATTGTTTGACCCCAAAGCCTTAACGGTTTTTTGAATGCTTTGTTCTGCTGCCAATTTGTTATATTTCTCGTTTGCCTTCATTTCACTTTATCCCCTTTCTGTTGATCAACTATTTGTTGAATATCTATACCCAATTTTTTTAGATATTGACGGTTGACTTCATAGTAGTGGTTAACTCCATCTTTTCTGAGGGAAAGAATTCCACTATCTACGAGTTTATTGAAATGATGAGAAAGAGTAGGTTGAGATAAAGGAAAATGGCTCATTAACTCTTGACAGGAAAGCTCTTTTTTGGTAAGCAGCTTTTTGATAATATTAATCCTTGTTGGATCAGCTAGAGCTTTGAAAACCTTCAAAACAACACCGGGCATAATTATTGAAATATTTAAATTAATAGATTTATAACATGATTAATTTCTGTTGTCAACTGAGGATTAAACATAATCCGCTTACAAATTTCTCATAAATTTGTACATTTATATTTTATGTAGTCTCTATACGTAAATGTCAGGCAATTAAAATCTGCGGATTTGGGCTTCCCCCCAAAGGATAGGCGGTTTTTCTCCTTTGAGATCTTCATAAATCATCGCCGTGGCCGTGATGGCCGAAGCGACAGTGGTTGCCAGTTGTTCCATGGAAAAGGGATAATAAATACATTCCCCAGCAGCGTAAATTTGTTTGTGATTGGTGCGGTATTTATGATCCACTGCCAAAAATTTATCAATTGTTTCAATTTGCAAAGCTTTCACTAACTGCTCACTTTGCCAGACTGGTTGCTTTTGAGGGTTGCCGGTGGCAAATAAAATATATTTGGCGTCTATTTGGAAATTGTTACGAGTCTTAACTTGGAAATGACTTCTTAAATCGTAGATTTGGATGACTTCATCGATTTTGATTTGTCCATTGGCTTTTTTTATTTGGGCTAATAAATGATTAATGAAATCCTTACCATTTATTTCTTCCACCCCCGGATAGTCTATGATACCTGGAGCCAATTTGACTTTACCACCAGTATCGCTGCCGATACACAGTGTATTTAATTTATATAGTGAAGCGTAAAGAAGCGCTGTCAAACCAGCCGGGCCGGAACCGATGATAATCAGGTCGAGTAAGGTTTGCTCTGGCATGGAATAAATGCTGGGACACCCACCGGGTGAATTGACTTTATTACACGTTTGGGATTTTTATTTTCTTGTCTCCCACCCAGCACGCCCGGTGAGAATCGAACTCACAACCTGCTCCTTAGAAGGGAGCTGCTCTATCCAGTTGAGCTACAGGCGCATGGCAGATATCAATTTATAATAAAAAAACTAAAACTATAAATTGATAAGCAATACTGTTATTATACCTCTATGCTGAAATATTTGACAATTTTGGTTTTATTTCTGGGACTGCTGCCAAATCAAACCAGGGCAATTTATGATCCTTTAAGTGTACCCAATAATCGTTTTGGAATACATATTGTTGACGAAAATGATTTGGAAGATGCGGCATCATTAGTTAACAGCTCCGGAGGTGACTGGGGGTATGTCAAGCTGGTGATTCGAGAAAATGACCGTAATTTGGACAAATGGCAAGCCATTTTTAACAAAATGCGCAGGCTACATCTGATTCCGATTATCAGGCTGGCCACTCGAATTGAGAGCGGCAGATGGATCAAACCCAGAATTGAAGATATCAAAAGTTGGCTTGATTTTCTAACGCGTCTGAACTGGGTTAGTGAAAACCGATATGTCATATTATTTAACGAACCAAATCACGCCAAAGAATGGGGTGATGAGATCAAACCTGATGAATACGCTTTTTTTGTTAAGGAATTTTCTACTAGATTGAAAGAAAGATCTTCTGATTTTTTTGTTCTTCCCGCAGGGTTGGATGCTTCGGCAACCAACACCAGTGAAACCATGGATGAGGAAGAATTTCTGCGCAGAATGTATCAAGCGGATAAGCAAATTTTCTCCTACTTTGACGGGTGGACCTCCCACTCTTATCCCAATCCTGACTTTTCTGCATCTCCATTAAAAAGTGGACGTGGATCACTAAAAACTTATCTGTGGGAACTGTCTCTTTTAGCCAATTACGGATTTTATCCCGATAAAATTTTTATCACAGAAACCGGTTGGGCACACAATGAGGATAAAAACAACGGACTTCTTTCTCCTGCAACAGTAGCTGATTATTATTTAACTGCTTTTACTCAAAGTTGGAACGACAGCCGCATCGTGGCTATTACACCCTTTTTGCTCAATTATCAAGATGAACCATTTGGAAAATTTTCTTGGAAAAAATTTCAAAGTGAAGAGTATTATCCCATGTACGAGACTATCCGGTTGTTACCAAAAAATAGAGGTGCGCCGAAACAGCGGATAATTGTCAAGTTGGATCCTTATGATATTGCCCAGACCTTAGTCATAAACTCAAAATACCGATTTTACTTGGGTCTAGAAAATTTAGGCCAAGCTATAATAGGCGAATCCGATGCTTGGAAAGTAGAAATTGAGGGGCTGGATGATTTTGTTATAAAAATTGACGAACTACCAGTAGTCGAACCCAACTCAAAAAACCAACTGACTCTATTTTTGTCTACACCCAATGATACAAAAAAATATGACATCACGATCAGACTTGTATATGAAGATAAAGAAGTAAGTAAAATAGATAAAACTATTGTTCTCATTCCGCCGCCAAGTTTGACCTTATTTACTCACGGTTGGTTGAAAAAAGCAACGGGTGATTTCCGGTTGTTGATTTATGATGAAAATGAATTACTTATTTACGAAAAATTTCCTGTGACTATCAAAGAAGGTTTTGCACAAATCCCCGATCTTTATGGGATAGTTCCCGGTAGACCTTATCGGATAGTTTTACTGCGGGATTATTATCTACCCCGTCAACTTAAAACAATCATTGGTCAATCGCCTACCGGTTTACAATTTCCTCCCCTATTGCCACTGGATTTTTCCAACGACGGTGCTCTAAATTTGCTGGACATTTTAGCCTTTGTACGCTATCCTTTGCTCCATCTCAAACGTATTTCGGCCTTGGATTAATTAGAGTTTTCAAATATAATATTTCTTGCTCAGGACATACTAAAACAATTATTTTTTGATGCTAGGAGTCAATCCAATATATTAAAGGAAATACTGCTTGATATATAGGTGTGGTGAGTGTAGCTCAGCTAGCAGAGCGTCTCCCTGTGGAGGAGAAGGTCGCGGGGGCAGAACCCGTCACTCACCCCAAAACAAAGGCTGTTTTACCGAAAGATCCCTTAGCGAAATTGTGGTGGAGCATAATTTTATAAATGCTTTATTTGCTAATCGATCCTCGGTCAGCGCTATATAATAAGATATCTAGTCATAATAAATCAGCTTCAAGTTTTTGTGCTATACTCAGAGCCAATCCCACATTTCCAAAATAAATCTATTTTATAATAGGCTTAAATTTAAATGTAAAATATGGTTACACTTTTTGAGCAAACACAGCCATCAAAATCGGAAAAGCCAGAGAAAAATATTGCGGATGCGCAAGTTGCACCGAGTAATTTACCGTCTTCACTATCAAGATTTACTATAAATTTTTTTCGCCACCTGGCACTGCATCAAGCCAAAAACGCCACCACTTCAGACCAAACTATCAAAGTCAGTGAAGTTTTAGGAACCATCGCCCTGCTTTATGAAAAAATCCGAAATGTAGTGGAATATAAAGGGGAACACGTGATCAGACGCAATGCAATTGAACGAATCTTGAAACGCTTGTTATGGGAAAGGTCAACTTCAGACCCAAACCGAATAGCCTCAAATTTACTCCGGGAACTTATTTGGGCGCGTTACTTGCCAAATGATAGTGTGCCCAAGTCCAAAACCCATCAAATAGCCAAGATTATAAGTAAATATATTACACTTTTAAATTTACTTTTGGCAAAAGAAACTTTTACCAGTGACTCCGATATCAAAAACTGGATTTGGGGTGTAGCATCAGCTGAGATTGAAGAAGCTCTTGATCCTTCCTTTCGGGAACCATATGTAGAATTTATGTATGAATGGTTCACCAATAACTTTGACTGGCAAAATGTTAATTTGACCAACCACGAAAAACAGCTTCAGATATATTTGGCAATTCACCGGGCACTAGCAAAATCTGATATTGAGATTATGCGTTACCATCTGCTAGTAAAAGAAGTGCCGGATTGGCCGGAAGCAAATGAGATCACGACCAGAAACATCTCTGACAATTTTTTTAAATTGCATCAAGAAATCGAAAAGCACATCAACTTTCCAGAAGCCACTCTACTATATCGCGTAATTCAAAAACAAATCGCTCCATTTGAAGTGTTTCGGGCATTGGTCAATCAAGAAGCCAGTGATGTAGAAGCGATCCTCAAAGACCGGGAAAAATTTGATATAAAAGTGCGGGAGATTTGTCAGCGGAAATACAAACAAATTCAGTCCAAGGTCAATACCGGTATTATTCGCAGTATTCTGTATATTTTTATCACCAAAGTCATTTTTGCCTTACTGATTGAGATTCCTTATGAGGCTTGGGTATTTGGACATATTCGATATTTGCCAATAGGTATAAACGTGATCATCCCACCAAGCATGATGTTTCTAATCGGCATGACAATCCGGGCGCCGGGTGACAAAAACACTGTACGAATTTTGGAAAAATTACATCAGATCGTTTACAGCACTCCACTTGCAAGTAAATCCAAATTTAGTTTGGTCCGATCCAAACCAGGAAGAATCCTTGGCCGACTTTTCGCGACCACCTATTTGATCTTATTTATTTTGGTTTTCGGTGGAATAACTTATTTATTATTATTGCTCGATTTTTCCTGGGTGGGTGTGGGAGTATTTTTTGCCTTTTTGTCGCTGGTGTTACTTTTTGGATTCCGCGTACGTTATGCAGCAACAGAACTACGGGTAACGTCGGATAAAGAAAGCATTTTTGAATATTTGTTTAACCACCTGACCCTACCTTTTTTATCAACCGGTGTGGTTTTATCTAGGGGTTTAGCCAAGCTGAATGTATTTACACTGATTTTAGATTTTTTGATAGAAACGCCACTTAAAACTATCATTGAAATTATCGAAGAATGGACTTCTTTTATGAGAGAAAAACGGGAAGAAGTTGTGGAAGTCCCCGATCAATAAAGTGCGCCCCTGGGAAGAATCGAACTTCCACCACCTGTTCCGAAGACAGGCACTCTATCCGTTAAGCTACAGGGGCAATTACAGATTATAATTTGATACATTATTCTACCTCTTCCCATCCTAATAAACAAATCCATAATTCAAAATCTTTCTTTTAACTCATAATAACTTGATTTTGTTTTACCAACTTTATGCAGAATTTCCTTTTCTACCAGATTGTGCAATAAGCTTTGTGCTTGCTGACGGGAAACTTGCAGGTATTTGACCACATCTTGGGTTTTGATCCGTTTGAGATCAACGACAATCTGCAGCACATCTTCTTCTCTGGGGGTAACAAGTACTCGTTTTTCGCCCTTAATTGCTTCAATTTGCCGCTCTGTCAGATCTCGGATTCGCTCCAAAGAAGCTTTCAGTGAATGAGCAATACCTTCAAGGAAATATTCCAGCCATTCGGTTTTGTCCCCTTTGTCTGCAGAATGTAGTTTATCTGAATATTCCAATCGATCCAGATCATAATAATCATCCAAAATAAAGTATTTCGTCACTTCATAATCGTGAACCAATAAATAATAAGCTGTGGCCAGCCGGGTAACACGACCATTGCCATCATAAAATGGGTGGATATAGGCGATTTCATGGTGTAATATACCAGCAAGAATTAAAGGACTGATTTCAGAAGGCTGTTTCAGATAGTCAAAAAGTTCTTTAAGTAACTTTTGGATCTCCTGGCTAGTATGGGCAGGAGGTTGGTGCTTGATGACTAGTCCTGCGGTATTTCGGTGCCCCACAACTACTCCTGAAGAGCGGAATTGACCCGGTTTTTTTTGCTCGACTCCGCGCATGACTCGGGTGTGAAGTTCAAGTAAAAGTTGGGTTGAAGCTGGTTGCCGTTTTTGTGCCTGAACTGAAATGTAGTTGAGGGCATCAAAGTAATTTTTGACTTCAAGTTCGGATTTGCTAGTGGGAATTGTGTCGCCTAATATAATATTGGTAACCTCCTTTGGTGAGAGCGGATTACCCTCAATAGAGGTCGAATAATGTGTGGCCAGAACTTGGTTTCGTTGTTGAAGTTTAAGGCTTATTGAAGGAATGAGTTTTTGCGAAATGAGTTGTCCATATAACCGTTCAATTGACGCCAATTGGTTGACGAGATTGGGTGTGAAGCTAAATTTTGGCTGATACATGTTGACTTATTATAATAATTGTCAACATTTTTGTCAAGATATTTGTAAATGCAAATGTTTTAAGATATTTGCACATCTCAAAGATGGCAGTTGCTGACCGCACCCAATTGCCTTACTATCTGAAAATTCTGCCCTTGGCCTTGCAAAAATCGGCTCAGACTTTTTTATCAAAAACTCGCTTGTTGACAGTTATCAATTTTCCCTTTATAGTGCTTGTCACCAGCGTTGGCGCGGCTTGTGCCGCACCAATCAATCTTCAATATCTCAAATGGTAAACCACAATTACATTTGTACGAACGCTACTATAGAAGGATTCATTATGACACTCAAGGAATGGAAGATAATTTACAGGAGTATGCAATTTAAAATAAATCGGGAAACTATATAGTTTATTTTTAGAACTGTGTGGTTCCAACCAACTTAGCCGAAAATGTGTGAATCTCAATTATAGATACTAAGATACTAATCTACTGTTAAATGATCGTGACTTCAAGTAAAACCTTACGAAATATTGATATTGTAATGACAAAACACAACTTTCTAATACAGCATGTTTCAGCGTTTCACTCAGTCTAATGTTTCAATTTTCGCTTAGGCTTTATTCCTTGCAAGACTTAATGCGATCCAAATACAGCTAATCAAAATAAGTAACCCGTCTATAATTCTTATAAATTTAAATTCAGGATCTCCTTGTAAAATCGGCAAAACCGATCGCTAATGGTAAACCACTCCATTTAGGGACTAGTTTAGAAACCCAAATAACCCGGCTCAATAGAATAGCTGCAATTGCTATCAGAGTGAGTCCAATGGCTATAAAAGCAAGCCCCGGACCAAAACGGACTGCATTTATCAAATGCAATAAGGAAGGACTATTTTGGCTAATTGCCGCATTAGCGATAACAGGAAGTGAAAAAGTCTCAGCCCCATAAAAGGGCAGGGTAAATCCAGTACCAATCCATACGAAAAGTAACGCCCACCATGCTGGAGACTCTGATTTCGATTGGGCTAAAAGGGAATATACTCCTAATATACCAAACGACAGAAATAAAAGCCCTCCCATACCAAAAGTATGTGAAATAATCCAAAAGGCTGACGTAAATCCTCCTGTATCTACTACCTGCGATTCATTAAAATATGGACGTAGCAGTGGAAAGATAGAGAAACACAATCCAGAAAGTGTGAACGAAACTAACGTTAACTTCCTCCATTTTTCTTTCATCAATTTTAGTGTATCACACTACGCAAGGTAAAATTATATGCAGAAACAGTACATACCCTCTATATGCTAGATGAACAACAAATAAAAAAATTTGTGTCCTCGAATGAATATTACACCTCACGTAGCAGAACACAAATCTAAATATACAAATTTAGTGAGTAGAGGAAATCTTTTTATTTGTTATCAAACAGCTTTGTGGACTCTTTACGAAAAAATTCGGACTGAATTTCAAAGGTAGCGCTGCGAGTGCCCCCACCCACTCGCAGCGCCATCTTCACGCTCGGCCTTCGGCCTCGTAAAAAGTCGGCTCGGACACACTTAAAAATCAAATGATTTTTAAGTGCAAAAGAAAAACGCAAAAATTTTAAAGAACAAAAATTAATGCCCTCACTGGTTGTGCTCGAATCTGTGGAGATCCGTCCAATGAGGGCATTAAAAATCTCCACGACTATCGAGCACAAATTTAGAATACTCAATTTATTTTGCATTTACAAGATGAAGTTGGTAAAATATAGACAATTAGCTAGAGATATAGGAGGTGAAAAATATGTCAGAAAATCAACCAATTGCCCCCCCCGAAGGGGTTTCATAAGATCATATACAAATGGCACAAGCAATGCGTCAATTTTTCCAGGTTTCCTCGAAGGTTGCGAGTGGTTCAGCTTCGGCTCAAGAACAAGCCGCATTTAGAGATGAGCCTAAAGTTGCTGGACGACCAGCATGGGTTTCGATGCTAACTGAAGAAGAACGAGCCGGAATGGATAAAGCTTATAAATTTCTTCAGGAACAGTTAAAACCTAAAGCAAAATAGAAAGGGGGTGTGAATATGTCAGAACAACAACCAACACCAGAACCAGAAAAACCAGGGATGACCCAATCAGAATTTTGGAAATTTATTTATTACGAGGCTCGAGCGCAAATATATTTTTTAATTACCGGAAAGGACTGTACTTATGATCCCGAAGATCCGTCTGTCGAGGAGGCATTTAACAAAAGAGTCGATCAAGCTCTAGAGGAAGGAGGATTTGTTGATGCGCAAGGCAGGAGACAAAAAATACCAGGATTAGTAGGTGGTGGCTTAAACCCCGAAACAGCTTTACGTCTAGCTACAGAAGGAATGAAAAGAATGGTGGAACAACTGAAGGCGGGTGCTAAGTAAATATGGAAATTCTTGGAGCAATAAGTGGACTTGTAGATAAGGCCACTAGGCCTGCGGTCGTAGTGGGTGGGGAGAATATACGGGGTTTGTCAGACGAAGTTCTTAGAGAGAGTTTTTAATGATTTGTTAGACCCCATGAATTTTAACGCAGTTCGGTCTATGTCGCCTGAGATGGCTGGGGAAAGACTTAGAGAGATCGAACAAGAAGGTGGCCGAGAGGGTCTAATAAAATTCCTGCAGGGTCAGGCGCAAGGACGCGAAGAACTTGCCAAAGCAGGAATACATTCGAAGAAGAAATAACTAGTTGCTCGCCATCGGCGAGCAAAAAATCGCGCGCGCGAAACATAAGCGAGGCCGAAGGCCGAGCGTGAAGATGGCGCTGCGAGTGGGTGGGGGCACTCGCAGCGCTACCTTTGAAATTCAG
>FWPU01007130.1_pt1 | contig 21063 bp, 24 predicted proteins | sample 2228361 | NCBI WGS metagenome assembly FWPU01 (sample SAMEA103939777, study PRJEB20133) | metagenome
TGACAAGTGCCTTTTTTTATATCTCTATCTGCACAGCCTGCTTGCATATAATCTTCTGAAGCTTCTCCATCTCAGCCTTATAGCCACTGTCATCACTTGCTCTATTGAGTAACCCACGCCTTCCGCCTTCAAGAAACTTATCCCGCCAACGGTAATAAAGCGTCTGGCTGATCATATGCTTACGATAAATGTCTGCCACAGTCCTCTTCTCCTTGAGCCCCTCCATTACAATTGCCAATTTCTCATCTGCTGTCCCATCTCCTCTGTTTCATCTCTCCTTACCTCCAGTTTTAAGGTTATCTTCTCCTTATAGAAAGAGTTTAACCTTTTACACCTCCAGCGTGTCCAGTCTTTTAGGGGAGCAGTATATACTACATAACCATCTAAAAAGAACCCATGTTGTGCAAAAGATGATGGTTTTAAAAATAAAAAAGCTTATTTTTCAATGGGTTAGAAAAAATTAACTGATAAAGTCAAGATAAAAAATCTTTTGTCATCTTTGCTGATATGGCTTTGTTTGATCCTATGCGCTCATGATTATTGAAAATCTGTCTGTTAAGATTGCTCCATTCAGGTGAATCATAATCACAGATTCTTATATTACCCACCCCAGCTACAGCAAGATAAATTAAAACAGGTGAATCAAGACCTCCAGCACCTGCGATAAAGACTGTGGATTTTTTCAATTTCGACTGGGTCTCTTCACCCCAGTTATCTCTCTGGTATCTTTTTATCTCCCTTTCGGATAACATTCGCGCCTATCTGATTACCAGGTTATCAGTATATAGGGCAGATATAAGTGCATCTCCACTTTTTTTGACAGCAATTTCAGCAATAAGGTTACCCATCCCGGATGTGATATTTTTTCCCCTTCCCTCTTCAACAAAGTATTTTTCTATACCATATTCAACTGTTAACTCAGTGAATTCAGTTCTATGAATATCTATGACGGTTCCGGTGATTATATTGAGTTCTTTACATAAATTTTTGTTATCTCCTTTGTATAAATACCTCAGTATCCCCTTTTTATCAACACATAAGCTCATATGTTCATCAAACTCAAGAGGCAGCCTGCTTTCAAGATTATGAATTATTCCTGAATCTTCCTGAAAAGTTATATTGTACTTTATTGCCTTTTCATTTTTATTTTTTATGCGACCTTTAAGGAAAAGACCCGATGGCTTTGTCCTGCTTATACTGACCGGGTAATATATATAATCATCATACCTTTCAATCGACACATATATCTTCTCATTTATCCTTAAGTCATCCTTAATCTTAAAATTATTTACATCTATCTTTGATATATCATAATTCAGATGAATGTAATCTCCTCTTAGGATATCTCTTGGATCAACGATCCACACTTTGAGAAAAATCTTTTCCGATGTCTTTATCCAGTGTTGTTTATACAGGATAATTCCGATAAGTATTAATACCTGCAATAAGATTATTATAAAAAATTTAATTCTCACTTTTTCCTTCCTTTTCCCAGTTCCTGATCATATCCCTGCGTTTCTTTTCAAGAAATGCACTTATTACAATAAATGATAATCCACCAATTATAAAGAAGATTGACATCGGTAACATCTTCCAGAAGTAATCGAAATATTTTGAGAAGATAAAGACTATAAAAAAGACTATACCAGTATTAACATATGATTTAATCCTTCTTAAGTATCCTAGCACAATTATACCCAAAATCAAAAGGAAGAATATAAGGTTCGTGAGAAAATAATAAATATTCGAAAATCGCTTAGGAAATGATATGGAAAGATAAAGCATTACTCCCATCAACAGAGAAAGGATTATAATCTCTGTTATCCAAAATCTTTCATTTCTGCTGTGGAGAGTTATTAAAAAACTTGTGAGTAAAAATATAATGATTAATGATATAAAAAATAATACAATAGTATTTGTAAAGTTTATTTCCCAGAATGATTCAAATGTAAATGTATATAATCCTCCATATGTTAATATAAGACCTACAAAAATGTAGGGTGATGATAATCTCATGAGGTAATCAATGTTCCTGTGAAGGAGTCCCATATTCCATAATACAACGCCCGACATGGTATAAAGGATAATAAAAAGATTCTTAATCCCTTCTATGTTCTTGATATGGTAATATGCTTCAAGTCCAAGCCATATTAAAAGGTCTATTATGGCAAGGCTCAAAAGGGTCTTCATCTTCAAAAGATAAGCAACAAGGAGTGCAATAATGCCCCATACAAGAAAACCATTCTGGTAATGAATAATAACATTATACATCTGCGATATAAGGAACATACCCGCACCGAAAATAAATGAGCCTATTATTATAAATGTTCTGCCTATATTTGAGAACCTTCTTTTTTCAAAAGCAAGATTGAATCCTCCATAATAAAATAGAGACATCGATACAATGATGAGCATAACCTTTAACCACCTTGCCATACCAGACCAGTTTAAGGCAATGAAAAGAATAGCCCCTACACCAACAATTACAGCTCCCATTATGGACATGGTACTTATGAGTGATACAGGCGTTTCTCTTCCTTCTGCATCCTGAATGGCAGAATATTTTCTAAGGATTTTATCTTTCTGTTCAGAGGTTATGATTCCTTCATCAAGCCATTTCTTTATTTCCTGTTCTAGTCTTTTTACAAACTGATCATTTTCTCCCATTTAACGCCTTTTTCTCAGAAATGTCATAAATCCTATGGCTATAAAAAACATCACTATACTGATGCCCTGTGCTATGGATATTTCCTTTGTGAGCATACTCCTCTCAGGATCACCTCTGAAGAACTCCACAAAAAATCTTAAGATTGAATAAAGAATAACATATGTCCAAAATAACTCACCCCTGAAGTGAGGTCTTCTTCTTAAAAAAATAAGAATTAAAAAATTAATAAATAATCCAATGGATTCATATAACTGCACGGGATGAAGGGGAATACCGGTTATTGCAAGTGACGCTGGATCATGAAATGTAACAGACCATGGAAGATCCGCAGGCCTTCCATGACAGCATCCAGCAAAAAAACACCCTGTCCTGCCAATTGCATGGCCTATTGCTATAGAAGGAGCGAATATATCAGCCACTTGCCAGAGGGGGAGATTGTATTTTCTGATAAAGATCATCCCTGTAATAATCGCTGAAATGAGCCCTCCGTAGAAGACAAGGCCTCCTTCCCATATCTTTATTATTGATAAGGGATTTTTTATAAAGTAATCTGGATTTAGAATTACATAAAAAAGTCTTGAACCGATAATGGCTGATAAAAGTATATAAAATGAAATATCGCTGATTAATCCAGGTTTTATTTCTTCTTTCTTAGCCTGTCTTATTGCGAGTGCAACGCCAAGCAGAAATCCTGTTGCTACAAGGACTCCATAAGTATAAATAGTTACAGGACCTATTTTGAAAAGAACAGGATGCATTTTATTTACCCTTACCTTTAAATAATATCTTTATAGCAAGGATACCAATACCGATGGTGAGAACTGAATCAGCCACATTGAATGCAGGCCAGTGATATCTTCCAATATAAATATCCAGAAAATCAGTGACATGTCCATAAAAAATCCTGTCCACAAGATTTCCTGTGGCACCACCAAGAATTAAAGAGTATGCAAGATAATTTTCTCTTTCTTTTACTAAAAGATAAAATATAACAGATATTGCTATAAGGGAGACAACAATAAAAAATGTATTTCCTGCACCACTTAAAATACCGAACGCGGCACCTTTATTCGATATTCGAACAATATTAAAGAATGGCATAACATGTATCACATCAAAGGGTTGAAGATTCTTCCTTATTATCTCCTTTGTTAACTGATCAATTGTGAGGATAATCAGTGGAAATATGATCTTTATTGTTACCCTCATGCAATTACCCTATAGCACCTTTCACAGATTGATGGATGGTCAGAGAATCTTCCTACAGAATCGCTCCAATTCCAGCATCTCTCGCACTTTTTTCCATCTGCCCTCACAATACTTATTGAGAGGCCGTTTATCTCTGAACTTATATAAGAGCCTTTTTTGTCAGTATTTCTGTATATTTCAACCTGTGAAACGATAAAGAGGTAAGGAAGAAAATCTCTATATGATGAGAGTAATTTATACTCCTCCTCAGGAAGATAGAGCATTACCTTTGCCTCGAGAGAGTTTCCGATAAATCTTTCTTTTCTTTTTATCTCGAGAGACTTATTAACTTCATCTCTTATATTTATTAATCTTTGCCATTTCGATTCAAGTTCTCTGTTAATAAATTTTTCTTCAACCTCAGGGAATAATGAGAGGAATACACTTTCTTCACTCACTCCGGGTATATGCCTCCAGATCTCTTCAGATGTGAATGAAAGTACAGGAGCAATCATCTTTGTCATGGCTATAAGTATCTTGTATAATGTCCACTGTGCAGATCTTCTTTCCATGGAATCACTCTTAAAGGTATAGAGTCTATCCTTCAATATGTCGAGATAGAATGCACTCATATCAATAACGCAGAATTTATAGATTTCATGGAATACCTCATGAAAATCATATGACTCATATGCCCTTTTTACATTCATTATCAGGGTTTGTAATCTGCTCATCACCCATCTGTCGATCTCAAGAAGACTCCTGCTATAGTCCTTAAGGTCAAAATCATAAATGTTACTAAGCAGGAATCTTGCTGTATTTCTTATCTTTCTATAAGCCTCTACAAGTCTCTCAATAATCTCTTTTGAGAGTCTCATGTCTTCCCTGTAGTCTTCTGCAGATGCCCACAGCCTTATAATCTCAGCACCTGAATGCTTTATTATGTCTTGAGGAGATATTACATTGCCGAGGGACTTTGACATCTTCTTACCCTGACCATCTACAACAAATCCATGCGTGAGAACACTCTCATATGGTGCCCTGCCCTTGACACCCACAGAGGCGATCAGCGAACTCTGGAACCATCCTCTGTGTTGGTCACTTCCCTCAAGATACATATCAGATGGCCATCTCAGTCTCTCATCATTCTCGAGGACAGCAGCATGGCTTACGCCTGACTCAAACCAAACATCGAGTATATCCATCTCTTTCTTAAATTCATTACTATTGCATTCAGGACACCTGTAATCCTCTGGTAAGAATTCTTCTGCATTCTTTTTAAACCACACATCTGAAGTATTTTCCAAGATCTCATTGATTATTCTTTCTAAGATTTTTTCATCATTAAGAAATTTGCCACATCCTTTACATGATATCAGTGTGATCGGCACACCCCATGCCCTCTGTCTTGATATACACCAGTCAGGTCTCCTGAGGACCATATTATAGATCCTATCCTTTCCCCATGATGGAATCCACCTGACCCTCTCTATTTCTTTAAGACATTTTTCTCTAAGATTATCTTTATCCATTGAGATAAACCACTGTTCTGTTGCCCTAAATATTACAGGTTTTTTACACCTCCAGCAGTGGGGATATGTGTGGGAGTATCTTTCACTGTAAATAAGGGCATTTCTTGAGTTCAGTATCTCTATAATCTTTTCATTGGCTTTAAATACAAATTCTCCTTTCAGTTCAGGGCCTGTCTCATCAGTGAAACGACCCCTGTCATCCACAGGTGCATAAATATCTATTCCATATTTTATGCCGAGCTCATAGTCCTCCTCTCCATGTCCTGGTGCTATATGAACTATGCCAGTGCCTTCATTAGTGGTCACAAAATCTGCAGGGTAAACTCTACTTATCCTATCTATGAATGGATGCCATGCCCTTATGCCAGTGAGATCATTGCCAGAAAGGGTTATAACTTTTTCACCATTAATAGAGAACTTATCTCTTAACTCTTCAGAAAGGGGTTCTGCAAATATCAATACTGAATCATTCTTTTTTACCCCAATATATTTAACAGCCGGATGTACAGCAAGGGCAAGGTTTGCAGGTAGGGTCCATGGTGTCGTAGTCCATATAATAAGATAAAGATTTATATCCCTGGTACCGGGAAGTATTCTCTCTCTATCATCTTCATGAATTCTGAATCTTACATATATCGATGGTGACTCTTTCTCATAATACTCAACCTCTGCCTCTGCAAGGGCTGTTACACATGAAGGACACCAGTGGACAGGTTTTTTCCTTTTGAATACATATCCTTTTCTGTAGAAACTTAGAAACTCTCTTACTATTGCCGCCTCATACTCAGGATTCATAGTCAGGTAAGGTCTCTGCCAATCTCCAAAGACTCCAAGTCTTATGAATTCATTTCTCTGAATCTCAACATACTTCTCGGCATACTCTCTGCAGAGCCTCCTCTTTTCGAGTATATCCATTGATTTATGACCTGTGTCCTTATCAACCTGTAACTCTATTGGAAGTCCGTGACAGTCCCACCCAGGAATAAATGGTGAATAGTAGCCATTCATAATCATGTATTTTACGATTATATCCTTCAGTATCTTATTGAGGGCATGTCCCATATGTATGTGTCCGTTTGCATAAGGTGGTCCATCATGGAGTATAAAGGTCTTTTCTCTTTTCCTGTTCTGGAGTTTAAGGTAGATATCTTTTTCTTCCCAGAATCGCAATATCTCCCTTTCCTTTTCCGAGAGGTTTGCCTTCATCGGAAAATCTGTTCTTGGAAGATTTAGGGTTTCTCTGTAATCCATATTAATAGTTTATAAAAATAACATTTAGTAAGGTTAGGAGGCAAGAACTCTTAGCGTTTTTTCATTGCGAGTTTATTAAGGGCATTTATATAAGCCTTTGCAGAGGCGATGATTATATCAGTATCTGCACCATGCCCCCTCACTGTTTTTCCATCCTCTTCAAGAGAAACAGTCACCTCTCCAAGAGCATCTGTACCACCTGTTATACTTTTAACCTCAAATTTATTGAGCACACTTTTTGTCCCTGTTATAGAAGATATTGCCCTGTAAACAGCATCCACAGGACCATCTCCATATTCTTTCTTCTCGATTATTTTATCATTCACCTTTAATTTTATTATTGCCTCGGGTTTAATATTTGTACCACTTGTTACATGAAGGCTAACGAGTGAATATATCTCGGGAATCTTGAATACCTCTTCGGATATGAGTGCTTCAATATCTTCATCGAAGATGTATTTTTTCTGATCAGCAAGTCTCTTGAATTTTTCGAATGTCCTGTCTATTTCATCATCACTCAAAACATATCCGAGTTCCATAAGCCTTGTCTTGAAGGCATGTCTTCCTGAATGTTTGCCAAGGACAAGTCTTGACTGAGGAATTCCCACATCTTCAGGTCTCATTATCTCGTATGTTGAGCGCTCTTTAAGAAAACCATCCTGATGGATACCTGCCTCGTGGGCAAAGGCATTGGCTCCGACTATTGCCTTATTTGGCTGTACGACCATGCCCGTAATCTTCGATACAAGCCTGCTTGTTTTATATATCTCCTGTGTCACTATACCTGTATCCGCCTCGAAAAATCTCGGTCTTGTCTTCAAAGCCATCACTATCTCTTCAAGTGAGGCATTGCCTGCCCTTTCACCTATACCATTTATTGTACACTCGACCTGACCTGCACCCTTAAGGATTGCTGTCAGGGAATTCGCAACAGCGAGTCCGAGGTCATTATGGCAATGAACAGAAATGGTCACCTTATCAATCTGAGGAACATTATTCATAATATACTCTATAAGCTCTCCGAATTCCTGAGGTATAGCATAACCCACTGTATCGGGTATATTAATAGTTGTTGCTCCTGATTTTATAACCTTCTCTATAACCCTGCACAGATAATCACGGTCAGATCTCGTTGCGTCCTCTGCAGAAAACTCAACATCATCAGTATATCGCCTTGCCCTTTCAACTGCTTTTATTGCTGTATCAATGACATCTTCCCTGGACATCCTCAATTTATACTGAAGATGTATGTCAGATGTCGCTATAAATGTGTGTATTCTTCTCCTCTCAGCATGCCTTAATGCCTCTCCGGCGGTATCTATATCCTCGTACTTTGCCCTTGCAAGCCCAGCAATAATTGTTCCCTTTATCTCCTGAGATATCCTCTTTACTGCCTCAAAATCACCCGGGGAGGCGTATGGAAAACCTGCCTCTACTATATCCACTCCAAGTTTAACAAGCTGCCGTGCAACCTGGAGTTTTTCATCAACATTCATTGAGGCGCCAGGGGATTGTTCACCATCCCTCAATGTAGTGTCAAATATCTTTATCCTTCTCATTCTTGAGCCTCTTCTTCTTTTTTATGAATAAATATATATTTTCAATTATACCAGTTACGAGGTATCCAATTGCAAATGTGAAGAGTATGATGGGTGGATGTATTAATACAACGATCAGAATAATAATAAAAGCCATAAGTATTAACTGAACTCCAGTCCTTCTGAAATTTAATTCCTTAAGTCCGTGAAATCTTAGCGTACTCACCATAAACAGAGATAAAATGGGTGTAAGAATAAGAATGAAGTAATTTTTCTCTGGAGGATAATCATGAAACTCATAATGGAATAACACAAGACTCGCGACAATCATTGCCGCAGCAGGAATCGGCATTCCAGTAAATGACTTTATCTCAGATGTCGTTGTCTGTATGTTGAATCTTGCGAGTCTCAGCGCACCACAGGCAAGAAAAAGAAATGTAAGGCCAACTCCCACTCTACCGAAATCAGAGAGAGTCCATTTATAAAGAAGTATTGAAGGTGCAGCACCAAATGCTATAAGGTCAGAGAGGGAATCAAGTTCGATACCGAATCTCGATGAAGAACCAGTTAGCCTTGCCACAAACCCATCAAGGCCATCAAATATATTGGCTATGATTATTGCCCATGCAGAAAATATGTAATTACCCTTAAGAGTTGCTATGATGGATAAAAAGCCGAAAAGCATTCCCACGAGCGTAAGCATGTTTGGAAGTATGTATATATTCTTTTTCATTTCATTAATAACCTTTCATTTTTTGAGTATCCCGAGTATTGTTTCACCAGCCCTCACCTTTTCATTAATCGAAACTTTAATATCTGTCTTCTGTGGAAGGTATACATCGAGTCTTGAACTGAATTTTATAATCCCAAAACGCTCACCTCTCTTTATATAATCACCAGGCTTCACTCTGCAGACTGCCCTCCTTGCAATAAAACCAGCAACCTGTCTTATAAGAATTTCTCCCATATCTGTCTCCAAAACCATTTCTATATTCTCGTTCTTCAAGAATGCATCATCACGATATGCTGCAAGGAATGAACCTATATTATGTTTTACCATCTTTACCCTTCCTGTGGCGGGTGACCTGTTTACATGAACATTAAAGGGAGACATGAATATACTGATCATGATTGCTTCCTTTTTAAGATAATTTTCTTCAAAGATATTTTTTATCAATATAATCTTTCCATCAGCAGGTGAAAGAAATGCTCCTTCTACCTCTGGAGGATATCTCTCAGGATCCCTGAAAAAGAAGAGCATAAAGAACATAAAGAATACAGGAAATAAGGTTATCCATCCAGCCCTTAAGAGAAAAAATATTACAGTTATTATCAAAAAAAATAGGATAAATGGATAACCCTCACGAGCAACTTTAAAAAATATCATTTAAGCCTTTGATTTATCAACAAGTTTCTCTCTTTTTAACCACGGCATCATGGCTCTTAGATTTGCTCCGACCTTCTCAATCAGGTGCTGTTCTCCTTTCCTTGTTAATGCATTAAAGACAGGCTTATTAGCCCTGCATTCAAGCACCCACTCCTTCGCAAACTCACCTGACTGAATCTCCTTGAGAATCTTTCTCATCTCCTGTTTGACCGACTCATTAATTATCCTCGGTCCCCTTGTGAGGTCTCCATACTGGGCTGTATTACTTATAGAGTATCTCATATTGCTTATCCCGCCCTCATATATAAGGTCAGCAATCAATTTTACTTCATGGAGGCATTCAAAATATGCCATCTCAGGAGAGTAACCTGCTTCCACAAGGGTCTCAAATGCTGCTGTGATGAGTGATGTGAGACCACCACATAAAACAACCTGTTCCCCAAAAAGGTCTGTCTCTGTCTCCTCTCTGAATGTTGTCTCGATTATACCTGCCCTACCCCCACCGATTGCTGAGGCATATGCAAGTGCTATGTCTTTTGTATTTCCTGTAGGATCTTGATGAACAGCAATGAGGCATGGAACCCCGCTTCCCTTTGTGTATTCAGACCTCACGAGGTGTCCTGGTCCCTTTGGTGCGACCATGAAGACATTTGTATCAGGAGATGGTACTATCTGTCCATAATGTATATTGAAGCCATGGGCAAATGCCAGATAAACTCCCTTCTTAAGATTTGGTTCGATTTCGCTCCTGTATACATCTGCCATATATTCATCTGGTAGTAGCACCATAACTAAATCAGCATTCTTTGCTGCCTCACTTGGAGTCATAACATGAAAATTAGCATTGGTTGCCTTCTCCCAGCTCGAACCCTTTCTTACGCCTATGATAACATCACAACCACTGTCACGGAGATTATTTGAATGGGCATATCCTTGACTTCCATAACCCATAACAGCAATCTTTTTGCCCTTTAATACAGATAGGTCTGCATCCTTATCATAATAAATCTTCACCATAACCTACCTCCTCCTATATTTCTAATATTTTATAACTGAATTCAATCTTTGCAGAGCCTTCGAGGGTTGCCTTGACTGAACAGTACTTTTCCATTGACAGTTCAACTGCCCTCTTTACAGCCTCCTCTGATATATCTTTTCCCTTTATGATATATTCGAGTGTAATCTTTGTAAATCTTTTTGGATGGGTTTCTGCCTTTTCACCCTTTACATTGATCTCCAGTCCCATAACATCCTGCTTCTTTTTCTTGAGGATAGAGATAACATCCATTCCTGAACATCCACCTATCGCAACAAGGAGAAGTTCTGTTGGTCTCGGTCCTGTATCCCTTCCTCCTACTTCAAGATCTCCATCCATCACTAATGCATGTCCTGTGCCTGTCTCTCCTATAAATTGTAAACCATTCACATATGTAACCTTTGCTTCCATAAAATACCTCCTTAAATAGTTGCTTATAATAACAAAAAGTCTATTTACATAACAAGTTTTGATTTTTTATTATATATAAAATACTCAAAAAGGAGTGTAGAGATGTCAAGAAGTAAAGGATTACTCTTCGGTTTAATATTTATTATAATTGGAATCATCCTAGGTTTTGTGATATCATCCTCAATAGATATCCACACAACTGCTGAGACAAAGACGACAATATCAAAGGAGGCTATAGATGTTCTCACAAGGACAGGAGAGGCTATGGCAGAGGTCGTTGAAACTGTCAAGCCAGCGGTTGTGAATATATCCACAACAAGAACAGTAAGGATAAGGGATCCATTCTTTGATGATCCATTTTTCAGAAGATTCTTTGGAGACCATTTTAATATTCCGAGAGAGAGAAGAGAGTCGAGCCTTGGCTCTGGAGTTATAGTCGATCCATCAGGCTATATCCTTACAAATAATCATGTAATAAAGGGTGCTGATAAGATAAAAGTCACTCTTTCAGGCAAAAGAGAATTCAATGGCGAGGTTATCGGAACTGACCCTAAGACAGACCTTGCTGTAATTAAGATAGATGCAAAGAACTTGCCATATGTAAAATTTGGTGACTCAGATAAATTAAGGGTTGGTGAAATAGTTATTGCAATAGGTAACCCATATGGCCTCAACCAGACAGTAACAATGGGAATAGTGAGTGCAACAGGAAGGGCAAATGTGGGTATAGCAGATTATGAAGACTTTATCCAGACAGATGCAGCAATAAATCCTGGCAATTCAGGCGGTGCACTCGTAAATGTTCGTGGCGAATTGATTGGCATAAATACAGCCATTTTTTCTACATCAGGTGGTTATCAGGGTATTGGATTTGCCATTCCATCAAATATGGCAAAGACAGTTATGGAACAGTTAATAAAGCATAAAAAAGTGATAAGGGGATGGCTTGGAATATCCATACAGGATTTAACACCTGAGATAAGGAAAAGATTCGGATTAAAACAGGAAAATGGTGCTCTGGTTACGATGGTGTATGAAAACTCTCCCGCAGAAAAGGCAGGTCTTATGGTTGATGACATAATAATAGAATATAATGGCAAGGAAGTCAGTGATCCAACACATCTGAGAAATATGGTTGCCAATACAAAGCCCGGAACGAGTGTGGAATTAAAGATTATAAGAGAAGGAAAGGTAAGATCTATTAATGTCATAATAGAAGATTTGCCTCAGGAGATGGCTGCCATAAGGGGTGAATATGAAAATGCCCTTAAAGGTGTAGTGGTCCAGGATATAACGCCTGAAATAAGAAAGAATATGGATATACCACCTAAGGTAAAGGGAGTTATAGTATCTAGTATATCAGAGGACAGCCCAGCACAGATGTCCTTAAGAATGGGTGATGTAATCATGTCCATAAACAGGATAAAGATAAATAATGTGAAGGATTATCAGAAAATAGTTTCGAACCTGAAGGAAGACGAAGAGGTTCTGCTCTTCATTTACAGAGATGGCTCTGCCTTCTATATACAGATAGGAGGATAAGTCTTTTCCCTTCAAGAAATCCAAGCACGAAAATATTTAAGCCATATGATATAAATCATAAAGATATGCTCTTTTTTTTATTAGAATACCTTTATGAAGACAGAGATACCAGAAACCGGGATAGTCATAGAGGTAAAGGGTAAAAGTGCGACTGTTTTATTAACAAAAAAAGGTCCATGTAAGGGTTGCAGTGCAGGTAGGATTGGACTCTGTGACCCTTCTGGTGGTATATCGACTCTCGTTGTACTGAATGAATCTGGTGCAGAAAAAGGAGATATGGTGAAGATCGGGATTAAAAAGGAGATTCATATAAAGGGTTATCTATACTCTTTTATCCTTCCATTAGTTGCTTTAACAGGAGGTGCGTTTATAGGGCATTTTACGGGAATAAATCACATGGAAGAAATCTTCGGTTTTTTATCTTTCATCATTGTATCCATATTTTCAATGAAGAGACTATCTTCCCTCGATAAAGACTCTAAACTGGTAATAAGATCTATACTGTCACGGAGGATATCAGATCTCTTTCCTCAGGAATTTACCCATTAAGGTATAGCCCTCCTCAATCCTTAGGATATCATCTCTCTTACATATCTCTTCATCGAATGGTATTCTATTCTGTACCCTCTTTTTACTGTCATAGATAAGAAATGGCACGGGTTCATCTGTATGTGTCTTTACAGAGATTGGTGTTGCATGGTCAGGAAGCAAGAGAATCCTGAACTCATCAAAGGAACCGAGCATCCTGAGGAGTGTGCCGAGGAAAAGAGAATCAATATCCTCTATAGCCTTTATCTTCTTTGAGATGTCTCCCTCATGAGATGTTTCATCAGGTGCTTCAATATGGACATAAACAAAGTCCATATCTTCGAGTGCCTCAATGGCATATTCTGCCTTTCCCTGGTAATTGGTATCTATGTAACCAGTGGCACCAGGAACATTTATTATCTTCAAGCCTGCATATATACCGATACCTTTTGTGAGATCTACTGCTGATATGAGAGCTCCTCTGAGACCATATAACTCTTCGAAAACAGGAAGAGAAGGCTTTCTGCCTTGACCCCAGAGCCATATACTGTTTGCTGATCTCTTATTCTGTAAAACCCTGTTTCTATTTACAGGATGGGGTTCAAGTATATTAACGGATTTAAGCATGAGGTCTCTCAATACCTCTGCACATTCACCAACAGGCATGTAGTCAGTTATATCTTTACCGATTATATCATGTGGTGGTGCACACTCACACCCTGCACTTCCATCTTTCCAAACCATAAGGTGTCTATAACTTACTCCTGAATAAAACCTTATTCTTTCATTGCCGAGTTCTGAATCAATAGTATTTATAAGTTCCCTTGCCTCCTCTGTAGATATATGACCAGCACTGTAATCTTCCATTAATGCCCTCGTTTTATCCCTGTTGAACTGTAGGGTGACAAGATTGCATCTATAAGCAACATCTTTCTCTTCGAGTTTAATACCTATACTTGCCGCCTCAAGTGGTGCCCTTCCTGTATAGTATTTACGCGGATCATATCCACAGATAGTGAGGTTTGCTATATCAGAGCCAGGATACATTCCAGTTGGTACTGTTCTTACGCATCCAACCAATCCTTGAGAGGCAAGTCTATCAATATTTGGCTTGAATGCAACCATGAGGGGGGTCTTCCCTCCAAGTTCTTTAAGGGGTCTATCAGCCATTCCATCAGGTACGATTATAATATACTTCACAGTATCTCCTCTATTATTCTTTCAATCTCTTTAATGTCAGCCTTTACTCTCATTGGTTTCTGAACAACACTGAATACCGTATCTGGATCCTTGAGTCCATGCCCTGTAAGGGTACATACACATATTGAACCTTTCTCGATATAACCATCATTCCATAACTTTATCACTCCAGCTACTGATGCAGAAGAAGCAGGCTCACAAAATATGCCCTCTTTTGAGGCTATGAGCCTGTATGCATTTATTATCTCTTCATCTGTGACAGCATCTATTCTTCCGCCTGATTCATCTCTCGCATTAATCGCACCCTGCCAGCTTGCAGGATTCCCTATCCTTATAGCGGTCGCTATTGTCTCTGGTTTTTCAACAGGTCTTCCGAGGACAATGGGCGCCGCACCTTCTGCCTGAAAACCGAGCATCTTTGGAAGGTTATTTATTATTCCTTTCTCTTTATATTCTTTATATCCCTTCCAGTAGGCAGTTATATTCCCTGCATTTCCGACAGGAAGTGCATGGTAATGTGGAGCAGAGCCGAAATAATCACATATCTCGAAGGCTGCTGTCTTCTGTCCTTCCAGACGATATGGATTTATTGAGTTAACTAGTTTTATCGGATATTTTTCGACTATTGTTTTTGCAATCTGTAATGCCTTATCGAAATTGTCCTCTACCTGCAGGACATTTGCGTTGTGAATTAATGCCTGTGATAATTTTCCGAGGGCTATCTTGCCCTCAGGAATTAGGACAATAGATTTTATGCCTGCCCTTGCTGCATAGGCTGCGGCCGAGGCTGATGTATTCCCTGTGGAAGCACACATGACAGCCCTGGCACCCTCTTCAAGAGCCTTTGATATTGCGACTGTCATTCCCCTATCCTTGAATGAACCTGTTGGATTGGCACCTTCATACTTCAGGTATAGTTCAATATCCATATTGAGTGCCTTTGTGAGGTTATATGCAGGTAAAAGAGGGGTATTACCCTCGTTAAGGGTGATAACTGGTGTGGACTCTGTAACAGGTAAAAATCTCTTGTAATGCTGGATTATCCCTTTCCAAATAAAATCTTCTGCTGTCTTTATCATAACCCTTACTCCAGAAAATCTCCTTCAATAAGCTCTACCTCCACTCCCTGATCCTTCAGGGATTGAATTCCTTTTTCGAGGTTTTCTTCAGTTCCCTCAAGTTCAAGAACCATCTCACCAAATGTCTCCGTCACCCTTGCCCTCCTTATATTAGGCATTACATCGTATGTCTTTGCCATACGAAAGAGAACAGGTTCTTTAATCAAGTGCTGAGGAAATGTCAGCTTTACTCTTTTCTTCAAGATAACCTCCTATTAAAGAATTTAAAAGTTACATCCTCCTGCGATAGCAGGTACTATGGAGACCTCATCTCCATCTTTAACAACTGTATCCTCTCCTTGAAGAAACCTCACATCCTCCTCATTTACATAGATATTAACAAATCTTCTGATCTTACCATTCTCTGTTATCCTCTCCAGTAGTCCTGGATACTGCCTGTCGAGATCCTCTACAAGTTCAATAATCTTTCCTGGCTTACCTTCAACCTCATCCTTTCCATTCGTGAGTCTCTGAAGTGGTGTCGGTATCTTGACTTTCACTGCCATATCTTACCTCCCTTATAATAAACCTTTATTTTTCATAACCTCTTCAAAAGAGGAAAGAGTGGGCTTGATGTAATGCGGACTTGACATCTTTCCATTCAATGCTTCTTGAGTCTTCAAACCATTTCCTGTGATGCATATCACTGTTGTCTCATCTGATTTAATAATATGAGATTCAACGAGTTTCTTGGTAACCGCAACCGTAACACCTCCTGCTGTCTCTGCAAATATGCCTTCTGTCTTTGCAAGCAGTTTCATACCTTCTACAATCTCCTCATCTAATACATCCTCACCATAACCACTACTGTCCTTTATTGCATGGAGTGCATAGAATCCATCCGCAGGGTTACCAATAGCCAGAGACTTTGCAATCGTATTTGGTTTTACAGGTCTTATTATATCTATACCCTGCTTGAGTGCAGTAATAATGGGTGAACATCCTGTTGCTTGTGCACCAAATATCTTCGTATTTAACTTTTTAATTATTCCTATCTCCTTAAACTCCTTGAAACTCTTCCATATCTTGGTAAGAAGAGAACCACTCGCGCACGGTATAACGACATTATCAGGCACGTGCCATCCGAGTTGTTCCACGATCTCAAAACCGAGTGTTTTCGAACCTTCAGCATAAAATGGTCTTATATTTATATTCACAAATGCCCATCTGTATTTATTTGCTATCTCACTGCAGAGTCTGTTTACATCATCATAATTACCATCTACCGCAACAACATTTGGTTCATAAACCAGTGAGGCAACTATCTTACTAGGTTCAAGAGAAGCAGGCATAAATACAAATCTCCTGAAACCTGCCATTGCACCCTGAGCAGATACAGAGTGTGCAAGATTCCCTGTAGATGCACATGCAACTGTATCAAAACCAAACTCCTTCGCCTTTGTAAGGGCTACGGACACGACTCTGTCTTTGAATGAAAGGGTTGGGTGATTTACCGTGTCATCCTTTATATAAAGATTCTTTAACCCCAATGCTTCACCGAGTCTTTCAGCCTTTACAAGAGGTGTAAAGCCTGCGTTTACGCCTGCAACAGGTTCTCCATCGACAGGTAATAACTCCTTATACCTCCAGAGGTTATGGTCCCTTTGTTCTATCTTCTTTTTTGTTAAAACCTTCGCTATTTTACTATAATCATACCTGACCTCAAGGGGTCCAAAACAGAACTCACATACATATATCGCTTCAACAGGATATTCCCTGCCACACTCTCTGCACTTCAGTCCAAGGACATATTTCATTGGTTGACCTCCAGAAAAATATTGATTTTATATTTTAACTTATGTCAAAAAACTTTTAAAGACCTTTTAAAACAAAAAATTTTTTCAAAAATCCTTTTCTTCCACTCTCATCCTGAGAAGTTTTCGAGATGAATGAGTAAAAAACAAAAAGCCACTAAAAAAAAGACCATCAAAAACTTAAAAAAGTATTTTTAACATTGGCTACCATCACCAGATTTCCAGAAGCCCTGATTATAGCTCATCCTTTTCTTAAGCTATAGTGGAATGCCTCTTTCTAAGAGACCAATCCTGTATCCAAAAAATCTACTCATTACATCAGCCAACGCATAAGGAATCCAAACCTACTGCCTGTTAGCAACCAAGAATCTAATCAATTCATTTAAATACTTAATCCCCTCCCTTTCTGAGCTTGCTAAATCTCTAATCCATCGGTTTCTACTAAAAAAGACTCCTATATCGAAATACCTTTTAAACTGCGTGGCTAATGAATAATTATGGGAATGGTAGACAACGGCATCTGGTTGATAGGCTATTTTATAACCCTTCTGAAGGAGCTTTGCAGCCAAAAACATATCTTCATTCAAAATAGTCTTTTCAGGAAACCCACCAACCTCTTCAAAGATATCCTTTTTAACGGCTGAACATACATTAGAAAAGAAAAAGGTCTTAATACCAAGCTTTGGCAAATCATCCATTCCTTTAGTCACTCCCATTGGAGGATAATTAAAAAACCTTGCAAATCTCTCAACAGGATTGGCATCCTCTCTATGTATCTGCCTGGCATAGGAGGCTACAACCATAAACTCTTCCAATAAAGGCTTAATCAGATTTTCAAGGCATTCCGAATCCCTGAACAAGGCGTCTTGGGTCATAAAAACCAAAACATTCCCCTTTGCTTTAGAGGCCGCAAGGTTTCTTGTTCCTCCATGGTCAAAGGTTTTGGCATCTATCTGGATAAGGTCAACACCAAAGTCTTTACAAATCTTTAGAGTATCGTCTTCGGATGAGGAGTCAACAATTAATATCTGGACTGGTTCTATCGATTGTTCCTTTAATGAAGAAAAAAGTTTCCGTAGATACTGTCCACCATTCTTTGTAGGGATTATAACAGAAACCTTCACCACATTATCCAAAGATGAACTTTCTAAGTTTATTCTTTAAAAAGCCCCATTCCATCACAGAGGTCATTATCTCCTTTAAATCTCTATATCCTCCCCTCTTTGCCTTCATGTTCAGCCTTCTTTTCTTTAGCATCACCGGAAACATCTTTATTGCATCGAGTTTTGCCTTAAAATAAAGGATCGGGTGCTTATGCTTTATGGCAAAGTATAAAAATTCCGTTACCATACCTAATATAAAAACTGGCAAACACCTCAAAAACAAAGAAAAAGGAATATTTTTAATCCTCACAAATTCAGTGTTTCGCAAGGTATAATAAACAGCTGTATCACTCATATTGCCTATAGTTGACCTCACCTTATGATAAACAATGGCAGTCGGAACATACAAGACCTTCCAGCCATAAAGTTGTGCCCGAAGGTTTAAATCTGTGTCTTCATGGATCAAGAAGAAGTCTTTGTCTAAAAAACCGATCTCCTCTATCATCTTTCGTCTATAAAGGGCAGCCCCTGCACAGGCACCAAAGATATACTCCCTCTTATTATACAAAAAGGCCTTCTCTCCCTCCCCCCTTTTAAAGCCTTTCAAGGAGGTGGAAAACCCATCTCCCGCACTATCTATAATGTCAGTACCGTAAACAATAAGCTTTGAGGCACATATACCAATCTTATGGTCGCTATCCATACCCTTAACTATCTCTTAAAGCCATCTCTTATCAGGCTCTGTATCATTGTTTAAAAGGGCTATGTATTTACCCTCAGCATGCTTTAATCCTTCTAAATTACCACCTGCAAAGCCTGAGTTCCTATCAAGGGGAATCAACTTTATATGGGGGGCTTTAGGACTTCCTTCTATGAACCTTTTTATTTTGGATAACGAATCATCTAAAGAGCCATTATCAACTATTATTATCTCAAAGTCTTTAAAGCTCTGTGCCTCTAATGCTTTGAGACAATCTGTGATAAGTTCACTCCCATTATAATTGACGATAATTATGCTTACCCTTGGCATCTATATCCTTATGGAAAAGTTTTCTCTATCAAAGGTGAGATTAGGGTTGTAGTAAGGGGCTCCCTTTGATAGCACATTTTTCCATTTTTTCTGAAAGTATTCTATCTCTCTTTTGAACCTCGCCTGTTTTTCCGGTATATCCTCATAACCCCTACTTAAAGACTCATGGTGGTATAGCTCTGCATAAGGTGTATAAACTATCAAGTATCCCCTTTCTCTAATTTTTAGACAAAAATCAATATCATTGAAGGCATGACTGTAACTTTCATCAAAACCTCCAACCTCTTCAAATATCCATTTTTTGGTAATTAAACAGGCTGCAGTAACAGCACTTAGGTTTTGTATAACCTTTGGCCTGCCCATGTAGCCTAAGGTATTTCTTGGGAAGTGTTTATGAGAATGGCCGGCGACACCACCTATTCCTAATATCACCCCTGCATGCTGGATGGTATTATTGGGATAGTAGAGTAGCGTCCCAACAGCGCCAACATCCTTTCTTTGGGCGAATTCGATCATTGATTCGATCCAGTCTGGAGAGATTACTTCGGTTTCATTGTTTAAAAAGATTATATATTCTGAATCTGTCTGAGAGACGGCGTAGTTATTGATAGAAGAAAAATTAAAGGGTTTATCATAACTCAATATCTTTATTTTAGACTCATCCTTAAGCGCTTTGTAATACCTAAATGTCTCATCTTCCATGCTTTGATTATCAACTATAAGGATTTTATAATTTTTATAAGAACTCCTGTGTAAAATTGAATTTATGCATCTTTTTAGCACATCAACCTTATCCTTAGTGGGTATTATAATAGAGACTTCTAAAGAACCATTAATATGGTATCTAATACGATAAGAACCAAGAAAGGGCCGTCTTTTACTTCTCCATCTAAGCCCATCCTCTGGATATGATCCTTCAAAGCTCTCTTAGCACTATCATAGGCATACATCTTTGCCTTTAGATTACCTCCAGCCGAAGACCAATTGGCCCTCCAGTGATAAAGTACCTTAGGTATGTGGGCAATCCTCTGTGTCCTTTCAACAACCCTTAAGAATAGGTCATAGTCCTGTGAACCTTCATACCCATCTCTAAAACCACTTACCTCATCTATAATCTTTTTCCTTATCACAGCAAAGTGGGTGATATAGTTATAACTACGGAGCGTATCTGGTGACCAGTCAGGTTTAAAATGAGGATCAAACCGCTTACCTTTAGTAGAGATTTTATCCTCGTCAGAGTATATAAAGTCTAAATCCTGGTTTTCATTCAGTAACTTAACAACCTCATATAAGGCAGAAAAAGACAGTTCATCATCGTGATCAAGGAATCCCACAAACTCGCCATTTGCGATTGCCAAAGCCTCATTGGAGTTTCCTGCTATTCCTTTATTTTTTGTTAAAAATTTAACCTTTATTCTACTATCCTGTTTAGCATACCTTTTAAAAACCTTTCTTATATAGGATTTCGTAGAGCCACCATCAGCAATGCAAAGCTCCCAGTTATCATATACCTGGTTCATGACCGATTCTATACAAAGCCTTAGCCATTTTTTGTGAGTATTATAAACCGGCACAACAATACTAATCTTAGGCCTGTATTGAAAAGCCCTCTCCTTCGCTCTTTTTATATTAATGTCTCCTTCTGCATTTTTATCTGAAATCGCCGTTATTCTATCAGTCAAAGATAATTCATCGAAGCAAAACAAGTTTGTCCGGGAGGGCGAAACTGGATTAATTTCAAACTACTGCTCATAACTTTTTTTATTTGTAAATAATT
>FWPU01007131.1_pt1 | contig 21057 bp, 24 predicted proteins | sample 2228361 | NCBI WGS metagenome assembly FWPU01 (sample SAMEA103939777, study PRJEB20133) | metagenome
TCTCCCAGTGGGAGAGGGAGAGGGGTTGGGGGAGAGGGTGAGGTTTCCCCCTCCCCGTGGGCTAGAGCCCAAGGGGGAGGGAGGCAGGGGGAGGGGCGATATTTGAGGATATCTTCTAATATGATACGTTTAAACGCAATTGGTATTAGAAAGGCCAAACTTCAGGGGAGGAGAGGGCAGCATGCCCGCCCGCGAGACTCCAGGAAGGGGGTGGGGGGAATGAGGGGGTGTAAAAGCACCTCCGAGAAGGGCGGGAGTTACCTCGCCCCTATCACCTTTTCAACACCTTCTGCGGCGGGAAAAGGGAGGAACGGGTGACAGGTACTTTCTAAGTGCCTGCTACCTCTCTGCAGTTGTCAAATTGCCCACTTTCTGTTATCATCCTCCCCGTCTATGAAAATCGGCATCCTTTCCGATACCCACGACCATCTGGACGCTGTCCGCAAGGCCTGTGACCTCTTCGCCGCCGAGGGGGTCACCCTCCTGCTCCACTGCGGCGACGTCTGCGGGCCGGCCGTGGTGGAGGCGCTGGAGGGGTTCACCGTCTATTTTGCCCAGGGGAACATGGACCGGATGCCCGCATTGGGGCTGGCGGTAGAGGGCCTGCAGGGGGGACGGCTTGCCCGTCTGCATTCGCTGACTCTGGCGGGCCGCGCCGTCGCCCTCCTTCACGGCGACGACAGCGCCCTCCTGCGGCGCCTGACCGAATCCGGGACCTACGCGTACATCATCCACGGCCACACCCATCGCCGGACCCACTCCCGTCGGGGGGCGGTGCAGGTGATCAACCCCGGCGCCCTGGGCGGAGTGCGGCTGGAATCCCGCTCCGTATGTATCCTCAACCCGGAGACCGACGAGGTCCGTTTTCACACCATCCCGTAGGAGAGAGGTATGACCGACCCGAAATTCCGCTTCTCCACCACCCTGGAGGTCCGCTGGCGCGACCTGGACGCGCTGGGACACGTCAACAACGCCGTCTACTTCACCTATCTGGAGCATGCCCGCACCCATTACCTGCGGGAACTGGGGCTGGCCTCTTTCCGGAGCCCGGAGGAGGTCGGCATCATCCTGGCCGAGGCGACCTGCACCTACCACGCCCCGCTCTATCTGGGGGAACGGGTGACCATCTGGGTGCGGGTGAGCGAGATGCGCAATTCCAGTTTCGTCTTTGAGTACCGGATGGAGGGGGAGGACGGCCGGCTGGCCGCCACCGCCCGCACCGTTCAGGTCTGTTATGATTACCGCGCCCGTCGCTCCATTCCCATCCCGGAGACCTGGCGGGCGACGATCACGGCGTATGAGCCGGGGCTTCAGGGAGCATCGTGACCACGACGTTGTTGCTGATCCGGCATGCCAGCAATAACCTGCTGAAGGAGCACCGGATGGGGGGCCGGATGCCCGGCATCCATCTCAACGAGGAGGGCCGGGCGGAAGCGATGGCGCTGGCGGAACGACTGGCCCGGACCGAACTGGCTGCGATTTACTCCAGCCCGATGGAGCGCACTATGGAGACGGCCCGGTTCATCGCCGAACGGCACGGCATGGAGGTGCGCGTTCATCCCGGCCTGAACGAGGTGGATTGCGGGCAATGGAGCGGGGAACGGAACGCGCGGATTCGGGAGCACCCCCACTGGCTCCCTCTGCAGTTTTTCCCGTCCGTGGTCCCTTATCCCGGTGGAGAGCGTTCGTGGGATGTCCAGGTTCGGGTGGTCGCTGCGCTGGAGGAAATCCGCGCCGCCCACGAAGGGCAGACGGTGGCGGTCGTTTCCCACGCCGATCCGATCCGGCTGGCGGTAGCCCACTACATCGGGCTGCCGCTGGACCTGTTCCGTCGGCTTTCCGTGTCGCCGGCCTCGCTGACGGTACTGGCCTTTGAGCCCATTCCCGGCGCCCCCTCTTTGCGCCGCCCCCGGTTGGTGTGTTTGAACGATACGGCGCATCTGGAACGTAAAACGTAAAACGTGAAACGCAATGTGATTTCAGACACCCCTGATGGGCGGATGATGGCCCGTGGGGATTTCGGGCTAACACTTTCCTGCACCTGGAGGAGCAATGAGAATTGAATGGAGCGACGATCTGGCGTTGAACATCCCCGAAATGGACGATCAGCATAAGCAACTGGTCGCCATCCTCAACCAGTTCTACGACGCCGTGGAGCGGGGGGAACGGGAAGAGGGGATTCAATCCCTCTTTGAGGGAGCGGACCGGTACGCCGATTATCACCTCTCCTCGGAAGAGAAGTTTCTGGAAAGCATCCAGTATCCCGAACTGGAGGCGCACCGGAGCCTACACGATGCGTATCGCCGGGAGTACCGCGCCCTGATGGAACGGTACCAGCAGGGGGATCGGAAGGCGATCCGGGAACTAACCGCTTTTCTCCTCTCCTGGCTCTATACCCACATCCAGAAGGCCGACAAAAAGTACGCAGTGTTTTTCCACCAGAGGACTTCCTGAGAGGGCAGGATGCCGGAAGCGACGTTCCACTTTCCCGCCGATTTCCGCTGGGGGACCGCCACCGCCGCCTATCAGGTAGAAGGCCACAACACGAACAACGACTGGTGGGCCTGGGAGCAGGTGGCAGGCCACATCAAAGAGGGCCATCGCTCCGGCCCGGCCTGCAACTGGTGGGAGCGGGCCGAGGAGGACTTTGACCGGGCGGCCGAACTGGGCCAGAACGCCCACCGGCTATCGGTGGAGTGGTCGCGCGTGGAGCCCCGGGAGGGGTATTTTGACGACGCCGCGCTGGACCGCTACCGGGCGATGCTCCGCGCGCTCCGGGACCGGGGAATAGAACCGATGGTCACCCTCCACCACTTCACCAACCCGCTCTGGCTGGCCGAGATGGGCGGGTGGGAAAACCCGCGGGCGGTCTTCTTCTTTGAGCGCTACGTCGCCCGGGTGGTGGAGGCCCTGGGCGAGTTCTGCGACCTCTGGTGCACGGTCAACGAGCCCAACGTCTACGTCTACATGGGCTACCTGGTCGGGGTCTTCCCGCCGGGGAAGCGGGATTTCAGATCCGGGATGCGGGTAGGGCGGAATCTGATGCGCGCCCACGCCGTCGCCTACCGGCGCATCCACGCCCTCCAGCCCCATGCCCGGGTGGGGTTTGCCCACAACCTGCGCATCTTTGACCCCGCCAACCCCCGGTCGCCGCTGGACCGGTGGGTGGCGGGCCTGCAGGACCGATCTTTCAACGAGGCATTTCTGGCGGCCCCCACCCGCGGCCGCTGGCTCTTCCCCCTGGGCTGGGGCTTTGCCTGGGGGCTCCGGCACACGCTGGACTGGATCGGCCTGAACTACTACACCCGCGACCTGGTCGCCTTTGACCGTCACCAGCCCGGGGCGATGTTCGGGCGCAACTTTCACGCTCCGGACGCGGAACTGCTGGACAGCGGATACGGGGAACTCTACCCGGACGGGATGGAGCGCGCCCTGAAGCGGCTTTCGTATCTGGGGCTGCCGATTTACGTCACGGAGAACGGCATCCCTGATGCTGACGACGACCAGCGGCCCCGCGCGATCATTCTGCACCTGCACCGCCTCTGGCGCGCGCTGCAGGGATGCATCCCGGTGATGGGGTATTATCACTGGACGCTGGTGGACAACTTTGAGTGGGCGGAGGGGTGGACGTTGCGCTTCGGGCTGATAGAACTGGACCCGGAGACGCAGGAACGGAGATACCGGCCCTCGGCCTACCTGTACCGGGATATCTGCCAGGCCAATGCCATCACGCCGGAGATAATAGACCGCTACGCGCCCCAGTTGCGGCCGGTACTGCTGCCGTAGATGAGCGCCCCAAAGGCCCCGCCCGCGGCCCGGCCCGCGCGCTTCTATGTTCGCGTGCTGCCCCGCCGCGCGCGCTTCCCGGCCATCTCCACCACCCGGTCGGGCGCGACCGGATATTCCCCCCCGCACCCCATGCACCGGTACGCGCGCTCCTGAAACGTCATCCCCATCCGGCCGCACGCGGGACACCGGAGAATCTCCGCCAGCGGCCGCACACCGCCCCCTGACGGCCGCCCCGTCTTCAGCGCCCAGACCAGGTCGTAATCCACCTGCCAGAGTTGGACCTGGATGTTCTCCAGGGGCAGTTCCTCCAACAGGGCGCGGAAACGCTCCCGCGAGAACGCCCGGCCGGGAAGGAGGGGCGCCTCCCGCCCCACCCGATTGGTCACCAGCAGAATCCCCCCCGGCCGCAGGACGCGCACCATCTCCGCCAGCACCGCCCTGGGGTCCGGCGTGAACTCCAGCATCTCCAGCGAGGTAACGGCATCAAAAGTATCGTCCGGGAAAGGGAGAAACCGGGCGTCCTGCCAGATGAAAGTCACCCGATCCGCGCAGGGACGAGTATAGTGGGCGGCAAAGGCCAGCATCCGGCGGGAGAGGTCCACGCCCACCACGTGGCCGCGGAAGCGGGGCTGAAAGAGGAGCGCCCGGGGGAGCCGCCCGGTCCCGGTGCCCACATCCAGCACAAAGGGGGCCGGAATCCGATCCAGCGCATGGGCCAGCGGCAGCCCCAGATACCACTGTTCATCTTCCGGCTGAAATTGCTTGATTCTTTCGTAGACGGGGGCGGCCCAGTCGTAGAGCAGGGTGACCACGCGCGGGCCCAGATAGGAGCCCTCGGCGATGATCAGTTGCCAGTAGAGCAGAGCGGCCAGGATGATCAGGCCGATAAGGACCCATATCCAGGTCATCTCATATCCCCATGGATACCAGGGCCATAGCAGCCATCCACCAGGCCCCATATCGGCGGAACCAGCCGCGCCGGCCCCGGTCCGTGGCCAGGAACGGGGAAAGCCCGAGGAAAAACAGAAAGGGGACAGCCAGCGGGCGATGGAGCGCCAGCAGGAGAAGCGCGGCCAGGAGATACCCACTGACCCAGAGAGCCGCGCGCGCGGGATCCTTGCTTTTCCCTGTACCGGAGAAAGCCAGGGAAAACGCACCGGCAACGGCCAGGGAAGGGAAAGTAAGGGGAGCGAAGGCCAGATGACCGGCAAGATAGGGGAGTCCCACCCGAATCGCCGCGTTCCACCCGGTCCCCACCGTCCCGCGCCCGCCGCTGCTCAGGGCCGCCAGTTGCGCCATCGCCAGAACTCCCAGCGTCAGCAGGAGCAGGTCACGGCCCAGCGTCGCGGCGAGGGCCAGGGAAATCAGCGCGCTGATAACGGCCGTCCCCAGGGCGGAACCCGCTACGGGAAGGAAGACCGTCTCTCCCCAGGAAACCAGTTGGGTCAGCCAGACCCCGAGACGGTGGGCGGGAGAGCCGGGGCGGGTATAAGGGAGGGGCCAGGAAGCGCGCAGAGGGGAGGTGCCCAGATGCCAGTGCTGCCAGCGGTGCAGCGGAGTGGCCCAGTCGGTCGCGGTCAGTGCCCGCCACAGTTCCCCCCAGCCCACTTCTACCAGGATCAGCACCAGCAGCAGGCGCGCAACATCTGCCCGCAGGATTGCCCCGGAACTCCCCACGACGGCACCCCATAGAGTAGCCCACAAGGGGACAAGCGCTTGCAGCGATGTTCCGGGACGAACGGAGAGGAGAATAAATTTTCCCGTATGAGACTCCGATTTCATCTACCACTGCTTCAGGGCGCTGAGGTCAAACCGGGCTGCCGGGGAGGTCAGATCCAGGTTATACACCTTGCGGCTCAATCGGGAAAGGGTCCCATCGGCGTGCATCCGCCGGACAATCTCACTCACCCGCTGGATCAGGGGCAGCGGGTCCTGCCCGGCGGATTTGCTGGCCGCGACCGCCAGGTATTCCGTGAATACCGGCTCGCCCAACTGCCGGACGGGGAAACCCTCCGCAGCGAATCCCAGACCCAGAGGCTGGGCAGTCAGCACGGCGTCCAGGCGCAGGCCGTCCCCCAGCGCCAGTTCCTGCAGCGCGTAGAGGTCAGTATCATACGGCTTGACGGTTACCCCTTCCAGCGATAACGGCGCCGCCTCGCCGAAAAGGTCCACATGGCCGGTCCGGAGATATTCCTCGTAGGTAGTATCCACGCAGACACCGATGCGCTTGCCCGAGAGGTCGGAAATCTGTTGGGCGCGACTCTCGGCGTGAACGAAGAAAGTCGCTGGGGTTGTATAGTAGGGCTGGCTGAAATAGAACTTATCCAACCGTGCAGGGGTGATGGTCATAGAGGCAATCGCGACATCCCAGCGATCCTCCCAGTTGCCGCTGGCGATCACGTCCCACTGGGGGAGAAGGAAGCACGGCTCCACGCCCAGCCGCCGGGCGATCTCTTTTCCGACCTCCACGTCAAAACCCTGCACCTGACCGGCGGTATACTGGAAGGGGCCGCATCGAGTGCTGGCGGCGCGCGGCGCACCGGGTATGATGTCGGATTGGGGGAGATATTCCGGATTGGTAGCGATGACCAGAGTGCCCCGGGCCAGCACCTCGGCCAGTTTGCCCTGGGGCGGAGGCGTGGACGGCCCACAGGCCGTAACCAGCAGGATGACCATCAGCAGCAGGATAGATGCGCGGAACTTCATTCCGTCCTCCTTTGATCGGGAACGCTACACCACGCGCCCGCTTTCAATGATCCGCGCCAGGAACTGGCGGGTGCGCGGGTCCCGGGGACAGGTGAAAATCTGATCCGGCGGTCCCTCTTCTACCAGAATCCCCCCTTCCATATAGATAACCCGATCGGCGACCTCATGGGCGAACCCCATCTCATGGGTGACGATGACCATCGTCGTCCCTTCGCGGGCCAGGTCCTTCATCACCGCAAGGACTTCGCCGATGAGTTCCGGGTCCAGTGCCGAGGTCGGTTCGTCAAAGAGCATTACCTTCGGCTCCATCGCCAGCGCGCGGGCGATGGCTACCCGCTGTTTCTGGCCACCGGAAAGGCGGATGGGGTGAACGTCCCGCTTATCCAGGAGCCCCACTTTGCGCAGGAGTTCGGTGGCCTTTTCCACCGCTTCCTCCCGGGGGATGCCCTTCACGACCATCGGCGCCTCTATGACGTTCTCCAGCACCGTCTTGTGGGGGAAGACGTTGAACTCCTGAAAGACCATGCCAGTCTTCAGGCGCAGGTCGCGCACCAGTGCGCGGTGCTCCGACCGGATGCACCCTTCGGCAGCCTCTACGGCGATCCCGTCAATCTCCACCCGCCCGCTGGTAGGCTCTTCCAGCAGGTTCATGCAGCGCAGCAGAGTGGATTTGCCGGAGCCGCTGCGCCCGATGATGACGACTACTTCCTGGAGGCGGACCTCCAGGGAGACCCCCCGCAGGACATGCAGGAGACCGAACCACTTATGAAGGTTGTGCACGCGGACGATCGGTTCACCGTTCATAGGCATGGGCCATCCGTTTCTCCAGGCGACTTTGCAGCCAGGATGAGATGATGGTGAGAATCCAGTAGAGCGTTGCCGCTACCAGGATCATTTCAATGAACCTGGCATCTTTTCGGGCCAGACGGTTGGCCCGGAAGGTGATCTCCCAGACCCCCATCACCGAGACCAGAGCGGAGTCCTTCTGCATCGCGATGAACTGGTTGCCGATATCGGGGATGATGACCCGGATAGCCTGAGGGAGGACGATGCGGCGGAGCATCTGCCAGCGGGTCATCCCCAGGGCAGCGGCCGCTTCGTACTGGCCGTGCCCCACCGCCTGCAGGCCGGCGCGGAAAATCTCGGTCATATACGCGCCGTAGTTGAGGCTGAGCGCCAGAACGCCGGACTGAATCTCACTCAGCGTAAACAGCCGGGCCAGGTCCGGGCGTCCCATTTCCTCCAGTTGCTGACCGAGTTGCGGTAAACCCAGGTAGATAAAGTAAATTTGTATCAGCAAGGGCGTTCCGCGAATAACGGAAATGTAGAAACCGGAAATTCCCTGAGCGATGGGGTTACGGGAGAGCCGCCCCAATGCGCCGAAGAGGGCCAGCACCGAGGCGATGAGGATGGAGATCACAGAGACACCGATGGTAGTGGTGACGCCCTGCAGGACAAAATCCGCGTGTCGGAAGAGATACCGGGTGTCAAAACGCAATTGCAGCAGTCCGGCAGTCAGCAGCGCAACCAGAACGATCCAGACAATACCGACCTTGATGGTTTCTATGATTTTGGCGCGGCGGGCCCGCCGCACCAGGGCCAGCCCAACGGCGTAATCCGGGTCTTTTTCGGGGGAAGTAAGCCAGGAATTTTCCTCCATACTATCTCCTTGTTCCTCCGAAGCGTTTCCGGTGCGTGTCACTCCGCTACGCGTCGTGAACGGGGAGACCTCGCCCCATCCCCCTACCCCCTTCCCTCTCCCAGGGGGCGAGGGGAAGGGGAGGAGAGGCGCGTCGCCGAAAGGCGACGCGGGGGTGAGGTCGTTTGACCTCACCCCATCCCGCTACCCCCTTCCCTTCTCCCAGAGAGCGAAGGGAAGGGGATTTGCCCCCTCTCCTCATCCCTCTCCCTCTCCCCGTGGGAGAGGGAGAGGGGTGTCGCCGAAGGCGACGGGGTGAGGATGAGGTCCGGCGCGTCGCCGAAAGGCGACGCGGGGGTGAGGTTCGTGAGGTCGCCTGACCTCTGCAGAGCGGCGATCCCGCCGGAGACTATGGGGCGGGCGTGTTACCGCCCGCCCCCTTCGCTTTTGCGCCAGGTGACGGCGACCGCGCGCTTATCACCCGCGCTTCCCTACCACTGCTTCAGGGCACCCAGGTCAAACTCGGCCGCCGCACCAGCCAGGTCCAGGCCATAGAACTGCTGGCTCAGTTTGGACAGCGTCCCATCGGCATGCATCTGCTGGATGATTTCGCTGACCTTTTTGATCAAAGGCAGGGGGTCCTTGCTGGAGGCTTTGTCCACCGCCGCCGCCAGATACTCAAAGAAGACCGGGTCGCCCAGTTGTTTGATCGGCAGGCCGTCCTTAATGGCCTCCGCTCCGGTGGGCTGGGCGGTGAGCACCGCATCCAGCCGCACGCCGTCCCCCAGGGCCAGGTCCTGCAGGGCGAAGAGGTCGGTGTCGTAGGGCTTCAGAACGGCATCCTTGACCACCATTTCAAAGGTCTCCCCGGGGATTTCCAGCACTCCCTCCAGGTAGTATTCATAGGTGGTGCCGGTACCGAATCCGATCCGTTTGCCGGAGAGGTCTTCCGGCTTCTGGAAGATCGTGTTGTCCTTATGGACGAAGAATGCGGCGGGGGTGGTGTAGTAGGGCTGGCTGAAGTAGAGTTTCTCCATCCGGGCCGAGGTGATGGTCATGGAGCCGATGCTGATATCCCAGCGGTCGGCCCAACTCCCAGCGACAATGAGGTCCCAGCTCGGGGTGACGAAGCAGACCTCCACACCCAGCCGCCGGGCCACCTCTTTGGCGACCTCAATGTCAAACCCCTCCATCTCGTTGGCGGTGTGTTGCCCGGAGGCGCACTTGGTGTTGGCAAGGCGCTGGGCACCCTCCACCAGCTGGGATTGCGGCGGATAGGCCGGGTCGGTGGAGACGACCAGGGTGCCCCGGGCCAGCACTTCGGCCAGCTTGTCTTTCGGCTCCTGAGCGGGGGGCCGACACGCCGTCACTAAGAGAACAGCGATCAGCATAAGCAGGACAGGTGACAAGCGTCTCATGGGATTCCTCCTTTCCGACTTGGATTTTGTGAATTCCCGAAAACGCCGGGGCATCCAATCCCCGGTCCGGGCCTGATTATGCGGCGACCACGGGGGGGCGACGGTCAAACCACGGTCGCGCCTGTTCCAGTTGGCCAGCCAGGCGGAATAATGTGGCCTCGTCCCCGTACCGCGCGACGAAGTGCATGCCGATGGGCAACCCCTCCTCGTTCCAGTAGAGGGGTACCGACATAGCCGGCTGCCCGGTGACATTAAAGACCGGGGTGAACGGGATAAAGGCGAAGACGTTTTCCGCCAGTGCCTCAATCCCGGCCAGCGTCCGGATCAGCCCACCGGCATTCAGTCGCCCCAACCAGCGCATAGCGATGGCTTCCGCGCCTTTGGGCTGCAACCAGCCATGTTCCATTGGCGGCGTAGCCAGGGTGGGAGTGAGCAGGACATCGTATTTCTCAAAGAACTGCGCCACCTTTCGGGCCGCGCGCTGGAGCGACCGCAGGGCCCGGGAGAACTCCCCGGCGGAAATCTCTCGTCCCAGCAGGCCCAGCGCCCAGGTGGACGGCTCAAAATCGCCATAGGTGGGCTTGCGTCCCACCAGAGTTTCCCCCTCTTCAATATCCGCCCTTGTCTCCGCGCACACCATGGTCAGAAAGTCGCGGGCAAAGGCCCGGCCATCTATCGCCGGAGCAGCCTCTTCCACATAGTGGCCCAGTTCCGCGCAGAGCCGCGCCGTTTCCTCTACCCCCTTCACGCAGTCCGGATGGACGGTCCCGGGGAGAAGGGGGGTGGTGGTGAACGCGATCCGCAACCGGCCGGGGTCCCGCCCGACCTCCTCCAGGAACGGTCGGGCCGGCGGGGGCGCGACGTAGGGCGCCCCGACGTCGGGGCCGGCAGTGGCATCCAGCATCGCGGCGCTATCCCGCACTGAAAGAGTGAGGACGTGGTGGATCGCCATCCCGCGCCAGGCCTCGCCGATATCGGGGCCCATCGGGATGCGGCCGCGGCTGGGCTTCAGGCCGAAGAGCCCGCAGCAGGACGCCGGAATGCGGATGGAGCCGCCGCCGTCGTTGCCATGGGCCAGGGGAACAACGCGCGCCGCCACAGCGGCCGCGGATCCGCCGCTGGAGCCCCCGGCAGTACGGGAGAGGTCCCAGGGGTTGCGCGTCGGCCCGAAAAGAGCCGGTTCGGTGAACGGCGTGATCCCCAACTCCGGCGTGCTGGTCTTCCCCAGAATGACCACTCCGGCCGCCCGATACCGCCGGACGATTTCGCTATCGTAGTCGGGGACGAAACTCTGAAAGAAGCGGCTCCCACTGCGGGTGGGAACTCCAGCGTGGTGGGCCAGCAGGTCCTTGAGAAGAAAGGGTACGCCCTGAAACGGCCCTTCGGGCAGTCCCTGCTGTACTTGCTGACGGGCAAGGTCGTAGAGGGGATGGATTACAGCGTTGATCCGAGGATTGACAGTTTCTATACGGTGGATGGCCTCTTCCAATAGTTCCGTCGGGGAGACTTCCCTTTTGCGCACCAGTTCAGCCAGTCCCAGCCCATCATAATGGTCGTACTCTTTGAAACTGCTCATTATCCCTCCTGCGGACTATTGTCTGCTGAGGAACGGTGCGTCCGATGATCCCCCTGCTGATGGGATTTTTGAGGAGAGAAGGGGTTTTGCGGCGGCGAAGTCGCCGCAAAACCCCTCTTTCCCCCGCGCGATAAAGGCAAAACCTTGGTCGGTGCTTGTGCATATTGTATCCCAAAGAGGGCGATTGTCAAATGTAGCCCGACGCGGCCTGTGCAGCAATTCACCCTGCATGGGAAATGGGTGGGGTGTGGGGTTGGCGGGGGCGGCGAAGCCGCCCTCAAAAACCCCACTTTATCCCTTTTTCACAGGCGTGCCGCTCCCTGGAAAGGATTTGCTGCACACCCCCGACGCGGTTTGCGCAGCAATTCGCCCCAAAAACTCGCTTTTTTCCCTTTTTCACGGGCGTGTTGCCTCTCTCAAAAAGGATTTACTGCACAAGCCCCCCGCTCAATGGCTTGACAATGCTCCCGCCATCGGGTATCATTGCGCCTGTATGGATAAATACGAAGTCGTCGGCAATCCGCATGTCCATACCGTCTATTCCGATGGGACCACGCACCATCAGGAGGTGGCGCGCGCTGCAGCCCGCGCCGGCCTGGACTTCGTCGTAGTGACCGACCACAATGTCTGGGTGCGCGAGGTGGAGGGATACACCGATGGCGTTCTACTTCTGGTGGGGGAAGAGGTCCACTCCGTGCGCCGGTTCCCTCAGGTCAACCATCTCCTCATCTACGGAGCCGAAGAGGAACTGGCCCCGCTGGCGGCAGACCCTCAGCGGTTGATCCGCGAGGTGAATGACCGGGGCGGCATCTGTTTCCTGGCCCATCCCTACGAGAAAGGCAGTCCCATCAACCCGGACCTGGAGCCCATCCCCTGGGTGGACTGGGATGTGGAAGGGTACGCCGGGCTGGAAATCTGGAATACGATGTCGGAGTTCAAGGGGTTGCTCTGGAGCCGCCTGGCAGCGCTTTTCTATGCTTTCTTCCCCGGAGTGGGGCTACGCGGGCCGTTTCCTGCCACCCTGCGCCGATGGGACGCACTGCTGCGGGACGGCCGTCGGGTCGCCGCGATCGGCGGGGCGGATGCCCATGGTCATACCTACCGCCTCGGCCCTATCCGGCGGGTTGTTTTCCCCTACGAGACGCTCTTCCGCTGGGTCAATACCCACATCCTGGTGGACCGCCCACTGAGCGGCGACCTGGAGACGGACAAATGGCTTATCTATGACGCTCTGCGGGCGGGGCACACATGGGTGGGATACGACCGAGTGGCATCCACGCGCGGCTTCCGTTTTCACGCTCGCAGCGGACCGTCGGTCGCTACAATGGGGGAAGAGATAGTACGCGCTGGCGCCCTGGTCTTTGAGGTGGAGACGCCGCATCCGGGGGCAATTCGCCTCATCCGCGAAGGGCGCGTGGTGGCACGGGCCTACGGCACCCGGTTGCGCTTTACCACCGCCGAACCCGGTGCGTATCGGGTAGAGGTCTGGCGCACCTTTCACGGCCGCTCACGGGGCTGGATTTTCAGTAGCCCCATCTACTGCCGGTAATGGCCGTCACCCCTGAACCCCGGGGCGCGTCGGGACGGCCCGTTCGGTCCCAATGTGGCGTTCGCCGCAGAGGGCCCACACCCCCTCCAAACTCCCGTCCCCCTGAATCTGGTAGGTCACCACCCCGCAATCCCATCCGCCGGAGAGGACGTCCCCCTGCCGCAGGCCGACCCCTGTTGTCAACGTGTTCCCCACTTCCCAGATGAGGCTGTACGTCTCTCCCTGGGCCTCAATAGTGAGCGTTCCCCGGTAGGAACTGCCGTCCGGATTGGTGCCTGTGACGCGGTATGTTCCCACCAGCGGATCGTCGCTGGGAGTCGGGCGACCGACAGGCGGAGGGGTGGGTTGGAGCGCGGTGCATCCGCAGGCCAGGAGAAGCAGAAGGATCATTCCGCCCCATTTTCGGAACATCGGCGTCATTCCGTTTGCTGAAGTTAGGGGGCGACGGCTCTGCCGTCGCCCCCCTCTCATTATGCGGTCTGAGCAACGGCGCGGGCCCGCTCCAGTTCCGCCCGCTCCCGCAACTGCGCCCGCAGGTGCGCGATGTCCCGCGGGACCAGGTAGGCGGCGGCGAAGAAGAAGAGGGAACAGAGGATCCAGGTGGAGATGCAGATCCACAGAATGGCGTCGTGGAGGGAATAGCGGACGGCGATGATTCCGGCGATGAGGGGCGCTGTGGCCGCCCCGGCCGACTCAATGAAGTACTGCACGGCCGCGGCGGTGCTGCGCACTTCCGGCAGCGTCACGTCGTAGATGGACGAGGTGACGTTGGGCGCGGCGAAGGGGATGAAGAGCGCTGTGATGCAGAGCATCACCAGGAAGAGGGCCTGATTGTCGGCCGGGATGCCCATGGTGATCCAGAGGAGCAGGGCTCCGATCAGGACGGCGGTGGAGGCAACCAGCATCCGGCCCCGCGGCGTCCGCCGGAAGAAGAAGTCCCCCAGCGACCCACCGACCAGGTAGCCGGAGGCCAGCACCAGGACCGCCGGCGCCATCGTCATCAGGACGGCGTCGGAGGAATAGCCCCGCTCCGTCTCCAGATAGCGGAAGAACCAGTAGGTGATGACGTTCCAGGGGAAGACGCCGAAGAAGCCCTGGGTGAAGAGCAGGATCAGGCTACGGATACGGAAAAGCCCCAGCGCCGTCTTCCAGTCAAAGCGGTAGATGCCGATCTGCTCCAGGTCAGCCAGTTCCGGCTCACTCCGGCCGCGCGGCACCTCCCGCACCCCGAAGAAGATGATGACGGCCAGGAGAATCCCCAACGCCCCGGTGAGGTAGAAGACGCCCCGCCAGCCGAGGGTATCCCGCAACGTCAGCGCCAGGATCATCCCCAGCAGGTAGCCGATGGGGCCGGTCAACTGGAGCAGGCCGTACACCCGTCCCCGGACGCGCGGGCCGAAGTAGTCGGCGATGAGGCTGTAGAGGCCGGGGTAACTGGAGTCGTCAATACCCGTAGAGGCACGGGTGACCAGAAAGGCCGGATAGGTCGGGGCGATCGCGCTGAGCCAGGTGGTGGAGCCCCAGACGGCGGAGGCCAGGGCCAGCAGTTTAGCGCGGGCGTAGCGGTCGTAGAGGTAACCCCACACCGGATAGAGGACAGCGCCCACGATCAGCGCGCCGGTAAAGACCGCCCCCATCTGCGCCTCGTTGATCCCGAAGGTTTCCATAATGGGGGTGGTCAGGGGACCGATCAGCAGTTTGTCGGCCTGATGGAGCAGCATGAAGGCGAAGAAGACGGCAACGACGAACCAGGCGTAGCGGGATGGGCGGGACATGGGACCTCCTTGAGGAGAATTTACGTTTTACGTTTTACGTTTTACGTTTTACGTATTGCGTATTCCGTATTCCGTATTCCGTTATCCACTTCCCAGCAGTGTCTCCACAACGGGATGGAACCGGACATAGCGGAACGCCTCGCCGTAGGCGAATCCGGCCTTCTGCCCGATCTGGGCGGCCTCCGAACGGAGCGCCCAGGCCATTGCTGCAGCCGGGTCCTCCACCATCGGCCCCAGGACGGCCTGCAGGTCCAGCCCGGCCAGGCGGGCCTGCCGAACCACCTCCTCCACCAGGAAGCGCACCTGGCTCCTGTGCTCCGCCATCGCGGCGATTTTCCTCTCCATCGTGTCGGTGATGTCCACGATTTTGTTCGCCCCGGCCGGGTCGGGGGTGTAGAAGTACTTTTCCACCACGAAGTGGGGCTCCAGCCCTTCATCCAGGTGCTCCGGATGAAAGAGGGGGAGATGGGCGAAGTTGACCGCGTCCGACGCGGCGCGCGCCACCGCCCGATGGTCGGGATGGACCTCGGCCAGGTAGAGGGGGTCTTCCGCAATGACGATGTCGGGCTTATACTGCCGGATGAGGCGGACGAACTGCTCCCGCAACACCCCCGGCGGGAGAAGGTCCAGTTCCAGGTCGGGGTGCTCCAGGAAAACGGGGGGCTCGGCCCCCAGGGCCGCTGCGGCCCGGGTGGCCTCTTCCCGTCGGATCGCCGCCAGCGTGTCGGCGTCGTACTCAAAGGAACCCTTATTGCCGCTGGAGGCGATGACAATGATCACCCGATGCCCTTCGGCGGTCATTCTGGCAATCGTTCCTCCGGCAAAGACTTCTGCGTCGTCGGGATGGGGAGTGAGAATCAGAACTGTCTTGCTCATACTGCTCCTTATGTATTTTACGTTATCACGTTTTTACTTTTCACGGAAACTGCAATTCACCGCGCGCCCGGCGCTCCAGGGGCAGCAGGCAATGATAAATGAAAGTGTGGATGGGCGTCTCTACGCCCACCTGTCGCCCGATCCGCACAACAGCGCCGGCCAGATAGTCCAGCTCGGACGGCCGTCCGGCAGCGATGTCCCGCTGCATGGAAGTCGTTCCATCGGGGGGCATGCCGTCAATGAGGGCTATAGTGCACGTCGGGGCATCGTCGGGCAGGTGCACTCCCCGCGCCCGTCCGACGGCGAAGGCTTCGGCGATAGCCTTCTCCAGCAGGGCGCGCGTCTCCGGCAGCGAACGCAGGACGCCCACCGGAGCGCGGGTCACGGCGCCCAATCCGGCGAAGGGGGTGATGAAGAGGAACTTCTCCCAGAGGGCAACGTGGATATCGGAGGGAATTTCGGCCCGCACACCGGCTCGCGCGAAAACGCCCCGCAGCCTTTCGGCCCGTTCGCTGGGACGATTATCCAGTTCCCCGAAGGCCACGTACGGCTCCATCCCACCATGGCGGATGTGGCCTGGGGCGGGGACGGTGCTGATGATGCGGCAGAGCCCTCCCAGGACCCGCTCTGCCCCCCAGACGGCGGCCAGTTGCTCCGGGGCTTCCACGCCGTTCTCCAGTGGGACGATGAAGGTCTCCGGCCCCAGGAGCGGGCCCATCGCCGGGGCTACTTCCGGCACCTGCCAGGCCTTGACGCCGACGATGACCACATCCACCGGCCCGACTTCCTCCGGGCGGTCGGTGGCCTGGGCGGGATAGATGCGGAAATCTCCGAGGGGGCTTTCTACGAAGAGACCGTTCTGGCGGATGGCGTCCAGGTGTGCCCCGCGGGCGATGAAGACGACGTCCTCTCCCGCGGCGGCCAGCCGCCCGCCGAAGTACCCTCCGACGGCACCGGCACCGAAGACGGCGATGCGCATATTTCACCTCCGTCAAGGATTATAGGGTATTTTACCCCAGAATCCGATGGAGTCAAAACTTCCCGGAGGCGGAGAGTCAGTCCACAGTCCACAGTCCTCGGTACCCAGTCTCCAGTCCTTGATCTCTGGGCGCCCCTCCGGAGGGTGCCTCCAGATGGAGGGGCAGGTGCTACTCTGTGATGCACCAGGACAGCCCCTGTAATCGGGCTTGAAACCTGTGGTACGCCGCGGCAGGAGAGAAAAAAGGGGTTGGGGCGCTGGCGAAAGGCCACCAGCGCCCCAACCCCCTGAAACCCAGCAGAGGCCGAAGCCCCCTGTCGTCACTTCTCGTACATCTCTCGCTTCAACCCGGCGATGTACGGCAGGGTACGGAAGAGATCGGCATAGTCCAGACCGTACCCCACAACCCAGACATCGGGGATTTCAAAACCCAGGTAATCTATCGGCACCTCTACTTTGCGCCGTTCCGGCTTGCTCAACAGGACGCAGGTGCGCAGGGAGGCCGGCCCTCGGGCGCGGAAGTTGCGGATCAGGTAGTCCAGCGTGTAGCCGGTGTCCACGATGTCCTCCACGATGAGGACATGCCGGCTTGTCACAGGGATGCGCGTGTCCATAATCAGGCGCACCGCGCCGGTACTCACCGCCCCCCGGTTGTAACTGGAAAGGGCAATGAAGTCCACGTGATGGGGCACCGTCAGCCGACGGGCCAGGTCGGCCAGGAAGATGAAGGCACCTTTCAGCACCCCCACCAGCACCAGGCCATCATCGTTCGCTCCGGCATAGTCGGCGCTGATGTGGGCGGCGAGTTCCACCACTCGCCGCTGAATCGTCTCCTCATCCAGAAGGATGCGGTCAATGGCCGAAAAATCGTGCTTGGGTCGGTCCTTCATTTCTCTCCTTGCTTTTTGCCACTTCCCCCCTCAGGCGATGGCGAGCGCCGCACTTCGTGGCATCCCCGACAGCGGGCCTGATAGACCTCGTTGGCGCCCACCAGGATCACCGGGTCGTCGTAGGCGGCAGGCTGACCGTTGATCAGCCGCTGGGTGCGGCTGGCCGGCCCCCCGCAGACCACACAGATGGCCTGGAGTTTATCCACTCGTTCCGCCCGGGCCATCAACTGGGGCATCGGACCGAAGGGCTCACCCCGAAAGTCCATATCCAGCCCGGCAACGATCACCCGCAGCCCCTGGTCGGCCAGTTCCTCGCAGAGGGCGACCAGTCCCTCGTCAAAGAACTGACCCTCATCTATAGCGACGACGGTCGTTTCTGGGGCGATGAGGGTCCGTAACTGGGCGGAGTTTTCCACTGGGATGGCCTCCAGTTGGAGGCCATTGTGGGAAGCGACCTCCCGCTCGGCGTAGCGGGCGTCCAGGCTGTGTTTGAAGACCTGTACGTTCTGACGGGCGATCTGGGCGCGGCGGACCCGCCGGATCAGTTCCTCCGTCTTGCCGGAGAACATGCTCCCGCAGATGACCTCAATCCATCCCCCGCTGGGCTTACCGTACATGGAACACCGCCTGAAGAGTGGATGATAGCACGTGTTACCACCACAGAGTCACAGGGGGCACGGAGAAACACAGGAGGGTAACCATTCAGCGGTGCTCTTCGTGGTTCAGGGGAACTCTGTGCCCTCTGCGTCTCGGCGGTGAAAGATAACACAAAGAAAGGGCAGGGGAAACTTCCCCCTGCCCCTGTGGCTCTGGATCGGTTATTCCCCGCTCGCAGATGCCGTCTCCGAAGGCTGGTCGCCGGGAAGGGTAAATCCGCGGGAACGAAGTCGCTTCTTGATGGTTGCCAGGGCGATCAGGTCTATCCCGCGCAGGCCGATCAGGGCGTCGTCGCCCTCCGCCAGTTTTGCCAGCACGTCCGCGATCGTAGCGATGCCGGCATCCTGGAGAATCCGCTCCACCGTGCCGCTGAGCCCCAGGACGGTGATGGGCTGATCGGCAGCGGCGGCGGCTTTTCGGCGAGCCTCGGCTTCTGCGCGTATCTGATCCCGCCGGAGCAGCCGGGTGCGGAAGCGGTCCACCTGCCCCTCCGCGTCTACGATGCGCTGTTCGCCAGTAAAGAAGGGATGGCACCGAGAGCAAACGTCGGTGCGGATCAGCGGGACCGTCGCCCCAACTGTCCAGGTATTCCCGCAAGCGCAGACGACCTGGGCATTGGGGTAGTATTTGGGATGGATGTCCTTCTTCACGCGACCCTCCGTTCCGGATATACGCTGACCCGCTTCCGCCCGCCGGGGAGCGGCTCAAAGCAGACGAAACCGTCACTCAGAGCGAAGAGGGTGTAGTCCTTGCCCATTCCCACGTTGAGCCCCGGCTTGATCCGCATCCCGCGCTGACGGACGATAATATTGCCGGCCAGAACTGGCTCGCCAGCGTACTTTTTCACTCCCAGCCGCTTGCTACGGCTATCCCGGCCGTTGCGGCTGCTGCCTGCACCCTTTTTGTGCGCCATCGGAACCTCCTACACGATAATCTCATCTATCCGCAGACGTGTGTAGGTCTGTCGGTGACCTTTGCGCCGTCGGTAGCGCTCTTTTGGGATGTAGCGGAAGATGCGGATTTTGGGGCCCTTCTCCTGGGCCAGGACGGTCGCCCGCACGCGCGCGCCATCCACCAGCGGCGTGCCGATCTGCACTCCATCCCCAACGGCAACAAGCAGTACTTCGTTTATCGTGATTTCCTGCCCGGGCTGGAAGGGCAGTTTTTCCACCAGCAACTGGTCACCGACGGAAACCCGATATTGACGTCCACCAGACCGAACGATCGCGTACACGCATAACCTCCCGAAAACACAATAGAGGCCGCGCCTTTCGGCTCGGCCACAGGGGGTATTATAGCGAAAACGGGCGATTTGTCAACTCGCGGGAAGAGGGTTAGAATGGACACAGGAGATATCCTGCAGCAAGTGGGTTTATCGCCCACCACAAATCGGTCACATTTGGGAGAAGGTTAAATGAAGGCTGGTACGGTGATTCTCCGGCCGGGCCGGGAACGAACCGTCCTCCGGTGGCATCCCTGGGTCTTCTCTGGCGCGGTGGAACGGGTGGATGGGAATCCTGTTAATGGCGATATCGTGGATGTGCAAGACGCGCGCGGAAACTGGCTGGCGCGGGGTTACTTTAATCACCGCTCTCAGATCATCGTACGGCTGCTCACGTGGGATGCAAAGGAAGAAATCGGTACCGATTTCTGGCAACGGCGCCTGGAGCAAGCCATCGCGAAACGGCAAAACTTGCTTGTCAGCCCTCACACAACCGCCTGCCGGTTGGTCCATGCTGAATCCGATGGTCTGCCCGGATTGGTGGTGGACCGTTACGGTGACACGCTGGTGATGCAATTCCTCACGCTGGGGGTAGATCGTCGGCGGGCGGAACTGGTCTCTCTGCTGGCAGACCTGCTGACCCCGCGCACGCTCTACGAGCGCTCCGATGTGGATGTGCGGGAAAAAGAGGGGCTCCCTTTGCACACTGGACTTCTTTGGGGGGACGAACTCCCCGCACGGTTGGAGATCATAGAAAATGGCATCCATTTCTGGGTAGACGTTCGGGGTGGGCAAAAGACGGGGTTTTATCTGGACCAGCGGGAAAATCGGGCGCGCGTGCGGGAATTCTGCGCTGGAGCGGAGGTGCTGGATGCCTATGCCTATACCGGCGCGTTCGCTGTCTATGCGGCAGTTCACGGCGCAGCGCGGGTCACCTTTGTGGAATCTTCCAGCCCCGCGCTGGCGCTGGCGCGGGAAAATCTCGCCCTGAATGGGCAGGACCCGACCCGACACGAATTTGTGGAGGGGGACGTCCCGCGTGTCCTGCGGGAGTATCGCGCGGCCGGACGCCGTTTTGACCTGATCGTTCTGGACCCACCCAAGTTCGCCCCCTCTGCGCAGGATGTCCCGCGGGCTGCCCGGGCCTACAAGGACGTTAACCTGCTGGCCTTCCAGTTGCTTCGGCCGGGCGGCATTCTCTTCTCCACCTCCTGCTCGGGGGCAATCTCCTCCGACCTGTTCCAGAAAATCCTCTTCGGCGCGGCCCTGGACGCCCGACGGGAGGTGCAAATCATCGGTTACCTGCATCAGGCCAGCGATCACCCCGTAGTCCTGACATTTCCGGAAGGGGCGTATCTCAAGGGTTTCATCTGCCGGGTGGCATAATACCTTTCCCTCTGCCCTGGCGAGGCCGTTGGAGCGTTCCGGCGAAGATGTTCTCGCTTAGCGCCCAGATAGTACTACTTTCCTATTGACCATTGCTAATTGTATGGCATAATAAAAGCGACCTTAGAAAAACTCTCATACTGAAAGGAGGTGAATAAAATGTTGTATCTGCCTCGTGAGGAAGGCCAGGGCCTGGTGGAGTATGCGTTGATTCTCGTTCTGGTAGCCATTGTGGTGATCCTCATCCTCACTGCGCTGGGTGGCCAGGTCAGCAACGTCTTCTCCCAGATCGTTTCGGGGCTCAGTAGGTAGTAACCGATCCCGACCAGAACGGCACAGGACCCCGCCTCGGCGGGGTTCTGTGTTTTTCAAGAATGGGTTACACTGGAACAATGCTTCCCCGTTCATGCTCATTCCATCCCCAATTCCCCTGAGTAAATTGACAATGGCAAATTTTAAGTTATAAATGCAATATGGCGGCCATATCCCCCAGAAAGGCCATCAGAACGGTGGACGCCGGATGGGCTATCGCCCCGGCGGTCGCAAAATGGGCCGTTTTTTGCCCCCTCACCCCCCTTTCTCCCCCCTCTCCCCC